>Ga0308163_10000313_pt1 | contig 107918 bp, 72 predicted proteins | sample PhyTR1_FD_201037 | JGI IMG/M metagenome (GOLD analysis project Ga0308163, IMG submission 201037) | Phyllosphere microbial communities from UC Gill Tract Community Farm, Albany, California, United States - DLSLT.R1 | ecosystem: Host-associated > Plants > Phyllosphere > Unclassified | place... | reverse complement strand
GAGATGATGGTGGCGGCGCCGGCGATCCGCTGCGCCACCTTGGCCATGTCGCCGGGGGCGTCCGGGAACACCAGGCAGCAGGATTTGCCGCCCAGTTCCAGAGACAGTTTCTTCATGGTCGGCGCGGCGGCCGCCATGATGCGCTGGCCGGTGCCGTTCGAGCCGGTGAAGCTGAGCACGTCCACGTCGGGCGATTCCACCAGCGCCTGCGCCACCTCGCTGCCGGTTTCCAGCACCAGGTTGAGTACCCCGCGCGGCAGTGCCGGCACGGCGGCCAGCTCGCGCAGCACCTGGGTGGTGATCTGCGCGGTCTGCGGGGCCGGCTTGACGACCACGGTGCAGCCGGCCGCCAGCGCCGGCGCCAGCGAGCGGATCAGCAGTACGATGGGCGCGTTCCACGGAATGATCAAGCCGGCCACGCCGGCCGCCTCGCGCAGGGTCGCCGAGTAGGCGCCCGGCTCGACTTCCATGAAGTGGCCCGGCATATGGCGCGCCAGGCCGGCATAGTAGCGGATCTCGGAGATGGCGGCCGCCATCTCGCCGCGCGACTGCGCCATCACCTTGCCGTTTTCCTGGGTGAGGAGAGCGGCCAGTTCGGCGCGCTTTTCGAGGCGGTCGGCCCACTGCAGCAGCACGGTCTGGCGCATGCGCGCGTCGTGCGCCCACAGCGAGCTGTCGAAGGCGTGGCGCGCGGCGGCGATCGCCTGCGCCGCGTCGGCGGCACCGCTGGCGGCGTGGCTGCCGATCGTGCTGCCGTCGGCCGGATTGCGGCTGGCGGCGGTGGCGCCGCCGGCAGCGCCCTGCCACTGGCCGTCGATGTAATTGAGGGCATTCAGGCTGGTCATGGCGCTCCTTTCCGCGTCAGGTACCGTTGAAGACCGGCGGGCGCTTGGCGTGGAAGGCTTCGACGCCTTCGCGGAAGTCGTTCGACGAGCGCAGGCGGCTGTAGCAATGGCCTTCGAGCTCGATCGCGATCGACAGCGGCGCATCCTCGGTATCGTTGAGCAGCTTCTTGGCGGTGCGCTGGGCCAGCGGCGAGAACGCGACCAGTTCCTCGACCAGGCGGTCGGTGGCGGCTTCCAGTTCGGCGTCCGGCACGAACTCGGTGGCCACGCCCCAGTCGTAGGCCTGCTTGCCCGGGATGCGGCGCGAGCGCATCACGATGTCCTTGGTGCGGGTGACGCCGACCATCTTCTGCAGGCGCGCCGAGCCGCCCGAACCCGGGATCTGGCCCAGTTTCTGTTCCGGCAGCGCGTAGAAGGTGGTGTCGGTGACGATGCGGAAGTCGCAGGCCAGCGAGATCTCGAAGCCGACGCCAAAGCAGAAACCGCGGTTGGCGGCGATCACCGGCTTGCTGCAGCGGGTCGGCGCGGCGATGTTCCAGGCCAGCTTGGAGACGTGTTCCGGGCTGGCTTCCAGGAATCCCTTGATGTCGCCGCCGCTGGAGAAGTGCTGGCCCTCGGCGCGCAGCACGATGACGCGCACGCGCTCGTCCTCGTCGAGCGATTCGAACACCAGGCGCAGCTGCTCGCGCTGGCGCATCGAGATGATGTTGAACTGGCCGTTCGACAGCACGACGTCGGCGCGCCTGCGGTCGGCGTCGACGTCGACGCGGAAGCCGTCCAGGTTGTCCAGCAGCTGGTGGGCGGGGTGGTTGAGTTGGGTCATTGCAGTTCTCCTTGGTTACTTGCTAGTTATTCGCTTCATTCTGCTTGTTCATGCCGCTTGTTCATGCGCTTGTTCATGCCATCCCAGCGCTTGACCAGCCCTTCGTGCGGCAGGTCGAACAGGTCCAGCAGGCGCCCGACCGTGTGGCCGACCAGGTCGTCCAGCGAGTCGGGCCGGGTATAGAAGGCCGGCACCGGCGGGAACACGATGCCGCCCATTTCGGTCACGCTGGTCATGTTGCGCAGGTGGGCCAGGTTGAGCGGGGTCTCGCGCGCCACCAGGACCAGCCGGCGCCGTTCCTTCAGCACCACGTCGGCGGCGCGCGTGACCAGGTTGTCGGCCAGGCCGTTGGCGATGCCGGCCAGGGTCTTCATCGAGCACGGCGCGACCACCATGCCGGCGCTGCGGAAGGACCCGCTGGCGATGCTGGCGCCGATGTCGCGCACGTTGTGGACCACGTCGGCCAGGCTTTCGAGGTCGGCGCGGCCCATGTCCAGTTCCTGCTGCGCCGTCATCAGGCCCGACGACGAGACCACCAGGTGGCTCTCGGCGGCGCCGGATGCGCGCAGCGCCTGCAGCAGGCGCACGCCGTACACCGCGCCGCTGGCGCCGGTGATGGCCACGATCAGGCGCGGCTTGTTCATTGGATCACCTTCATGCCGGTGCCTTGACGCTGGCATCCGACCAGTCGACCGCGGCGCCGCGCACGATCTCGCGGTCGAGGTCGAGCTCCAGTTCGCCCGGGATGCGCACCTTGGTGAACACGTAGCCGCGGTAGACCACCGGCCGGGTCGCGTCCAGGCCCATCTTGGCGCCGATGCCCTGTTCGTGGACCGGGGCGGGGTCGTCGCGGTTGCACCAGCCGCCGGCCACCGTGGTCGACGGGTCGAGCACCGAGCCCTGGGCGCCGGCGATCACCACCAGGTCGCGGTCGGCCTGGAAGCGGGTCGCCACCGCCCACTCGACCTGCTGCGGATCGTGCACGTCGACGTCGTCGTCGACCACGATGACCTGCTTGATGTCGTAGTGGGCGCCGAACGCGCCCAGGATCACGTTCTTCGGCTCGCCCTCGCGCTGCTTGCGGAACTTGACGAACAGGTGGTAGCGGCCGACGCCGCCCACCGACAGGTGCACGTCCAGCACGCCCGGGAAGCTGCGCTGCAGGTGGGCCAGCATGGTCGCCTCGCGCGGGATGGAACCCAGCAGCAGGTGTTCCATCTCGGCCGGCACGATGGTGTGGTAGATCGGGTTGGCGCGGTGGGTCACCGCCTCGACCACGATCACCTCGCGGTTCTCCTGGGCGCTGTAGTACTTCGGGAATTCGCCGAACGGACCTTCCGGTTCGCGCACGCGCGGCAGCAGCTTGCCTTCGATGACGATCTCGGCGCCGGCCGGCACGCGCACCTCGCTGGTCAGGCATTTCACCACCGGCAGCGGCGCGCCGTGCAGGGCGCCGGCGATCTCCAGTTCGTCGTGGTCGATCGGCGTGATCGCCTGCGAGGCGAGCAGGGTCAAAGGATCGGCGCCGATCACCACCGCCACGTCGAGCGGCTGGTCCTGGTCCTCGGCCGCCTTGTAGAAGGCCAGCAGGTGGCGCGGCAGCATCAGGATCGCCATACGGTCCTTGCCGTGCACCTGGATGCGGTTGATCGACACGTTCTGCACGCCTGTCGCCGGATTGCGCGCGATGACCAGGCCGGCCGTGATGTAGGGGCCGTTGTCATGCTCGCTGTGGGTCGGGATCGGCAGCAGCGCGTGCAGGTCGATGTCGAGGTTCACCACCTGGCGGCACGGCGCCTCCGCCGGGTCGACCTCGTGCCATGGCAGCGGGTTCTCGGCGGCGTTGCGGAAGGCGGCCAGCAGGCCGGCCTGCTCGACGCCCATCGCTTCGGCGATCCAGGCACGGCGCGACACGAAGCCGGACACCACCGGGATCGCGTGGCCGCCCGGATGCGGGAAGTAGGCGGCCTGCTTGCCGTCCAGGCGCTTGGCGATCGCGGCCAGCGTGTGCTCGAGCGGCACACCGTCGCGCAGCACGGCCAGGCGGCCGGTGGATTCCAGGTGGGCCAGCCACTGGCGCAGGTCGCGTGCCTTGCCCGGATTCTGGTCGGTCTTCATTGTGCGGTTCCTTCGCTGTGGGGCTGTTCGGGCAGGGCATCGTATTCGCCGGCGACCAGCTTGCGGCGCAGGATCTTGCCGACCGGGGATTTCGGGATCTCGCGCACGAACACGTACTCGCGCGGGCGCTTGAAGTTGGGCAGGCCGGAGTTCTTGATGTGCTCGTTCAGCGCGTCGGCATCGATCTCGCCGCGGGCCTTGATGAAGGCCACCACGCGCTGGCCCCAGCGCTCGTCGCGCAGGCCGGCCACGGCGACTTCGTCGACGACCGGATGCAGCGACAGCACCGATTCGATGTCCACCGGCGAGATGTTCTCGCCGCCGCTGATGATCATGTCGTCCATGCGGCCGGACACGAACAGGTCGCCGTCGGCGTCGAGGTAGCCGGTGTCGCCGGTGAAGTACCAGCCGTCGCGGATCGACTTGGCATCGGCATCGGGGCGGTTCCAGTAGGCGTCGAAGGCTTCGTCGCCCTGCAGCTCGCAGATGATCTGGCCTTCCTCGCCGGGCGCCACCAGGTCGTCGGCCGAGCGGGCGTCCAGCGCCACCACGCGAATGCGGGTGTTGATGCCGGCGCGGCCGGCGCTGCCGGCCTTGCGGGTGGCGTCCTGGTCGAAGGCGAAGGTGAACACTTCCGAGGAGCCGTAGTGGTTCACGAACAGCTCGGGCCGGAAGGTCTCCTTGAGGCGCTTGAGCAGGCCGTCCTGCATCGGCGCGCCGGCGAAGCCGAGCTTGGTCACCGACGCGATGTCGGCGCCGTGCTGTTCGCGCCAGGCCAGCATGTCGTGGTACAGCGTCGGTACCAGGTACAGGCAGGTGATGCGTTCCTGCTCGATCGAGCGGAACGCGGCGGCGCAGTCGAACTTGGGCACGCACACGAAGGTGCCGTCGACCAGCACCATGGCCAGCAGCGAGCGCACGCCCATCGTGTGATACAGCGGCATCACGCCCAGCGTGCGTTCGCCGCGGCGGTACAGGTTCTGCGCCACGTGGCCGAGCGCGGCCGCGCGTTCGGCGCGGTGGCGGCGGGGCACGCCCTTCGGCTTGCCGGTGGTGCCCGAGGTGTACAGCATCAGCGAGATGTCTTCGCTGCCGCCGCGCAGGATCGGGGTGGCCGGGGCGCGTTCGAGCAGCTGCTCGAACAGCACGGTGCCGTCGGCGCCGCCGACCGCGATGCGGGTCAGGCGCGATGCCGTCGGGCTGGCCGCGACCGCCTCGGCGCTGACCGGTTCGTAGACGATGGCGCGGGCCTGCGAATCCGTGACGCAGTATTCGACTTCGTCGGGCTTGGCGCGCCAGTTGAGCGGAGTGGCGATCACGCCCAGGAACTGGCAGGCCCAGTGCAGGGTCGCCATTTCGATGCGGTTCTGCAGCACGATCACCAGGTGGTCGCCGCGTTCGAGGCCGAGCGTGGCCAGGGCTTCGGCGACGCGCTGGATGCGGTCGTACCATTGGGCATAGGTCAGGCGTTGTTCGCCGTCGACGACGGCCAGCGCGTCGGGATTGCGTTCCACGCTCTGCAGGAATGTGCGTCCGAGATCCAGCACGATGTTCTCCTCCGTTCTTGGTTATATGTCTTTTGCGTCGTTTGCGTCGTTATGCGTCGACCAGCCCGGCCTGCTCGGCCGCGCCGGTGCCGGCGTGGCCCGGCTGGTCCGGGGCCAGGGCGGCGCCGTAGGGGCGCCCGAGGCGTTCGGCCGCGGTCTCCAGCACGGCCTTGACGATGTTGGTGTAGCCGGTGCAGCGGCACAGGTGGCCGGACAGCATCTCGCGCACCTCGGTTTCGCTCGGGTCCGGCTTGCGCTGCAGGTAGTCGGCGCAGGACATCAGGATGCCGGCGGTGCAGAAGCCGCACTGCAGCGCGTGGTTGCGGCGGAAGGCCTGCTGCAGGTCGGACAGGCCGGACTGGTCGCAATGCGGGCCGCGGTTCAGGCCCTCGACGGTCTCGATCTCGCGGCCTTCAACCTGCACCGCCAGCGTCATGCAGGCGCGCTGGGCGACGCCGTCGATCTTGACGGTGCAGGCGCCGCACACGCCGTGCTCGCAGCCGACGTGGGTGCCGGTCGCGCCCAGGTCCTGGCGCAGGAAGTCCGACAGCAGGGTGCGCGGCTCGCAGGTGGCGCTGCGCTGCTGGCCGTTCAGCACCAGCCCGATGCGCACGACCTCGTTCTTGGCATAAAAAATACGCTTCATGTCGATGCCTTATCGATGGCGGTGCGGCCCAGATGGCGCACCAGTTGTCTGCGGAACTTGGCGCTGGCGTGGTGGTCGTCCTTGGCACCCAGCTCCCAGGCGAAATCGTTGAGGGCGGCGTCCAGATCGCTGCCGGCCAGGCGCGGGAAGGTCGCCAGGCGCGGACGGTCCGCCACCCCGCCGACCGCCAGCCGGATGCCGCCGGCATCGACCGCGGCGGCCACCGCGCAGACCGCGAAGTCGCCGTGGCGGCCCGAGAATTCCTCGAAGGCGTAGCCGGTGCCCGGACGGGCCAGCGGATAGCGCGCTTCCTCGACCAGCTCGTCGGCGGCGCGCGCCGTCATCAGCATGCCCTGGAAGAAGTCCTGGGCGGCCACGGTGCGCCGTCCGCGCCGGCTGCGCAGCACCACCTCGCCGCCGAGGGCCAGCAGCACCAGCGGCAGCTCGGCGCTGGGGTCGGCATGGGCGATCGAGCCGCACACAGTGCCGCGGTTGCGGATCTGGAAGTGCGAGATGTGCGGGAAGGCCTGGGCCAGCAGCGGCACCTCGGCGGCCAGCGCGTCGCGCCACTCGACGCTGCCCTGGGTGGCGGCAGCGCCGATGGCGAGCGCCTTGCCGTCGTTGCGGATGAAGTTCAGGTCCGGCACGCGCGAGATGTCGATCAGGACGCTGGGCTGCGCCAGGCGCAGGTTCAGCACCGCCATCAGCGACTGGCCGCCGGCCAGGATGCGCGCGTCCTCGCCGCTGTCGGCCAGCAGCGCGATCGCTTCCTCGGCATTGTCGGGGCGGGCGTAATCGAAGGCTTGCGGTTTCATTTGTTCACTCCAAACAGGGCCAGCAGGCGCTGCCACAGGCCGCGCTTCGGCGTTGCCATACCTGCGGCGGCGGGTGCGGTGCCCGGCGCCGCTGCCGCTTTGCCACCAGCTTCGCCGCCGGCCTCGCGGCCGAGCTGCTCGAACAGCTGGTTCAGCACGATCTTGGCGGCGCCTTCCAGCATGCGGCTGCCGACCGCCGCGACCTTGCCGGAGACGTCGGCGGTGTAGTCGTAGCGCAGCAGCGTGCCCTGCGGCGCCGGTTCCAGGGTGACCAGGCCGCTGCCGCGCGCGCCGCCGACCGACGACATGCCGGCGCCGGCCAGGCGCAGGCTGCGCGGCGGATCGAGTTCGGACAGCGCCACTTCGGCCGAATAGCGCGCCTTGATCATGCCGACGCCCACCGTGACGTCGGCGCGGTAACGGGTTTCGCCCGATACTTCGCCCGCCGGTTCCAGCGCATTGCAGCCCGGGATCACCTTGGCCAGCGCCTGCGGGTCGAGCAGCACCCTGAACACCGCCGCCGGCGTGGCCGGCAGCACGACTTCGCCGCGCGCGGCCAGCGACTTGCCGCCCTTGGCCGGCTTGGCAGGTGCGGCGGGTGCGGCGGGTGCGCTGCCGGCCGGCGCATCGTCGGCCGCCAGCGGCTGGTAGGCCGGAGCCTGCGGCGCCATCCTGGCCGCCGCTTGCGGCGAGGGTGGCGGTTCGTCGGCGCCGATCAGGTCCATCACCTTGGACGGCGTGAGCGGCAGCGTGAAGTCCTTGACCCCGAGCGCGTCCGCCACCGCGTTGGCGATGCAGGGCGGGGTGCTCATGTTGTTGCCTTCGCCCAGGCCCTTGGCGCCCAGCGGCGTGAACGGCGACGGCGTTTCCATGTGGATGATCTGCGGTTCCGGCACTTCGCAGGTGGTCGGCACCAGGTAGTCGGCGAAGGTGCCGGACTGGAAGCTGCCGTCCTCGCCGTAGCGGAACTCTTCCATCAGGGCCGCGCCCAGGCCCTGGGCGAAGGCGCCGCGGATCTGGCCGTCGGCCAGCGCCGGGTTCAGGAGCTTGCCGGCGTCGTGGGTGGTGACGTAGCGGTCGATGCTGATGCGGCCGGTATGCCGGTCGATCTCGACCCCGCACACGTCGAAGGCGAAACCGTAGGCGGCCGAGGTGTTCACGCGGTCCTGGTCGTCCGGTGCGCCGAGCGATTCGGCGGTCCAGAACGCGGTCTCGCGCAGGCCGGGGCCGACGCCTTCCGGCAGCAGCGCCGGTGCCCAGTGCGGGCTGGCGGCCATGCGGAGAAAAGGCAGCGACTTGCCGGGATCTGCCGGGGCATACACCTTGCCGCCCTCGAACACGACATCGTCGGCGGCGCAGCCCAGCTGCGGCGCGGCGATGGCGGCCAGCTTGGCGCGCAGCTGGACTGCCGCCAGGTGCACGGTGCCGGCCACGGCGCCGGCGAAGCGGCTCGAGTAGTTGCCGGCGGCGACCGACCAGGCATCCTTTTGGGTATCGAATTCGACGTTGACGGCGATCTGGTCCGGCTGCACGCCGAACACGTCGGCCACCACCTGGCTGCACACGGTGCGGTGGCCCTGGCCGGCCGGCGCCGATGCGATGACGACGTTGATGCCGCCGAGCGGGTCGATGCCGACGGTGGCGGAGGCGATCGCGCCGTTCTTCGGACCGGCCTTGGCGCGCGCTTCCTTCGGCAGCACGGTGGTGATGTAGCCCATGTTCGAGATCGAGGGCTCGATGATGGCGGCGAAGCCGATGCCGTACAGGCGGCCTTCGGCGCGCGCGCGCTCGCGTTTGGCCTGCAGCTCGGCCAGGCGGCCTTCGGTCTGCAGCAGTTCCAGCGCGCGCTGGTAGTTGCCGGAATCGATCAGGGCACCGGCCGCGGCCTGGTAGGGGAAGGCGTCGGCCGCGATGAAGTTGCGGCGGTACAGCTCGAGCGGTTCGATGCCGAGTTCGACCGAGATGCGCTGCATCAGGCGCTCGAGCGCGATGTAGACCTGCGGGCCGCCGAAGCCGCGCACCAGACCGGCCGGGGTCTTGTTGGTCAGGACCACGCGGTTGCGCACTGCCAGGTTCGGGATCGCATAGGCGCCGGTGAGCACGCCGTGCATGCGGTAGAAAGTGGCCGGCTCCGGCGCGCGCAGGTAGCCGCCGACATCGTCGAGCTGATCGTAGGCGAGGGCGGTGATGCGGCCGTCGGCCTGCACCGCCGCGCGGATGGTCGACAGGCGGTTGGTGGCCGACGTCAGGCCGCCCAGGTGCTCCAGGCGGTCCTCGGTCCACTTGACCGGGGCCCTGGCCTTGCGCGAGGCGAGGCACATCAGCACCGCGTACTGGAACACCGCGTGCTTGACGCCGAAGCTGCCGCCGGAATCCTTGAAATAGCGGTGGCGCAGCTTGTGGCCTGGCACGCGCAGGGCGAGGGCCATCACGGTGTGCAGCGAGAACGGGCCCATGAAGTTGGAGGCGACGTCGTAGCCTTCTTCTTCGGACAGCCAGTCGGCGACCACCACCGCGCATTCGATCGGGGTGCAGGAGTTGCGCGGGTAGCGCACCGTCAGTTCGACCGTGCGCTCGGCCGCGGCAAAGGCCGCTTCCGGGTCGCCGTAGCGGAAGCTGCGGTCGCTGACCACGTTGCTGCCGACGGCTTCGTGCAGGACCGGGGCGTCGGCTTCGATGGCGTCATCGATGCCGGCCACCGGGTCCAGCTGCTCGTAGTCGACCAGCACCAGGTCGGCACCGTCCTCGGCCAGGTAGCGGCTGTCGGCCACCACCACGGCCACCGGTTCGCCGGCGTAGCGCACCTTGTCGACGGCCAGCGCCCACATCTCCATCTGTGCCTTGACGCCGACCACGAAGGGTTTCGACCAGGCGGCCAGGTCGGCGCCGGTGAGTACCGCACGCACGCCGGGCGCGCCTTCGGCCTGCTTGCTGTCGATGGACTTGATGCGGGCATGCGCATGCGGCGAGCGCACGATGGCGGCATGCAGGGTGCCGGGCTTGACGCCGACGTCGTCGCCGTACTGGCCGCGGCCGGTGAGCAGCGCCACGTCTTCGATGCGCTGCATGGGACGGCCGGTAAAAGGCGCGGCGGCCGCCGCTGGGGGGATCTTCATTTCCATACTGTTCGGGCCTCTCTGGGCAGAAGACGTTGTCTCGTGTTGTTGAATCCAGTATAGGTAGAAGCTGGCATCACGACAAATAATGAATATTGATCCGTAATATCAAAATGTGTGATGCATGAGGTATAACGCTTGGCCCGCAGTGGCGGCACGTCGCCCCTGCGAAGGCAGGGGCCCAAGTTTTCGGCGCTGCCGGAATGCATGCAACTTGGGCCCCTGCCTGCGCAGGGGCGACGTGCGGACAGTAAGGCCGGAATGACGCAGACGACGAGCGAGCAAAAGCGACGGCAGCTCTGCCAACGAAAAACGGTCCCGCAGGGCCGCCAAAGAAAGAAGGCCCGCAGGGCCGTCAAAGAAAAACGGCCCCGCAGGGCCGTTGGTGAAGCACGAGCAAAGCCCTTTACACGCCCGGCTTCTCCGCCGGCGCATCCAGCTTGCCCACCGTCTCCGGCACCACCAGCGCCCCGATCAGGAACACCACGCTGATCGCGCCCAGGAAGATCGCCAGCGTCAGCGGCATGTCGGACGGTTGCGGCGAGGCCAGCGAGACGAAGGTCGGCATGATCCCGCCGATGGCGAAGCCGATGTTCCACGACAGGCCGGTGCCGGTGGCGCGGATCGTGGTCGGGAAGCGCTCGTTCAGGAAGATCAGCAGCGGCGCATAGCCGATGCTGCCGAGCGCGCCGAACGCGATCACGTACAGCGCCAGCTGCGTGGTGTCTGTGGCGTTGGGCATGGCCAGTGCCAGGGCCGGCAAGGCCAGCAGACGCAGCACGCCGGTGATCAGGAAGGTCTTCTTGCGCCCGATCGTGGTGCTGATGTGGCCGGTGGCGATCGAGGCGACGATCACGCCGATGCTGGACAGCATCAGGATGAAGCCCGCGGTCTCGGCCGGGGTGTGGTTGACCACCTTCAGGTAGGTCGGCAGCAGGCCGGACGTCAGGTAGTAGCCGCTGCCGCCGCCGATGGTGAGCAGCAGGTTGACCAGCAGGATGTTGCGGTACTCGCTTGAAAACAGCACCCGCACCGGGTTGCGCACCGGGACGGCCGTGGCCTTGGCGCGTGCCTTGGCTTCCTGCATCTTCTTGAACATCGGCGATTCCTCCAGCTTGCCGAAGATCGTGATGCCCAGCACCGCGCTGATGATGCCGGTGAAGAACATGCAGCGCCATCCCCATTCGTTGAAAGCGTCGCCCGGGAACAGTGCCGTCATGCCGTAGAAGGCGAGCGAGGCCAGCAGGGCGCCCAGGCCGGCGCCGCCACCGCCGATCAGGCCCGACACCGCACCGCGGTAGCGCGGCGCCACCGATTCGGTGCCGATGGTGTGGGTGGCCGCCACCACGCCGCCGACGAACACGCCCTGTATCAGCTTGAGGATGATGAACAGGATCGGCGCCGCGACCCCGATCGTGTGCACCGAGGGCAGCAGGCCGAAGGCGGCGGTGGAGACGCCGACGCCGATCATGGCACCGATCATGGCGCGCTTGCGGCCGTGGGTGTCGGCGTACGACCCGAACAGCGCCGAGCCGAGCGGCCGCATCAGGAGCGTCACGCCGAACGAGGCGTACACCGCAGCCAGCGACAGCATCGGGTGCTGCGACGGGAAGAACAGGGCGCCGATCACCGGCGCCACGAACAGCAGGATGAATAAGTCGTACAGGTCGAGCGACCAGCCGAGGCAGGACGCAATCACCGCCCGTATTGTATGGCGGTTCTGTTCCCGCTCCGTGAGTATGTCCTGGTTGGTAACCACAGCCATGTTTGTCTCCTGATTATGAATATTGGTATGGGTGGCGCCGCGCCCGGCGCCGGGAATGCGGATGGTCGGAGGGCTCAGGGGGTGGCCGGCACCTCCTCTTGCGCGCGCCGGCCGGCATGGCGCCGGGCCATGATCGTGCCGGCGATCTTTTCGGCCATCATGATGACGGGGATGTTGGTGTTGGCCGACGGCAGGCGCGGCATCAGCGAGGCATCGACCACGCGCAGGCCGTCCACGCCATGGACCCGGCCCTCGCTGTCGGTGACGGCGTCGCGCTCTGCGGCCGGACCCATGCGGCAGGTGCCGCTCGCGTGCCAGACGCCGAACACGCTGCGGCGGATGAAGTCCCGCAGCGCGCGCTCGTCGGCCAGCAGCGCGGTCATGCGCTGGCCGCCGGTGACGAAGTTCTCGACGATGCGGCGGCGCAGCGGCGCCGGGGTATCGAGCGCCAGCCCGAGCAGCCGGGTCAGCAGCGCATTGGCCGGCGTCGCGCGGCTCAGCGCCTTGACGCGCGCATTGAACGCGGCCGGGAAGAAGTCGCCGGCATGCTGGTGCAGTTCGCTGTGCTGCACCACTTCCGCAAGGCGCCGCACGCCGATCGCCATGCGCTGCAGGTCGCGCTCGTCGTCCAGCAAATTCAGGTCGACCTCGGGCGCGGCCAGCGGATCGTGCGAGGCGAGGCGCACCTGGCCGCGCGAGAACGGCCGGTTACACCACAGGAAGAACAGGCCGAGGCGGTTGCCGAGCGCATGCCAGGCGGCGCGGGTGGCGCTCGACAGGTACATGTCGGCGCCTTCGCAGCCGTCCGCGCCGGACGAGAAGCGCGCCGCCGTCATGCTGGCGCGGCGCCGCTCGAGCGGCATGCGGAATTCGGGTGCCAGCCAGTGGCAGAAGGTCAGCGCCGGGTGGTCCTGCAGGTTGCGGCCGACGCCGGGGCGGTCGGCCGCCACGCGGATGCCGAGCCGGCCGAGTGCCTGCGCGTCGCCGATCCCGGCATGCATCAACAGTGCCGGCGACTGCAGCGCGCCGGCCGAGACGATGACTTCCCGCGCACGGAAGGCGACCGGGTTGCCGGCGCCGTCGAGGGCGGTGACGCCGCCGGCGCGGGTGCCGTCCATGTCGATCCGTTCGACGCGCATGCCGGCCAGGATGCGCAGGTTGGGCCGGGCGCGGGTGGCGGCATCCAGGTAGCCGGCGGCGCTGGAGACGCGGCGGTCATCCTGGTTCGAGAACGCGGCCGGAAAGTAGCCGTCGCGGAATTCGCCGTTCTGGTCCGGAAAATAGTCGAGGCCGCTGCGTTCGAGGCCATTGGCGAAGGCGTGGCAGAAGCGCGGCCAGTCGGGCGGCTGGATGCGCCGGATCGGAATCGGGCCGTCGGCGCCGTGCAGCGGCGAATTGCCGAAGTCGAGGTCGCGCTCCAGCTTGCGGAACCAGGGCAGCACGTCGTCCCAGGCCCAGCCGCTTGCGCCGTCCTCGGCCCAGCCGTCGTAGTCGCGCGGCAGCCCGCGGTTGGCGGCCTGCACGTTGATGCTGGAACCGCCGCCCATGATGCGGCCCTGTTCGTAGACCTTGAGCGGCGCGGCCGGCGTGGCGCGCGCCTTGAGCCCCGGCCAGATATAGCGATCGCCATGGAACAGCGGCATCGGGTAGCTGTCGAGGATGGCCTCCGGGACCGCGCCCGGCGGCGTGTCGGGGCCGGCCTCGAGCAGGGCCACGCGCAGTGCCGGGTCGCTCGAGAGGCGGTTGGCCAGCACGCAGCCTGCCGAGCCGCCGCCGATGATGAGATAGTCGAAACTTTCCTGAGCCGTTTGCACGATCGTCTCCTTGGATTGTTGTTGTTGTTTTACGCGGGAACGACAATGCTGCGCCGTGCCACCGCTGGTTGGGCACCAGAGTAACGCGGAACATCCATCTGTTCTAATAATGTTTATTTATGCGTAACATCACTAAATCTGATGCATGAGGCGCGCTTACGGCGGGAGAGAGTGTCGTTGCTCAGCGCGGCTGCAGCATGAAGCGGCCGGCCGCTTCGATCACCTGGTCCGGTTGGTCGCGGTGCGGCGAGTGGCCGCAGTGGGGCAGGACCAGCGAGGCGCTGTGCGGCGCCAGCCGGCGGATGCCATCGATCTGGGCCAGCGTGCCGTATTCGTCGTCCTCGCCCTGGATCGCCAGCAGCGGCGCGCGGATCCTGGCCACCTCGGCGCCGATGTCCCAGGTGCGGAAGGCCGGATCGAGCCAGACGTCGTTCCAGCCCCAGAAGGCGGAATCGACATCCTCGTGGTAGCGCGCCAGGCGCTCGCGTAGCGGGCCCGCCAGGTAGGCGAAGCGCGCCTGGCGGATCGACACCAGGCCGGCTTCCTCGACCATGATGTGGGGCGCCAGCACGACCACGCCGCTGACGGCGAAGCCGGCCGGGTCTTCGGCGTGCGCCGCGGCCAGCAGCGCGATCGAGGCGCCGTCGCTGTGGCCGAACAGCCAGGGACGCTCGACGCCCAGTTGCCGCAGCAGCGCCGGCAGCACCTCGCGCGCCTGGCGTTCCATGAAATCGACCGGCCAGCGCTCGTCGTGCGGGCGCGGCGTCGAGCGTCCGTAGCCGTAGCGCGAAAACACCAGGCCGCGCATGCCGTGCGCGCGGCAGAACTGCTCGGGGAAATCCTTCCACAGCGCGATCGAGCCGAGGCCTTCGTGCAGGAACACCACGGTCGGATGCGGGGAGCCGGGGCTGCCGACCCAGGCGTATTCCAGGTGCAGCGCGCGCCCTTGCCAGTCGATGTCGGCGAAGGCCGGATGGGTGGGGGAAGCGGTGGACGGCGAGGGAGCGGCGTGCGGCGTGATCATGTCGAACAAGTAGCCCGGGAGTGCGCCGATTCTAGCATGGCAGGCAGGGCATGCTAGGATGCGCCGATGGACCGACGAAGCGACTACAAAACTGCCCTGTTGATTGAAACGACCATTCACACCGACCCGGCGCGCGGTTTCGCCCCGCGTGCCCGCGAACTGGCCGCGCTCGGCGTGCCGGTCGAGGTTGCCCTGCGGGTACTGACCCGGCCCGGCGAGCGGCGCCACCTCCCCGAGGGACCGATGGCGCCGCTCGGCACCGCGCGCACCTGAGCCGACCCGAGCGCACCTGAGCGCCACTGAGCGCACCGCGTACGTACGGCACTGGATTTCCGATCCGGCTTGGATTACAGTGGTCTCGACGGGCTCGGTAGCGCAGAAAGCCCGGGAAAAAGCATTCCGAAAGCAAGGGCAACAGCCTGTGCGGCGTTGCCGGAAAACGGAGGAGGACATGGGTCTCATGCTTCACGCCAGCATCCTCGCGCTCGGCTGCGCGACCTTTTTCGGAGTCGTCCTCTACAGCCGGTGTCCCGACTGCGGCTGGCATGAATGGGTCAGCGACCGGTTCGGCAGGGACCGCGACGACTGATCGCCGCGCATACCCCTGCGCCTGCGCCGGTCAGTGGCGGCGCAGGGCGTCGTCCAGCAGGCCCGGCGCGAACACGGTCCGGTCCTGGTCCGCGCGGCGCGCTTCCTGGCTGCGCGGGGCCGCGCCGTTGTTGCCGTCGCGCGCGCCCGGCGCTTCGCCGAGCTCGATCAGGTCATTGTTGATCGCGTACTGGATCAGTTCGCTGAGCGAATTCAGGCCCAGCCGTTCCATCATGCGGCTCTTGTGGGTCGACACGGTCTTCACGCTCAGCTGCAATACCTGGGCGATGTGCGACACGGTGTGCCCCTGCGCCAGGAAGCCGAACACCTCGGCCTCGCGCGGCGACAGGCGGGCGAAGCTGTTGGTGCGCAGGCCCACGCACAGTTCTTCCGCCAGGCTTTCGCTGAGTTCGTTACTCACGAACAGGCCGCCCGACGCCACCTTCCGGATCGCGTAAATCAGGTCGGCGGTATCGTTGTTCTTGGAGAGATAGCCCTTGGCGCCGGCGCGCAGCAGCGCCACCGGGTCGTCGCTGCCGGCGTCCGACGCCAGGGCCAGCAGCGGCAGATAGGGCAGCAGCTTGCGCAGGTCGCGGATCAGGCCGGTGCCGCCCTGCAGCTCCAGGCGCGGGTTCAGCAGCACGAGGTCGGGCGCGACCGCATCCAGCGTCGCCATCAGTTCGGTCCGCGAGCGCGCTACCCCTACCACGCGGATCCCGTCGTGCTCGTTCAGCGCGCGCTGCAAGCCCTCGCACATCAGTTGGCGGGGGTCCGCAATCACGACTTTGACCAGTCCGGCGTATTCCATGAAAGCAGCTTATATGTTGAATAGTTGGAATTATGCCACTTTATGCGGATGTGTTGCAGACTAGCATGCGTCGCAACCGTGTGCAGTGTCTCAACTGGCCTGGTGCTGGCGCAGGAAAGCCGACAGCGGCGCCACCGGGCCGTCGAGCCGGCGCGGGTCGAGATCGAACATCGCCCAGTAATACCGTTCGCGGCCGCGGCATTCCTGGGCCGGCGCCGTGTGGTTGTACCAGCCCTCGTTGAAGGCGGGCGAGTACATGCCGTCGACAGTGTCGAAGTTCGGGATCACGTTGCGCTCGCGCAGCGCGTCGAGCAGGCCCTGCGGGGCGCCGCTGTCGCGCGCCATTTCGTAGTGGGCGCGCATCCCGGTCTCGGTTTCGATCGCGAGCAGGTGCGGGCGCCCCTCGGCATCGAACATCAGGAAGCCGGACGGCGTCTTGTATAGATAGTGTTCGACGATCTGGTAGGATTTGCCCACCTGGTCGACCAGCGCCGCGATCGCCGGGTCGCAGACGAAGCGGTACTCGTGCAGCGACAGCAGGCCGTGTACCACGCGCGATTGCGCCATGAAATAGTCGCGCTGCAAGGTCACGAGCTCGGCTTCCAGGCGGTCGAGCGCGTCCGGGTCGCTCTTGCGGATGTAGCGGTCGATCAGGCCGCGGTTGAAGGCGGCGATCGCCACCTTCTCGTCGGCCACGCCGGTCAGCAGGATCTTCTTGCACGGCAGATCCTTGACGGCTTCGCAGAATTCGATGCCGTTCATCTGCGGCATCGAATAATCGATCACCAGCACCGACGGCGTCATGAAGCGGCGCGCGCGCCGCGCAATCTGGCACAGCTGGCCGACGTGCAGGGCCACGCTGAACGGCTGCGGCTCGTGGGTATAGGTATCGACGCAGGGCGACAGGAAAGTTTCCAGGTCGGACCCGTCGCGGCTGTTGGTGCGCAGCCAGGCGAGCGCGGCACCGGCATCGCTGAAGGTGGTGCTGGGCAGCGCGCTGCCCAGCTGGAAGCGCAGGCTGTGCAGGAAACTGACGCTGTCGTCGACCAGGACAGTCATGGTCGGGTGCTGGTAAATAGGCAGGGACATGGTTAATTCAGCGGGAATTCCAAAGCGAACACGGTGTAGCCGGATTCGCGCGAGCGGCAACGGATACGGCCGTGCCAGGCGTGGACGATATCCTTGCACAGCGCCAGCCCGATGCCGGCGCCGGAACTCGGCGGCCACGAATAAAAACGTTCAAAAATGTGCGGCAATTGCCCCTTTGGAATGCCGCAACCGGAATCCATGACCAGCAGGCGCGGGCGGGCACCCCTGCCGTCGATCACGATGCGCACCTGGCCGCGGCCGGCGCGCTGCAGTGCCTTGAGCGCATTGCGCAGCAGGTTGAGCAGCACGACCACGCACAGGTCGTGTTTTCCGGCAAATGTAAAATCGCGCCGCACCACCACGCGCACCGCGTCGCGCTGCGCCTCGGCCGTGAACGGGTAGCGATCCATCACCTGCGCCACCGCCGCCGCCATCGACACCTGCTCGCTGGCGGCCAGCTGCTGGTTCATCGCCGCCGCCGACTGCAGGAACAGGTCGATCATCTGGTTCATGTGGCGCACTTCGAAACCGATGCGCGCCATGGCGTGGGCCACCGCCATGCCGTCGGCGCTCACGGGGGCGCCGGCCGGCGCGGTGGCCTTCATCGCGCGCTCGATGCCGCGCACATTGGCGGCCACGCTGATCAGCGGCGTGCGCAGCTCATGCGAGACCATCGCCAGCGCCTGCGCCATGCCGGCCAGCTTCTCGCGCGCCAGCACGCGGCGTCCGACCCGGGTCACCGACACGGTCAGCACCGTGAACACGTAGATCGGCACCTGTTCCTGCACCAGCGGATGGTGCAGGAAGGCGGGGTCGCCGACTTCCGTGAAGACGGCGGCGGCGAGCACCGTGCCCACGGCCCAGGACGCCAGCGCCCATAGCGTATTGAAATGGAACAGCACGACCAGCGCCACCAGCAGCGATTCGCCCCATACTGCCGAGCCGTGGTTCATCAAGAACATGAAGCTGAAGAAGAACGGCAGCATGTAGGTCACGCCGACGAATTCGTAGATCTGCATGTGACGCGGCCGCCCCAGCCAGGGCAGGTGGCGCAGGAACAGGGCAGGGAGGCACAGGACCACGCCGGACAAGCGCAGCGCCAGGCTCTCGTACTGTTGCGGAAAAATCACAGTCCAGACCAGGTAATAGCCGGGCATGCCCAGGCAACCGATCCAGGCCAGCATCTGCAGGCGCATCGCCAACTGATCGTGATGCTGGCCTTGCCGCAATAGCCATTGCACAACAGACGCCTTCAGCCGTCGCAGGCGTGCGTCGATCCAGATGGGCATCCGGGGCCAGGCTTTTTTCACTGCTCACTCACTGCAAACGGCTCTGTCGCGAAATGGTTTGTTCCGGTGGCTTCCTTGTACTGTCAAAATTGATTTTACGCAATTCTGCCACTGTTGACTGTAAATGTGACTAGAACCCATTGAGTTTCGTCAAAGGTACTCTACAACAGCACGGTAGCCGTTGCGTAATTACACACCATTTACTAGGAGAAACCATGAACGCCATCGTCAATCTCGAACATCTCATTCCCCAACCCGCCGCCAGCCGCATGCCGGAATTTGTCACCCGGCGCATGGACGATCACTATGTCACCCGCGTCGAAAAATTGCTAGGCGGCGAACACATGCATGTCTGGACACCACCCGCCCCGGGCGCGGTGATGCTGGCAACCAATGACTACCTGTGCATTGCCAACGAGCCGGCGTTGATCGAGGCCCAGGTCCGCACCCTGCAGGCCACCCAGAACCAGATGCTGATGTCCTCGGTCTTCCTGCAGGAGGGCAGCACCCAGCACCGGCTGGAAGCCAAGCTGGCCGCCTACATGGAGGCCGAAGACGGGGTGCTGACGCAGTCGGGCTGGGCCGCCAACGTCGGCCTGCTGCAGAGTATCGCCGAACCCGGCATTCCGGTCTATCTCGACATGATGGCCCATGCCTCGCTATGGGAAGGGGTGCAGTCGGCGCAGGCCCAGCCGGTGCCCTTCGTGCACAACAGCGCCGCCCACCTGGAACGCCAGATCGAGAAGCACGGCGGCGGCGTCATCGTCATCGATGCGCTGTACAGTACCAACGGCAGCGTCGCCCCGCTGCTCGAAGTGGTCGAGCTGGCCGAGCGCAGCGGCAGCATCCTGGTGGTCGACGAATCGCACTCGCTCGGAACCCACGGGCCGCGCGGCGCCGGGCTGGTGGTCGAGATGGGGCTGACCGAGCGCGTGCATTTCCGGACCGCATCGTTGGCCAAGGCCTTCGCAGGCCGCGCCGGTTTCATCACCTGTTCCAGCCGCTTCAAGGGCTATTTCTTGTCAGCGTCGCGGCCGGCGATCTTCAGTTCCTGCCTGCTGAACCATGAGCTGGCCTTCTTCGATGCCGCCGTCGACTTCATCAGCCGCGCCGATGCCCGCCGCGCGGCCCTGCACCGGAACACGCAAGAGGTGAGGGCGCGCTTGAGCGAACTCGGCTATTGCATCGACGACGGCACCGAGCAGATCATCGCCCTGGAAGCGGGACCGGAGCCGAAGACGCTGGTGCTGCGCAAGGCTCTCGAAGCACGCGGCATCTACGGCGCGGTATTTTGCGCCCCGGCGACGCCGAAGAACCGCTCGCTGGTGCGGCTGACCTTGAACTCCGGCATGACGGCGGCCGACATCGACAAGCTGGTGGCGGCGTGTGCCGACATGCGTGAGGAAGTCGATTTGGCAAACTGGTCCTCGTCGAGCCGCCGCAAACGCATGCATTAGGCCTGTCGGCGGGCGCCGGGACACTGTCCTGGCGCCTGTTTTTGATCGATGCCTTTTTAAGTATGCAACTAACCGATGATCGGGGTGGGCCTGGTGTTTTTCCTGCGACATTGACATCACAGCTGCTTTTTCCAGATTACAATGCCTGCACGCATGATTTTTTAGCTGAAAGTCATCGCGCCTTCAATATCCTTTGATCAATCATTGAGTCTTCAATGCTTTCTCATTGAACGTTCATTGAAAGGTCATTGAGGTTTGTCTTTTGTGTCAATGATGTGTCATTGATATCTCATTGACCTCTCATAGGAATCCTTTTGAGATTTCCTATACTTTTACGCGATCTTTTCTCGGCGCTTACCGGGCCGCTGTGGCGGCGGTTCGCCTTCTTTCACAAGTCGTCGTCGGATTCCATCGCTAGCTATTTCCGCTTTCAGATTTATGCAACTAACCGACAGGCGCGAAACCAAAATAACGGCGCCTCCAGGCCGGAAGGGCGCCGCCCGCGAACGCAACCGCTGGATACGGATCAAGCCGGACGGAACATCTTGAAGAGCTGCTCCGGTCCCACCACGAAGTAATCCGCCGGTCCGCCACCGCGCAGGATCGGTGCCGCCGCCGCGGTGTCGTAGATGCCGTCCTTCAAGAGCGCGGTGTCGATATGCACGCCGACCACTTCACCCAGCACCAGCCAGGTCGGCACCGTCTCGCCGCTCGCGCGCTGCAGCTGGATGATCTGCGTGCAGCGGCATTCGAAGGAGACCGGGCTCTCTGCCACGCGCGGCACGCCGATCAGGCGCGACGCCGCCGGCGTCAGGCCGGCCAGCGCGAACTCGTCGACCTCCGGCGGCACCGCGGCGCAGCTGGCGTTCATCCGTTCGGCCAGCGGGCGGGTGGCCAGGTTCCAGCCGAATTCGCCGGTCGCCTCGATGTTGCGCAGCGAATCTTTGGCGCCGATGCTGGCGAAGCCGATGATGGGCGGCGTGTAGTTAAATGCGTTAAAGAAACTGTACGGCGCCAGGTTCAGGATGCCGTCGGCACTGCGCGACGAGATCCAGCCGATCGGGCGCGGGCCGACGATGGCGTTGAACGGATCGTGCGGCAGGCCGTGGCCGTTGCGCGGTTCGTAGAAATGGATGTCGCGGGTCATGCACGTCTCCTTGATAGCAGACACAACCATACAACATCCGCGGCGGTCGTGCCGGGGCTGCGCCGGTTTCAGGTGGCGGCGTCCGGCGCAGCGGGCTCGGCGTCGGTGCCGTCCAGCCCTGTGTCTTCCGCCCGTTTCCTGCGCAAGCCGCGGTTGGCCGCGACGACGCCGACGCCGAGAATCGCCAGGCTGAGCATGGCGCCGACCGAGGGCGCCGACAGCCAGCGCAATGGCTGGCCCGGGGTTTCCGACGGCGCTTCCTGGGGCGGGTCGGATTGCAGGCCGGCATGGGTGGCCAGCTGTGCCTGGCCTGCAAAGAAGGGAATCAGGGCGTCGGTCAGTGCCGCCGTGTCCTGCGGACCGCGGCTGCACAGCACATTGCCGTCGCGCACCACCGCCTGGTTGAGCCAGGTGGCGCCGGCATTCACGAGATCGTCGCGCACGCCCGGCCAGCAGGTCAGCGTGCGGCCTGCGGCAAGGCCGCACGACACCAGCAGCAGCGGCGCCTGCGACATCAGGGCGACCGGATGTCCTTGCGCGTGCAGTTGCCGGAAGAACTCGCGGGCCGGTGCCGACTGCCGCAGCAGGTCGGGACTGATATAGCCGCCCGGCACCAGCAGGCCATCGTAGTCGAGGGCGCGCGCCGTGCCGATGACCTTGTCCACCCGCAGCAACTCACCCGACTGGTGGACGTGCATGCCGCGGATGCGGCCGGGCCGCAGGGCGATCACGGCGGTCTCGGCCCCGGCTGCCTTGAGCGCCGCGACCGGCGTTTCCAGTTCCGCCTGCTCGAAGCCGTCTGCCACCAGCACGGCGATGCGTTTGCCGGCAAGGTCTTGCGCGCTGTCCATGTTGTCCTCGGGTCGAACACTTTGGATACAGAGTCGGCCGGCCGGCGTTTAGTTCCGCAGCCGAATATGGGCAAGAAACATGGCCAAGAAACATGTGCAAGAAAAAGGCTGTGTTCGCGTTAGTTATGTGAACTGAAACAGATTGGCCAGGTCAGACGCATTGTCGAGTTAACTCATGTGGAGTGACGATGCGTGGCCTGCCGTTCGATGAAATCTTCGCCATGCTGACGGCGGTGCAGTTATCCGGCTCCGACTTGTTGCGGCTACGGGATTGGCTGGCAAGCATCGCGCATCCAGCCGAGTGCATTGCCCTGATCGAGCAGGCTGCTGCCGGACGGCCTTGCCCGCATTGTGGATGTGTCAGGAAACACCGCTCCGGTCAGGCTAGCGGCCTACAGCGCTTTCGCTGCCTCGGCTGCCGGCGCAGCCATAACGCGCTGACGGCGACGCCGCTGGCGCGGCTGCGCAAAAAGGAATGCTGGCTGGCGTATCTGCAATGTTTGCTGGAATCGCGTACGGTGCGCGAGGCGGCGCGCACGGTCGGCGTCGATCGCACCACCAGTTTCCGGTGGCGGCACCGCTTCGTGCCGGCGGCGATGCGCGAACGTCCACCGGTGCTCGGCGCCATCGTCGAGGCCGACGAAACCTACCGGCTCGAGTCGCAAAAGGGCTCGCGCAGTCTGACGCGGCGGCCACGCCGGCGGGGTGGCGTGGCGCAGCGGCGCGGCATCAATCGGGAACACGATTGCCTGCTGGTCGCCCGGGACCGTAGCGGCCGGACGCTCGACTTTCACCCGGGACGCGGCCAGGTCACGGCACGACAACTGGGGCATTGCCTGCAGCGGGTGCTGCCCCCGGACGTGTTGCTGATCAGCGATGGCGCGCTGGCGTATCGCCGCTTCGCGGCCGACGCGCGTATCACGCATGAATGGGTGAATGTCGAAGCGGGCGAGCGCAGCCGTGGCGCGATCCACATCCAGAACGTGAACAGCTGGCACAGCCGTTTCAAAAGCTGGCTGGTACGTTTTCGCGGCGTCGCAAGCCGTTATCTGATCAACTATTCGGGTTGGCAGCGGATGCTCGATGCGCGATGTTTGACGACGCCGGCGCACATGCTGTACGCCGCGGTCCAGCTCTATCCCCCTCGCTGAATGCCCGAATTAACGCGAACACAGCCAAGAAAAAAGGCAGCCATGCGGCTGCCTTCGGTCGGATGCAGTCCGGAACGTTACCACCACGCCCCATAGATTGCCGCCAGCATCACGCAGATCACCGCCGACCCTAGCGCGAAGCCACCATCCACGCGGAACAGGCTGCGGTCGATGATCATGCGCTTGGCGGTGCCGTCCTTGCGGCCCACGGTGCTGATGATCGCCATGCCGGCCACGACGATGGCGAACACGATCAGCATGCGGTCCAGGAAGGGGATCTCGTACACGCCGGTGCCGTTGTCGACGGCAAAGCCGATCGGGGCCAGGAAGCGCAAGTCCATCATCTCAGGCAGGAACTTCAGGAAGATCGAGAACACCAGGCCGCCGACCGTGGCGAACATTGCTGCTGCCGAGGTCGTTTTCTTCCAGAAGAAGCCGAGCAGGAACATGGCCAGGATGCCCGGCGACACGAAGCCGGTGTATTCCTGGATGTACTGGAAGCCGCCTTTCTTGTCGATGCCCATCAGCGGGGCGATGATCACGGCCAGTGCCATCGCGACCACCACCGTGACGCGGCCGATCCACACCATCTTGTGCTCGGTGGCTTCCGGATGAAAACGCTTCTTGTAGATGTCGAGGGTAAAGATGGTGGCGATCGAATTGGCCTTGCCGGCCAGCGAAGCCACCACGGCCGCGGTCAGGGCGGCAAAGGCGACGCCCTTCAGGCCCGACGGCAGCAGCGCCAGCAGGGTTGGGTAAGCGCGGTCCGGGTTCAGCTCGCCGCCCTGGCGCATCGCGTCGCCCAGCATGCCGGATCGGTCGAGCGCGAATGCGGCGATGCCTGGCAGAACGATGATCACCGGCATCAAGAGCTTCAGGAAGGCCGCGAACAGCAGGCCCTTGCGCGCGGTCGGCAGGCTGGCGCCGAGGGCGCGCTGGGTGATGTACTGGTTGCAGCCCCAGTAGTTCAGGTTGACGATCCACATGCCGCCGATCAGCGTCGACAGGCCCGGCAGGTCCATGTAGTTGGGGTTGCCGCGCGCCAGCACCATGTCGAAGTGCTCGCGGGCGCTGTGGAACAGGCTGGTGGCGCCGTGCACCACGCCGCGGCCGCCGCTGATGGTCGCCACCAATTCCAGTGCCAGCCAGGTGGTGACCAGGCCGCCGACGATCAGGCACAGCACCTGGATCACGTCGGTGTAGCCGATGACTTTCATGCCGCCCAGCGTGATGACGACGGCGAACACCGCCAGGAACACCATGCAGGCCAGCACGTTCAGGCCGGCGATGCTGGAAATCGCCAGCGCGCCCAGGTACAGGATCGAGGTCAGATTCACCACCACGTACAGGCCGAGCCAGAACAGCGCCATGGTGGTGGCCACTGCCTTGCCGTAGCGCTGCTCGAGGAATTGCGGCATGGTGTAGATGTGGTTCTTCAGGTACACCGGCATGAAGAACACGGCGACGATGACGAGGGTCGCCGCCGCCATCAGTTCATACACGGCGATCGCCATGCCGATGCGGTAGCCGGAGCCGCTCATGCCGATGAATTGCTCGGCGGAGATGTTGGAGGCGATCAGCGAGGCGCCGATGGCCCACCAGGTCAGCGAACCTTCGGCCAGGAAGTAGTCGTGCGACTCGCGGCCGGAGGTCGCCTTCTTGCGCCGGTAGACCCACAAACCGTAGCCGGCGACGACCACGAAGTAGACCAGGAAGACGAATGAGTCGAGGGTGGAAAAGGAAGTCATGGGTACTTGTTGTCTCTGTGCATACGGGGGCGGGCGTCCCCATCGCTTTGTTATGTCGTTGACCGGCGACATGCCGGCCTGCTGCTGCCCGCCGTCATGTAATCGATTGCATCGAGCTTATCGGAAATAATGCGCCACGGCTATATGGTTGTGTCTTTTTTGCATGATCCATGGGAGGACGCGACGCGTGGCCGTTGACGGCAGCAATGCCGTTCCCGGGGCGGCGGATGGGACACCGTCGCCGGGGCTGTCGACGCAGCGCCGGATCGGGTAAGGGGTGTCCGGACCGCGCAGCTCCTGTCGTGTACATGCGCGGGCCATTGTAGGTCAGCATGCGGCGCCCGATCAGTGACGATACGAAACAATCAAACTCTTGATCCAATGCATGCATTTGCGACATCATGTGCCACCACAATCAGAATAGAGGATGACCATGCTGCTTCGTTCCGCGCCCGCCCTGCCACGCCCGACCACCTTGCTGAGCCTGCTCCTGCCGCTGGGCCTGGCCGCCTGTGCATCGCAGGGCACCGTACCGGACGGCAGCCCGGCCGCCGGCCTCGGCGCCGCCATGCCCCAGGCCAGCACCGCGAACGGTACCCTGCAGGGTGTCCGCGAAGGCGGCGTGCAGGCCTTCAAGGGCATTCCATTCGCGGCGCCGCCGGTGGGCGCGCTGCGCTGGCGGGCGCCGCAGCCGGCCCCGGCCTGGACCGGCGTGCGCCAGGCCGATGCCTTCGGCGCGCGCTGCATGCAGCTGCCGCTGTTTTCGGACATGGTGTTCCGCTCGCCGGGCGTGAGCGAGGATTGCCTGACCCTGAACGTCTGGACCCCGGCCGCCCGCGCCGGCGAGAAGCTGCCGGTCCTGGTGTATTTCTACGGCGGCGGCCTGATGGCCGGCGACGCCTCGGAACCGCGTTATGACGGCGCCGCGATGGCGAAACAGGGCATCGTCGCGGTGACCGTCAACTACCGCCTGAACGTGTTCGGCTTCCTGGCCCATCCCGCGCTGAGCGCCGAATCGCCGCAGAACACCTCCGGCAACTACGGCTTCATGGACCAGGCCGCGGCGCTGCACTGGGTACGCGCCAACATCGCGGCCTTCGGCGGCGATCCGGGCCGGGTCACCATCGCCGGCGAGTCGGCCGGCTCGTTCTCGGTCAGTGCCCAGATGGCGTCGCCGCTGGCGAAGGACCTGATCGCCGGCACCATCGGCGAGAGCGGCGCGCTGTTCGGCCTGACGGCGCTGCCCACGCTGCAGGAAGCGGAAACCCAGGGCCGGCGCCTCGGCGAGCGGCTGCAGGCGCCCGGACTGGCCGAGCTGCGTGCGCTGCCGGCCGAGGCGGTGCTGAAGGCCACCGCCGGCCCGGACGCACCGCGCTTCGGTGCCATCGTCGACGGCTACGTGCTGCCGCGCGCCCCTGCCGCGATCTATGCCGCCGGGCAGCAGGCCCACGTGCCGCTGCTGGCCGGCTGGAACTCGGCCGAGGGCGGCGCCGGCAGCATCCTCGGCAAGGGCGGCGCCGGCGAGCAAGCCTTCCAGGCCGGGCTGCAGCGCCTGTACGGCGCCGGTGCCGGCGCCGCGCGCCAGGCCTATGCCGGCGACGTCGAACGCGCCGCGCGCGAACTGGCCAGCGACCGCTTCATCGGCTTCGGCACCTGGCGCTGGATCGATGCCCACGCGCGCAGTGCCGGCCAGCCGGTCTACCGCTATTACTACACCCAGCCGCGTCCGGCGACCCGCGCGGGCGGACCGGCGGCCGGCGGCGCCAGCCATTCGGCCGAGATCGAGTACGTGCTGGGCAACCTGGACGGCAACTCCGTGTATGCCTGGACCGACACCGACCGCGCGGTGTCGCGCCAGGTGCAGGCATATTTCGTCAATTTCATCAAGACCGGCAACCCGAACGGTGCCGGCCTGCCGCAATGGCCGGCGCTGGGCCAGCAGGGTGCGGGCGCCGGCACGCCGCTGATGGTGCTGGGGGCGGAGTCGCAGGCGGTGCCGGCGGCGGATGGCGCGCATCACGCGTTCCACCTGGGGATTGCGCAGCCCTGACGCCCGCGCGCGCATGCATGACCGTGTCCGGCACTGCCCGGCACGGCTTCCCGCGTCCGTGCGAACGGCGCCGCCGGGCAGCGCAGCTTTCACACATTCACCACGAGGGAATAAATTCGACGTGCGCCGTGCGTCGGGTCAAGTCGATAAAATCGCTACATAATCTGGCCAGAGGGCAATGCTAGTATCGTCAAAGATTTGTCCAAAACCATCTGGCCGGACATGTCGACCGGCACGTGCCCGCGCAATCCGCCACACGCAGGTCGAAGGATCCCGGTACGCCGCCCCACCCAATGGCGGCACGCCGGTCGGCTACCCTGACTGTGTGAACTATGCCCAAGTCGTTTGAGCGTCTCAGCAGTATCCGTCCCCGCGGCCTGGCGGGCTACATGGGTCTGGCTTTTTCCACCCTGTCGATTGCCCTGACCGTCGTCGTCGTCGAAGTCGTCGAGCGCGAAGCGTCGCGCCATGTCGCGCACAGCATCGGCCATGGACTCGGCGAACTGGCCCTGCAGGCGTCCGACAAGCTCGACCGCGGCATGTTCGAGCGCTACCGCGAGGTCGGCCTGATCGCCAAGCGCTTCTCGCTCGCCGACGCCAGCCTCAGCGCGGGCGACTGGCGCCGCATCCTCGACGACGTGCGCCAGACCTACACGTATTACAGCTGGATCGGGCTGGCCGACCCGGACGGCAAGGTGATGGTCTCGGCCGGGGGCCTGCTGCAGGGCGCCGACGTGTCGGCCCGGCCCTGGTTCCAGGATGCGCGCGAGGGACACGGCCACGTCGGCGACGTGCACGAGGCGCTGCTGCTGGCCAAGCTGCTGCCGCAGTCGGGCGGCGAACCGCTGCGCTTCGTCGACGTGTCCTTCCCCTTCCGCGACCGCAACGGCGCCGACCGCGGCGTGCTCGGCGCCCACCTGTCGTGGCAATGGGCGCGCGATGTCGAGCGCTCGATCATCGAGCCGCTGGAAGCCGAGCGCCAGGTGCAGGCGCTGATCGTCGGCAGGAACGGCATGGTGCTGCTCGGCCCGCCGGATCTGCAGGGTCATACGGTGGACATGCAGAGCCTGCGCGACGCGCGATCGGAACAGAAGCCCGGCTACATCATCGAAAAATGGCCGGACGGTAAAACCTACATGACCGGCTACAGCAACTCCAAGGGCTATGCCGATTACCCGGGGCTGGGCTGGACCGTGCTGGTGCGCGAGGACGTCGACAAGGCCTTCGTACCGGTCAAGCGCCTGCGCAGCTACGGCCTGTGGAGCGGTATTGCGCTGGCGCTGCTGTTCTCGGTGGCCGGCGTGTTCGTGGCGCGCTGGATCACCCGCCCGCTGATGCAGCTGGGCGAGGAGGCGGCGCGCATCCGCGAAGGCGAGGGCGGGGCGGCGCTGGCGCCGCAGGCGCGCGCCTACGACGAGGTACAGGCACTGGCCGGGACCCTGAACGGCCTGGTGGTCGACCTGCAGCGGCGCCAGTCGCAGCTGGAAGACCTGAATCTGACGCTGGAACAGCGCGTGCAGGAGCGTACCCAGGCGCTGGCCGAGGCGCTGACGGTGGTGCGCCAGAGCGGCCAGCGCATCAACGCCATCATCGAAAGCGCTCAGGACGCCTTCGTCGGGGTCGACCTGCGCGGCCACATCATCGATTGGAATACCCAGGCCGAACGGATGTTCGGCTGGTCGCGCGACGAGGTGATCGGGCGTTCGCTGGGCGCGCTGGTGGTGCCGGAACGCTTCATGGCCAGCTACGACAAGGCACTGCGCATGGTCAACGAGGCCGGCTACCTGGACGTGCTGGAACGCCGTGTCGAACGCATCGTGCATACCCGCGGCGGCGTCGAATTGCCGGTCGAGCTGACCGCCAAGCTGGTGGTCGGTTCCGGCACCGACTTCTTCAGCATCTTCCTGCGTGACATTTCCCTGCGCAAGAAGGTGGAGCAGATGAAGAACGAGCTGGTGGCCACCGTGTCGCACGAACTGCGCACGCCGCTGACCTCGATGCGGGCTTCGTTGTCGCTGCTGGATTCCGGCGCCGTCGAGGGCGTGCCGGAAGACGCCCGGGAACTGATCGAGATCGCGCACCGCCATTGCGAACGCCTGGTGCGGCTGGTCAACGACATGCTCGACGTGGAAAAAGTGGAATCCGGCCACGTTCACCTGGTGCGGGTCGACCAGGAGGTGGCGCCGGTGCTGCGCGACGCCGTCGCCGCCATGCAGGGCCATGCGCAGCAGGCCGGCGTGCGCATCGAATGCGGCGGGACGCTGCCGGGCGTCCATGCCGAGATCGACGGCGATCGCCTGACCCAGGTGATCACCAACCTGCTGTCGAACGGGATCAAGTTCGCGCCGCGCGGCAGCGTGGTCGAGGCCGCGCTGGCCTGGCACGGGGCAGGCCTGCGGATTTCCGTGCTCGACCGCGGCCCGGGCATTCCGGAGGAATTCCGCGGCCGTATCTTCCAGCGCTTTGCCCAGTCGAAGGAAGAGGAGGAGCGCCAGCAGGGCTCGGGCCTGGGATTATCGATCAGCAAGAACATCGTCGAGGCGCACGGCGGCAGCATCGCTTACGCCGACCGCGAAGGCGGCGGTACCGTGTTCCACGTCGACCTGCCGCTGCATGCTGCCCACGATACGCGCAGTGCCGAGGTGAAGGTGGCGTAAGGCAAATACTGTCCTGTTGCCTAAAATCATCATACTTTGCACTTTTACCGAAATTTTCGATTTCATATTTGCTGATTTAATCGAGTTGTGGCATAGTTGTCGTACGGCAATTAACCAAACACATTAATTCGGGAGTCACCCCATGTTCGCATCGAAAATCCGCAAAATCGTTCTGAGCGCAGCCATCATCGCCGCCCTGCCGGGCATGGCCAGTGCCGCGGTGTACAGCCAGAGCAAGACGGCAAGTTTCGATGTGACCATGAAGATCGTTGCCGACTGCACCATCTCGGCCACCGGTATCGATTTCGGCCAGACCCGGGGCGTGCTCGCTTCGGCCGTGAACGGCAGCTCGACGATCAACGTGACCTGCACCAACACCACCCCGTACAACGTCGGCCTGAACGCCGGCACCGGCACCGGTTCGAGCGGCACCACCCGCTACATGAACGGCACCGGCGCCAACACCAATACCGTGAAATTCAACCTGTACCAGGCCCAAGGCTCGACCCCGTGGGGCAACACCCAGGGCACCGACACCATGGCCGGCACCGGCACCGGTTCCGCCCAGACCATGACCGTGTACGGCGAAATTCCGGCCCAGGCATCGCCGACCCCGGACAGCTACAAATCGACGATCACCGCGACCGTCTATTTCTAAGACTTCGTTCAAGACCTCGTTCCCCCGATGACCCGCCTGCTTCCGCGCTTCTTCCTCCTGATCCTGGCCGGCCTGCTGCCCTTCATGGCGGCGCAGGCGGCCAACCTGCAGATTTCCCCGGTCTCGATCCAGTTCCGCGCCGGGCAGGGCGCGGCCGGCATCAACCTCCAGAACTACGGCGACACCCCGCTGTACGGCCAGGTGCGCGTGTACAACTGGGACCAGAAGGACGGCCAGGACGTGCTGACCCCGGCGCTCGACGTGGTCGCCAGCCCGCCGGTGATGGAAATTGCTGCGCGCAGCACCCAGACCATCCGCCTGGTGCGCCGCGGCGGCACCCAGGCCGCCACCGAGCAGACCTACCGTATCCTGATCGACGAAATCCCGCGCAACGACAGCGCCGGCGCCAGCACCGGCGTGGCGATCCGCCTGCAGTATTCGGTGCCGGTGTTCGCCATGCCGGCCGACGACAAGGCCGCCCCGCGCCTGGTGTGGAGCGTGCTGCGCAAGGCCGACGCCTGGGTGCTGCGCGTGCGCAACGACGGCAACCTGCACGCCCAGATCGGCGCCACCACGCTCAAGGGCGCGGACGGCAAGGAGCATGAGCTGAGCAAGGGCCTGCTCGGCTACGTACTGCCGGGCAAGGTGCGCGAATGGCGCCTGGCGGTCGATGCCAGGGCCGAACTGGGCGCGCCGGGCAGCACGCTGCCGATCCGCGCCAACGTCAACGCCCAGCCCCTGGACGCCGGCGGGACCCTCGCCCGCGAGTGAACACGGGGTGGCCGGCCGTAACGATGCAAGGGGCAGCCTGCTGCGCCGCGCCGGCGCGCTGCTGCCGTGCGCCTGCCGCCTGGCGCTGGACCTGCTGGTCCTGCTGGCCATGGCGCTGACGCTGCCGGCCGCGCGCGCCGACGACGACCTGGCGGCCGATCCGGCCACCGCCGCAGCAAGCGCCGAACTCTACCTCGAAGTCAGCGTGAACGGCGCCAGGACCGGCCTGGTCGTGCCCTTCCAGCAAGCTCCGAAAGGCTTGCGCAGCAGCGTGCAGAACCTGCGCGAGCTGGGTCTGGACCCGGACCTGTTCGGCGTCGCCGGCCAGGACACGTTCGACCTGGACGCGGTCGCCGATCTGACCTACCGCTACGACGCCGCCGCCCAGACCATCGACCTGCGCCTGGGCGACCGCCTGCGCAAGCCGCTGCAGCTGAACGCGCGCACGGCGCGCCCGGGCGGCGCCGGCAGCGCCGATCCCGGCATCCTCGTCAACTACGATCTGTACAGCCAGCTCGGCAGCAACAGCCGCGCCGCCGCGCTCAACGAAGTGCGCGCATTCGGCACCCACGGTGTGCTCAGCAGCACCGGCAACCTGCTGCTCAAGGGCAGCGGCCGGCGCTACATCCGCTACGACACCAGCTGGTCGTGGTCGGACCCGGCCACGCTGCAGAGCGTGCAGGTCGGCGATTTCGTGTCGCCGGCGCTGAACTGGACCCGGGCGCTGCGCATGGCCGGGGTCGAATGGCGCCGCAACTTCGAGCTGCGCCCCGACCTGCTGACCTATCCGCTGGCCAGCATCGGCAGCTCGGCCGTGGTGCCGAGCAGCGTCAGCCTGTACGTGAACGGCGTCCAGCAATACAACGCCGAGGTGCCGGGCGGCCCCTTCGTGATCGACCAGGTGGCCGGCCTGAACGGCGCCGGCCAGGCGACGGTCGTCACCCGCGACGCGCTCGGGCGCCAGGTCGCGACCTCGCTGCCGCTGTACGTCGACACCCGCCTGCTGGCCCGGGGCCTGAGCGATTTCGCGCTCGCGGCCGGGGTGCTGCGGCGTGACTACGGCATCCGCTCGTTCCGCTACGCCGGCACGCCGGCCGTCACCGGCTCGCTGCGCCACGGCTGGAGCGATGCGCTGACGCTGGAAGCCCACGCCGAGGCCGGGGCGGGGCTGGTCAACGGCGGCGCCGGCGCCCTGGTGCGCCTGGGCGAGGCCGGCGGCGTGCTGTCCGGATCGCTGGCCGGCAGCGGCGGCGCCGGTGCGTCCGGGCTGCAGGCCAGCCTCGGCTACCAGTACATTGCGCCACGTATTGCGCTGGACGCGCAGAGCGTGCGCGCCAGCGCCGGCTACGCCGACCTCGGCAGCGGCGAAGGCACGCCGGCGATCCGCGTCAACGACCGCGTCAGCCTCAACGTCAACCTGCAGGACGCCGGCAGCGCCAGCGTGAGCTTCGTCCATTACCGCACGCCGGGACAGAGCGCGGTGCGGCTGGCGGCGCTGGCCTGGTCGCGCAGCGCCGGCAGCGGCGCCTACCTCAGCCTGAGCGCCTTCCAGGACCTGGACCGGCCGCAGACGCGCGGCATCACCGCCACCTTCAGCATGTCGCTCGGCCAGCGCGCCTCGCTCAGCGCCAGCAGCGGGCGCCAGAACGGCGAGCAGGTCACCACGCTCACCGCGGCGCGCGCCCCGGAATTCGGCGGCGGCTGGGGCTGGAGTGCGCAGAAGTCGCGCAGCGGCGCCTTCGACGTGGCGCAGGCCCAGGTCCAGTACCTGGGCAATGCCGGGCAGGTGTCGGCCACCACGCTGCGCGCCGGTAATACCAGCGTCAGCTCGCTCGGCCTGAGCGGCAGTCTGGTGGCGATGGACGGCACCGTGCTGGCGGCGCGCCACGTGGGACGCGGTTTCGCGCTGGTCTCGACCGGGCTGGCCGGGGTGCCGGTGTTCCACGAAAACCGCGAACTCGGCAAGACCGGCGCCGACGGCCGCCTGCTGGTGCCCGACCTGATGCCGTACACCGTCAACCAGATCGCGATCGACCCCGCCAACCTGGCGGCCGACATGCGCCTGGAGCGCACCGCGCTGTCGGTGGTGCCGCTGGCCGGTGCCGGTGTGGTGGCGGGCTTCCGCATCGAGCGCTACCGCGCCGCCACCGTGATCGTGCACGGCACCGACGGCAAGCCGGTCGCGCCCGGTACGCCGGTGCGCCTGCTCGGCGCGCCGGCCACTGCGGCCGGCTCGGTGGTCGGCTACGACGGCGTGGTCTTCCTCGACGATCTGAAACAAAGCAACGACATCGTGGTGGGCGAGGGCGACGCCGCCTGCACCCTGCACGTCGATTATCAACCCGGGGCGGAGGGCCAGCTGCCGACCATCGGCCCGCTGCGCTGCATGCCAGCAAAGGAAACCAAATGATGTACCCGTTCACACGTCCGGCGCGGCGCGCCTGGATGACGTTGCTGCTGCGCTGCCTGCTACCCGCGCTGCTGCTGTGCGGCGGCATGGGCAGCGCCCGTGCCGACAATTGCACCGCCAGCATGACCGACGTCGCCTTCGGGCCCGTCAGCCCGATCGCCGGCACCGATTATTATGCAAACGGCACGCTCACCGTCACCTGCACGGTATTGCTCGGCAGCCTGGGCACCGCGGTGGCGCCCGGGGTCAGCATCTGCGTCAACCTCGAGGGCGGCAGCGGCGGCACCATCGCCGTGCGCAACCTGCAGAACGGCGGGGTCGCCGTCCCGTTCAACCTGTACCGCGACAACACCTACGCGGCGGCCTCGGTCTGGGGCAGCACCTCGGGCGGCGCCGCGCAGCCGGTCACGACCTCGATGACGGGGCTGCTGGGGCTGGGCAGCGCGACCCAGACCTTCACGATCTACGGCAAGATCCCGGCATCCTCGCTGCCGTCGGCGCGCACCGTGAACGGCACCGACACCGTCTACACGGCCGACTTCGGCGGCGCCGGCACCATCCAGTACGCGTTCTACGGCGCACTGGCGCCCGCGGTCGGCTGCAAGGCCGGCACCAGCGTGCCGTTCAGCTTCAAAGCCACCGCCACCATCACCAACAACTGCTTCATCAGCACCGGTCCGCTCGCCTTTGCGGGCGACAACCGGGTCCTGAACGCGGCGGTGCGCACTACCGGCTCGATGGGCGTGCTGTGCTCGGCCGGCAGCCCGTACCAGATCTCGCTGAACGGCGGCAGCGTGGCCAACAACGCCGGCGCCCGCAGGATGGCGAGCGCGGCCGGCGGCGGCATCCGCTACGAGATCTCGAACACCCTCGACGGTCCGGTCTGGGGCGACGGCACCGGCGGCACCGGCATGGTGACCAACACCGGCACCGGCGTGCAGCAGACGCTGCGCCTGTACGGCCGCGTGCCGGCGCAGGCGACGCCGGCACCGGGAGATTACAAGGACACGGTGACGGCGACGCTGATGTTCTGATCCGGCTGGTGGCTGGGCGTCATTGGCCTGACAGAACTTTCCGTTAGCCATCTTGCGCATGGCCAAGCTTGATTGATGCTCTACAGCATCGCAACTGGCATGCATCAAGGGTTGTCGGGAATTCTGTTGTCCGGCTGGGCCCGAATCCGTACTGTTGACGCGAGGCGACCCCTTCAACTGTCCGGACGGAGATTCCCATGACCACGCGACGCGTCTTCCTGTATTCCCTGCTGTCCACGCCCATCCTCGCCCGAGCGACCCCCTCCGGACCGCGCCCGCACGGGCATACCTCGCCCTTGCCGGGGCCGGGCTACCGCACCCAGCCCGGCACCGCCGAGCTGCCGCCGCGCCACAGCCCGCCGCCCGGCCCGGATCCGCTGCGGCGCCTTGCCTACTGGAACGAAGCGGCGCTGCGCGCCATCGCCGTCGACGCCACGCCGCCGTATCCCGGCCAGCCGCCGAAACGCTTCGAACAGCTGGGGCCGACCCGGGCCAGCCGGGCGCTGGCGATCGTGCAGTTGGCCGTGTTCGATGCGCTGGCCGCGGTCTGCCGGCGCTACCCTCCCTATGCCGGCCCGCTGCCGGCGTTTCCCGACAGCTCGCCGGATGCCGCCATCGCCCAGGCCGCGCACGACACGCTGGCCGCGCTGTACCCGCGCCAGAGCGCGCGCTTCGATACCTGGCTGAACGACGACCTGGCGCGCCTGCCGGCCGAGCGCGCCACGTTGAACGGCATCGACGTCGGCCGCCGCGCCGCGGCCGCCATCCTGGCCCTGCGCGCGTACGACGGCTGGTACCAGGACGATCCGGTGGTCGGCGTCGACTACCCGCTGTACACCCAGCCCGGCCTGTGGCGTCCGGACCCGGTCAGCCAGAACCCGATCGCGCTGGGCGCCTGGTGGGGCGCGGTGCGGCCTTTCGTGCTGCAGTCGGGAACGCAGTTCCGGCCGCCGCCGCCGCCGGCGCTGTCCAGTCCCGCCTATGCCGGCGCCTTCAACGAGGTGAAGCAGCTGGGCGGGGACGACAGCGCCACCCCGACCGTCCGCACGCCCGAACAGACCCGGATCGGCATCTACTGGGGCTACGACGGCGGCGCCTGGATCGCCACCCGGCCGCGCCAGTACAGCCAGATCATGGTCCAGATGGCGCTGGCGCGCACGCTCGAGCCGGTCGAGCTCGCGCGCGTGCTGGCGCTGGCGAGCGTGGCGATGGCCGATGCCGCCATTGCCGCCTGGAACGCCAAGTATCTGTACCGGCTGTGGCGGCCGGTCACCGGAGTGCGTGAAGCCAGCCCCGGCAGCGGGCCGACCGGGCTGGGCGACGGCAACCCCGACACCGCCGGCGATCCCGGCTGGACGCCACTGGGCTCGCCGGCCAGCAACCTGATCGGTCCCAACTTCACGCCGCCGTTCCCGGCCTACCCGTCCGGGCATGCGGTGCTCGGCAGCGCGATGTTCCAGCTGCTGCGCCGCTTCTACGGCGACGCCATCGCCTTCAGCTTCGTCTCCGACGAATACAACGCCATCACGCGCGACAACCAGGGCCGGGTCAGGCCCTGGCTGCCGCGCAGTTATGCCAGCCTGGCGCAGGCCGAGGAAGAAAACGGGCAGAGCCGCATCTACCTGGGCGTGCACTGGCGCTTCGACAAGACCGAAGGCATTGCGATGGGGCGGCGGATCGGGGATTACGTGTTCCAGCGCGGGCTGGTGCAGCCGGGCTGAAGCGGGGCAGGGGATGGCGGACGCGGCGGGCGCGCGTGCCGCTCAGAAGTAGATCTGCCAGCCATCGGGGCTGGCTGCGGTCGTCGAGGGCGCGGCTGCCGCGGTGGCGGCCGACACCTGCACCGGCGCTGCGTGCGCGCAGGCCACGGTCGGCGCGGTGCGCGATCCGTCCGGCGCCTGCACGGTGCAGGATTCCTGGACCACGAAGCTGACCTGGATGGTGGTACTGACCGCGTTGCCGGCGGCAAGGGCCGGGCTGGACAGGCCGAACACGGTCAGCAGCAGGGCGCCCATCGCGATATGCTTCATGCCGTCCCTCCTTTCCGTTCCGTGATGGCCGTGTAGCAGCCGATGACAAATGATACCCCATAGTTGCCATCAGGAATTTAGATTGGGTTTTTGACAAGATAACGCAGGTTAGCGGGGCTGTTGCCGGATTCGCCGGATTACAAGGCGCAAGTGACGAATCTGGTTGCGGTTCGGCGCGGACGGGGTGTCAATACGCGCCGGCGGTTTCACTTTTACAGCTTCAAGGGAATGAGCAAAGCATTAGAGGGTTTCCTCTAATCGCACGGCTGCGCCGCTCAGGCGGTTGCCAGCAGGGTAGCGGCGGCTTCGGCCAGGCTTTGCGGGCTGAAAGGCTTGATCATGTAGTGGTCGGCACCGGCTGCGAGACCGGCTTCGACGTCGCTCTGCTGGCCGCAGGCCGACAGCAGCAGCACCTTCACGTGCGCGGTGGCGGGATCGGACTTGATGGCGCGGCAGACGTCCAGGCCGCTGTCGCCCTTGCCCAGCCACACGTCCAGCGTGACCAGGTCGGGGCGCTCGGCGCGCACCAGTTCGAGACCCTGGGCCGCGCTGGAGGCGAGCACGATGCGCCCCAGCGATTTCAGGCTCAGGCGGACCAGCAGGCGCAGATCGTCCTGGTCCTCGACGATCAGGATCGTTTTATCCATGGTCGGGTAGAGCCGGCAGCCAGACTGTCACCGCGGTGCCGATACCCGGACGCGATTCGATGTCGGCATGGCCGCCGTGCAGCTCGATGATTTCCTTGAAAATGGTCATGCCTAGGCCGCTGCCCTGGACGTTTTGCGATTCGCCGGCGCGGTAGAAGGCGTCGAAGATGCGCGCCTGCTGCTCGGCGGTCATGCCGATGCCGCGGTCGGCGACCCGGATGGCGACCATCAGTTTAGCATTGCGGCGCATGGCGGCGCTGCTTACGTCGATCTGCGTGCCCTCGTCCGAGTACTTGATCGCATTGCTGACCAGATTGGTCAGCGCCTGCTGCATCTTGACCGGGTCCGCCGAGATCGGCGGCAGCCCGTCCTCGAGTTCGACGCGGATGCGGTGGTTCTGGCCCAGGCCGTTCAGCCCGGACAGCGTCTGTTCCACCAGTTCGGCCACGTCGACGATGTCGAGGCTCAGCCCCTCGGTGCCGCCGGCTTCGATGCGTGCCAGGTCCAGCAGCTGGTTGATCAGGTCGACCAGGCGGCTGGCCTGGCGGTGGATGATGTCGAGCAGTTCGCGGCTGGTGTCCGGGTCGAAGTCGCGCTTGAGCAGCAGCTCGGAAAAGCCGAGGATGCTGGCCATCGGCGTGCGCAGTTCATGGGTGGCGGTGGTGAAATGCTTGCGCCGGCGTTCTTCGGTGGCGCGGCTGCGCAGCGCCAGTTCGTGCTGGCGGGTGACGTCGCGCACGATCACGGCATAGCGCTGCTGGCCCTCCAGGCACATCGGGGCGACCTTGACTTCGAGCGGGAAGGTCGAGCCGTCCAGGCGGTAGCCGCCGCCTTCCTGCGGTGGCGCGTCGGCGCTGTGCTGCGGGTCGAGCAACAGCGCGGCGTCGTCGCCCAGCAAGGCGCAGGCCATGCGGCCGGCCAGGCCGCCGGTGTCGGAGCCGAACATATGCTCGGCCGCCGGGTTGCCGCACAGGACGCTGCCGGCGCGGTCGAGCATCAGCACGCCGTCCGGGATGTGCTCCAGCAGGCCGCGCAGCCAGGTGTCGTTTTCGCGGCGGCGGTCGTGCGCGCGGCGCAGCTCGCCGGCCGCGATCTCGTTGGCCACCATGCCGGCCAGGTCGCGCAGCAGCGCGCGCTGCTCGTCGTCGAGCGTGCGCGGAGCGCGGTCCAGGATGCACACGGTGCCGATGCGGCTGCCGTCCGGCGCATCCAGCGGGAACCCGGCATAGAAGCGGGTGCCGGCCGCCAACGCGTACGGATTGGCGGCGAAGCGGTGGTCGAGGAGCGCATCCTCGACCACCATCACGCCGTCCTGCATGATGGCATGGGTGCAGAACGAGCTGGCGCGCTCGATCTGTTCGAACGGCAGACCGACGCGCGACTTGAACCACAGGCGGTCGGCGTCGATCAGGCTGACCAGCGCGACCGGCACGCCGAACAGCCGCGCGGCCATCCGGGTGATGCGGTCGAAACGTTCTTCGGGTGCGGTATCGAGGATATTCAGGTCAAGCAAGACCTGGAGCCGATGCGCTTCCTCTGGGGGCAAGGGCGATGCCAGCATAGGTGAACAATCGAAAAGAGGCGGTTGGTTGTCTCAGTGCTCCACTGCATCGGCCTGGAGGGGCAGCAGCACGCGTTCAACGGCTTCCCGCAGCGCCCGGAACGGGACCGGCTTCGAGAAGAAAGGTATGTCGGCCGGCAAGCCCATCGAGCTCACCGTGCCCTTGTCCAGGCCGCTCACGACGATGATGGCCATATCGGCATAGTTCTGGTCCGTGCGCAGGGTACGGATCATCCGGAACCCGTCCATGCCCGGCATGCTCAGGTCGCTGATCAGCACGTCGGGCTTGGCTTCGCCGATCTTGATCAGCGCTTCGAAACCGTTCTGCGCCTTGATGACGTCGAACGGGACATCCCAGCCGGCCATTTCCAGTTCATACAGACGCAGCAGCATGGCGTCGTCGTCGACCACCAGCAGCTTCTTGCGTGCCGCCGCGGCGGGCTCGCGCGCGGCCGAAGCCGGTGCGGGCGCCAGCGCTTCGCGGCGCTGATCGACCAGCTTGCCCACCGACTGCATGCTGATGCGGCGGTGCCCGCCGGCGGTTTTCCACGCCTGCAGGATCCCGCTTTCGACCCATAGCTGGATCGTGCGGTGCGACACGCCGATGATGCTGGCGGCCTGTTTGGTCGAACAGACCTCGTCCGCAGCCAGCAGTGGCGTAGCCGGATGGTCGGTCGTGGCCACGTCGGTCTCCGTGGAATAGTTATCGGCGGCAATTTTCATATTTTTCGATTTTAACGTTTTCGTGCTCTGCGTCAAGCATTTAACAATCGCCTGGACGTGCCCGTGTCCGCCGCCGGGCAGGAAGAGTCTCCTTTCTTCCACAAGCCCGGGCGGCGTTTGCCGCTATTGCACCGTCACCGTAAAGCTGACGCTGCCGCTCGCGCCGGGTGCCAGGGTACCGTTGAACTGCCATTCCAGCGCGCCGGTGGCGCCGGCTGCCGGCTGGGTGGCCAGGGTGCAGGCGGTGAGGCCGGCGCCCAGCGTGCCGCAGGCGCCGCCGCCATACACCGTGAACGCGGGAATCGCGTCGTTGACCTTCAGGTTGTTGAGCGTGGTCTGGCCGACGTTCTGGTAGGTGATGGTGTAGGTGATGGTGCTGCCGGGCAGGGCGTCGGCTTTGTCGACCGCCTTGGTCAGCTTGAAATCGTCGCAGGCCTGGCAGATGCCGTTCACGGTCACGGTCATCTGGCCCAGCCCGATGCCCAGCAGCTGCAGCAGCGGATCGACGACGCCGGTGAGTACCGTGGTCAGGACCGGCGACAGGGTGTTCACCACCAGTGTCTTCAGCACCGGCTGCAGCGAACCGCTCAGCAGGTTGCTCACCGGCACCAGCACGACGTCGAGCAGGCCGGTGGTCAGGATCGTGGTGCGCAGCGACAGATTGCTCACCAGGCTGTTGGTCAGGCCGGTCACGAAGGCCGCGCTGGAACTCACGGTGCGGGTCTGCGGGAAGGTGCCCGACAGGGTCAGGCTGGTCGCGAACGGTGCCTGGCCGCGCGCGCTGGATTTGACCTCGAGCGCGACGTTGACGCCGTTCAGCAGCAGAGTGCCGATCTGGCCATAGCCGACATCGGCGGCGGACAGGGTGCGGCTGCGGTTGAAGAACACGCTGTCGGCGATGCTGCCCACGTAGACGTCGGCCACGCCCGGTGCCACCTGCAGGGTCACGGCCTTGGCGGTGGCGTCGATCGCGCCCAGGCTGCCTTCGCCGCGCGCGGTCTCGACATACACGTCGAGCTTGCTGATGGCCACGCTGGCGCTGTTCACGCCGGGCACGGCGGTCAGGGTGCTGGTGACCGGGCTCAGGGTCACCAGGTCGAGCTTCAGCTTGATGCGGATCGCGGCCGAGTGGAACTGGGTGCCGGTCGGGCCGCAGGTGTACACCGGCGGTTCGATCACCTGCGCGTACAGCTGCACCGCGTTGATCACGCCGGCCTGGCCGAGCGCGCCGCCGGAAATGCCGACCGGCTGCGGCGTGGTCAGCATGTTGCGGTAGTTGTATAGCTGGATCAGGCCGGTGAGCATGTCGAGCGAATTCACGGTCGCGCCGGCCAGCGTGCCGGTGTCGACGCCGAGCTTGAGCAGGTCGCCGACGCGCACGCTGGCGCCGCTGCCGGCGAGCTGCGCGGCGAGCGTGTTCAGGGCCGCGGACAGGCTGGTTTTCGCTTCAAGCTGGGCCGCCACGCCGAGCGCGGCAGCGACTTGCGCCACGCTCAGGTTGGCGCCGAGTGCCTGCGCCGGGCTGGATACGTTGGCCGTGGCCTGCAGCGCGTTCAGGAAGCCGAGCAGCTTGACGTCGCCCTGGGCCAGCGCGTTCCAGTCGGCCACGCTCAGGTTCAGGTTGCTGCCCAGCAGGCCGCCGAGCAAGGGGTTGAGCAGGGCGCTCTGCTGGGTGCTGACGCTGGCCAGGCGCGGGCCGGCGGCGACGCAGGCGCCGACCGCGCAGGCGGCGCGCGCGGGCAGGCTGGCGAACAGGGCCAGGGCCAGCAGCAGCGAGGCCATGAGCAGGCGCTGCAGTCGACGGGGGCAGGCGTGGAAGATGCCGATCGGGTTCATGGATGCGTTCTCTACTTTGTCTAATACTCGGATCAGTTGGATGCTTGCGGCGCCAGCAGGCCTTCCAGCGAGCGTTCGTCGAACTTCATGCGCAGGCGCACATACACGCCGCGGGCGGTGGCGTCGGCACCGGCCAGGTCCGGCTCGCGGAAGCCCAGCAGGTTGTAGCCGGCCGACACCCACATGTTGCGGCGCAGCTGGTAGCCGGCTTCCACCCCGGCGCCGAACTGGCGGCCGCGGGTGCCGCCGTCGACCAGCATCTGCGCGGTGGCGCCGATGTCCCAGTCGCGCTTCAGTTCCTGGGTCACGCGCGCCGCCACCAGCTGCGACACCGAGCGGGTGTCCAGGCCGCCCGAGCGGTCCTGGGCAAGCTTGGCGGCGTAGCGTGCGGTGAACACGGTCTCGGCGCGCGGCTGCCAGTTGGCGGTGACGCCGACCGCGTGCACGGTACGCGCCAGGTCGGCCGGGCCGGTGTCGCGCTCGAGCTTGTACTCGTACTTGGCCAGGCCGTTCCAGCCCAGCGTGGCCAGCGCGCGGTAGGCGACGCCGGTCTGGAGCAGGTCGTTCACGCGGCTGCTGCCCGCGCCGCCCTTGCTGCTGGTGGCTGCCAGGGTGTTCTTGCCGAGCAGGGCCCAGGTCTCGCTCAGCTTGTAGGCGACGCCGACGGTGCTCAGCACGCTGTCGCTGTCGATGGCGTGGCGCCATTCGAGGCGGGTGTTGGCTTTCCAGGCCGGATCGCGGGCGTATTCCAGCGCGACGGCGGCGGCCACCGATTCGTTGGCGCTGTTGCCGGAAATCACCTTGACGCGCTCCAGGCTGGTATTCATGCGCACGCCTTCCGCCACGCTCCACAGGTTGCGCAGGCCGATCGCGGCCTCGGCCTGGCGGCCGTCCAGGCTGCTCGCGCCGCGGGCCCGGTATTCGGAGAACATGCGGCCGTCCTTCATGTAGTCGGAGTCGATGCCAAACACGGTGGCGTTGCGCTGCTGGCCTTCGTTGAGCGCGTAGTTCGAGCCCAGGCTGCTGATCAGCTCGTGGCGGCCGTAGAAGCGGCTGCCACCGGCCAGGCGGTAGTCGCCGCCCAGGGCCACCATGCGGCGGCCGCTGTCGCGCACGTCCTGCTCAGCTTCGACGAACACGCCGGCTTGCGGCAGGCCCGGCAGCTGCGAGGCGACCTTGGCGCGCACGCTGGTCAGGTCCGGCTGTACCAGCACGGTGCCGGCGGCGGCATTCTCGTGGGCGCGGCGCACGCCGGCCTCGACGCGGATGCCGTTGGCGAAGGCGTAGCCGGCATTCAGCTGGCCACCGTCGCGCGAGGCGCCGGTGTTCAGGTCGGCGCTGTGGATCAGCTCGGCACCGAAGGTGGTGCGCTCGCTGGCACGATACAGCACGCTGGCGCCGGCTTCGGCACGGCCCTTCGGCAGGCTGGCGGCAGGATTGTCGAAATTCAGGTCGGCGCGGCCGGCGTAGATGCGGCTTTCCAGCTTGCCGTCCTTGCGGGTGGCGTCGATACGAGCGGCGCGGCCTTCGGCGTCCATTTTCTCCATGCGCGCGCCTTCGACGGTGATCACGGTGTGCGCGTCCGGACGCACGGTGGCGTTGACGCTGGCCAGTTTGCTGCCGACGGCCGGGTTCTTGTCGTCGACCCAGCTGCCGCCGACTTCCAGGACCTTGCCCACCTGGTACTGGGCGGCGACGCCGCCGACCCAGAAGTTCGGGCTGCCCTGGTCGACTTCGTAGGCGATCCGGATCGTGACCGGATTCAGGTCGGCGTCCAGGCTGGCGATCGGGGCGCGGAACAGGATGCGGCCGGTCAGCGGCTCGATGTCGTAGTCGGCGTAGCGGCTCAGCACGCGGCTGGAGACCAGCACGCCGGGACGGTCGCGGTCGCGCACGATGATCTCGATGCGTTCGCTGTTGATGACCATGCTGCCGCTGCCGGTCAGGTAGGGGCCGGAAGTGCCGTTGGCGGCGATTTCCTCGACCATCTGGCGGGTGCTGGCGTAGCTGGCGAACGAGTCCACGGTCAGGCCGCCGGCTTCGTAGTGGTGGCGCAGGCCGTTCAGGCTGCGGTTGTAGGCGCCCAGGTTGCGCGCCGGCGTCACGCCCGGCGGGGTGTAGTCGCCGTACAGCAGCCACGATTTGTTGCGGTCGGCGCGCAGGTACAGGCGGCCGGTGGACTGGGCGTCGAAGCCGCGCTGGGCGTTGTCGCCGTAGGTCGGGTAGTACAGGGTCGGATCGAGATCGCGGAACAGCGGCTGGTCGTTGACCTTGTCGGAATCATAGGACATGGTCAGCAGGGTGTCCTTGGCAACCTGGCCCTTCATGAACACCGCGGCACGGGCGCCGGCCTCGATGGCGGTGCCGCCGCTGTTGCCGGCGACGCTGCGCAGCGCGTCTTCGAAGCCGTTGAATTCGCGCGCCGGGTTGGCCACGTTGCCGCCAATGCGCTTCAGGCTGAAGGTGCCGTCGACCACGCCGGCGCCGACCAGCGGACGCAGGTCCGGCACGAAATCGACACGGGTGGCGGCTTCGAACGCGCCGCTGGTCGCCTTGATGCTCGCTTCGCGGGCTTCCTTCGGCGCGCGCAGCGCCAGTTCGGTCTGGCCGCCTTCGACGAACAGCTGCAGGCCCGGCTCGCGCGGATCCAGGTCGGCCTGCTGCCAGTCGCCGCCGGTGGCGTCGACGGTGACCGCGGTGCGCTCGGCCACCGGCACGCCGTTGGCGTCTTCCAGGCGCAGGCGCACTGCGGCCATGCTCTTGCCGTCGGCGGCGACGCTGCTCTTGTCCAGATCCAGGCGCAGACGCGCCAGCTTGCCCGGGGCGGTCACCTCGATGCGGCGGCTGCCGCGCGCGTTGCCGAACTGGTCGCGCTGGCTGACTTCCAGGGTGTTCTTGCCCGGCTGCAGGGGCAGGCCGACGAATTCCCAGCTTTCCAGCTGGCGCGCGGCGATCGTGCTGCGCTTGCCGACGTGGCTGTCGGCGACCGGCTTCCCGTTCACGGCCAGCGTGAAGCTGGCGCCGGCGCCGCCCTTGATACGGACGTTGGCCAGGGCGTGCGGCAGCACCGCGCCGTCTTCCAGGCCGACGAAGCCGAGGCTGTTGTCGAGGGTGTTCAGGTCGAGCGCTTCGACGGCTTTGGCGGCCTTGGCCTTGGCGGCGCCGGCATCGGCGGCCGGGCGTTCCTGGGCCTGGGCGGCGGCGCGGCGCGCGGCGATCGCCTCGCGCAGGGCCGGGGTGCAGGCGGCGATCGCGAAGTCGGCCTTGGCCAGCTCGCCGTCGTGGAGGTCGACGAAGCGGCTGCCGGCGTCGCCCGCATTGCGCTGGCCCAGCACGGCCAGCACGGCGCCTTGCGGCAGGGTCGAATTGTCGACCTTGGCCACGTGGGTACGCGGACGCAGGTCGGCGAAGCTGTAGCGGCCGTCGGCATCGGTGATGGCATAGCTGCCGTCTTCCAGGTAGACGCGTACGCCCGGCACGCCCGGTTCCTGCGCGCTCTTGAGGCGGTCGCCGTCGCAGTCGGCGAAGATGCTGCCCACGATGTAGGCTTTTTCGCTGAACACGCCGGCAGTCACCTGCACCTTGGCGGCGGCGACCACGCTGCTCAGCAGCATCGGGCCGGCGCTGGTGGCGTGGGCGCGGTTGATGCCGTCGCCCTGCAGGGCGCCGGCGCCGATGCGCACGCGGTAGCGCAGCACAACCACGCCGGTGGCCGGCACGCTGCCGACCTCGAAGCTCAGGGTCGGGCCGCGCAGGCCGGCCGGGTCGGGCCGCAGCGCGCCATCCAGGCGCACGCTGCCCGGCACCAGGCTGAAGCCGGCCGGCAGAGCGTCGATCACGCTGACGCCGGTCAGCGCGACCTCGGCGGTATTGTGCACGCGCACGGTGTAGTCGACGAAGTCGCCGACTTCGGCGGTGGCGCGCGAAGCGTTCTTTTCCAGGTACAGGGTGCCCGGGACCGGGTCGAGCGGCAGGTCCAGCGTGACGGCGCCGGTGGCTTCGCTCACGATGAACCCGGCGCCGTAGGAACCGCGCAGCTGGATGGTGCGGTTGCCGGCCAGCTTGCCCGGCTCGACCTTGGACGGGAAGGTGTAGTTGGTGGGCGCCAGCACCTGGATGCGGTACAGGCTGGGCGCCACCAGCGGGAAGCTGTACATGCCGTCGGCATCCGTGACCACGCTGCTCGGGGCGGGGCTGGTATGGTCCACTGCAAACACGCGCGCCGGCGCGCCCGGGGAGCCGCCGTTGCCCGCGCCGGTGACGTCGATCAGGGTCACGCGGGCGCCGGCCAGCGGCAGGCCGGTCTTGCTGTCGAACACCACGCCAGCCGGATCGATCAGGAGCTGGGCCTGGGCCGTGCCGCTGCCGCAATCCTTGATGGTGGCGATCAGGGTGTCGTTCTTGGTGGTTTCGATGCTGCTGTCGCCTATTTCGGCGCCGTCGGCGTCGACCGCGATGGTGGTCAGCGGGGTATCGATGCGGAAGGTTCCGCTGTCGACTTCGGTCTCGGTGGCGGAGAAGACTTCGCTGTCGCCGGTCTTGGCCGAAGCGATCTTGATGCTGACGTGGTCGATGGCGGCCGGGTCGGCGTCGCAGGCCTGGGCGGTGGCCTGCACGTACAGCCGGCTGCCCGGCGCGCTGACCTGGGCCGCGCTGCTGTAGCTGTTGCTGGTGTAATAACGGATGGTCTCCGGGACCACCGCGCTCACCCTGTTCGACTTCTGGGTAACCGTGCCGCGCAGCGGGTCGGCAAAGCTGATGCTGGCCTGGTTGGTGACGGCGGCGCAGGCCAGGCCGTACGCGCAGGACAGCACGACGAGCAGGCAGTACAGGGCGATTTGGCGGAGTTGTCGCTTCATGGCGGTGGCGGAGACGTGGAATCTGGGTAGCCGTGCCCGGCCGCGCTGGCGGCCGGGTCGGGCGGAAGTTCGTGCAAGGCCCGCGCGGGGCCGGTGCTGCTGGCCCCCACGGGGGCCGGTGTTGCCGGATTACGGGTTGATGCGGACGCCGAAGGACATCTTGGCCGAGGCGTTCGGCAGCAGGATGCCGACCGCGGCCGACACCACGCCGGTCTGGCCGGCGCCCGGGGCGACCACCAGGCCCTGGGTGGCCGATGCCACCGTGCTGGCCGAGGCCACGTGGTAGGTGGTGTTGGCCGGGATGGTGTCGGTGATGCCGACCGCCGAGACCGCGTTGGCGCCGTTGTTGGTGGCGGTGATCTCGTAGCGGATGCAGGCACCCGGCACGGCGCCGGCGGTGATCTGGGCGTTGCTGAAGGCGGTATCGGCGACGCCGTCGCAGTTGGCATCCAGGGCCTGGGTCTTGGTCACCGACAGCTCGGCGCCGGCCGGGGCGGTGACGATCACGGCGTCGTGGATGCGGTCGCCCACGTTGGTGGTCGGCGACAGCGCGCGGAAGTACAGGTCGACGGTGGACGGGGTGGCGCCGGCCGGCACGTTCACTTCCGCATACACGACGGTGCTGGCGCCGCTGGCGACGCTGGCGCTGGTGATGGTGGCGCCGCCGGCGTCCTTGAAGGTGACGGTCCAGCCGCTCGGCAGGGAGACGTTGCCGAAGGTCGGGTCGGTGCTGGCCGACAGGTTGAAGGTGTCGGTGCCGGTGCCGCTGTTGTTCAGGACCAGGGTGAAGCGGGTCGGGGTGCCGGCCGCGGTGGTGTTGGTGGCCACGGCGCTGGCCTCCACGCCCGGGCCTGCGCCAGGTGCGCCTGCGCCGGCCGAGTTGGCGGTGATGTCGAGCGCCGAGACCGGGGCCACGGTGGTCACGTCGGTGGCGCTGGCGGTGTTGGCGGTATTGAAGGTGCTGGTGGCGTTGACGACCAGGTTGTTGGTCGCGCCGTTGCCGACGCCGGCCGGCAGGGTTGCCACGGCGACCACGTTCATCTTCGCGCCCGGCTGCAGGGTGCCGGTGGTGGTGATCGCGGTGGCGTTGTCGGCCACGCCGTTGCCGTCGTTGTCGGCGTAGAACACCACGTTGGCCATCATGAAGGCGCCGCTGTTGGTGGTGCTCAGGGTGAAGCTGTCGGCGCCGTTGCCGTTGTTGGTGATGGTGTGGGCGAACACCACCTGGCCGCTGGCGCTGCCGGTCTTCGAGGTGCCGGCAGAGACGGTGACGCTGGCGACCTGCTGGACCACGGTGACGACCGTGTTCGAGGTCGCGGTGCGGGCGGTCAGGGTCGAATCCAGGTAGGTGGCGCTGGCCTGGTTGGTGATCGAGGTGCCGGCCGGGGTGGCGGCGCCGGCTTGCAGGGTGACTGCGGACAGGCCGATGGCGATGGCGACGGCGCGCTGGACAGGTTTCAGTTTCATGAAGATTTACCTTTAGGAACGGTGGTTACTGCTTGGAGGCGCCATCGAGGCGCATGCGGGAAGTGACGGTGACGCTGCGGCCGGGGGCGAGCTCGCCCAGCTGCCAGCGCAGAAAACGGTATTCGGCGACGGGCACGGTCTCGGTCAGCTGTTTGCCGTTGCGCACCACGGTGCGGGTCAGCGGGACCGCTGCGAACTGCTTGCCGTCGAGGCTGGCCTGGACCTTGGCCGGGGCGGCGCTGTCGGCCAGGTAATGCATGCCGCCGTCGGGCACCGGCAGCGTCGCGAGCACGTCGCGCGCCGGGGTGGTGCCGCCGTTGCGGTAGGTGACCTGGTATTCGATGGTGTCGCCGGGGAGCGCTTCGGCGGTCGGCACCAGCTTGTCGCCGACGACCTTGTACGCTTTCAGGGCGACGTTGACGTTGTTGTCGGCCGCGAACACGAACGCGGACGCGAACTGCAGGACGCATGCCGTCAGGATGACGAGAATGCGTTTGTAGGTTTGTAAGGAAGTTGGGATCATCATGGTCATCTTCGCTGTGGTTTCGACTTTGCTGTCTTTATCGATTGTTTCGATTTGCGAAGATTACCGAATTTGCTGATTCCTGGCAAGAAAATTTCTACACGGGAATGTTGTGACGAGGCAACACGACCACCTCGAGCGCGAAAAGCGGCTCGAAGCCGCATGGGATGAGCGAATAAAGCGCGTGTGCGACGCCACGGCAGGCATGCCGGGCGCCGGATCGGCTAGTGAAGTGCGGATGAGAGCGGGGAGAGAGGCAGCGGGTGCCGGTTGGGCATGGCCGCCGGTAAACGAGGGGTTTTACCGGATTTTGCTGGCGGCCGCCGGCCATCAGATGGCAAGGCTCTTTTCGACGGCTTGGCGAAGTTGTGCAAAAGGCACGGGTTTGGCGTACACGGGGATGTCGGCCGGTAGGCCGAGCTGGCTGATCGTGTTGCGGTCCAGGCCACTGACGATGATGATGTGCAGGTCGCGGTGTTTCGGGTTGCCACGCAGGCTGTTGACCATCCGGAAGCCGTCCATGCCCGGCATGCTCAGGTCGCTGATCAGCAGGTCGGGGTTGTGCTCGCCGATCTTCAGCAGGGCGTCGAAGCCGTCGGTGGCCTTGATCAGTTGCAGCGGCAGGTCCCAACTGCCGATTTCCAGCTCGTACAGGCGCAGCAGCGTCGCATCGTCGTCCACGATCACCACCTTGTAACGGCGCGGCCCGGCGGCGCCGTCCACCGGCGTGCCGCGCTCGGTCGAGAGCGACTGGCGGCGCTGCTCGAGCAGCTTTTCGACCGAGACGGCGGCGATGCGGCGATGGCCGCCGGCGGTCTTCCACGCCTGCAGGTTACCGGCTTCGACCCACAGCTGGATCGTTCGATGCGATACACCGAGGATTTTGGCGGCTTCGGCGGTGGAGTAGAACTCCTTGGCGTCGTCCAGGGCACCGATATTCATATTCGTCATATTTCCGTTCTGCTACAAGGGCCTCCACTTCTCGTGCCATTAAACAAAACACAAGCATGGGACACGGCTCGGTATCGGCTGGTGCCCGGAAACCCGGTCTTTCCGCAATTAAACAGCAAGTGCGGTGGTGAGAATGTGTGATTATTTGGTGAAACTATAGCCGGTTTTGCCAAATTTCGTTTGAGAATTATGTAACTTTTGTCTACAACGATAATATTTGTTCATCCACCGCAACATTTATCGATTTTATCGCTTTTAAGTGACTTGTAAAGAGAGAAATTGAACAACGGTTGGTTTCAGATTTGCCGTGTCTTCGTAGCCACATACGCTGATGCGCATGTCATTGACATTCCTGCAGCTTGTCTGTCTACACGACAGTGGTGGTCAGACATCTGACAACTTCGCTGAATCATCGCCGAATTTTTCACGGACGAGCTGCCAGCGGCGATCGAAATCGCCTGCTGCACAAAAGCATCGCCCCTGCGCAGGCAGGGCCCCACTACCGCATGCGTTACCACAGTGCATGCAGTAGTCGGGCCCGGCCTGCGCAGGGGCGACGCCGATCAGGGTGCGAGGTTTGTCAGGGCTTGTACTTCGGCCCGTTGTTCAAGAACGCGCCGCCCTGGAACTTGAGCGTGATGTCGTCCATGTCTTCGATCCGGTCGACGCCGGACGCCTGCACCTTGTCGGCGAACTGGCGCGAGCTGTCCTGCGGCCGGTAGGCCAGGAAGCGCGCATGGCGGTCGTCCCACCACTTGCCGTCGTTGTCCGAGATGCCGAAGGTGATGGTGTGGCCGACGCGCGGCGTGACCAGGGAGCGGTACAGCAGCTGGACCAGGTCTTCCAGGCTGAGCCAGGTCGCCAGCTGGCGGTGGTTGGCGGCTTCCGGGAAGCAGTAACCGATGCGGATGCAGACGGTCTCGATGCCGAAGCGGTCCCAGTAATAGCGTGACAGCGATTCGCCGAACACTTTCGAGAGGCCGTAGTAGCCGTCGGCGCGCGGCGGCATGCCGGCATCGACGATGTCGGTGGTCTTGTACATGCCCATCGTGTGGTTCGAGCTGGCGAACACCACGCGCCGGATGCCCAGCTTGTGCACCGCTTCGTACAGGTTGGCCATGCCGAGGATGTTGGCCTGCAGGATGGGATCGAATTCGACCTCGGTCGAGACGCCGCCGAAGTGCAGGATCGCATCGACGCCTTCGCACATCGCCATCACGGCGTCGCGGTCGGCCAGGTCGCAGCGCACGATTTCTTCGTGCGCCTGCGGCGCGCCGATGTCGGCAAGGTCGGCCAGGCGCACGATGTCGGCGAACTGCTGCAGGTGAGGGCGCAGGCGGCGTCCGAGGCCGCCCGCGGCGCCGGTGAACAGGATGCGTTTGAAGGGTTTGGTCATCGGTGTCAAGGACATGAACGGGTTTGGCGCGTGAAACTAGAAAGCGCAGGGTGCCTCGGGCAGGCCCTGCACGCCGGGGCGCACCAGCACCGTGGCGCCGGCCCAGTCGCCGCCCTGGCCGGGGTCGATCGAGGTGACCAGCAGGGTGTCGAGGTCCGGTCCGCCGAAGCAGCACATCGAGGGCTTGGCCATCGGCAGCGCGATGCTGCGGTCGAGCCGGCCGTCCGGCGTGAAGCGCAGCAGCAGGCCGGCGTCGTTGGCGGCCAGCCAGTAGCAGCCGTCGGCGTCGACCGTGGCGCCGTCGGGCCGGCCCGGGTGAGCGATCATGTCGACGAACAGGCGCCGGTTGGACGGCGTGCCGCTGTCGATGTCGTAGTCGAAGGCCCACACCAGCTGGCGCGCCGGATGCGAGTCGGACAGGTACATGGTGCGGCCGTCGGGCGACCAGGCCAGCCCGTTCTGGGTGAGCAGGCCATCCACCAGCGATGCCGACAGGCCGTCGCCGTCGTAGCGGTACAGGTGGCCGGCGGCACGCGCCGCGCCCATGTCCATGAACATGGTGCCGGCCCAGAAGCGCCCCTGGCGGTCGCAGCGGCCATCGTTGAAGCGCATGCCCTGCGTGAGTTCGGCCGCCGCCGGCGCGGCCAGGCGCGCCGCCGCCGCCACGCTGCCGCTGCCGCTGCCGAGATCGAGGCGGAACATACCGCTCTCCATGCCGGCGATCAGGCCGCCATCCGCGCGCGGTGCCAGGCAGGCCACCATCTCCGGCGCCGACCAGCTGCTGGCCGCGCCGCTGGCGTGATCGAGGCGCCAGACCGTGCGCGCCGGGATGTCGGTCCAGTACCAGACATTCTCGCGCGCGTCCCACACCGGGCTTTCGCCCACCGTGCAGCGCGGCGCTGAAACGCGCTCGACCCCAACGCGCTCGATCTCAGCGTGCATTCGCCAGCTCCGCAGGCAGCGGCGGCTGGGTGCGCACCGGGATCAGGACCTTCATGATGCCCCAGGCGACCAGGTAGGCCAGCGCGCAGAAGCTGAACATGATCATGTAGCCGGTCTGGATCTGGCCCAGCGCGCCGTAGTAGTCGAACAGCCGGCCGCCGATCTTGGTGACCAGCACGCCGCCGATGCCGCCCGCCAGGCCGCCGATGCCGACCACCGAGCCGACATTCTGTTTCGGGAACAGGTCGGACGCGGTGGTGAGCAGGTTGGCCGACCAGGCCTGGTGCGCCGAGGCGCCGATGCCGATCAGGATCACCGGCATCCAGTAGCTGTAGTGGCCCAGCGGCTGCGCCAGCAGCACCACCAGCGGGAAGAAGGCGATGCGCAGCATGGCTTTCAGGCGCGCGTCGAGCACGCTGTCGCCGCGCTTGATGAACACCGCCGGGTACCAGCCGCCGGCGATCGAGCCGACCATCGTCATGCTGTACAGGACGGTCAGCGGCAGTGCCATCGCGGTCGGGGTGATATCGAAGGTGGCGGACAGGTATTTCGGCAGCCAGAACAGGAAGAACCACCACACGCCGTCGGTCAGGAACTTGCCGACCGCGAAGGCCCAGGTCTGGCGCATCGCCATCAGTTCCAGCCAGCCGGCCTTGCGCACCGGCGCTTCGGCCTCGGCCGGGACGTGGCTGCGCGTGTGGTCGACGTCGGCCTGGATGTAGGCCAGTTCGGCCCTGCCCAGGCGGCGCTGCTTGGCCGGGTCGTCGAAGAAGATGGCCCAGAAGATCATCCACAGGAAGCCGATCGCGCCGATCCAGATGAAGGCGGTCTGCCAGCCCCAGATGGCGGCGATGATCGGCACCGTCAGCGGCGCCAGGATCGCGCCGATGTTGGCCCCGGAATTGAAGATGCCGGTCGCGAACGAGCGCTCGGCACGCGGGAAGTATTCGGCGGTGGCCTTGATCGCCGCCGGGAAGTTACCGGCCTCGCCGATCGCCAGGATCGCGCGCGCCACGATGAAGCCCGCCACCGACACCGGCACCGCGGCCAGGCCGAGCGCCGCGAACAGGGTGTTGACGGCCTCGCCGACCCAGATCGAGTAGGCGTGGGCGATGGCCCCGAGCGACCACACGAAGATCGCCAGGTGGTAGGAACGTTTGGTACCCAGCCTGTCGACGATGCGCCCGGCGAACAGCAGGGCGACCGCGTAGATGAACTGGAAGGCGGCCGCGATGTTGGCGTAGTCGTTGTTCGACCAGCCGAATTCCTTCGAGAGCGCCGGGGCCAGCAAGCTCAGGACTTGCCGGTCGAGGTAGTTGATGGTGGTTGCGAAAAACAGCAGGCCGCAGATGGTCCATCTGTATTTGCCGATAGCATTCCGGGTCATGGTCAGTTCTTTATGGTTGGTGTGGGGCTGACATGTGTCACTCGGCAGCAAGCGTCTCCGTGCTTGCTGTTACTGCGTAATGTAATGCTCTTTAGTAATCAGATTCAATCAATTCCGTGATTAAAACGCCTGCGCGGAAACGTTTTTCCGCGCAGGCCGTGCTCGAAGCGTGTTCTTGCACGCAGCCCTTATTGCGCCGCCTGCAGGGTGCCGTCGACGATGCGCGCCAGCTTCAGCGGATTGTCGTCGCGCAGCGCTTGCGGCAGCAGTTCCGCCGGCACGTCCTGGTAGCACACCGGACGCAGGAAGCGTTCGATGGCGGTGGCGCCGACCGAGGTGCTGCGGCTGTCCGAGGTGGCCGGGAACGGGCCGCCGTGGACCATCGCGTGCGACACTTCGACACCGGTCGGGAACCCGTTGAACAGGATGCGGCCGGCCTTGCGTTCCAGGACCGGCAGCAGGCTGCCGGCCAGTGCGCGGTCGTCCGCCGTGGCGTGCACGGTGGCGGTCAGCTGGCCTTCCAGGTGGCGCGCCACGGCCAGCACTTCGGCTTCGTCGCGGCAGGCGATCAGCACCGAGGCCGGGCCGAAGATCTCTTCTCCGAGCGCCGGCGTGGCCAGGTAGGTCGCGGCGTCGCAGCGGTACAGCGCGGCCTGGGCGGCGCAGCCCTGGCCTTCGGCGCTGCCCTGGGCGACCAGGGTCAGGCCGGCGATGCCGGTGCGCTTGTCGATGGCGTCCAGATAGGCCTTGTGGATGCCGGCGGTCAGCATGGTGCCGGCGCCCTTGGCCTGCAGCGCTTCGGCGGCGCCCGCGGCAAAGGCCTCGAACTGCGCGCCGGCCAGGCCGATCACCAGGCCCGGGTTGGTGCAGAACTGGCCGACGCCCAGCGTCAGCGAATCGACGAAGCCGGATGCCAGCTTGGCGCCGCCGGCGGCCAGCGCGCCCGGCAGCATGAAGACCGGGTTGATGCTGCTCATCTCGGCGTACACGGGAATCGGCTCCTTCCGGCCGGCGGCGGTCTGCACCAGCGACAGGCCGCCGGCACGCGAGCCGGTGAAGCCGACCGCCTTGATCACCGGATGCGCGACCAGCTTCTGGCCCACCAGGCGGCCTTCGCCGATCAGCATCGAGAACACGCCTTCCGGCATGCCGGTCTCGCCGGCCGCGCGCTGCACGGCCTTGCCGACCAGCTCCGAGGTGCCGAGGTGGGCGCTGTGCGCCTTGACCACGACCGGGCAGCCCGCGGCCAGTGCCGAGGCGGTATCGCCGCCCGCCACCGAGAAGGCCAGCGGGAAGTTGGACGCGCCGAACACGGCGACCGGGCCGAGCGGCACCTTGCGCATGCGCAGGTCGGAACGCGGCGGGGTGCGCTGGGGCAGCGGCGAGTCCAGCGTCGCTTCCTGCCAGTAGCCGTCGCGCACCACCTTGGCGAACAGGCGCAGCTGGTTGACGGTGCGGCCGCGCTCGCCTTCCAGGCGGGCTGCCGGCAGGCCGGATTCCTGCGAGGCGCGCTCGATCAGCAGCGGGCCGATCGCCAGGATCTGCTCGGCGATCGCTTCCAGGAAGCGGGCGCGCTGTTCGATGTCGATGTTGCGGTAGGCGTCGAAGGCCTGCTCGGCCAGCGCGCAGGCGGCGTCGACGTCGTCGCCGGTGGCCAGTCCGAACTCGGGCTCGAGCTGGGCACGGGTGGCCGGGTTGAATGCGCGGACGGTGCCGGCGCTGCCGCGCACGATGCGCTGGCCGATGATCATCTCACCTTGGATTGTCACGGTGTCTCCTCTCGGTCTGGTTCTGGTGAACGGCGATTATTGCGGACCCTGGGCGACCATCAGCTTGTGCAGCATGTCGCATTCTTCCGGGGTCAGGTCGCTCAGCGGCGCGCGCACCGGGCCGCCGTCGTGGCCGGCCAGGCGGGCGCCGGCCTTGACGATGCTGACTGCGTAGCCGGCCTTGCGGTTGCGGATCTCCAGGTAGGGCAGGAAGAACTCGTCCAGCATGCGGTTCTGGGCGGCGTGGTCGTCCTCGGCGATCGCGTGGTAGAAGTCCATCGCCAGCTTCGGCATGAAGTTGAACACGGCCGACGAGTAGACCGGCACGCCCAGCGCCTTGTACGCGGCGGCATACACTTCCGCGGTCGGCAGGCCGCCCAGGTAGCTGAAGCGGTCGCCCATGCGGCGCCAGATCTGCATCATCAGTTCGATGTCGCCCAGGCCGTCCTTGAAGCCGATCAGGTTCGGGCAGCGGTCGGCCAGGATTTCCAGCGATTGCGGCGACAGGCGGCACTGGGCGCGGTTGTACACCACGACGCCGATATTGGTCGACTTGCAGACCGCTTCCACGTGCGCGATCAGGCCGTCCTGGCTGGCTTCGGTCAGGTAGTGCGGCAGCAGCAGGATGCCCTTGGCGCCGAGCCGTTCGGCTTCCTGGGCGAACTTGATCGCGGCGCGGGTCGGGCCGCCGGCACCGGCCAGGATCGGCACCTTGCCGGCGCAGGTATCGACGGCGGTCTTGACCACGTCGGTGTATTCCTCATGGGTCAGCGAGAAGAATTCGCCGGTGCCGCCAGCCGCGAACAGGGCGGTGGCGCCGTAGGGCGCCAGCCACTCGAGGCGCTCCGCGTAGGTGCTCGGACGGAAGTTGCCTTCGGCGTCGAAGTCGGTGATCGGGAAGGACAGCAGGCCCGAGGACAGGACTTGTTTCAATTCTTGCGGATTCATGGCGTCTCCAGAGATGGCGGTGGTCGTTGCGGTCGCGCTTCGGTAACGGAAGCGTGTTGCCGGGTTAAGTTGTATGTCATCGTACAACTGAAAAAGGAAGTCCGCAACAACTCTTTTGCCGCTTACGGCGGCAGTCGACGGCTCAGCCGAGCGAGGCTTCCAGGCGCAGCTGGGTCTGACGCAGGCGCTCGCGGCTGTTGGAGAGGTGGGTGCGCATCGCGGCGCGCGCCGCTTCCGGATCCTGGCGCAGGATGGCGTTGTAGATGTCTTCGTGTTCGCGGTGCACGCGGTCCAGGTAGTCGGCCGGGCGTTCCGCTTCCTGCGCCGGGGTGTTCAGGCGCGCGCGCGGAATCAGCGCGGTGCCGAGCTGGCCCAGCATCTCGACGAAATAGCGGTTGCCGGTGGCTTCGGCCACCAGCGCGTGGAAGCGCACGTCGGCCTCGACGGAGGCGGAGCCGGCTTCCAGCGCGCGCCGCATGTCGGCCAGCGCCGCCCCCAGCGCGGCCGCCTGGGCGTCGCTGCGGCGCGAGGCCGCCAGCCAGGCCGCCTCGGTCTCCATGCTGATGCGCAGCTCCAGGATCGCCAGCACGTCGCGCACGGTGACGATGCTGTCGGTGTCGATGCCGAGGTGACCCTGCGGGCGCTCCAGCACGAAGGTGCCGATGCCGTGGCGGGTCTGCACCACGCCCGAGGCCTGCAGGTGCGAGATCGCTTCGCGCACCACGGTGCGGCTGACCCCGTACTGTTCCATGATCGCCGATTCGGTGGGCAGCTTGTCGCCGGGTTTCAGCAGCGCCTGGCGGATGCGGCCGTTGATGTCCTCGACCACGCCCTGGGCGAGGTTGCGGTGTTTCCTGCGGCCGGCGGGCAGGCCGTTGGCGGCGAAGGCGGAGGTGTCCATGGTGTCGATGCGGAATGCGTGAGCGGTCGGGATGTCAGGATGCCATTATACCCATGATCGATAGCCGTCATCGAGAGATAAGATGTCCGACGACTGGCGTGGCTCAGGGTGTCGCGATCGTGAACCCGGTCGCCAGCAGCATGCGCTCGTACTGGCCTAGGTGGCCATGCCTGCCTTGCGGGCTCAGGTAGCCGCTCAGGTGCACGCGCGCGGCCGTGAAGTGCGCGTCAGGCTGGCCGGGCTGGAGGTCGGTCCAGCGCACGCCGCCGAAGGACGTCACCCACCAGGTTTCGCCGGGACGGTCCTGCGGCGTAAAGGCGCTGCGCTCGAAGCCGCGCTGCCAGGTGCCGTCGGCCTCGACCCGGGCGTAGCCGTAGCCGGCCATGATCTCGTCGCGCCGGTCGGGCCGCTCGCGCCAGAACGCTTGGCCGCCTTCCCAGGCGGTGTGCATGTAGGGGTCCTGCAGTGCATTGCCGCCGTTCGGGTGGGTAAAACCTTCGAAGAACCAGCGGGCGAATTCCTGCACGGCGTCGCCGCGGGTGCGCGCGGCGGCTGCTTCGGGCAGGGCTTGCGCGGCGCGGGCGATGCGCAGCACGAAGTCGGGCACCGGACCGTCCGCGGCGGCGCCTGGCTGGGCATGGGCGCCCCCGGCGGACAGGCACAGGGTCAACAGCAGGGCGGGGGCGGCGAGTCGGGTTCTCAAGCAAGTCCTCGGCAGCGGAAATAACGTCGCGTCATGCCAGCGCACTCCGACATGCGCAATACGCGCGCATCTCCACGCGCGCCCGGCTCAGGTCTGCAGGTTTTCCAGCTTGCCCAGGCAACGGCGCTGGAAGCTGCTCAAGCCATCTTCGACCAGCGCATCGTCCTCGCCGATCACCTTGGCGTCGATCAGCATGCGCAGCTTGGCGATGCGGTCGCCCTGCGCCAGCGCCTGGGCCAGCACGGCGTCGCCCGGGTCGCCGGCGTGCAGGATGGCGGCCGCCACCTGCGGCGGGAAATCCCAGTGCGTGGCGATGTTGGCCGACAGCGTGCGGCTGGCCTGCAGCAGGCGCGCGCCGAAGGCCGGCGACAGCGGGATGCGTTCGTAGGGCAGGGCGCCGTCGGCCAGGCGCAGCGCCACCACCAGGCCGACGTTCTGCATCAGGCCGGCCAGGTAGGCTTCGAACACGCCGGCGGTCAGGCCGGGCGCCATCAGGCTGGCGGCCAGCGCGCACTTGACCGACTGGTCCCAGATGCGGGGCGCGGCGCGGCGCGGGAAACCGTCCAGTTCCATGTTGACGATAGGGCGGAAGGCGATCCGCGCCAGCAGCATGCGCAAGCCGTTCTGGCCGAGCATGGTGATTGCCGCCTCGGCATTCTTGACCGGCGTGATCGGGCGGTAATAGGCGCTGTTGGCTTCGCGGATGACTTCCGCCACCAGCACCACGTCCTGGGCCACCTGGCGCGCCAGCTCGGCGGTGGACGTGTCCTCGTCGCCCAGGCTGTGCAGGATCTGCTGCACTACTTCGGGCACGCGCGGCACCATGCCGGCGGCGGCGACCGGATCGCTGGCCATCTGGCCGACCCGGGCCAGGATCAGTTGCTCGATCTCGGGCGGTGCGTCGACGGCGGCCGAGGCGGTGAGCCAGCGGTACCAGGCGGCGTCGATCTCGGCGGCGGTCGGCTGGGCGGCGGCCGGTTCGGCGGGCGCGTCCGCGCGCGCTTGTGGTGCGGCGGGGTCCGGGTTGCTTATCAAACGGTTAATCCAGTTCTTCATCATGTGTCCGTGGGCATCCATGCGCGCGCATGGCAGTCGCCATTGTAGCGCGCGCACGCCATGTGCGACGGGCGGCTACGTGCGCAGGCGCCGGCGGATGGGCCGAACGATCAGTTTCCTGAGTAGTTGGCCACATTGGCTTTTTCGCCGAGCCGGGCTGCTAGTATTTTGGTGGACCAGCCGGTCGACCGATCCGCAACGAATGGATGCCCATGATTCTGCGCCGTACCCCCTTGCTCCTGATGCTCGCCGGCGTGCTGGCGGGCGCCGCCGTCCCGCCCGCCCAGGCGGCGCGCGTCCTGTACGACTTCAATCCCGGCTGGAAGCTGCTGGTCGGCGACCCGAAGGACGCGGCCGAGCCGGGCTTCGACGACGCGGCGTGGAAAGCGGTGACGCTGCCGCGCGCCTGGAACGAGGACGATGCCTTTGCCAAGGATATCGTCGACCACTCGACCGGCGTGGCCTGGTACAGGAAACACTTCACGCTCCAGGACCTGCGGCCGGGCCAGAAGGTGTTCCTGGAATTCGAGGGCGCGCGCCAGGCGGCCGAGGTGTATGTCAACGGCAGGCGCATCGGCCTGCACGAGAACGGCGTCAACGCCTTCGGCTTCGAAATCTCGGACGCGCTGCAACAGGGCGACAACGTCGTTGCGGTGCGCACCGACAACAGCTGGGACTACCGCGAACGGCAGACCAACCAGCGCTACCAGTGGTCCGACAAGAACTTCAACGCCAACTACGGCGGGCTGCCCAAGAACGTGCGCCTGCACGTGACCGAGGCCCTGTACCAGACCCTGCCGCTGTACGCGAGCCTGGGCACCACCGGGGTCTACGTGTATGCGCGCGACTTCGACATCCCCGGCCGCCGCGCCACCGTGTGGGCCGAGTCCGAGGTGCGCAACGACGGCCCGCAGGCGCGCAGTGTCACTTATGAGGTCGAGCTGCGCGACAAGGACGGCAGGCGCGTCGCGCGTTTCAGCGCGGCGCCGCAGACCGTGGCCGCCGGCGCCAGCGCCACCCTCAAGGCCGGCGCGCCGGTCGGGGACCTGCACTTCTGGAGCTGGGGCTACGGCTACCTGTACGACGTGGTCACCACCCTCAGGGTGGACGGCAAGGCGGTCGACAGCGTCACCACCCGCACCGGCTTCCGCAAGACCGAATTCGGCCGGGGCATGGTCAAGCTGAACGACCGCGCGATCCAGATGCACGGCTATGCCCAGCGCACCTCGAACGAATGGCCGGCGATCGGCATGTCGGTGCCGGCCTGGCTCAGCGACTACGGCAACGGCATGGCGCTGGCCAGCAACGCCAACCTGATCCGCTGGATGCACATCGCGCCGTGGAAGCAGGATGTCGAATCGCTCGACCGCATCGGCCTGATGCAGGCGATGCCGGCCGGCGACTCGGAAGCCGACGTCACCGGCCGGCGCTGGGAACAGCGCATCGAGGCGATGCGCGACGCCATCGTCTACAACCGCAACAGCCCCAGCATCGTGTTCTACGAGAGCGGCAACAAGGGCGTCAGTGCGGCCCACATGCGCGAGATGAAGGCGCTGCGCGACCGCTTCGACCCCTACGGCGGGCGCGCGACAGGCAGCCGCGAGATGCTGAGCAGCGAATTGCAGCAAATCTCGGAGTACGGCGGCGAAATGTTATACATCAACAAGAGCGCGCGCATGCCGATGTGGGCGATGGAGTACAACCGCGACGAGGGCGCGCGCAAGTTCTGGGACGAGCTGACGCCGCCTTACCACAAGGACGGCGACGGCCCGCTGTACAAGAACCAGGACGCCAGCGCCTACAACCGCAACCAGGACAGTTTTACCCTGCAGGACGTGGCGACCTGGAACGACTACTACCGCGCGCGGCCGGGCACCGGCACCCGCGTGTCGAGCGGCGGCGTGAACATCGTGTTCGCCGACAGTAATACCCACCACCGCGGCGCCGAGAATTACCGCCGCAGCGGCGAGGTGGATGCCATGCGCATCCCGAAGGACGCCTTTTATGCGCACCAGGTGATGTGGGACGGCTGGGTCGACGTGGAAAAGCCGCGCGCCCACATCGTCGGCCACTGGAACTATGCGCCGGGCACCGTGAAGCCGGTGCACGTGATCTCGAGCGCCGCCAGCGTCAGGCTGACGCTGAACGGCAGGGACCTGGGCAGCGCGCGCAGGACCGACGGCTTCGTGTTCACCTTCGACCGGATCGCGTGGCAGGAAGGCGAGCTGAAGGCGGTCGGCTACGACGCCGGCGGCAGGCAGGTATGCGAGACGGTGCTGGCCACGGCCGGCAAGCCGGCCGCGCTGCGCCTGACCCGCGTGGCCGCGCCGCACGCGCTGTATGCCGACGGCGCCGACCTGGCGCTGCTGCAGGTGGAGGTGGTAGACGCGCAGGGCCGGCGCAACCCGGTCGCGCTCGACACCGTCCAGTTCGACCTGCAGGGACCGGCCGAATGGCGCGGCGGTATCGCCCAGGGGCCGAACAACTACATTCTGGCGCGCGAGCTGCCGGTCGAGGGCGGCGTCAACCGCGTGTTCGTGCGCAGCACCACGCAGCCGGGCCGGATCACGGTGCGTGCCCGCGCCGCGGGCCTGGCGCCGGCCGAGCTGACGTTCGATTCGGCCCCGGTGCGGGTCGCCGGCGGGCTGGCGGCGCCGGCGCCCGCGCTGCCGCTGAACCTCGAGCGCGGCCCGACCCCGGGCACCCCGTCGTACAAGGTGTCGCGGGTGGCGGTGCCGGTGGTCTCGGTCGAGGCGGCCAGCAACGGCGACGATGGGATGAAGTCGGTCGACGACGACGAGACCACCAAGTGGACCAGCACGGCCGGCGCCGGCGCCGGCATCACCTACAAGCTGGCGCGCCCGGCCGAGCTGCACGAAATGGAGCTCAAGCTGGCCGGCTGGCGCGAGAACAGCTATCCGCTGCGCGTGCTGGTCGACGGCGAGGAAGTGTGGCGCGGCACCACGCCGAAGAGCCTGGGCTACGTGACCCTGCCTTTGAAGGCCAGGAAGGGCAGCCGGGTGCGCATCGTGCTCGACGGGGCGGTCGACCAGGCCGGCGCCATCCAGCTGACCGAGGTCGCCAACCAGGCCAACGTCGACACCGGGAGCAAGGCGACGCCCAAGGGCGCCCTGTCGATCGTCGAAGCGGAATTCTACGAGCGGCCCTGAAGACCCGGATCGCCGCGGGCGGCCGGGTCGCTGGAACAGCGGCCGGACTGCATACTCACGAGCGCGGCACGGGCCTCAGCACCTTGTCGGCGCGGGTGCGGTCCTCGGCGCTCAGTTGCGGCCCGATTGCTTCCACGGCCCGGGCCGCGTCGCCGTTGCCGGCGCTGCTGGCCAGGCTGAGCCACACGTAGGCCAGGGCCAGGTCGGCTGGCCCGCCTTCGCCCTTGCTCAGCATCGCGCCCAGGCTGGCCATGGCGTCCGGCTGGCCCTGGCGCGCCGCGGCGTCGAACCACCCGCGCGCCACCTTGGCGTCCTTGTTCATCAGCCCGCCCTCGTAGAAGTAGGTGCCGAGCGCGAACTCGGCGTCGCGGTCGCCCTTCAGCGCCGCTTCCTTGTAGTAGACGATGGCCTTGTTCTGGTCGGCCGGCACGCCCACGCCGAGGTCGTGCAGGCGCCCGGCGGCAAACAGCGCACCCGGATGGCCGGCCCTGGCCGCGGCCTCGAAGTAGGCGCCGGCCTGGCGGATGTCGCGCGCCACGCCGTCCGCGCCCGCGTAATACAGCTTGCCGAGTGCGTACTGCGAAGGCGCGTACCCGGCCTGGGCGGCGTCCTTCAGGTAGCCCAATCCCTTGCGCTCGCTCTTGTTGCCGAAGCTGCCGGCGATCCAGCCGCGGCCGAGGATGTCGCGTGCCGGCACGTAGCCGAAATCGGCCGCCTTTTCGTACCAGCGGCGCGCTGCGGCCGGATCGGCCGGCACCCCGATGCCGCGCTCGAGGATCTGCGCCAGCATGAGCGCGGCCTGGATCTGCTCGCTCATCATCTGCGGGTGGGCCGGATCGAAGCGCAGGCGCTGCCTGGACGGGTCGAAGCGGTCGCCCGCCACGCGGTCGAGCCAGTAGACGGCCTGTTTGCCGTCCTTGGGCGTGCCCAGCCCGTACAGGTGCATCTGCCCGAGCATCAGGCCGGCCGCGTGGTAGCCGATCTTGTCCCAGGCCGTGTGGAACAGCGCCAGCGCCTGCGGATAGTCCTTGCGGCCGAAGGCGGCGAAGGCCTGGGCCAGCGATTTGTCGTTGCGCGCGATGTGCAGGCGGCCGGCGGCGAAGCGCAGGTCGGCTTCGCCGCAGCCGCCGGACAGGCCGGACAGGCCGCCGCGGGTGACGCCGAGGCCGAGGCCGCGGCCGCGGCCGCGCAGGCCCGGCGTGCCGCCGAGCGAGGCGGGCAGGGGCGCGTTCGACACGTCGCCGAGCGGCGCATATTCGGTCAGCGACACCACGTCGCGCGAGATGCTGTCCGGCGCCGTGAACTCGCGCATGTAGGCCACGCTGACCGGGTCGAAGGCCGGGTTGTACGGTGCCATGAAGGCGCACGAAGACGCATGGCGCCCGGACAGCAGCACGCTGGTCGTCGGGTCGACGATGCGCCCGAGCGCGTCGGGGCCGCGGGCGCCGCTGACCACCACCGTGCCGCCGGCGGACGACGGCGCCGGCGCGCGGGCGGCGACGGGCGCGGACTGGCCGGCGGCCAGCGCAGCGCCATGGACGTTGTGGGCGAGGAGTGCAGCAAGCAGCAGGCGCCGGAACGGGCGCATCCAGGTGGTCGTCATGGGCTCTCCGATTGCATTGGTGGTTGTGGCACTGCGCCTACCAAGTGTAGCGCACGGCTGGGCGCGGGACAACGGTGTCGGCGCTCCTGTGCGGTGCTGAGGGCCGATGGTCCCGCTCACGGCCTTGAGTATTTGGCGCAAAGCTGGGCCGGCTGGGCTTCCGGGGACCTGCCGGCCCGGCTTTTCTTATATATTGGCGCGGCTTGCGCTCTACCCACATCCACGCAGGAACCATAATAATGACTGAGACAACCCGCCCGCTGTTTGCCGCGCCGATCGCCATGCTGGTGCTGGCACTGGCCTCCGCTTCCGCCTTCGGTGCCGCACCGGCCGCGCCTGCCGTGCTCGACCTCTCCGGCGACTGGCGCTTCGCCCTCGACCGCGACGACCAGGGCATCGCCCAGGGCTGGCAGGCGCGCGCGCTGCCCGACCGCATCCGCCTGCCCGGCGTCCTGAACGCGCAGGGCTACGGTGATCCGATCAGCGCACGCACGCCCTGGGTGCTGTCGCTGTACGACCGCAGCTGGGACCTGCGCGAGGATTACAAGGCCTACACGGCGCCGGGCCAGGTCAAGGTGCCGTTCCTGAGCCAGCCGCCGCGCCACTACCTGGGCGCCGCCTGGTACGAGCGCGAGGTCGACGTGCCGGCCGGCTGGCAGGGAAAACGCGTGCAGCTGCGGCTGGAGCGGCCGCGCTGGGGTTCCACGGTGTGGATTGACGGCCGCGAGATCGGCAGCGTCAGGAGCCTGGTGGCGGAACACGACTACGAACTCGGGATGCTGGCGCCCGGCAGGCACCGCATCGCGGTTCGGGTCGACAACCGCAACCTGCTGAATTACCGGCCGGATTCGCACGCCATCTCGGACTCGCTCGGCATGAGCTGGAACGGCATCGTCGGCCGGATGGAACTGCGCGCGACCACCCCGGTCTACATCGACGACGCCCAGCTGTATCCGGACGTGGCATCGCGCAGCGTGCTGGTGAAGCTGCGTATCGGGAATGCGGGCGGCAAGGCCGGCAGCGGCGTGGCGATCGCCAACGGCCGGCGCATTCCGGTCACGTGGAGCGGGCAGGGCGGCACGGCCGAATTCCGCGTCCAGTACCCGAAGAACGCCAGGACCTGGGACGAATTCGATCCGGCGCTGCAGAAGCTGACGCTGGCGCTCGAAGGCGGCGGCGCTGTTGACGCGCGCACGCTGTCGTTCGGCTTCGTGCGGATCGCGGCCAGGGGCACCGAGCTGCTGGTCAACGGCCGCCCGGTGTTCATGCGCGGCACCCACCACGGCGGCGACTTCCCGCTGACCGGCTATCCGCCCACCGACGTGGCGTACTGGAAGAAGATCTTCAAGATCAACAAGGACTGGGGCATCAACCATATGCGCTTCCACTCCTTCACGCCGCCGGAAGCCGCGTTCCAGGCGGCCGACGAGGTCGGCGTCTACCTGCAGCCGGAACCGGGCATGTGGAACAACGTCTCGCCCGGCTCGCCGCTGGAAGCCATGCTGTACGAGGAAACCGAGCGCATGATCCGCGCCTACGGGAATCACCCGTCGTTCCTGATGCTCAGCCCCAGCAACGAGCCGTCGGGGCGCTGGAAGGAGGCCTTCGACAAGTGGATCGCGCACTACCGCGCGCAGGACCCGCGCCGCCTGTACACCAACGGCACCGGCCACACCGAGCCGAGCGTGCCCGAGGTCGACAAGGGCACCGACTATCTGGCCATCCAGCGTATCGGTCCCAAGCCGCTGCGCAACAAGACCGGCTGGTTCGGCCGCGATTATTCGAGCTCGCTGGAAGGCATCACGGTACCGGTGCTGTCGCACGAGACCGGGCAATGGGTGGCCTATCCGGACTTCGGCATCATCAAGAAGTTCACCGGCTACCTGCAGCCGGGGAACTACGAGATCTTCCGCGACTCGGCCGCCAGGCACGGCGTACTGGACAAGAACCGCGAGTTCGCGCTGGCCTCCGGCCACTACCAGCTGATCTGCTACAAGGAAGAGATCGAGGCGGCGCTGCGCACGAAGGGGCTCTCGGGCTACCAGCTGCTCGACCTGCACGATTACCTGGGCCAGGGCACGGCGCTGGTCGGCATCCTCGACACCTTCTGGGAATCGAAGGGTTATGCCAGCCCCGCGGAATTCCGGCGCTTCAACGGCGTGACGGTGCCGCTGGCGCGCCTGACGAAAGCGGTGCTCACCACGGCCGACAGCCTGGACGTGCCGGTGGAGATCGCGCACTACGGCCCTCAGCCGCTGGCGCACGCAGGATCGTCCTGGCGCATCGAGGATGCCAACGGCAAGACGCTGCGCAGCGGGCAGTTCGCCGCGCGCGATATCCCGGTCGGCCACGGCACGCCGCTGGGCCGCATCGGGGCGACGCTGGCCGACCTGCCGGCGCCGGGCCGCTACAAGATCGTGGTGGCGCTGGACGGCGGCAAGGCGGCCAACGACTGGACCTTCTGGCTGTATCCGGCCGCTGACACAGCCAACCCCGCAGCCAACCCCGCGGCCTCGGTGCTGGTCACGCACTCCTGGCCCGAGGCGGAAACGCGCCTGAACGCCGGCGGCAAGGTGCTGTACATGCCGCGCAAGGCCGACCTGGACTGGACCTCGCCGCCGCTGGCCGACGTGCCGGTGTTCTGGAACCGCCTGATGAATCCGGGCTGGGGCCGCATGCTGGGCCTGTGGGTTGACAACAAGCACCCGGCGCTGGCGAACTTCCCGACCGCCGAACACTTCGACTGGCAATGGACCGAACTGGTGGCCGGCGCGCGCGCCATGAACCTGGACCGCCTGCCGCGGGCCCTAGAGCCGATCGTGCAGCCGATCGACGACTGGAACCGCAACTATAAACTGGGCGCGCTGTTCGAGGCGCGGGTCGGCAAGGGCCGTCTGGTGGTGTCGACGCTGGACCTGGAGAACAGGCTGGAACAGCGTCCGGTGGCGCGCCAGCTGCGCCAGTCGGTGCTGGGCTACATGGGCGGCGAGGGTTTCCAGCCGAAGACCGATATCGCGCCGGAGGCCTTCCGCGCGGTGCTGTTCGATACCCGCGTGATGAAGAAGCTGGGCGCCCAGGCCAGCGGCTGGCCGGACGCCGCCAACGCCATCGACGGCGATCCGAACACCTTCTCGCTGGTGAGCGTGAAGGGAGACGCTTCAAAAGCCGATACTGCGCGTCCGCAGCCCGAGCTGACCATCGCCTTCCCGCGGCCGGTGCCCTTCGACGGCCTGGTCCTCATGCCGCGCCAGAACCACCGCGAGCACGAGGGCGACGTGCGCGAGATGCTGGTGCAGGTCAGCGACGACGGCCAGGCCTGGCGCGAGGTCAAGCGCGCCACGCTCGGCTCGACCTTCGACCCGCAGACCGTGGCGTTCGAGCGCGGCGTGAGCGCGCGCTACCTGAAACTGACCTCCCTGTCCGGCTTCGGCAAGGACCGCGCCAGCGCGCTGGCCGACGTCGCCGTGCGCTACACCGGGCCGGCGCTGCCGGAGGAGGCGGGGGACGTGGAGTACAAGCGCTCGAAGTCGGCATCGGTGGACGTGGACGAGGCGGGGATGGAGGACCGGCGTCCAGCGGGGGCGAAGAAGAAGTAAGGCTCGACGAACCGTAAGCGGTGAATGACGTCGTCCCCGCGAAAGCGGGAACGCATGCTGACCGATCGAAGCACGTATGCCGGATGCGCCGGAAGTCATTCGATAGTCGGCATCCTGTGCTTCAGCATGGGTTCCCGCCTGCGCGGGAACGTCGTTCGGGCTGACGCGCTTTTGACCGTTAACCCATGCACAAGGGCTGAGCAAGGCCCCATTACCCGCCGCCAAAAACCGGCCGCCGCCTGCACGAATCCCGGAAAAGCGCGAAAATAGCGGATTGGTCTTTACAGGCATTCGCATCCCATGTCCACTTCCTCAACCGTTTCCTTGCCCCGCCGCGCCGACATCAATCCGGCGCCGCTGGGCGTGTCGCTGCTGCTCATCCTGCTGGGCACCTGGTACCTGATCCAGAACGTCGGCGGGCGCCTGGCCGCGCTGTACGTGGTCGGCGCGCTGCTCGGCGTGTCGCTGTACCACGCCGCCTTCGGCTTTACCTCGGCCTGGCGCGTCTTCATCGCCGACGGCCGCGGTGCCGGCCTGCGTGCGCAGATGATCATGCTCGCCGTCGGCGTGGCGCTGTTCTTTCCGGCGCTGTCGGCCGGTACGCTGTTCGGCAATCCGGTGACCGGCCTGGTGTCGCCCGCCGGCACCTCGGTGATCGTCGGCGCCTTCATCTTCGGTATTGGCATGCAACTCGGCGGCGGCTGCGCCTCCGGCACGCTGTACACGGTCGGCGGCGGCAGCACACGCATGCTGGTGACGCTGGCCGCCTTCATCGTCGGCTCGCTGATCGGCACTGCCCACATGCCGTTCTGGACCTCGCTGCCGCAGCTCAAGCCGATGTCGGTGGTGACCACGCTGGGCCTGGCCCCGGCGCTGCTGCTCAACTGGCTGGTGTTCGCGCTGATCGCGTGGATCACGATCGCGGTCGAGAAGCGCCGCCACGGGCGTCTGGTCGCGCCCCAGCTGCGCCCGGCCGGCGCCTCGCGCTGGCTGCACGGTCCGTGGCCGCTGGTGGCCGGCGCCATCGCGCTGGTGCTGCTCAACTTCGCGACGCTGGCGCTGGCCGGGCGTCCGTGGGGCGTGACCTCGGCCTTCGCGCTGTGGGGCGCCAAGGCGGCCGCCGCCGTGGGTATCGACACCGCCAGCTGGGCCTTCTGGAGCACCAAGGCAAATGCCGCCGCGCTGGCCGCGCCGGTCACGCACGACGTGACCTCGGTGATGGACATCGGCATCGTGCTCGGCGCGATGCTGGCGGCGGCGCTGGCCGGCCGCTATGCGCCGGTGTGGCGCCTGCCGCTGCGCTCCTTCATCGCCGCCGTGGTCGGCGGCCTGATGCTGGGCTACGGCGCACGCCTGGCCTACGGCTGCAACATCGGTGCCTACTTCAGCGGCATCCTGTCGGGCAGCCTGCACGGCTGGCTGTGGCTGGTGGCTGCCTTCGTCGGTAACGTGTTCGGCACCCGCCTGCGTCCGCTGTTCGGCCTCGAGGTCGAACGCGTCAAGCCGAGCGGCTGCTGATCTGCAGCGGCGTCCGCAGCGGACGCCGCTTGACCATTCAGTACGGCCCGCGGATCCCGGCACGCACGTCTTGCTCGTACACCTGCGCCAGCGCCGCATGCAGTTCCTGCGGCAGCGGGGCCAGGGCCGAGGCCCCCACGTTGGCCTGCACCTGGGCCGGCGAGCTGGCCCCCGGAATCACCACCGAGACTTCCGGATGGTCCAGGATCCAGCGCAGCGCCATCTGCGCCATGCTCATCGACGGCGGCACCAGCGCCGCGACCCGTTCGCTGGCGGCGATGCCGCGTTCCAGCTCCAGACCGGCAAAGGTTTCGCCGACGTTGAAGTGGGCGCCGTCGCGGTTGAAGTGGCGGTGGTCGTCGGGGCGGAAGGTGGTGGCGCGGGTGATCTTCCCGCCCAGCAGGCCGCTGGCGAGCGGCAGGCGCACGATGATGCCGACGCCCTGCGCGGCCGCGCGCGGCAGCAGTTCCTCGGCCGGCTTCTGGCGGAAGATGTTGAAGATCACCTGCAGCGATGCCAGCCCGTCCTGCTCCAGGCAGATCATGCCTTCTTCCACCGACTCGACGCTGGCGCCCCAGCGCTTGATCAATCCTTCCTGCTGCAGCGCGCGCAGCCAGTCGAACACGTGGCCCTGGCGCAGCACCTCGGTCGGCACGCAGTGCAGCTGGGTGAGGTCGAGGGCGTCGACGCCCAGCCGGTCGAGCGAACGCAGCGTGGCGTCGCGCAGTGCGTCTTTCGTATAGCCGTCCGGGTAGATGCCGGCGCGTCCCAGCTTGGTCGCGACCACCAGGCCGTCCGGGCGGCGCGCGCGCAGGAAGGCGCCGATCGAACGTTCGCTGGCGCCGTCGCCGTAAACGTCGGCGGTGTCGATGAAGCGCACGCCCGCCGCGTAGGCGTTTTCCAGGGTCTGGCGCGCGATCGCGTCGTCCCAGTCGTCGCGCCAGCCGCCGCCCAGTTGCCAGCATCCGAGGCCGATTTCGGGGACGGCCAGTCCGCTCTTGCCGAATTGTCGCAGGTTCATCGTGGGTACGGTCTCTCTGTTTCTATGAATGGGTGTCAGGATTGTACCTTCGGCTTCAGGATCGCATCCGCCCTGGCACGGTCCTGTGCGCTCAGGCGCGGCGTGATCGCCTTCAGCGCGGCATCGGCCTGGGCGTGGCCGGCCTGTTTCGCGAGATTGAACCAGACGTAGGCCGTGCCCAGGTCGGCCGGGCCGCCTTCGCCGTTCATGGTCATGGCGCCGAGGTTGAACATGGCGTCCACCTGGCCCTGCCGGGCGGCGGCCTCGAACAGCCTGCGCGCCGTCGCCGGGTTCTTCTCGACCACTTCGCCGTCGTAGAAGAAGGTCGCCAGCGCGAACTCGGCGTCGCGGTCGCCTTTTACCGCGGCTTCCTTGTAATACACGATGGCGCGCTTCTGGTCGGCCGGCACGCCTTCGCCGAGGTCAACCATGCGTCCGGCCGCGAACAGGGCGCCCGGATAGCCGGCCTTGGCGGCGGCGTTGAACCAGGCGCCGGCCTGCTTCAGGTCGCGCGGCTGGCCCCCGTCTCCGTTGTAGTACATCTTCGCCAGGTTGTACTGCGCCGGCACGTAGCCTTGCTCGGCGGCCGAGCGCAGGTAGTCGAGTGCCTTGCGCGGGTCGGCGCCGCCGTAGCCGGTCAGGCAAGCCTGGCCGAGGACATTCCTGGCCGGCACGAAGCCGTAGTCGACCGCCTTGCCGTACCACTTCAGCGCTTCCGCCGGGTTCCTGGCGGTGCCGATGCCGCGTTCGTGGATCCGTGCCAGCATGAAGGCCGCCTCGACCCGCGCGCTCATCATCTGCGGATCCTTCGGGTCGAACTTCATGATGTCCACGCTCGGGTCGAAACGGGCGTCGGTTACCTTGCGCAGCCAGCGCACCGCCTGTTCGGTGCTCTTCGGCGTGCCCATGCCGTACAAATGCATCTTGGCCAGGGCCACGCCGGCTTCCTCGTAGCCGATCTTGTCGTAGGCTGTCGTCAGGAGCTGCAGCGCGCGCGGGTAGTCGCCGTTGTCGAGCGCCTCGAAGCCCCGGGCCAGCGACTTGTCCTTGCGCCGGATCGCGTTGCGGCCGGCGGCGAAGCGGCGGTCGGCGGCGCCGCACTTCACCGACGGCGCGTTGGAATCGGCGTCGGCATCGGTGCTGGTGTCGAGCGAGGTCGGGTCCTTCATGGTCGAGGCGTCGCCGTCGGGCGAGCGGTCCGAGAAGTGCTCGGCCTCGTCGGAGATGCCGCCGTCCATGCCGAAGTCGCGCATGTAGGCCAGCGTGATGTCCTGTTCGGCCGCCTTCGGGCTGCTCATGAAGCCGCACGACGATGCGTACTTGCGCGACAGGACCTTGTTCCTGGCGGCGATCACGGTGTCGGCTGTCGGTGCGCCGCCGCGGCTGCCGTTGACGACCACGGTGCTGCCGTCCGTCTGGGTCTGGGCAGCGGCCGGGTGGGGCGGCAGGGCCAGCGCGCCGGAGGCGGCCAGCAGCACTGCCCAGCGCGCGCTCGAACGCGCATGCGCCTTCGGAAATCTCATCGTGCGTCTCCTTTTATGGTTATTGTCGGCTTCGGGATGGGCCGGATCAGTGTAGCGGAACGGCGTCCGGCGGCAACGCCGGCAGGCGCTCAAGATAGTGATTCTTTGCTTGAAAAGTCCCGGCGTCAGGACGGCCTGCCCTAGAATCGGCGCACTCCCGGCATGCCGCGTACGACGGCGCGCCGCACCAATCAAGGATCGTTTTCGATGAAACCACTGTTCCGCCATCTCGGTACGCTGCTGCTGGCCTGCGCCGCGGCCATGCCGGCGCAGGCCGCGCCGGCCCCCGATCACGTCGCCGCCAAGCCGCTGTTCCGCGATCCGGTGTTCGACGGCGCCGCCGACCCGGCGCTGGTCTACAACCCGGCGCGCGGCCGCTGGTGGATGTTCTATACCAACCGCCGCGCCACTGCGCAGGGCCTGCCGGGCGTGACCTGGGTCCACGGCACCCGCATCGGCATCGCCGAGTCGCCGGACGGCGGCGCCACCTGGCAGTACCTCGGCACCGCCGACGTCAACCTGCCGCCGGAGCTGGGCGGCCGGGACGCCACCCACTGGGCGCCCGACGTGGTACGCGCCGACGACGGCACCTACCACATGTTCCTGACCGTGGTCCCGGGCGTGTTCGAGGACTGGAAGCACCCGCGCGTGATCGTGCACCTGACCAGCACCGACCTGCGCACATGGACCAACCCGCGCAAGCTGCCGCTGGCCGGCGACAAGGTCATCGACGCCTCACTGGCGCGGCTGCCGGACGGCGGCTGGCGGCTCTGGTACAACAACGAGCTCGATCACAAGTATACGTATTACGCCGACAGCCCGGACCTGGAGCACTGGACCGACCGCGGCCTGGCGCTGGCCCAGCGCGGCGAGGGCCCGAAGGTGTTCAAGTGGCGCGGCGCCTGGTGGATGGTCGTCGACCTGTGGCGCGGCCTGGGCGTGTACCGCTCGCAGGATGCGCTGCACTGGACCGCGCAGCCTTCGGTCATCCTCGACCAGCCGGGCAAGGGCGCCGACGATGGCGTGATCGGCGGCCATGCCGACGTGGTGGTCGACGGCGAGCGCGCCTACGTCTTCTACTTCACCCATCCGGGCCGCACCGGACCGGATGCGAAAAAGGATGGCCCGGCGCAGCGCCGCAGCGTGATCCAGGTCGCCGAGCTGGTGGAGGAGGGCGGCACCCTGCGCGCCGAGCGCGACGCCCCGGTGCGCATCGGTCTGGCGCCGCGTCCTGACGCGGAAAAACAACGGCAGGCCATGAGCGCCCGCTGAACACATGCTGCAATCCGCGCCGGCAGCGGCGCAGGATCGCAGCATGACCGGCGCTTCTTTCGCATCGCCGCACGTGGCGATGACCCCGGCATGCGGCCAGCGATAACGAATCGCGCGCGGATGTCACGTTTTTGCATCGAAAAGCGATCGATCAGCCTTGTCGCGCAGCGTTTGCGCATTTGACGGCAAACGCGCAGGACGAATCAATTCTGCTGAGCTCGCTGCGCGATTTGCTCATGTTGTTGAGTGTTTTCCATTTGCATGTTTCATCAGGGTTACAAGGCCATACACTAAAAAACGTAACGACACACATATAAAGGCTGCACAGCGGCCGAAAAACGGGAGACAGTATGAAGAACACCTACAAGGAAATCCGTCCTACTCGCCTGAGCTACGCCGTCTCGCTGGCGCTTGCCTCGCTGGTGGCCGGCAACCTGGCGATCGCCCAGGAGGCGCCGCCGACCCCGGCCAGCAATGGCAATGCCGCGCCGGCGGCGCAGGCGGCCGTACCGGACAGCGGCATCGCCACCGTCGTGGTCAGCACCCGCCGTTCGCAGCAATCCTCGATCGACCGCAAGAAGAACGCGGCCACCGCGATGGATTCGATCGTGGCCGAAGACGTCGGCTCGCTGCCCGACCGTAACATCGGCGAGGCGATTTCGCGCATGGCCGGCATCGCGCTGGACCGCGGCGACTTCGGCGACGGCGTCAGCGTCGCGGTGCGCGGCAACGGTCCGGACCTGACCCGCGTCGAGATCGACGGCATGGCCGTGCAATCGGCCGGCGGTACCGACCTGAACGGCGGCGGCAGCGGCCGCGGCACCGAATTCCGCCAATTGCCCGCCGACCTGATCAAGAGCGTCGACGTGGTCAAGGGCTCGACCGCCGACATGGTCGAAGGCTCGCTGGGCGGTGGCATCATCGTCACCACCCGCACCGGCCTGGATTTCAAGGAGCCGTTCGCCTCGGTGCGCGTGGCCGGCACCCAGAACAACCTGAACAAGAAGTGGGAACCGGACACCAACGTGATCCTGTCCCGCAAGTTCTTCGACAACCGCCTCGGCCTGATCCTGAACGCGTCGAAGTCGACCGTGGCCAACGAGCAGCACCAGCAACAGGTCGCCACCAGTTCGGCCGCCGGCTATTCGCGCGTGCTCGACTTCGACAACTCGCCGGAAAAGACCTTCACCTTCAATCCGTCGACCGTCAACACCGCGGATTCGGCCGCCACCACGCCGGCCTTCAGCTACGGCGGCTGGACCTCGGATACGCCACTGGCGATCGTGCAGAAGTCCGCCGCCGCGGCGACCAAGGCCGATTGCTACACCGCCTTCCCGCAGCTCACCACCAGCTCGCCCTCCATTGCCTCCCTGAGCACGACCAACAGGACCAATGCGATCAATGCGCAGCAGAACCTGGTGAACACCTGCCTGAACCAGTGGAACGACTACACGCCGTCGCTGATCCGTTCGCGCATCACCCAGCAGGTCGAGAAGCGCCAGAACCTGGACCTGCGCGCCGACTTCAAGGTCAACCGCGACCTGGTCGTGTACGTGAAGGGCAGCTACACCAAGTACCAGGCCGACAACAAGCAGACCTACTTCAACCTCGGCAACCTGGCGGTCAACACCGCCAACAGCTTCGTCGACGCCAGCGGCCGGCGCGCCGTGTCGCCGGCCGGCGCCGCGGCCGGCTACTACCTGTATCCGGGCCAGGCCAGCTACCAGAGCGGCGGCCTGGTGCAGGGTGCCACCGCCAACGTGGTGCCGTCGTCGGTGGTGGTCGACGACAGCCACCACGTGACATCGATGACCACCACCAGCGGTGCGGCCAGCATCGACGCGCTGCACGACGTCTCGACGGTCAAGACCAATTACTTCCAGACCGGCGGCAACTGGACCCGCGGCACGTTCAAGGCCGAATGGCTGATCGGCGACGCCAAGTCGGATTTCACGCGCGAAGGGCGCCGCACGACCGTCTCGCAGAACTACGGCACCTCGACCATGAGCGTGCTGCCGAACGGACTGTGGACCTATACCTTCCCGGAAAACTCCACCTTCGACATACGCAATCCGGCGGCCTACGTGACGCTGAACGCGCCGGTCGCCACGGGCGCTTCCACCGCCGGCACCACCAGCATCAAGTCGATCCCGGCCTACACCGCAGGGCAGTCGCCGCAGCTGACCTATTCGCAGCCGCAGCTGACCTACAACCTGCAGGCGCGCGACACCGAGGAACGCACCGCCAAGCTCGACCTGACCTACGGCGCGCCGGACTCGATTCCGTTCTTCACCCGCTTCAAGGGCGGCTTCAACCTGCGCGACACCTTCGTCAACGCCTACACCGGCAACCCGTACGTGGCCAGCACCAACCCCTTCGTCTCGGTACCGGCCGCCTATATCCGCAGCACCCTCGTGGGCTGCCAGGACACCGCCGGTTCGCTGGCCGCGGGCGGCAACCGTTGCCAGTACGGTTACGTGCCGAGCAATACCTACGCCAGCGCCAACTCGGGCGTGGTCTACGTGACCCCGGCGCAGCTGCAGGACATCATCGCCCAGTCGCTGGGCGGCAATGCCACCGCCACCTCGTTTTTCAACGGCACCAGCGTCCAGCCCAGCGGCGTCCTGACCAACTGGCCCAAGCTCGACGTCGATAAGCTGTTCGCCCTGTCCGGCGTGCCGAACGTGAACATGAACTGTCTGAAGGAGTGCGTCGCCAACGACGGCAAGACGTACCAGATGCCGGTCTCGAAGATGAAGGAGCGCTCGGAAGCCGTCTACCTGATGGCCGACTTCAACATCGACCGCATCCCGTTCACCAGCCGCACGCTGCCGTTCGGCCTGGAACTGGAAGGCAACCTCGGCTACCGCTATATCCGCACCAAGGTGAGCGGTACCGGCACCATGACCTTTACCTCGATCACCAAGAACGCGCAGTACAATCCGGCCAACTCCACCGCCGCGGCCGGCGTCGACACCACCTCGGTGACCACCAACACCAACGTCGCCGCGACCACCCACGATTTCCTGCCGATCTATAACCTGGCAATGTGGGTGGTGCCGGACAAGCTGGTGCTGCGCTACAACCGCGCCCGCACCGTCGCCCGTCCGCCGGTCGGGAACCTGCTGCCGCAGGGTACCTGCATCTTCGACCAGCGCAACGACGACGACAACATCGACCAGCGCTGCTCGTCGACCATCGGCAACCCGGCGCTGCTGGCGCAGAAGAACCTGAACCAGAACTGGAGCGCGGAGTTCTATCCGAACAAGGACACGATGGTGTCGCTTGCCTACTTCAAGCAGAAGGGTATCGTCGGCGCTTCCATGGTGCAGAGCAACTCGGGCACGATCGGCCTGAACGTCACCGACCCGGTCACCGGCGTTTCGCTGGCCGACATCCCGTTCGACTACAACACCTACGTCAACGGCGTGCCGACCACGCGTTCGGGCTGGGAGCTCAGCACCAAGACGGCGTTCACCTTCCTGCCGTCGGTCCTGCGCTACACCGGCTTCGACGCCAACTACACCAAGCTGGCATCGGTCACCTCGACCCAGAACTTCGTCGACCTGCTGACCGGCACGCCGCTGCCGCCGCTGCGCGAGTCGAAGTTCCAGTACAACTGGGCGCTGTGGTACGACGACGGCCGCCTGCAGCTGCGCGTCGCGGTGCAGGGCGTGGCGCCGTTCTTCAACAACATCGCGGGCAGCAGCGCGAATTACCTGAACAACTACCCGAACACCAGCGGCAATACGCGCGCGCCGGCGTACAACCCGGGTTCGCCGAACTTCCGCGATGCCACCCGCTACGTCGACGCCAAGATCTCCTACAAGATCACGCCGAACCTCGACGTGTTCCTGGAAGGGCGCAACCTGACCAACGCGACCACCAGCAACAGCCAGGGTTCCTTCGTGCCGTTCTCGGACGGCACCCCGAGCATCCTGGACTACAGCTACTCGGGCCGCCGCATCATGACCGGCCTGAACCTGCGCTTCGGCGGCTGACCCGCAGGCGTGCGCTCAGCGCGGTGATTGTTTGGCCCACGGGCCTTGGCAACGCCGCGCGGTCGCATAGAATCGTTGTTGAAGCGTCTCACTTTGTGTCTCATTGCCGGCCACTGATCATGGCCGGCTTTTTTTTGCCGCTCCGATCACGCCGCTGATTCTTTCGCCGCCGCGCGAAAAGCCCGTCCCGTGCGCACATAGAATGTCCTGACGCAGAGCCGTCATGACAACAGGCCCCCAGGGCCGCGCATGGAGACAAATATGTGGAACATTCCCGCCCGTAGCCGGCGTTCGCACCACGCCGTCCATCCCATCCATCCCACCCGCTGCGCCGGCGCCGTCGCCGCCGCGCTGGCAATGATCGCGCAGGGCGCGCTGGCCCAGGAAGCCGCGCCCGCAGCTGTGCCGGCCACGCCGCCTGCCCAGGCCGCGCAAGGCGCGCAGAGCGACGCGCCGGTCGCCAACGTGGTCACCATCGCCGGCACCCGCCAGTCGGTGGCCTCGGCGATCGAGCGCAAGCTGCGCGCCGCCACCGTGGTCGATTCGATCGTCGCCGAGGACATCGGCCAGTTCCCCGACAAGAACGTGGGCGAGGCGCTGTCGCGCGTGACCGGCGTGCAGCTGTCGCGCGACTTCGGCGAGGGCTCGCAGGTGTCGATCCGCGGCGTCGAGCCGGACCTGAACCGCATCGAGATCAACGGCCAGTCGGTACTCAGCACCAACGGCACCGCCGGCCGCGGCGCCGAGCTGCGCGAGCTGGCTTCCGAGCTGATCGGCTCGATCGACGTCTACAAGGGCCTCACCGCCGACCTCACCGAGGGCGGCGTCGGCGGCACCGTGCGCATTACCACCAGGAAGCCGCTCGACTTCAAGAAGCCGACCATCGGCGGCACCCTGTCGGGCGAGCAGGCCTCGTCGCGCGGCGGCGTCCAGCCGCGCGCCAACCTGTACCTGGCCGACAAGTTCATGAACGGCAAGCTGGGTCTGCTGGGGAACTTCGTCTACGACGAGGTCCTGACCCGCAACGACTATGCGCGCAACACCTCGTGGCGCTTTCTGCAGGACTGGGACAATGCGCCCGAAAAAACCGTCACCAGCACCGACCCGGCGGTGGCCGCGATCGGCAACAAGGCCGCCTGCGCCACCAGTGGGTTGACGGCCGCGCAGCGCACCGCCTGCACCAACCAGTGGAACGATTACTCGCCCGGCATCGCGCGCTACGGCATCTGGACGCGCGACCACAAGCGTTCCTCGGCCGAGCTGACCGCGCAATACCAGTTCAGCAAGGACTTCACGGCCTTCGCCAGCTACCAGGCCAACCGCCAGCGCGAACGCCTGAACGACCGCAACTTCGGCACCGACTTCGGCGCCGCCAACCGCCTGGCCAATCCCGGCACCGCGCCGGTGTACCGGGCCGACGGCACCGTGGCCACGGCCGGCACCTGCGTCACCCCAAGCGGCACGCCGGCCAGCATGGTGGTGCAGAACCACTACGTGACCTCGTACACGGTGGGCCAGTGCCTCAACGTCGCCGGGCAGGGCGGGCAAGGCGCGTTTTCCACCTCGGCGCGCGACTTCGCGCTCGACGTCGACTCACGCTACCTGTCGAGCGGCTTCAACTTCAAGCGCGACCGCCTGGAAGTCGAGGGCCTGATCAACACCTCGAAGTCCGACTACGGCAACGACACCAACAGCGTGGTGCTGACCCAGAACGCGCCCGGCCTGAAGGTGACGCTGGATGCACAGGGCTTGCCGCACTTCGACTTCCCGGCCGGCTACAGCCCGGACAATCCGGCCTCCTACGTGCAGGCGCAGCTGCAGTACCGCCCCACCGAGACCAAGAACACCGAAGACCAGGGCAAGCTCGATTTCAAATACCGCCTCACCACGCCTTTCTTCAGCAAGGTCTGGTTCGGCGTGCAGGGACGCAAGTCGACCTCGAAGCAGTACAACGGCGGCGGCTACGTCGCCAGCGGCGGCAGCAACGCGGCGTCCACGGCGGACGACATCAACGTCCTGAGCGCGAACGTCAACCAGACCGCGATCTACGATCCGCTGTACACCGGCAGCGCCCAGCGTCCGAACGACAGCCAGAACTTCATCAACAGCAGCTACGCGACGCGCTACGTGAATGCGGCCCAGATGGCGAGCCTGGTCGGCGCCGTGCTGGGACGCTCGCCCGGCACCTTCTTCAAGGGCTACGACGGCGTGTCGAACATGCCTGCCGGCTGGGCCTCGCCGGTGTACGCGGCGGCGGCGCCGTACTTCGACACCTCGAAGTTCACCCACCAGTACCTGTATTCCGCGCCCGGCAGCGACGGCAACATGTATCCGCAGATCCCGGCCTTCTCGGCCGACGAGCGCATCGGCGCGACCTACCTGCGCCTGGATTACGGCACCCAGTTGTGGGGCTACGACGTCGACGGCAACGTCGGCCTGCGCTATACCCGCACCCGTACCCGCGCCACCGGCCTGAACAAGTACCAGGTGCGCGTCGCGACCGGCAGCGGCACCGCCTACAACGATGTCGCGGTCAGCAACAGCATCGTCAGCTTCGAGAACACCTACAACGACGTGCTGCCGAGCTTCAACGGCGCGTTCTGGTTCAACGACCGCATGGTGGCGCGCCTGGGCTGGGCCAAGGCGATGGCGCGCCCGCGCATCGACCTGCTGGCGCCGAACATCGTCTGCACCCAGGGCAGCGGCAACCCGGCCTTCGGCGGCGACGGCAGCCCCGACGACTGCACCGCCGGCAATCCGAACCTGAAGCCCTACCGCTCGACCAACACCGACCTCAGCCTGGAGTGGTACCCGGGCAAGGACACCCAGTATTCGGTGGCCTTCTTCCAGAAGGACATTTCGAGCTATGTGCTGGAACGGGTGCTGATCCCGGGCGTCGACATCCGCGGCGACGGCAACCGCTACGACGTCACCATGCCGATCAACGGCGAGGGCGCCACCACCAGGGGCATCGAACTGGCGGCGCGCACCGCCTTCACCTGGCTGCCCGGCTGGCTCGGCGGCTTCGGCGGCGATGCGAACTACACCCGCATGAACTACAAGTACGCGGCCGGCAACGAGCGCCTGAACATCCTCGACGGCAGCGTGCTGCCGTATCCGGGCATGTCGAAGAACAGCTACAACCTGTCGCTTTGGTACGACCGCGGCCCGTGGAACGCGCGCGTCGCCTATACTTACCGCGACCGCTTCTTCACCGGCGGCAACGACGTCTCGGGCAACCCGGTGTTCCAGGAAAAGACCGGCTTCCTCGACGCCAAGCTGCAGTACCGCCTGAACGACCGGGTCACCTTCTCGATCGAAGGCAAGAACCTGACCGACCAGGCGCAGACCACCGATGCCGGCGACCTGTTCCGCGTGAACGAGCTGGCGTGGTCGGGACGGCGCTATTTCGTCAGCGTGTCGGTCAAGAACTGAGGAGCATCGATGTCGAGAGCATGCTGGCTGGCCGCGCTCCTGGCGCTGGGGAGCCCCGCGCAGGCCGCTGGGCCGGTCTTCCACAACCCGCTGGTGCAGCAGCGCGCCGACCCGCAGGTGACGCTGCAGCCCGACGGCTGGTACTACTACACGGCGACGGTGCCGGAATACGACCGCATCGAGATCCGCCGCGCCCGTGCGCTCGACGGTCTCGGCAAGGCCGATGCCAAGGTGGTGTGGCGCAAGCACGCACAGGGCGAGATGGGCGCCCACATCTGGGCGCCGGAGATGCACCGCATCGACGGCAAGTGGTACATCTACTTCACCGCGGCGCCGGCCGACAAGATCTGGAACATCCGCCTGTACGTGCTGGAGAACGCCGCGCCCGACCCCTTCACAGGCGAATGGGTGGAAAAGGGCCAGCTCAAGACCGGGTGGGAGTCGTTCTCGCTGGACGCCACCACCTTCGCCCACCGCGGCCGGCGCTACCTGGTGTGGACCCAGCGTGCGCCGGACGGGAGCAAAGGGACCAATATCTATATCGCGCAGATGGACACGCCGCTGTCGATCGCCGGCACGGCCACCCTGCTGACGAAGCCCGAATACGCCTGGGAGAAGGTCAAGTACGACGTGAACGAGGCACCGGCGGTGCTGGTGAAGAACGGGCGCGTGTTCCTGACCTATTCGGCCAGCGCCACCGATGCCAATTACGCGATGGGCATGCTGACGGCGCGCGACGATGCCGACCTGCTCGATGCACGCGCATGGCGCAAGTCGCCGCAGCCGGTATTCAAGTCCAGCGACACCAACGGCCAGTGGGGCCCGGGCCACAACAGCTTCACCACCACGCCGGACGGCAGGACCGACATCCTGGTCTATCACGCGCGCAACTACCGCGACATCGCCGGCGACCCGCTGCGCGATCCGAAGCGGGCGACGCGGGCGCAGGTCATCGGGTGGCGGGCCGACGGGACCCCGGACTTCGGCGAGCCGGTGGCGGACGCGCCGGCAGCGGCCGATTGAAGCGCGGCCCGACTTGGTCTAAGCTGTCCATACACGCATGAGCGGAGGACACGACATGGTCAGCAAGAACACGGTTTGTCTCTGGTACGACGGCACGGCGCTGGATGCGGCGCAGTTCTACGCCGACACCTTTCCGGACAGCGCAGTGGGCGCGGTATTCCGCGCGCCGAGCGATTATCCGGCAGGGAAGGCGGGCGACGTCCTGACGGTGCAGTTCACCGTCATCGGCATTGCCTGCCTGGGCCTGAACGGCGGTCCCGCTTTCCGGCACAGCGAAGCCTTTTCCTTCCAGGTGGCGACCGACGATCAGGCCGAGACCGACCGCCTGTGGAACGCGATCGTCGGCAACGGCGGCCAGGAAAGCGAATGCGGCTGGTGCAAGGATAAGTGGGGCTTGTCGTGGCAGATCACGCCGCGCGCGCTCAGCGAGGCGCTGTCCGATCCCGATCCGGCGGTGGGCCGGCGCGCCTTCGAAGCGATGATGACGATGCGGAAGATCGACGTGGCGGCGATCGAGGCGGCGCGGCGCGGTTGAACCCGGCTTGCGGCTTCAGCACGGGCCCGCAGCTTCAGCACGTCGCCCCTGCGCAGGCAGGGGCCCAAGTCGGATGAGCAGCCGATATGCTCGCAGAACTTGGGCCCCTGCCTGCGCAGGGGCGACGGTCCTCAGGCTAACGAAAATATTGGCGCCAGCAAGACCTTAGCCGCCGCAGGATTTACCGTTCACGCCATGCGCGCCCTGCGCCTTGGCAGCCGCTTCCGTCATGTACTCGCCTTTCTTGGTCTTGCCGTAGTACTTGGTGCCTTCGCAGTGGTACACCTTGCTCGAGGCGTTCACCCACACCTTGCCGGCACCGCCGCCGGCGGCCGGTTGCGACGGTGCTGCCGCGGGCTTGGCGGCGTTGGCGGCCTTGGGCGCGGCCGGTGCCTTGGCCGGCGCCGCGTGCGCTGCGGCCGCGGCCGGTGCGTCCGGCGACAGGGGGTTGGGCACGGTGGTTTGTGCGAATGCCGGCAGGGCGGCAGCCAGGCCGAAGGCGAGGATCAGCGATTTCAGTGTCATGCGATTTTCCAGAACGAGCCACGAACGTACGTGTGTCCCTGCATAACGCGGTGCGGCGGCAACGGTTGACATGCACCGTGCATGAGAACCGCGCGCCTAGCGCTCGCCCTCGTGGACCAGCCTGGCGACGATGCCGGCGCGGTCGTCGCTGATGAAGACGCTGCCATCGGGCGCGGTGGCGATCCCGGCCGGCGCGCCCAGCCCCATGCCGGTCTTCCCGCTCTTGCCAGCTTTGCCGCTCTTGCCGCTCTTGCGCTCGCCGCTGACGAGGGTAACGCTGGCCCCCAGCGGGCCCTCCTTGCCATGGTCGAGCAGGGCGACCACGCGGTGGCCGTGCTTGCGGTAGCCGTGGTAGGTAATGAGGAGGCTGTGCGCGAACGCGGCGGGGAACTGGCTGCCGGTGTAGAAGGTCATGCCGAGCGGCGCCGCGTGGGCCGGCAGCAGCCGCACCGGGGCGCGCGCACGGCGGCAGTCGGCCGCCGGATACTCGGGACTCGGCACGCCGTCGTCGTAGCAGTACGGCCAGCCGTAGTCGGCGCCGCGCACGATCGCGTTCAGTTCGTCGTGCGGCAATTCGTCGTCGTTCTTCAGCGCCGGCATGGCGGCATGGATCGCGTCCCTGGCGTTCTCTCCCTGCCACAGGGCGCCGCTGCGCGGATCGATCGCCAGCGCCATCGAATTGCGCAGCCCGCGCGCCAGCACCTCCCATTGCCTGGCCTGGCCGTCGGGCCAGCGCATGGCGTAGCGGCGGATCACGCCCAGCCCGCCGGGGCCGTTCCGTTCGGTGCACACGGCACCCGGCGCCATCGTACCTTCGTCGTTTTCGCAATGGTCGCTGGCGGAGCCGACGCCGACCACCAGATTGCCCTTGCGGTCGAACAGGATCGACGGCAGCAGGTGCCGGCCCCTGCCGGGCAGGGCGGCCACGCCCGAGGTGCCGCCGATCACGTCGGCCAGCACCGGTTGCGCGTCGCCCGGCGCGAAGCGGGCCACGCGCCCGACCATGCCGACGTAGACCTTGCCGTCCGGCCCCAGCGCCAGGCTGTTGGGCCGGTCGAGCCGCTCGAACAGGCGCGTCGCGGTGTAGCCGCGCCCCGTGCGCCGCAGCAGCCGGATGGTGCCGTGGCCGGGTTCCCAGCTGCCCATGTCGGCCACCAGGACGTCGCCGTTGGCCAGGGCGAGCAGGCCGCGCGGGGCGTTCAGGCGGTCGGCAGCCAGGCCGAGGCAGAAGCCGGGGGCGGTCGTCACCGCCATGCGCGGCAGCCCGCCGCAATCGCCGGCGGGTGCGGCGTCGGCGGGCCCGGGGGCGGGGGCGAGCAACAACAGGACGGCAGCTGGCGCCAGCGTGGAAAATCTCATGGCATTACGATAGCAAACGCCGCCGGCCGAAAAAGCGCACATTTCCACGCTGTTCCGTGCCGGCGGCGCCGTCACGCCGCTGCCGCCCGGCCGCTCAGTACTTGTAGTTCAGTCCCACCACGAACGAGCGTCCCGAATGCACGTACAGCAGCGTGTCGTTGCGCTGGGTGTCGCGGCCGTAGCGCAGCGGGGTGTCGGTCAGGTTCTGGCCCTCCAGCGACAGGCGCAGGTTGGGCGTCAGGTTGTACGACAGGCTCATGTCGATGTTGGTCGAGCCGTCCACGATGGTGTAGTCGTGGCCGTTGACGTCGCCCAGCACCGCCAGGATGTAGCTGGAGCGGTGTGCCGACGACACGCGCGCGCTGAATTTCTCGTTCTCGTAATAGAGGGTCAGGTTGTGCGTGCGCGGCGACAGGCCGGTAAAGTCCGCCACCTGGGTCAGCTGCTCGTTGGCCGGGGTGGCCGGGTTGTCGACCCGGGTGATGTAGGTGATCTTCGACTTCACGCGGGTGGCGTTGGCCAGCAGCCCGAAATTGCTCCAGAAGCCGGGCAGGAAGCTGAACGGCGCCTGCAGGTTGAATTCATAGCCCTTGAGCGGGCCTCCGGCGGTGTTGACCTTGCGGCTGACGTTGACTTCGGTGGTCGGCAGGGTCTGGCAGATCGGCGCGCCGGTCAGCGAGCAGCCGTTCAGGATCAGCAGTTCGTTCGGCAGCCCGAGCGTGTTGTAGGGCACGCGCTCGTTGACGGTCTGGATGAAGCTCTTGATGTCCTTGCGGAAGTGCCCCAGCGAGATCATCGCGTTCTTGGCGTAGTACCACTCGGCCTGCAGGTCGTAGGTATTGGCACGGATCGGGTCCAGGTTCGGGTTGCCGATCGAGACCGACTGGGCGATCGGCGACACGGTCGCGTTCGGGGCGAGATCCGTGTACTCCGGGCGCGACAGCGTCTTGCCGGCCGAGAAGCGCAGGAACACGTCCTTCGGCAGCTGGGCAGTCAGGTTCAGCGCCGGCAGCCAGTCGCGGTACTTCTTGGTGCCGCTGTTGGGCTGCAGCTGGCCCTGTACGTTGATCAGTGCCGTCGAGGTGGCCTTGGTATCGGCGCCGCGCACGCCGACGTTGCCGCGCCAGGTGATGTTCCAGAAGTCGTAGTTGAAGTCGACCATGCCGTACAGCGCATTGATCTTTTCCACCACGCCGCGGTTGGTCTGGGCCAGGTAGTTGTATTCCGAGCCCGGCACGGCGCTGCAGTGGCACTCGATGTTGTATACGCCGAGGAACTTGTCCAGGTCGACCGCCGCCCACGAGGACGGCACACCGGTCCCGCCCAGTCCGGAACCGAAGCCGCCGATCTGGCGCGAGATGTCGGCCATGGTCACGCCGGCCGGCAGCGGCAGGCCGTTGGCGCTGTTGCCGATCTCGAAATTGGTCCAGGTGTTGCGGCGGCTGGACAGGCCGAAGTGGGTGCCGATATGGTCGTTCAGTTCCCAGTGCAGGTTGGCGGCGTGGGTCTGCAGCTTGTTGGTGGTGTCCAGGTAGCGCCCGACGAACATGCCGCGCACGTTGCCGGCCGCGTCCTGGGAATTGAACTGGAAGTTGTTCGGGCTGCTGACGTCGATGCCGAAGTTCAGCGTCGGCACGTTGCGGTTGTCGCGGAAGTCCCACGAGAAGCCATTCACGTTTGGCGCGTCGAACTGCACGGTGGCGCGCATCGGCTCGTTCAGGTTCGAATTCGAGCTGCCGGTCATGAAATCGAGCTTGACCTTGTCGCTGAAGCGGTGGCTGCCGGACAGCACGTGCTGGCGGAACTTGGTCGTGTACACGTCCAGCAGGCCTTCCGAGCGCACGTCGACGCCGTTGAAGCGGCCGTAGTCCCAGCTGCCGTTCTCGTCGAAGTGGGCGTCCAGGATCGAGGTCTGTGGCTTGCCGTTCGAACCCAGGTTGCGGCCGAACGAGACCGCCGAGATGTAGTTGTCGTAGCGCTTGTTGGCGAACTTCCCGTACATCATGTCGAGATTCAGCTCGCTGTCGGCGTTGCGCCACTGGTAGCTGTTGGTGATGCCGGTGCGCTCGTAGTCGGTCTGCGAACGGCGGAAGCGCGGGATGCGCGGCGCATACGCGCCCGAGCCGGCGGCCGGGGTGGCGACCGTGCCGCCGTAGTTGTCGGTGCGCCCCATCACGGCGTTATAGGCGGTCGCATCAAGGGCGCGCGGCATGCCGGTACCGCACATGGTCGGCGTGATGCCCTTGACCGGATCGTTGGCCGGGTTCTGGCGCGCCGCGCCGACCGGCGAGCAGAAGCCGCCGTCGTTGCTGGCGCTGAGGATCTCCACCGCTTCGTAACCCTCCTCGGTGGCGCGCCGCTTCGAGAACGCGCCCGAGAGCAGCACGCCGACCTTGCCGTAGGCGGTGTCCCAGCGGTCCGAGAACAGGGCTGTGACGCGCGGCTGGGTCTTGCCGCTCAGGGAATTGTGCATCTCCTGGCCGCCGATGCTGAAGGTGCGGCCCTTGTAGTCGAAGGGGCGGGCAGTGCGCAGGTCCACGGTGGCGCCGAGCGAGCCTTCCTCGATCGCGGCTTCCGAGGTCTTGCGCACTTCCAGGCTGTTGAACAGCTCGGACGCGAACACCGAGAAGTCGAAGCCGCGGCCGCGGTTGGTGCTGCCGTTGATGTCGGAGGCGCCGGTGGCGGCCACGCCCTCGATGCCGTTGATGCGCACGCGGGTGAAGCCGGCGTTCAGGCCGCGCACCGTGATCTGCTTGCCTTCGCCGCCATCGCCGCGCGCCAGCGCCACGCCGGGCACGCGCTGCAGCGACTCGGCCAGGTTCGCATCCGGGAACTTGGCGATGTCCTCGGCCTTGATCACGTCGACGATGCCGTCGGAGTTCTTCTTGGTGTTGAGGGCGCTGTTCAGGCTGGCGCGGAAACCGGTCACCGTGACCACGTTCTCGACCGGCTTGCCGTCCGGGCCGAGCCTGGACTGGGTGGCCGCGCCGGCCGGGGCGGCGCTCTGTTCGGCTGGCGCGGTGGCGTCGGCCTGGGCCGCGCTTTGCCCGGCTTCCTGGGCGTGGACCTGCAGGGTGGACAGCATGGCGAGGACGCCCAGGCTGACCAGGGTGCGCCGGTGGCGCGCTTGCGGCTGTGCTGCGGTATGACGCTTGTCCGATGTCTCCATTGCGATGTCTCCATTGTTATTGTGGTGTGAACGTGGCCTCGTGGCGGGCCGTCGGTACGGGCGCTGCTGAAGGTGGTACGCGTTGTATTGACGGGTCGATGGTAACGTCATCGGCGGGCGGAAATGGTAACGTTACCTTGTGCCGAGGTAATAATCATGTTGTTGAGCGCTTGCATGGCGTTTAACCAACACATCACGCAACGCGGCGACAATAGGCCACTCAAAAAATCAAGGAGACCCAGTGACCCCCGCGACCCATCTGCCGCCGCGCCGCCCGGCGCTTGCACGCGCAATGCCGCGTCCGCTCTTGCCGGCGCGAGTGCTGGCGCCGCTGCTGGCGCTGCTCGCCGCCGGCATCGGCGCCAGCCATGCGCAGGAGCTGGGAATCCCGCAGGCGTCCGACGCCGCCCGTCAGGCGCTTGCACCGGCGCCGGCACAGGCAAACGCAAACGCAAACGCTGCGCCCGCGCCGGTGGCCGCCGTGCGCGGCACGCCGAAGAAGGTCGCCTGGGACCAGTACTCGCTGCTGGTGGACGGCAAGCGCATCGTGGTCTGGTCGGGCGAGATCCACCCGTTCCGCCTGCCCAATCCATCGCTGTGGCGCGACGTGATCCAGAAGATGAAGGCGCTCGGCTTCAACGGCGTCTCGTTCTACTTCGACTGGGCCTACCATTCGCCCAAACCGGGCGTCTACGACTTCACCGGCATCCGCGACATGGACCGCCTGCTGCGTATCGCGGAAGAAGAGGGCATGTACGTGATCGCGCGGCCCGGCCCCTACGTCAACGCCGAGCTGTCCGGCGGCGGCTTCCCCGGCTGGATGTTCCGCAACAAGGCCGAGGCGCGCACCGACGACCCGGTCTACCTGGCGGCGGCCGACGAGTGGATGGGCCACATCAACGCCATCATCGCGCGCCACCAGGTCACCAATGGCGGCGGCAGCGTGATCGCCTACCAGCTGGAAAACGAACTGGGCAAGGTCGAGCCCAAGCACGTGCGCGCGATGGCGCACCTGGCCGCGAAGGCGCGCGCCGACGGTATCACGGTCCCCGTGTTCCACAACGCGGCCGGCCGCCTGCCCGACTGGACGCCGAAGGATTCGAGCGCACCTTGGGCCAACGGCGGCCCGACCGACCTGTATGCCTTCGACGGCTACCCCGGCGGTACCTGCAACGTGCACGCCGACCCGTCCGGGCCGAACCGCGCGCCCGACTGGGGCATCTACGGCAAGCCGGGACCGAAGGCCGGCGCGCTGACCTCGCCCAACACCCCCGGCTTTGCGGCGGAACTCGGTTCCGGCTGGTTCGACTACTGGGGCTCGAACGGCACCTACGACTGCACCGCCGAACGCCAGGGCAAGGGTTACCAGCGCGTGTTCTACGGCACCGATTTGATCAACCGCATCACCATCCACAACCTGTACATGGCCTTCGGCGGCACCTCCTGGGGCTGGCTGCCCGGTCCGATCGTGTACACGTCCTACGACTACGGCGCCCCGATTGCGGAGGACCGCGGCCTGCGGCCCAAGGCGCTGGCGTTGAAGCAGCAGGGCATGTTCGTGCAGGCGGCCGAGCCGGTGCTGGCGCAGATGGACAAGGGCCCCGAGATAAAAACCACCTCGTCCAGGGTGCGGGTCTACCACAACGTCAACCCGGCGCTCGGCGGCCACGTGCTGTTTGCCGTGCACCAGCCGTCCGACCTGCGCAGCGACGACCGCTTCAGCTTCGACCTGAGTACGCGCGACGGCCGCTACACGGTGGCGTCGCGCCTGAACGGCCAGGATGCCAAGATGCTGCTGGCCGACGTCGACCTGCAGCGCCAGCATCTCGTGTATTCGACCTCGGAACTGCAGGCGCATCTGCCCAACGGCGAACGCGACATCGTGCTGCTGCAAGGGCGCGACGGCGAGGCCGGCGAGACCGTGCTGCGGTTCACGAAGGCACCGAAGGTCGAGGTGCTGGCTGGACGGGTCGAATCGCGCTTCGACGCCGCGAAAGGCGATCTCACGCTGCGCTACACGCACGATGGCCTGGCCCGCGTACGCATCTCGGGCGGCGGCCGCGCGCCCTTGCTGCTGCTGCTGGCGGATGAAAAGACCAGCACCCGGTTCTGGACCGCAAGCATCGGCAGTAAGAGCGCCGGCGCCGGCCGCATGCTGCAACTCGGTGGCGCGCTGCTGCGCGCGGCCAGGCTGGAAGGCGGCCGCCTGTCTCTGCAGGGCGACAGCACCGAGGCCGGCCCGCTCGAACTGTGGGGCCCGGCTGCTGCTTCGGTCAGCTTCAACGGCGCGACTCTGGCGGTCACGCCGCAGCCGGACGGCAGCCTGCGCACCGGCGCCGTCCCGGGACCGGATGCGGTCAAGCTGCCGGACCTGGGCAGCCTGGCCTGGACCCGCCGCATGGACAGCCCGGAAGCCCAGCCCGGCTTCGACGACAGCGGCTGGACCCGGGCCGACAACCGCGGCTCGGCGGCCCAGACATGGACTTTGCCCGAACGCGGCCAGCCGACGCTGGCGATGAGCGACTACGGCTTCCACCACGGCGACGTCTGGTACCGCGGCCGCGCCACCGTCGCGCAGGGCGGCCGGCACCAGCTGGACCTGTTCTACGGCGGCGGTGGCGGCGGCATGCTGCAGGTCTGGGTGGACGGCCGCTTCCTGGGCCAGCACGACCTGGACACGGGCCGCGCCTTCCCCGAGACCACCGACAGCGTCAAGCTGGCGCTGGACCTGGCGCAGGGTGCGCACACGATCGCGGTCATGGTGCGCAACAACTCGCACAACTGGGACCTGATGGCCGACGACGCCCACCGCGAAGCGCGCGGCCTGATCGCTGCCTCGCTGAGCCCGCGCCGCGGCCAGCGCTTCGGCGTGCCGATCGCCTGGCGCATCCAGGGCACCCGCGGCGGCGAAGACGCCACCGACCCGCTGCGCGGCCCGCTCAACAACGGCGGCTTGTACGGCGAGCGCGAAGGCTGGCACCTGCCGTCCGCGCCGGACGCCGGATGGACGGCGGCCAGGCCGGGCGACGCACCGCCGGCCGCCGGCACCTACTGGCTGCGCACGCGCGTGAAACTGGACCTGCCGAAAGGCCACGACATCCAGCTCGGCCTGGCCTTCGGCGATACGTCGAAACCCCGCTCCGATCCCGAAAACCGTGCCCTCATCTTCGTCAACGGCTGGAACATGGGCCAGTTCGTGGCGCACATCGGCCCGCAGCGCGTGTTCGTGATCCCGCCGGGCATCCTCGATCCGAACGGCGACAACACGATCGCGCTGGCGGTGACCACCGACGGCAAACCGGACAATGCGCTCGAGCCGGTCAGGTTGGTGACCCTGCGTGCGGCGCGCGGCGGCTTGCCGCTGGAGGTTTTGCCGCAGCGCTGAGCGCGGCGGCATCCGGGCAGCACGCTGCCGCTGCTTACGGCGTCGCCGCCTGCGCCGCCGGACGGCGGCTGCGCAGCCACCGGTAGACGGCATCCGCCGCCGTCACCCCCATCGCCTGGTAACCGAAGCGGTTCGGGTGCAGGTAGTCGCCGGCGCTGCCCTCGCTGTTCGGCACGTAGGGCGCGTACAGCGTGCCGCTGCGCGGATCGGTGGTCACGGCGTCGAAGTCGGCGGTGCCGTCGTAGATGCCGCTGGTGAGGATGAAGCGGTTCAGCGTCCTGCGGTAGGCGTCGGTCTGGGCGCTGCCGTATTGGGCGCCCAGCTCGGGCGCCACCGCGGCCAGCGGGCTGTTGGCCGGCACCTGGCCGTTCGGCACGTAGCTGGAGGTGACGGTGGCGCCGATCACGCCGATGCCGGCGCTGCGCAGGGCAGCCACCACCTGGCGGTAGCCGCCGATGACCGGCTCCGGCGTCAGCAGGCCGCCGCCGAGATCGTTGATACCTTCCAGCCACACCACCAGGTTGACGCCGGCCAGGCCGATCACGTCGCGGCCCACCCGCTGCGTGGCCGGCTGCCCGGTGCGCTGCGCCACCACGCCATTGCCGCCGATGCCGGCATTGACCACGCTGACCTTCGCGCCCAGCCGCTTGTGCAGCTGGCGCGACAGCACGTTGGCCCAGCGGTCGTTGCCGTTCAGCGTGGAAAAGGTGCCGTCGGTGATCGAATCGCCGAAGGCGACGACGACCAGCGTGTCCTTCGGTACCAGCACGTCGACCTCGCTGACGAAGAAGAACGAGGTGGTCGAGTAGGGGAAGGCGGTATCGTCTTCGGCCAGCACCCGGTCGCCGGAATTCGGCGGACTGATATAGGAGGTGGTGAAGGCGCTCGCATGATAACTGGCCGGACCGCTGGTGCCGTCCACCGCGAAGCTCACCGCCAGGTTGCGGCCGGCGAAGGTGTGGGCGTCGCTGTCGGTCAGGAAGGGCAGCGCCACCGGGTCGCTGTAGGCCTGCTGGCCGGCGGGAATGGTCACGCTGGTGCTGCCCTTGAAGCGCAGCGGCACGCTGGTGCCGGGCACGATGTTGGCCTGGTAGGCTTGCAGTGCGACGGCGGCATGGCTGAAGGTGACCGGCCTGGCGCCGAACACGTTCGACAGGCGCACGCGGATGGTGCGGCCCCAGAGGTCGGGCTTGACGATCATGCGGAAGGTCTGGTTGACGGCGCCGTTGACGGTGGCGTTGGGCAGCGCGAACGTCAGGTCGGGCTGCGGATCGAAGCCGGGCACCGCGGCGCCCTGCGGCGTGGTGGGCGCCACGTAGGCCGACTGGATCGAGGTGGCCCAGGTCGCGGCCCATTTGTAGCTGCCGGCGCCGGACCCGTAAGCCTTGTCGTCGGCACCGGCCACGCCGGTCCCCAGCAGGCCGGCTAGGCCCGCGGCGAGCATCAGGGCCCGCCGCCTTGCGTTCCAGGGGTGCTGCATGCGGGCGAAGGCCAGCTGCGGCAGCAGCCGGCGCATCCAGTTCAGCGTTCGCATCGTCGTCTCCATCGCGCCGGGGCGCGTGTCGTTGGTATGGGTGGCCACTTCAACAAATCGGGCGTTGGGCGTCAATCGCCATGCATGGGCCGGTTGACGGAGCTCATGCTGGATGCATTCCTTGCGTTAGCGATAACATATGGTCATTTCCGTGATAGCATTCCCACGCATCAAGAGAATCCATAACAAAAGTTGTTAGCGATAACACGAGAATACGGAGACACCGATGACACACAACCACTTCCCCGCGTGCGGCGTCCGGCGCGCGCTGGTGCTGGCGCTTGCCGCCGCATTGTTGCCGGCCGGTGCCGGCCTGGCGCAGCAGGTGCCCGCTGCCTGCCAGGCCGCGTCCTGCGGCTGGCTCGACCCGCAGCGCCCGGCCGAAACCCGCGCCGCCGAACTGGTGGCGCGCATGACGCTTGAAGAAAAGGCGGCCCAGCTCGGCAACGCCGCACCCGCGATTGCGCGCCTCGGTGTGCCGGCCTACAACTGGTGGAACGAAGGCCTGCACGGCGTGGCAAGGGCCGGTTACGCCACCGTGTTTCCGCAGGCGGTCGGCATGGCGGCCACCTGGCAACCGGCGCTGATGCGCGAAGCGGGCGATGTCATCGCCACCGAATTCCGCGCCAAGTACCTGCAGCACCGCGCCCCCGACGGCGGCACCGAGTGGTACCGCGGCCTGACCGTATGGTCGCCCAATATCAATATCTTCCGCGACCCGCGCTGGGGCCGCGGCCAGGAAACCTATGGCGAAGACCCGTTCCTGACCGCGCGCATGGCGATCGGCTTCATCGACGGTCTGCAAGGCGACGACCCGGCCGTGTTCAAGACCATCGCCACCGCCAAGCACTTCGCCGTGCACAGCGGACCGGAATCGAACCGCCACCGCGAGGACGTGCATCCGTCCGCGCACGACCTGGAAGACACGTATCTGCCGGCATTCCGCGCCACCGTCACCGAGGGCAAGGTGCAATCCGTGATGTGCGCCTACAACGCGGTGAACGGTATTCCCGCCTGCGCCAGCGACGACCTGATGGAAAAGACGCTGCGCCGCGCCTGGGGCTTCCAGGGCTTCGTGGTCTCGGATTGCGGCGGCGCCGCGAATATCTACCGCGCCGACAGCCTGCACTACACGCGCACGCCGGAAGAGGCGGTGGCGGTCGGCTTCAAGGCCGGGATGGACCTGATCTGCGGCGACTACCGCAACGGCATGACGACCGAGGCGGAACCCATCGTCAGGGCGGTGCGCCAGGGACTGTTGCCGCAAGCCGTGGTCGACCGTGCGCTGGTGCGCCTGTTCACCGGACGCATCCGGCTCGGCATGTTCGACCCGCAGCCGGCCTTCGCCAACATCCGCGCGGACGACTACGATACCCCGGCGCATCGCGCCGTGGCGCTGAAGATGGCGCAGGCATCGATGGTGCTGCTGAAAAACGACGGCCTGCTGCCCTTGAAGCAGGCGCCGCGCACCATCGCCGTGATCGGCCCCAACGCCGACAGCGACGACGCCCTGGTCGGCAACTACAACGGCCAGCCTTCGCATCCGGTGACCGTGCTGGCCGGCATCCGCGCCCGCTATCCCGATGCCAAGGTGATCTACGCCGAGGGTTCCGGCCTGGCCGGCCCGGCCGAGCCGCCGGTGCCCGCTGCCGCCTTCTGCGTGGACGCCGCCTGCCACACACCCGGCCTGAATGCCGAACACTTCTCCGCGCATTCGACCAGCGCAGCGCTCGAAGGCAAGCCCACGCTGAGCCGGGTCGAACCGGCCGCGCGCCTCGAATGGCAGGACGGCAAGCGTAACTCGGCAGTACGCTGGAGCGGCTACCTCAAAGCGCCTGCCAGCGGCGCCTATCGCCTGCGCTTCGTCAGCACCGGCGCCTATCGCATGTGGCTGGACGGGAAACCGATCGTGGATGCCTGGGACGTCACCGATTCGCCGTCGATCGATTTCGGCAAGGTGGCGCTCAAGGCCGGCCAGGTCTATCCGATTCGCATCGAAGCGGTGCAGAAGGGCGCGCGCGGCAACCAGAAGCTGGTCTGGAGCCCGCCGGTGGACAGCGGCCGCGAGGCGGTCGAGGCTGCGGCGCGTGCCGACCTGGTGGTGTTCGTCGGCGGCCTGAATGCCAGCCTCGAAGGCGAGGAACTGAAGCTGCAGGTGCCGGGCTTTGCCGGCGGCGACCGGACCAGCCTGGACCTGCCGGCGCCGCAGCAGCAACTGCTGGAACGCGTCAGCGCGACCGGCAAGCCGACCGTGCTGGTGCTGATGAGCGGCAGCGCGCTGGCGGTCAACTGGGCCGACCGGCACGTGCCCGCGATCGTGCAGGCCTGGTATCCGGGCGGCGAGGGCGGCCACGCGGTGGCGGGCCTGATCGCCGGCGACTACAGCCCGGCCGGCCGCCTGCCAGTGACCTTCTACAAGTCGGCGGACCAGCTGCCGCCGTTCCCCGACTACCGGATGGAAGGCCGCACCTACCGCTATTTCAGGGGCGAGGTGCTGTACCCGTTCGGCCATGGCCTGAGCTACACGCGCTTCGACTACCGCGCGCCGGCGCTGGCGGCGGCCTCGGTCGCGGCCGGCCAGCCGGCCACGGTGACGGTGGAGGTGGCCAACAGCGGCGCGCGCGACGGCGACGAGGTGGTGCAGCTGTACCTGGCCAAGCCGGGCGATCCGGCCAACCCGACCCTGGCCGGTTTCAGCCGCGTGCACCTGGCGGCCGGTGCCAGCACCAAGGTCAGCCTGGCGTTGGATGCGCGCGCGCTGTCCTCGGTCGACGCGGCCGGCAAGCGCCGTGTGGTTCCCGGCGTCTACACGCTGTACCTGGGCGGCGGCCAGCCGCGCCACGCGAAGACGGTGTCGGCGCGCTTGAGCGTCACCGGCACGGCGGTCGAACTGCCGCGCTGAGCCACGCATGCATGATTACAAGGAGACTTCGATGGGCAAGCATTTACTGGTAGTGCTGGCGGCGGCATCCGGCATCTGGCTGGGCACTCCGGCCCCGGCGGTTGCGCAATCCGGGTACAGGCAGTTCGTCTTGAACAACACGCAGGTCATGCCGCTGCAGTCGAAAGCCAGCGGCCGCAAGTACGAGCTGGTGGTGGTCCTGCCGTCGGGCTACGCGGCCAATCCGGGCAAGACCTATCCGGTGCTGTACTACCTCGACGCCTACTGGGACACGCCGCTGCTGGTGTCCACCTACGGCAACCTGATCTACGATAAGCGCGCGCCCGAGTTCATCATGGTGGGCCTGTCCTACCCGGCCGGCGCCGACTACGACGTCGAGCGCCGCAAGGACTACACGATCACTGCCACCGATGCGAATTCCGGCCAGGCCGATGCCTTCCTCGGCTTCATCACGGGGGAAGTGGCGCCGCTGGTCGAAGCGCGCTTCCGCGGCGACAAGGCCGGGCGCGTCATCGGCGGCAGTTCGCTGGGCGGGCTCTTTGCCATCGCGGCAGCCTACAAGGCGCCCGGCTTCTTTGCCGGCCACATCGCGATCAGCCCGGCGGCCGGCTGGGACGACGGCGCGCTGGCCAGGCTCGACGAGCAGTATGCGCGCACGCACAAGTCGCTGGATGCACGCATGTTCATCTCCTACGGCGGCGACGAATACCCGGGCTTCCGCGCGCCGATCGTGGCGTTCCAGCAGCGCCTGGCAGGGCGCGGCTACGCCGGCCTGGCGCTGCAGAACTACCGCATGGAGGGACTGGACCACACCAGCGTGAAGGGCGACGGTTACGTGCGCGGGCTGGACTGGGTATGGCTGCTGCGCAGGCCGGCCGGTCCGAGTGGCCTCACGCGGGCAATGACGGCGCAACCCTGAACTAAAGGCGGTCGACACACTCTTACGCTCAAGAGGCGGGAAAGCGCGGCCTCGATGAGCGGCGTGCCGCGTCCCGCCGGGCGCGGGGCGGCACGTGGTAATCGAAGCTGTTGTCGGGACCGGGGGGGCGCCATGCCCATTGCCGTTCAATCGATCAAGCGGCAGCGCTATTTCGCATGGATCGTGACGATCCTGTGCCTGCTGACCGCGGTGGTGTATATCGCTTATGCCGGCCAGCCGGCCGGCGCCGGGGCCGCCCAGGGCGCAATCGGCGCCGCGCAGGCCGGTCAGGCGGGCGGCAGCCTGCTGTTCAGGGTGCTGCTCCTGCTGGCGGCGGCGGCAGGCGCGGGCTGGTTCGCCTATGCCTTCACCGGCGACGCATCCCAGCGCCGCGAAGAGCAGGTCAAATTCTCCTACTTCTTCGTCATCGCCTCGTTCGCCATCGTCACGGTGCCGCCCTTCGTCAAGAGCCAGGCGATCGGGAGCGAACCGATCGGCATCATTTCCGGCTGCGTGCGCGATGCCGAGTCGCGCCAGCTCAGTTGCGTGCCGCCGCCCGCGACCCGGGACGCGCAGGACGACAGCCAAGCCGATGCCCTCGCTACCCTGCCCACGGCCACCCAGCCGCAGGCGGACGCGGTGGTGAGGAACCAGTGGCTGGTGAACATCGGCGGCGCCCTGGCGCCGCAGACGACCGCGAATTGCCCGACCGGCAGCAAGACCGCGTGCGAGGTCGGCTCGCAGCAAAACCGCGCGGTGGTGACCGGCGGACTCGTGGTGCCGCTGCCGTTCGTGATCATTGCCCTGTTCGGTGGCGCGATCAGCCTGTCGCGCAGGGTGCCGGAAATCCAGAAACGCTCGGAGGCAGACTATGTGGCGACCGACGCCGAACCGGCGCTCAAGATGTGGGAAGCGCGCGAAGAACTCGCCTTCCAGATCCTCCAGTTCATGTCGGCGCCCCTGATCGCCATCGCGGCCCACCAGATCATCGATCCGGCCAGCCAGGCCAGCGCGGTGGCGCTCGCCTTTCTAGCGGGCTTCGGTTCTGAAACCATTCTGCTCATGATCCGCGGTATCGCCAACGGCATCCAGCCGAAGAGCATCACCCCGGTTTCGGCCACGCTCCCACCGGCGCCTGCGCCTCCCGTGTGGCCGGCCGACGGGCAGCTGGTGAACGGCGCCGGCGGCACGCCCGGCGACGGGGCCGGCACCCCGACAGGCGTACTGAGCTCGTCCAGCGTGCCGGTGCTGGAACCGCCGGCAGCGAACATCCGCCTGGCGATCGACGTCGACTCGCTCGACCCCGGATCGGTCGCGCTCACCGTGAACGGCGCCGCGGCCGGGGTGACCGCGGAAGGGGTGGCCGAGCTGGCGCTCGAGGTGGGGCGCGAATACCGGCTGGAAGCGACCGGCCGGCGCGGCGGCAAGGCCGTGCACGGCGAATTGGTGTTGACGGTCACGGTGGACGACGAAGCCAGTCCGCACGAGATCACCCTCGCTTGAGCGACACACGACCCGAACGCAACAGGTGCTGACATGACGACCTTCTCCGGCAATGCCGCGCCCCTGACGCGCGACGGTTTCGACAAAGTCCGCAGTGCCCTGGCTGCCGACGCCGAATCGCTCTGGGCCTTGATGACCGTGGAAACGAGCGGCTTCGGCTTCCTGCCGGACCGCCGGCCCAAGATCCTGTTCGAGCGCCACATCTTCCACAAGCGAACCGGCGGCCGCTTCAGCACCCAGTTCCCGGACATCAGCTCGCGCATCCCGGGCAACTACAAGGGTGGCGAAGCCGAATACCAGCGGATTGCCATGGCGATGAAGCTCGATCCGCGCGCGGCGCTCGACAGCACGTCCTGGGGATTCGGCCAGATCATGGGCTTCAATGCCGCCAGGCTCGGGTATGCCAATGCGGAAGACATGGTCAACAGGTTCCGCGTGGACGAGGACCAGCAACTGGAGGGCGCCTTGCGTTTCATCCAGGCGTATCCCGCCCTCGAAAAGGCGTTTGCCGCGAAAAACTGGAGCAAGGTGGCCTTCTTCTACAACGGTGCGGCCTATGCCCGCAACGAATACGACAAGAAGCTCGACCGGTATTACACGCTGTACAAGGCCAAGGGCACGCCGAGCATCGACGTGCGCATGGCCCAGGCCCTGCTGACCTACCTCGGTTATTCCCCCAGGGGCGTGGATGGCCTGATCGGCGACGGAACGCAGACCGCCCTCATCGCGTTCCAGAAGGCGCACGGCCTGCCAGTGACGGCTGCGCTGGACGACCACACGATGGACGAACTGCAGCGTGCCGTACCGGCCGTGCATTGAACCGTTTCATGCCGCCCGGAGGGTCACGCCGCCACCGGCTGCAGCGCTTCCAGCCAGCGCGCGCGGTAGGCCTGCAGGCCGGCCGGGGCGCCGGCCCGCACCGGACTGCTGGCCCCCGGCGGCACGCCATCGCGGTAGCGCAGCATCCAGCCGCCGCAGGTGGTGCCGCTGGCATCGTCGGAGTAGCTGAGTGCCTGCTGCGGCCGCAGGCTTGCCAGCAGCGGCCCGAACCAGGGGTTGGCCGTGAAACTGCCTTCGACCGCCAGCGGGCCGGCGGCCTGCAGCGCGTCCAGGCAGTAATCGGTCATCAGCACCGTGTACAGCGTCGCCAGCGCATAGCGTTCGCGGGCATCCTGTGGCGCCGGGCCGTCGATGCAGCCGGCGCGGCCGGCGAACGGACCACCGGTGGCGGCGAAGCAGGGCAGCGCCATCGTGCCGCGCGCGATCAGGCGTTCGATGTCCTCGATACCGCACACCTGCACATCGGCGCCGGCCAGTTCGGCGAATTCGCGGCCGCCCATGAAGCGCATGCAGGCCACCGGCTGGCCGAGGGCGTTCGTGTTGGCCAGCATGTCGGTGTCTTCGCGCAGGTCGTCGAGCGGCACGCCGAAGGCGGCGGCGATCATCCAGGTGCCGGTGGACAGCACGGTGCGCGGGCCAGTATCCATCTCCTGCGACAGGTAGCGCATCAGCGAGGCATTGCTGTCGTGGATGCCGGACAGTACCTGGCAGCTGCGCGGCAGGCCGGTGGCATCCGCCACTTCGGCGCGCAGGGTGCCGAGCGAGGCCCAGGCCGGCGCCAGCGGCGGCATCAGTTTGCGCCAGCCCATGCGCTCGACGAGCGACGAATACTGCTGGGTACGCGGATTCCACAGGTCGGTATGGCAGCCGAGCGAGGTGGCTTCGCCCGCCGCCGCACCGGAGAGGCGCCAGGCCCAGTACTGCGGGTACATCAGGATGTGGCGCGCGCGGGCGAAATCCTCGGGGAATCTCTGCTGCAGCCAGGCCAGCTGGCGGCCCAGGTTCAGGCCGGCGGGCAGGTCCGGCGAGCAGGTCTCGGCATAGGGCGGACGCGCCGCGTAGTCGACGCCGGGCAGTCGCGCTTCGTAGTCGAGCACGGGCAGCACCAGCCCGTCGGCGTCGACCAGCGCGGCGGTGGCGCCGTGCGTGACCGGCACGATGGCCGATACCTCGGCCACTCCGGCGAAGCCGCGGCAGGTCGCCAGCAGCCAGTCCCACAGGCCGTCGGTGTCGTGGTGGGGGTAGGGGCCGTCGGTGCGCACGAGGTTCGGACGGCGCTGTTCGGCCAGCACCCGGCCGCCGGCATCGATCAGCGCCAGCTTGGCGTTGGTCTTGCCGATGTCGAGCACGATCAGCGCATCGTTCATTTGCGGGTGCTCCGTGCGCGCAGCAGGCGCGGCAGGGCGATGGTCGCCAGCAGCAGCACGCCGACCACGATGGTCATGTAGATGCCGGGGATGTTCGCCAGCGACATGCCGTAGGTGGCCACGCCCAGGGTCAGGATCGCCAGCAGCACGCCGCCGATGGTGCCGGCGCCGCCGGCGATGCTGACGCCGCCCAGGATCACCATCGTGATCACTTCCAGCTCCCAGCCGGTGGCGATGTTGGGACGGGTGGAGCCGATGCGGCCGGTCAGGAAGAAGGCGGCCAGGCCGGCCATCGCGCCGGTGAGCATGAACAGCACCAGGCGGTAGCGGTCCACCGCGATGCCGGAGAAGCGCGCCGCGTCCGGGTTGTTGCCGATCGCGTAGATGCGGCGGCCCCAGGACGTGGCGTGCAGCATGAAGGCAAACACGGCGGCAAACGCCAGCAGCACCACGAACTCGCGCGGCACGATGCCGAAGAAGTAACCCTGGCCCCAGTCGGCCATCATCTGCGGATAGCCGGTGAAAGCCTTGTCGCCCAGGACCACGCTGGCCAGGCCGCGGTACAGCGATACGGTGCCGATGGTGACCACGATCGAAGGCAGCGCGAAGCGCGTGACCAGCACGCCGTTCAGCAGGCCGCAGGCGCTGCCGACCGCCAGTGCCACCAGTGGCAGCGCGGCGGGCGGGAAGCCGGCGTTCATCGCCAGTCCCATCGCCACCGAGGACAGGGCGAGGGTGCCGGCCACCGAGATGTCGATCTCGCGGCAGATGATCAGCAACGCCATCGGCAGCGCGATCAGCGCCTTTTCGCTGAAGTTCTGGGTGCCGTCGAGCAGGTTGTAGAGGTCGAGGAAGTGCGGCAGCACGATGCTGTTGATCGCGAAGACCACGATCAGGAGCAGGGCGAGCAGGGTCTCCCAGCGTCCGAGGACGTTCTTCAGCTTGACGGCTTCGCGGTCGAGGATGGTGTAGCGCGAGGTCGGTTTGTTCGACTGCGGTGTCGGCATGGCGGTGGTGTTCACGCGGTCTCCTGGTCTGTTCTATTTATATTAGTGCGCGGCTTGTTCGAGCTGGCGCTTGTTCAGCGGGAGGATCTGGCGGCTGCGTTTCATGCCGCCGCGGGCATTCACCAGCACCGCCGCCAGGATCACCAGGCCGGTCAGCGCGCTCTGCCAGAACGGCGACACCTGCAGCACCGGCAGCGCATTGCCGATCACGGTCAGGAACAGCGCGCCGAGCAGGGCGCCGGTGACGGAACCCACGCCGCCGGCGATGCTCACGCCGCCGATCACGCAGGCCGCGATGACGGTGAATTCGAAACCGTAGGCCACTTCGGTATAGGCCACCGCGTAACGCGCCACCCACAGGTAGCCGCACAGGCCGGCGACCAGGCCGGACAGGCCATACACCCAAAGCAGGCGGCGCGCGGCCGGGATGCCGATGTAGCCGGCGCACTGCGGCGCGTTACCGATCGCGAACAGGTCGCGCCCGAAGCGGGTGAAGCGCGCGATGAACAGGAACGCGCCGAAGGCCGCTGCCGCGATCCACACCAGGTGCGGCAGGCCGAGGAATCGCGTCAGCGGGAAGGCGATGAAGGCCGGCGGCATCTGGTGCGCCGAGACCCAGGTGCCGCCCGACAGCACGAACACCAGGCCGCGGTAGACGCTCATGGTACCGAGCGTGATGACGATGGGCGGCAGGCCCAGGTAGCCGATCAGCCAGCCGTTGACCAGGCCCAGCGCCAGGCCGGTGACGGCGGCCATCAGCACCACCGCCAGCAGCGGGGCTTCCGGGCTGTGCGAAGCCAGCATCGCCGCCACCATGCCCGACAGCGCCAGGTTGGACGCCACCGACAGGTCGACGCCGCGGGTGACGATGACCAGCATCTGGGCCAGCGCCAGCATCAGCAGCAGGGTGCTGTCGGTCACCAGGTTGGCCAGCGAGGCGCCGCTCAGGAACACCGGCGCCTTGGCGCCGACCGCCAGCACCAGCGCCACCACCATCAGGGCGAGCAGGGGCTCGCGTTGCAAAAGGTTCTTCATGCTGCGTTTTCCTCCGGTTGCGCTGCTTCCAGTTCGATCCCCGATGCGGCGGCGACCACGATCTCCGGCGTCGCCTCGCCGCGCGCGAACTCGCGGCGCACGTGGCCGTGCTGCATGACCACCACGCGGTCGGCCAGGCCGAGCACTTCCGGCAGTTCGGACGACACCAGGATCACCGACAGGCCGCGCGTCACGAGCTCGCTGATGAAGCGGTGCACGGCGGCCTTGGAACCGATGTCGATGCCCTTGGTCGGCTCGTCCAGGATGATCACTTTCGGATTGGTCGCCAGCCATTTGCCCAGCACCACCTTCTGCTGGTTGCCGCCCGAGAGTTCGGACACGTGCTGGGTCAGGTGGCTGGCCTTCAGTTCGAGCTGCTCGGCGAAGTGGCGCGCGATGCTGGTTTCCTGGGCACGCCGTCCGCGCAAGAAGAACCCGATCTGCGACAGGATCGGCAGCGAGATGTTCTGCATGATGGGCATGCTGAGGTGGGCGCCGTGGTGCTGGCGGTCTTCCGGCACGTAGGCGATGCCGTGGGCGATCGCCTCGCGCGGGCAGGTGATCGCCACCGGCTTGCCTTCCAGGCGCACGCTGCCGGTCACGCCGGAAGTCATGCCGAAGATCGCCTGCATCACTTCCGAGCGGCCGGCGCCGACCAGGCCGTAGAAGCCCAGGATCTCGCCGCGGCGCAGCGTGAAGCTCACCTTGTCGAATTCGGTCGGGTGGCACAGATTCTCGACTTCGAGCAGCGGCGCGCCGATCTCGGCCTGCGCCTTCGGGTAGGCGTCGTGGACGGCGCGGCCGACCATCAGCGCGACCAGTTCGGCCTCGGTGATGTCGGCCAGCGCGCCGTCGGCGACGAACTTCCCGTCGCGCAGCACGGTGTAGCGGTCGGCTACCTCGAAGATCTCGTCGAATTTGTGCGAGATGAAGATGACGGCGGTGCCGCCCGCCTTGAGCTGGGCGATGATGCGGTACAGCTCGCGGATCTCGCGCTGCGACAGGGCGGCGGTCGGCTCGTCCATGATCACCACGCGGGCGTCCTGCGACAGCGCGCGCGCGATCTCGACGAAGTGGCGCTGCGCCACCGACAGGTCCTTTACGCGGGCACGCACCGGCAGCGACACTTCCAGGCGCGCGAACAGCGCTTCGGCTTCCGCCTCGATGCGCTTCCAGTCGATGCGGCCGCCCGGGCCCGTGGGCTGGCGGCCGACGTAGATGTTCTCGGCCACCGAGAGTTCGTCGAACATCACGGTTTCCTGGTGCACGGCGGTGATTCCGGCCTGCATCGCCGCCTGCGGGCTTTTCAGGACGACCGGCTGGCCGTCCAGCAGGATGCTGCCGGCGTCGGGCTGGTAGATGCCGGTGAGTGTTTTCACCATGGTCGACTTGCCGGCGCCGTTCTCGCCGATCAGGGCCATGACTTCGCCGGCGCGGATGGTCATGCCGACGTCGTTCAGGGCATGGATGCCGTTGAAGCGCTTGCTGATGCCGGCCAGTTGCAGGACGGGGGTGCCGGCGCCGGCTGCGCTTGGGGTGGGGCTGGGCACGTGGGTGACGGGCATAGGGCTCATACGATCACAAACAGGTTGAGGTAACCCGTCGTCCCCGCGCAGGCGGGGACCCATGCAGAGCGTGCGGCGACCGCACTGCCGGCAATGCCGGAAGCTCGGCATGGGTTCCCGTTTTCACGGGAACGACGGGTGACTGCTGACACGAGAACATGCGGCGCGGCAGCGCACCGGCCGCATCGCTGCATCAGAACATCTTGGCAAACTTCTCGACGTTCCCGGCGTTGTAGGTGAACGGCGGCCCCAGCGCCGCTTCCCCCTTGTCGTCGAGCGTCACCTGGCCCAGGCGGCCCACCGACACCGTGCTGCCCGGCTTGGCGCCGGCCTTGCCGCGCACGAATTCGTCGGCCGCGTAGGTGGCGGCGTAGCCCAGGTCGATCGGGTTCCAGATCGCGAATTCCTTCACCGCGCCGCTCTTCACGTGGCCGGCCATTTCGGACGGCAGGCCGAGACCGGTCACGTAGACCTTGCCGACCAGGTGCTCGTCGACCACCGCCTTGCTGGCGGCGACGATGCCGACCGTGGTCGGGGCGATGATCGCCTTCAGGTTCGGGTGGCTGCGCAGCAGGCCGATCGCTTCGCGGTAGCTCTTGTCCGACTGGTCGTCGCCGTAGACGGTGGCCACCAGCTTGACCTTGGCGTACTCGGGCTTTTGCAGCATGTCCTTCATGACGCCGATCCAGATGTTCTGGTTGGTCGCCTGCGCCGACGCCGACAGGATCGCGATTTCACCGCCCGGGCCGCCGGCACCGCCCATCGAATCCACCGCCATCTGGATCTGCTTCTCGCCGATCAGGGCGGCATTGGACGGGTTCAGCTGCATCTGGCGGCCTTCCGGGGCCAGGCCGGAATCGAAGGAAATGACCTTGATCCCGCGCCCCATCGCTTTCTTCGCGATCGGCACCAGCGCGTTCGGGTCGTTGGCCGAGATCACGATCGCATCGACCTTCTGGCTGATCAGCGCGTTGATGATCTCGATCTGGCCTTCGGCGCTGGGCGTGGTGGGGCCGGTGTAGATCACCTCGACGTTGCCGAGCTGCTTGGCCGCTTCGTCGGCGCCCACGTGGGCGGCGTCGAAAAAGCCGTTGCCCAGGTTTTTCACGACCATCGCGATGCGGGTCTTCTCGGGCTTCTTTTCGCAGCCGGCGGCGCCCATCAGCACCCCGGCCACGGCCATCGCCATCAGCAGACGCCGGGTTTTATTGTTCTTGTTGGTCAATGCGATGTCTCCGTCTGGTACAGGCCGGCCGTCTGCAGGTCGAACGCGGCGTTCGTCTGCAGGTCGTAGGCGTTATTGAAATGCGGTGCGCACAGGTTGGGGGCGACCGGGTCCGGCGCCACGGTGACGACGTTGACGCCGTACTGCTCGAGCAGCTGCACCGCGCCGTCCGAGGCATTGGTGTCGGTGATGACGGTGGATACGCGGTCCAGGCCGCACAGGATCAGGCCGGCCTTCTTGGCGAACTTGGAGCTGTCGGCCAGCACCACCAGTTCCTCGGCCTGGCTGATCAGGCGCTTCTCGGCCTGGATCAGCAGCGGGTCGGCTTCCATCAGGCCCAGCAGCGACAGGCCGTAGACGCTCATGAACATCTTGCTGGCGTAGTGGTGCTGGGTGATGTCGTTGTCGAAGGGCGAGAGGATCACGTTCTGCTCGCGGTACACCTTGCCGCCGGGGACGATGATCTCGTTTTCGCTCGAGACCAGCAGCCGCTCGGCCATCAGGAAGGAGTTGGTGAGGATCTTGAGCTGTTTCTCGGCCAGGAACTCGGCCATCATGAAGGTGGTGGTGCCGCCGTTGATGATGATCGTTTCGCCGTCGGTGCACATGCCGGCCGCGTGGCGCGCGATGGCCCGTTTGCGCGCCGCAAAGCACTGGATGTTGTTCTGGAAGGTTTCGCTGGACAGCGCGAACTGCCGTTTCTTGGGCAGCAGGTTCTCGGCCCCGCCCCGGGTGCGCGTGAGCAGGTTCCGCGCCGCCAACCAACTGATATCGCGCCGTACCGTTGCCGGGGACGCATTGAGCCATTCGACAAGCTGTTGCACCGTCGCTGTCTGGTGTTCGGCCAGCAGCTTCAGCAAACGCTTGCGGCGTTTGTGATTCACCATGTTGTCTCCTCCTGATTGCCGTCTGTTTTGTATTGCGGCTGGCTAAAGTCGTGCCGAAAAGGAACGCTTTGCTTCGCTAAAGATTAATCAGACTGCAAGGGCGAGTCAATCAGCAATTGCTCAAGCCGTTGATTATTTCTGCGACACGCCACACCGTTACGCGCAATCCGATCAAGCAAATGATTAATTCGCTCTTGGTCAGGAAGTTGACTGTTTCTGAGTTGACACTCATTGCCCCGGTGATTTCTACTTGTTCGGGTTCCCAGAAACGCTTTTCCTAAAGGGCGTCTGGCAAGGGATGTTGAGCTGTACCTGATCGATGCCACCACCGTGGCGACCTATTTCAAAAACGGAGACTGTCAATGAGCGCACTGAGCGAAACCAAGCCGAAAGAACCGATTGCATCACGCTGGGATGATCAACTGGCGGCGGGGATGAGCGAACCGGAACTGCTGCTGTACCGTTCGAACCTGCTGGGTTCGGACCTGCGCATCACCAACTTTGGCGGCGGCAATACCTCCGCCAAGATCATGATGGAAGACCCGCTGAGCGGCCAGCAGGTCGAAGTCCTGTGGGTCAAGGGCTCCGGCGGCGACCTGGGTTCCATCAAGCTGGACGGCTTCTCGACGCTGTACATGGACAAGCTGAACGCGCTCAAGAGCCGCTACCGCGGCCTGGAGCACGAAGACGAAATGGTCGCCTACCTGCCGCACTGCACGTTCAACCTGAATCCGCGCGCCGCCTCGATCGACACCCCGCTGCACGCCTACATCGCGCGCAAGCACGTCGACCACATGCACCCGGACTCGGTGATCGCGATCGCCGCCTGCAAGAACAGCGAATCGATCACCCAGCGCGTGTTCGAGGGCGAACTGGGCTGGCTGCCGTGGCAGCGTCCGGGCTACGACCTTGGCCTGAAGCTGGAAAAGCTGTCGCAGGAACAGCCGAACCTGAAAGGCATCATCCTCGAAGGCCACGGCCTGTTCACCTGGGGTGACGACGCCAAGTCGTGCTACGAAACCACGCTGCAGATGATCAAGCGCGCCGAGGACTGGCTGAACGCGAACATCAAGCAGCCGGTGTTCGGCGGCCAGAAATACCAGCCGCTGCCGGCCGCCGAGCGCGCCGCCGTCGCCGCCCGCCTGATGCCTCTGCTGCGCGGCAAGATCAGCAAGACCGAATACAAGCTGGGCCACTTCGACGACAGCGACGCCGTGCTGGAATTCGTCGGCAGCGCCGACCTGGCGCCGCTGGCGCAACTCGGCACTTCGTGCCCGGACCACTTCCTGCGCACCAAGATCCGTCCGATGGTGCTGGACTTCGATCCGACCGCACCCGACCTGGACAAGCTGGTGGCAGGCCTGGACCAGGGCCTGGAAGCCTACCGCGCCGACTACACCGCCTACTACGAGCGCTGCAAGCGCGCCACCTCGCCGAAGGTCCGCGACGCCAACCCCATCATCTACCTGATCCCGGGCGTCGGCATGCTGTCGTTCGCCAAGGACAAGGCCACCGCGCGCATCGCCGGCGAGTTCTATGTCAACGCCATCAACGTGATGCGTGGCGCGAACGGCGTCGACACCTATGTCGGCCTGCCGGAACAGGAAGCCTTCGACATCGAATACTGGCTGCTCGAAGAAGCCAAGCTGCAGCGCATGCCCAAGCCGAAGAGCCTGGCCGGCCGCATCGCCCTCGTCACCGGCGGCGCCGGCGGCATCGGCCAGGCGGTCGCGCGCCAGATGCTGCAGGAAGGCGCCTGCGTGATGCTGACCGATATCGACGGCGAGGCGCTGGAGCAGGCCAAGCTCGACCTGGTCAAGGTCGGCGGCAAGGACAGCGTGGGCGTGTTCAAGGCCAACATCACCAGCGAAGACGAAGTCGCCGGCATCTTCGGCGCCAGCGCGCTGCAGTTCGGCGGCGTCGACATCCTGGTCTCGAACGCCGGCATCGCCTCGGCCGCGCCGCTGGACGAAACCACGCTCGAGATCTGGAAGCGCAACCAGGACATCCTGGTGACCGGCTACTTCCTGGCCAGCCGCGCCGCCTTCCAGATGCTCAAGCAGCAGCAATTGGGCGGCAGCATGGTGTTCGTCGGTTCCAAGAATGGCCTGGTGGCGTCCGCCGGCGCGTCGGCCTATTGCACCGCCAAGGCGGCCGAACTGCACCTGGCACGCTGCGTGGCGCTGGAAGGCGCCGAGTTCGGCATCCGTGTCAACGTGGTCAATCCGGATGCCGTGATCCGCGGTTCGCGCATCTGGGACGGCAAGTGGAAGGAAGAGCGCGCCGCCTCCAACAAGATCGGCACCGACGATGTCGAAGAGTTCTACCGCAAGCGTTCGATGCTCAAGCGCAGCGTGCTGCCGGAAGACATTGCCGAAGCGGTCTACTTCCTGGCCAGCGACAAGGCCGGCAAGAGCACCGGCAACGTGCTGAACGTCGATGCGGGTAATGCCGCGGCATTCACGCGCTGATTTTCATTGCAATGATGCCAAGCAGATGTTAATTTGCTTGGCAAAACTGATATATCACGTAGGGTGGGCACCCCGTGCCCACGCGGAAGCCAACGTGACGCGAACGTTCGCGTGGGCACAGGGTGCCCACCCTACGGACCGGTGAACACACATATATAAGCATCAGCCGGCCACGATGCCGGCACACGAAGGAGACAGGAAATGACGAACATGATCGATGCTGGCCTGGTAGCCGAGCAGAACGACAAACTGGCCGCGCAGGTACAGGCCGACTACGAAGCGCTGGGCGGCATGCTGGCGCGCCGCGGCCAGGACATCGAACAGCTGACCGCGCTGGCGCAAGCCTTCGAAGTCGCCGTCCCGAGCTGGGGCGTGGGCACCGGCGGCACCCGTTTCGCCCGCTTTGCCGGCCGCGGCGAGCCGCGCAACGTGTTCGAGAAGCTCGAGGACTGCGGCGTGATCAACCAGCTGACCCGCGCCACCCCGGCGGTCTCGCTGCACTTCCCGTGGGACAAGGTCACCGACGCGAGCGAGCTGCGCGAGAAGGGCGCCGCCTTGGGCCTGGGCTTCGATGCCGTCAATTCCAACACATTCTCCGACCAGCTGGGCCAGGAACACAGCTACAAGTTCGGCAGCCTGACCGCCACCAACGCCGCGGTGCGCGCCCAGGCCGTGGCCCATAACATCGATTGCATCGCGCTGGGCCAGGCGATCGGCTCCAAGGCGCTGACCGTGTGGGTCGGCGACGGCGCCAACTTCCCGGGCCAGCACAACCTGCGCGGCGCACTGGAACGCTACCTGGACAGCATGCGCCAGGTGTATGCGGCGCTGCCCGACGACTGGAACGTCTTCATCGAGCACAAGCTGTTCGAGCCGGCCTTCTACGCCACCACCATCGCCGACTGGGGCACCAGCTTCGCCGCCGCCACCGCGCTCGGCCCGAAGGCCAAGTGCCTGGTCGACCTCGGCCACCACGCGCCGAATACCAACATCGAGATGATCGTCGCGCGCCTGGCGCAGTTCGGCAAGCTCGGCGGCTTCCACTTCAACGACAGCAAGTACGGCGACGACGACCTGGATTCGGGCTCGATCAATCCGTTCCAGCTGTTCCTGGTCTTCAACGAACTGGCCGACGCCGCCGAGCGCGAAGGCAGCGCCTTCAAGCCGGCCTACATGCTGGACCAGTCGCACAACGTGACCGACCCGATCGAAAGCCTGATGAACAGCGCGGTCGAAGTCCAGCGCGCCTATATCCAGTCGGCCCTGGTCGACCGCGCCGTGCTGGCCGAGCACCAGCAGAACAACGACGCGATGCAGGCGGCGGCCACCCTGAAGCACGCCTTCCGCACCGACGTCAGCGCCATCCTGGCAATGGCGCGCCTGCGCGCCGGCGGCGCGGCCGACCCGATCGCCTGCTACCGCAGCAGCGGCTACCGCGACCGCGTGGCCAGCAGCCGTCCGGCGAAGGCAGGGGCGAGCAGCAGCGGGATTGTTTGATGACTGCGCGTGGCGGAAAACCGGCCGCGCGTATGTAAGCCCTTGGCCGTGAAACCGTCGCCCCTGCGCAGGCAGGGGCCCAAGTTATGCGATCGGCCTGCAACTTGGGCC
>Ga0308163_10000312_pt1 | contig 108485 bp, 80 predicted proteins | sample PhyTR1_FD_201037 | JGI IMG/M metagenome (GOLD analysis project Ga0308163, IMG submission 201037) | Phyllosphere microbial communities from UC Gill Tract Community Farm, Albany, California, United States - DLSLT.R1 | ecosystem: Host-associated > Plants > Phyllosphere > Unclassified | place... | reverse complement strand
GTCTGATGGGGGGGGGGGGGGGGGCGGGGCGACTGGCCCTCTGGACGACGTGGGGGCGGGAGCCCCAACGCGTAAGTCCGGCGGGACAGGCGACGCGCCACCGCTGCCCGCGACTGGCTCAAGGACGGCACACCGCCACTTGAACGACGCGCGACTGGCTCAAGGACGGCACACCGCCACTTGAACGACGCGCGACTGGCTCAAGGACGGCACATCGCCCCTTGAACGACGCGCAACTGGCTAAACAGCGGCGCACCGCATCACAAACGATATCGACTGGCTCAAGGAAGGCGCACGGCCCTCAAACAGCAACCGCTCCGCCAGCCATTTTCCGGCGCACCCGGTGATACCAATATTGCAAGGACACCGTCGTCACCACCATCGCCAGGATAGCCATCAACCACAGGGTTGCCGCACCCACCGGCGCACCCGGCAGCCACTGCTTGATCAGGCCCTCCAGCGGATTCACCGCCGACCCGAACCCCAGCCACCAGCCGCCGCCCAGACCCAGGCCCCACAGCGTCACTGCCTGGATCAGCATCGGGGCCACCGCAATCTTGTGCGCGCGCAGGATGTAGCTCGTGATGCACTGCAAGGCATCGAGCGTATGGAAAACCACCAGCAGGCGGATCAAGGCCATTGCGCCGACCGCCACGCTGGCGTCGCTGGTGTAGGCGTCGACAATCCAGCCGCGGCCGACGATCAGCAGGCTGATGGTCAGCATCGCGCCCGCCATGCCGATGCCCAAGCCCGCCATCGCCGTGCGATGTGCGCGGTCTGGAGACCCCGCGCCAATCGCCTGCGCCGTCAGCGTGGACGTGGCCACGCCGATCGACATCGGCATCATGAAACACAGCGCCGCCAGGTTCGACATGATCTGGTGGCTGCCCAGGGCGAAGGTGCCGCCGCGCGCGACCAGCAGGGCCATGAAGGTGAACGAGGTCACCTCGATCAGGTAGGAGGCGCCCATTGGCAGGCCCAGGCGCAGCAGGCCGCCCAGACGTGTCCAGTCCGGGCGATACAGGCGGATCTTGAAGCGGGCGTAGAACGGATCGCGCAGCAAGATGGTGATGCTGATGGTGGCCGAGATCCAGAACACGATGGCGCTCGACATGCCTGCGCCGACGGCGCCCAGTGCCGGCAAGCCGAATTTGCCGTAGATCAGCACCCAGTTCAGACAGGCTTTCAAACACACGCCGACGATGTTGATCGCCATGATGACTTTCGGGCGCGACACGGCGGTGCTGAGCGCATATACCGTGCGGAACAGCAGCGCGGCGGGCAGGGCGATCACCAGGCAGCGCAGGTAGTTGGTCATCAGCGTGCGCACGGCGGGGTCGACCTCGCCGGACATGCTCAGCCAGACGTCGGGGAAGAGCATGGCCACGCCGCCCACCACGGACAGGGCGCCGGCCAGCCAGACGCCTTGTGCCCAGGTGCGGCCGATCTCGGCCATGCGGTTGCCGCCGAAGTCCTGGGCAATGATCGGGATCATGGCGTGCAGCACGCCCATCAGGCCCACGAACACGCTGATGAAGACCGATGCCGCCAGGGCCATCGCGGCCAGGTCGGTGGGCGAGGCGTGGCCGGTCATGGCCGTGTCCATCACGCCGAAGGCCATGCTGGCCCACTGGCTGATCAGGACCGGCCAGGCTTGCTTGACGATGCGCCATGCTGCACGCCGGAATCCGCCCGGCGCGCTTACCGCTGAAGTCATTGCGCTGCTGCCTCGGGAACGCGTACCAGCCTGAAGCGTTCACGCAGGTCGCTGGCGCGGCCGCCGTCCCAGCGCACGATGGCGCCTTCCAGGTCGGGGCGACGCTGGTAGATCGCCAATTGGTCTGGCGTGCCCTGGATCAACACCAGCGGGCAGGCAGGCGAGGGCGTGAAGATCAGCTTGTCGAAGAGCGCAAACGAGGCGCGTTGGGGCAGGCCCAGGCCGATGGTGCGCACGCAGGCCGTCTTGCCTACGGCGCGATGCTCGGCTTCCAGTGCCTGTGCCAGGCCTTGCGAGACCACGCGATAGCTCTTGCTGTAATTGATCGAGGGCAGCCACAGCGTCATCAGCAACAGCCAGCTGACCACCATGCCGCCAGCCGACAGGACCGAACCACGCCACATGGCGGCCGGGCGCGTGCGTACGCGCCAGGTCACCAGGGCGATCCACGCAATCGTGGCGGCCACGGCAATACTGATCGACAACACCGAGAATTCAGCAATGAAACCAGGGGTCTGGCGAGCGATGTTGCGCGCCAGCTTGGGCGGCACGCCGGTCGACAAGGCGGTCCAGCCCAGCCAGATCACGAACAGCGCGAACGAATAGCTCATCAGCGCGAACCAGTCGAGCGCATTCACCAGGCCGCGCCGCAGCGTCGGCAGCACAAACACGCCAAGCGCCGCACACGGGATGACAAAGGCCAGGAGTTCCGGGTCGCTCGGGCGGTCCGTGAAGAACAGCATCAGGGTGGCGGCTGCGCCCAGCGCCAGCGGCAACTGCACGTGCAGCATGCCGCGGTGGCCGCGCCAGCGCCAGGCGGCCAATGCCGCCAGCGGCAGCGTCGGCCACAGGAACCAGGGAAGGTTGCGCAGCGTGCTGATCGCACCTTGCTGCGAGATCCAGCCCAGCACATTGCCGTGCCAATGCCACCAGCCGTTCATCCAGTAAGGATTGCTGCTGGATGCCGGAATCCACCAGGCAAGCGACAGCGCCAGGCCAATCGGCAGCGCGAGCATGAATAGCCAGCGAATCTCGCGCACCAGGGTCGTGCCGGGGCGGAACAGCACGGGCAGGGCGATCAGCAGCGGGGCAACGGCGGGCAGGCCGCGCGCCAGGAAGGCCGCCGCCAGCGCCACGCCCAAGGTGATGGCGCCGCTGCGTGGCCGGTCTGCCATGCGGGCAAGGGCGTAGAACGCCAGTGCCTGGGCCGCAACGGCCGCCGGTTCAGCCGAGGTTTCGTGGCTGCGCCACAAGAAACCCAGGGTGGCCAGCAAGAGCAGCAGCGCGGCGTCGGCCAGCATGCGCCCGTAGGCAGATGGAGACGGCTGGCCGCCGAAGGGCAAGGCCAAGGGCTGCGCTTCAGGGCGCCGTCCCAGCAGGTAGACGCCGTACCAGAGGCTGGACGCGGTAATCGTGAACCACAGGATATTGGCGACTCGGCCCGCCATGATCGGATCGAGAATCGGCGCCAGCGCCACCATCAGTCCGCCGCCTACCCAGGTGGCCAGCGGGCCTTTCTGCGACACCGCGATGCCGGCCACCTGCGGGTGCATCCAGGCGTTGTCGCTGTAGGCAGCCGTCCACATTTGCGCCAGGCCGATCACGTCGTCCGACTTCCAGGGCTCGCGTCCGATCAGTCCGGCCAATATGTAGACGGCGCACAGGGCGAACAAGGCCCAGCGCGGCAGCTTGGCAGTGGCCGGTGCGGTCAGGCGAGCAGGGGTCGACAACTTGGATGGCGTGGTGCTGTTCATGAAGGCAAAGTGGTTCCAGCTCCGCGGCGGGCGAGGGCCGCACTATACCCCGCGGGCGTCGACTTGGCGGTCATACCAGGTCCCCCGGCAGGGCCGATCGGCGGCTGAGGGCGACAGGCTGCGATCCAGTCTGTGGCGAAAAACAAAAAAGGCAGCCGAAGCTGCCTTTTTTACCGGACCTGATGACAGCGAAAGCCGTTGGCTTATGCCGCGGTCTTCGTGGTCGGGGTGGTGCGGGCGAAACGCTGACGGAACTTCTCAACGCGGCCGGTCTCGACGATGCGGGTTTGCGCACCGGTGTAGAACGGATGCGATTCCGAGGTCACGTCGCACTTGAACAGCGGATAGGTCTTGCCGTCGAGTTCGATGGTTTCGCGCGAGTTCAGGGTCGAACGGCTGATGAACTTGGTGCCGGTCTGCAGATCGTGGAAGACCACGTCGCGGTAGTTCGGGTGAATGCCTTCTTTCATGGCAATTTCCTGGTGGTGGGTCGCCAGTCGGGCGGGGCGAGAGGCCCTGCGGAAATGTGAGGAGACCCTCAGAAGCGCGGTCGGAAATCGCTGAGATCCCCGCAGTTGCTTCCATTTCCATTTGCCCGACAACGTTCCCGTTGTCGAATAAGCCCTCGATTATCGCGTGCGGGCGCCGCGTTGACAAGCCATAAACGGTCTGTCTGTGGCCGATCGGACCGTTTATGGTCCGGTCTGGCAACAATCAGCTGCCGCCGCGCTTCATCATGTCGAAGAATTCGCCGTTGTTCTTGGTGGCGCGCATCTTGTCGAGCAGGAATTCCATCGACTGGATTTCGTCCATGTCGTAGATGAACTTGCGCAGCACCCAGACTTTTTGCAGCACATCGGGCTTGATCAGCAGTTCTTCGCGACGGGTACCCGACTTGTTCAGGTTGATCGACGGATAGACGCGCTTTTCAGCCAGGCGGCGCTCCAGGTGCACTTCGCAGTTGCCGGTGCCCTTGAATTCTTCGTAGATCACGTCATCCATGCGGCTGCCGGTTTCGATCAGCGCCGTGCCGATGATGGTCAGCGAGCCACCTTCTTCCAGATTGCGCGCGGCACCGAAGAAGCGCTTCGGGCGTTGCAGCGCATTGGCGTCCACACCGCCGGTCAGCACCTTGCCCGAGGCCGGGACCACGGTGTTGTAGGCACGCGCCAGACGGGTGATCGAGTCCAGCAGGATGACCACATCTTTCTTCAGTTCGACCAGGCGCTTGGCCTTTTCGATGACCATTTCGGCGACCTGCACGTGCCGGGTGGCCGGCTCGTCGAAGGTCGAGGCAACCACTTCGCCGCGCACCGAGCGCTGCATTTCGGTCACTTCTTCCGGACGCTCGTCGATCATCAGCACGATCATCACGGCATCGGGATGGTTGCTGGTGATGGCGTGCGCCATGTGCTGCATCATCACCGTCTTGCCGGACTTCGGGCTCGCGACCAGCAGGCCGCGCTGGCCGTGGCCGATCGGCGCGAAGATGTCCAGGATACGGCCGGTCAGGTTTTCTTCGCTCTTGATGTCCCGTTCCAGGCGCATCGGGCGGTTCGGGTGCAGCGGCGTCAGGTTCTCGAACATGATGCGGTGCTTGACCTGTTCCGGCGGCAGGTCGTTGACCTTGTCGACCTTGACCAGCGCAAAGTAACGTTCGCCGTCTTTCGGCACGCGTACTTCGCCTTCGATCGAATCACCGGTGTGCAGATTGAAACGGCGGATCTGCGAGGGCGAGATGTAGATGTCGTCGGTGCTGGCCAGGTAGGACGTTTCCGGCGAGCGCAGGAAGCCGAAACCGTCGGGCAGCACTTCGAGTACTCCGTCGCCGAAGATTTGTTCGCCCTGCTTGGCGCGGCGTTTCATGATCGCGAACATCAATTCCTGCTTGCGCAGGCGGCTGGCGTTATCGATCTCGAGGGTAGCGGCCATTTCCAGCAGGGCGGAAACGTGCAGCGCCTTCAATTCGTTCAGATGCATTGCGGGTAATACTCCGGGATTTTTGGCTGGGGGACGCTGCGGTGAGCATCCTGCGCGCCGGCAGGGCCGGATCTCGGGCAATCGGGAAAACCGATGCGGACGATCCGGCGTGCGATGAGGTGACGAGTGTCTGAAGCGTGTTCTTTCGGTGGAGCAGGGCGGGTCTGCGACGTGGCGGCCCGCCCGTGTTATGTGATGCGTTGGTTTACAGCGAGCCGTCCAGGAATGCGGTGAGCTGCGACTTAGACAGCGCGCCGACCTTGGTGGCGACGACTTGACCACCCTTGAACAACATCAAGGTAGGAATGCCGCGAATGCCGAATTTGGAAGCAGTGGCCTGATTATCGTCCACATTGAGCTTGGCGACGGTCAATTTTCCCGCATATTGCGTGGCGGCTTCTTCCAGAATCGGCGCAATCATCTTGCAGGGACCGCACCATTCGGCCCAGTAGTCCACCAGCACCGGTTGATCCGACTGGAGTACATCCGTGTCGAAGCTCGTGTCGCTGACGTGCTTGATCGCGTCGCTCATGGTGTTCCTTCGTGTCGCGCCACAGCGCGAAAAAGTGATGGATACAGAAAAATTCGTTGGCTTGCCCGACTGCGGCGCAACACCTGCCTGCAGTACGAGGCTCCTTCCGCAATCGACATGCCCATCGGTCCTGTCGGCAGGGCGGCGGCTCGCGCACGGCAACGCGCGTTAGGGGGCAAGCACAGACAGGGGGGAGGGCAAGAGGGGCGCTGGAAAAAACAGCAGAAGGCCCGAGATAACGTTAATGGTAACTGTAAAAAGCCCGGCGCTCAACGTGCTCCGCTTTTTGCGACTTTCCGGCGATATGACGCACTTGGCTGCCAGTGTTCAGAACCGGCTCTGCCGCTGCCGGTCACGGCCCCTACAATGCCTGTTGTGCTGGGGGATTGCCACCGCCAGCCTTGCCAGGCGCGTCATTATTGTCCCATGACGCGTGTGGACCGCTGGCATCTTCCGATCGCCAACAATCGCCACCAGATCTTCATCACCGTCCGGAATCCACCGCCCATGCCGCAGGCCGCCCCGCTTCAGCCGGGATTCATGATCGTCCAGAGCAACCGCCTGGAAGACCTTCGCCAGCTGGCGGTCGGCTGGATGCGCCGTTATCCGCTGCACCCGCTGGAAAACGAGATCATCCTGGTGCAGAGCAACGGGATTGCCCAGTGGCTGAAGCTGGCGCTGGCTGCCGACCCGGATGCGGCAGACGGGGGCGGTTGTGGCATTGCCGCGGCGATCGACGTGCAACTGCCCGCCCGCTTCCTGTGGCAGGCCTACCGCGGCGTGCTGGAACGCGGCACCATTCCCGCCACCTCCTTGCTCGATCGCGCGCCGCTCACCTGGCGCCTGATGCGCTTGTTGCCCAGCTTGCTTGCGCAGTCGGGCTTCGAGCCGCTGCGTCGTTTCCTGCATGGCGATGACGACCTGCGCAAGTGCCATCAATTGTCCGAGCGGCTGGCCGACCTGTTCGACCAGTACCAGGTCTACCGCGCCGATTGGCTGACCGACTGGGCGGCAGGGCGCGATGTCTTGCGCACGATCACCGGCAGTACGCGTCCGCTCGACGCGGAGCAATCCTGGCAGCCGGCGCTGTGGCGCGCGCTGCTGGCCGATGTCGGTGCCGACGGGCTGGCGCAGAGCCGCGCTGGGGTGCACCAGCGTTTTCTGGAACGTCTGTCCGACCTGGAAGAAGCCCCGCGCGGTCTGCCGCGCCGGGTGATGGTGTTCGGCATTTCGTCCATGCCGGCGCAGACGCTGGAAGCCCTGGCCGCCATGTCGAAGTTCGTCCAGGTTCTGCTGTGCGTGCACAACCCCTCGCAGCACCACTGGGGCGATATCGTGGCCGACAAGGAATTGCTGCGCCACGAATACCGTCGTCAGCAGCGCCGGCCCGGCACGCCGACCCAGCTGGATGCCGACGCCATGCATGCCCACGGCCAGCCCTTGCTGGCTGCATGGGGCAAGCAGGGGCGCGACTACATTTCGCTGCTGGATCGCTACGACGAGCCCGCGGAGTACAGCGCCTTGTTCCAGGATGTCGTCAGCGGCCGCATCGATCTGTTCGATGCGGTGGCGCCGGACACCTTGCTGACCCAGCTGCAGAACGACGTGCTCGACCTGCGGCCGCTGGCCGAGACGAAACACACCTGGCCGCCGGTCGACCCGCGCACCGACCGATCGATTCGCTTCGAAGTCAGCCACAGCCCGCAGCGCGAAGTCGAAATCCTGCACGATCAGTTGCTGGCGCGCTTCAATGCCGACCCGACGCTGCGCCCGCGCGATGTCATCGTGATGGTCCCCGACATCGATGCGTATGCGCCGCATATTCGCGCCGTGTTCGGACAACTGGCGCGCGACGACCTGCGCTACGTGCCCTTCACCATTGCCGACCAAGGCCAGCGCGGACGCGAGCCCTTGCTGATTGCGGTCGAGCTGCTGCTGAAACTGCCCGACAGCCGCTTTGCCGTCAGCGATGTGCTGGACCTGCTGGACGTGCCTGCGGTCAGGGCACGCTTCGGTATCGATGAAACCCATTTGCCGGTGATTCACCGTTGGATCGAGGGCGCGGGCATTCGCTGGGGTGTCGATGGCGACCATCGACAACAGTTCGGCATGCCCGCCGCGTTGGACCAGAACAGCTGGCACTTCGGCCTGCGCCGCATGCTGCTGGGCTATGCGGTGGGCAACGGCGCGGCGCTGGGCGAGATCGAACCCTATGACGAAGTGGGCGGGCTGGACGCGGCACTTGCCGGCTTGCTGGCCGAGCTGCTGGCGCGCCTGGAGATGGCGCGCGAAGAACTGTCGCAAGCCGCCACGCCGGTGGTCTGGACGGCACGGTTGCGCGCTTTGCTGTCGATCTTCCTGCTGGTCGAAGACGACCGCGATGCGCTGCATGTGGATCGCCTGGTGACGCTGTTGGAAGACTGGGCGTCCCTGTGCCGCGATGCCGGACTGGAAGCCGAACTGCCCTTGGGCGTGGTGCGCGAAGCCTGGCTGGCAGGGCTGGACCAGGGCGGACTGACGCAGCGTTTTCTCAGCGGGTCCGTCAATTTCTGCACGTTGATGCCGATGCGCGCGATTCCGTTCCGCGTGGTCTGCCTGCTGGGCATGAACGACGGCGACTATCCGCGCGTCCAGCGGCCGATGGACTTCGACCTGATGGGCGGCGACTACCGCCCAGGCGATCGTTCGCGCCGCGAAGATGACCGATACCTGCTGCTGGAAGCGCTGCTGTCGGCGCGCGACCATTTGTATATCAGTTGGGTGGGGCGCAGCATTCAGGACAACAGCGAGCGTGCGCCGTCGGTGCTGATCGGGCAGTTGCGCGACCACCTGGCGGCGGGTTGGCGACTCGATCGCGGGCAGGGCAGTGCCGCCTTGCCCGACACCTTGTCGCTGGTGGATGCGCTGACCTGCGAACATCCGCTGCAGCCCTTCAGCCGTCGCTACTTCCATGGTGAGGGTGTTGCCCAAGCCTGGCCCCAGTATTTCACCTACGCCCGGGAATGGCGCGACGCCCTGGCCGCCGACGAGCTGCGTGCGCCGGCGCAAGCCTTGCCGCCCCTGGTCGTCACCGAGGCCTTGAACTTGGCCACGCTGAGTGACTTCCTGGTGAACCCGGTGGCTGCCTTTTTGCGGCAGCGCCTGAACGTGCGCTTCGACCGCGCCTTGCCCACCAGCGAAGACAACGAGGTGTTCGAGCTGGATGGTCTGCAGACCTGGCAGTTGCAGGATGAACTGAGCGAGCGGCTGCGAGACTGGGCCGAGACCGATGGTGATGAAGCCACGCTTGCGCCGCGCATCGACCGGGAAATGCAGCGCCTGCAGCGTCAGGGGCGCTTGCCGATGGCGGCCTTCGGTCAGTTCGCTGCACGCAGACTGGAAGGCCCGCTGCCAGCGTTGATGGCGCGTTATCGCGATGCGATGCAGGAATGGACGACGCCGGTGCCCGGGCAGATCGCCATCCGCCATGTGTCCCGTCTGGATCCCGAGCTGATCATCGAAGATTGGGCCGAGGGCCTGCGTCGCAACGCGGCAGGGCGCTTGGCGCGGGTGCAGCTGGTCAGCAGCAAGCTGCATCAGGGGACCAGCCTGCGCTGGCATGTGTTGCTGCGCCATTGGGTGCGCCACCTGGCCTTGCAGACCATTGGCGAACCGGTGGCCAGTGTGCTGGTCAGCATGACCGACAACGTGATCCTGAAACCCATGTCTGCCGAGCAGGCAGCACAGACCTTGGACACCTTGCTGGGCGCCTGGCGCGAAGGCATGCAGCGCGCTTTGCCGGTTGCCTGCAAGACCGCGTTTGCGTGGCTGGAAGAAGGCGACTATGCCGCGTCGGTGGCCTACGACGGTGGCTACAACCGACCGGGCGAAGCCGCGCAGTCAGCCGCGCTGGCGCGGGTGTATGCGGACTATGCGGCGCTGAGCGCAGACGGCAGTTTTGGTGACTGGGCGCAGACGCTTTATGGTCCCTTGCTGGACAGCCTGGGGCGCAAGAGTGCCGACCACGATGCCGATGCTGGCACGGAGCAAGTGCAATGAGTGCGGATCAGTTTAACGATCAGTGGGACGAGGAACTGCACCAGGATTTGGATCAAGACCTGGGCCAGGAAACCCGACGGCTGGACCCGCTGCGTTTCCCCTTGCACGGCAGCCGTTTGATCGAGGCCAGCGCGGGTACCGGCAAGACCTACACGATCGCCTTGTTATATGTGCGGCTGGTGTTGGGGCACGGTGGCGAGCAGGCCTTCGAGCGCCCCTTGAACCCGCCCGACATACTGGTGGTGACCTTCACCGAGGCAGCCACACAGGAACTGCGTGAACGTATCCGCAAGCGCCTGGGCGAGACCGCGCGGTGCTTCCTGGACAGCGACGAGCACCATGACGATGCCGCGCTGGAACTGCGCGATGACTACGCCGAGTCCGAGTGGCCCACGTGCGCACGCCGCCTGCAGCTGGCCGCCGAATGGATGGACGAATCGGCGGTGTCGACCATCCACGGCTGGTGTTATCGCATGCTGCGTGAACACGCCTTCGACAGCGGTAGTTTGTTCCTGCAAGAACTCGCCACCGACCAGCAAGACCTGATCTCGGAGGTGGTGCGCGACTACTGGCGGCGCAATTTCTACGGCCTCGATGCGAATGCCGCGCAGGCCGTGGCCCAGAGCTATGCGGGTCCTGCGCAACTGGCGCAAGCATTGCGCCCCTTGTTGGCCCAGGCCGGTGCAGGTTTCCTTTACGGCGGCGCCATCACGCAGGCGCCCAAATCCTTGACGCCCTTGCTGGAAAGCGCGGGTGCCTGGTTGCAACAATGCGAAGCGCTGCACGCAGCGGCCCGTGCAGCTTGGGCTGCAGATTGCGACGGCGCCTGCAAGGTCTTGCGGGATGTCCGGGACAACCTGCACCGATCGACCTATGCGGATCGTGACGATGACACGGTCTTCGATGGTTGGCTGTCGGCGCTGGGCGCCTGGAGCCAGGGCGCAGACGCGCCGCCGAAGATTGCCACCTTCGGGCAGAAACGCCTGCGCCTGACCGGCAAGAAAACCGCGCTGGAACATCCGGCCTTGCTGGCCATCGATGCCTGGCAAGACATGCTGGAAGCGCCCCCTGAACTGGGAGCCGCCATCTTGCTGCATGCGCTGCGGGAAGTCGGGCGCGACCTGGAAGTGCAGAAGCAGCGTCGTGCGGAATTGGGTTTCGACGACTTGCTGATCCGGCTGGATGCTGCCTTGCAGGGGCCGGGTGGCGAGCGATTGGCGGCGCTGATTCATCAGCAATTTCCCGTCGCGATGATCGACGAATTCCAGGACACCGACCCGGTGCAGTACCGGATCTTCGATGCCATCTATCGCGTCAATGAATTGCTGACCGATCGCGGACTGTTCCTGATCGGCGACCCCAAGCAGGCGATCTATTCGTTCCGGGGCGCGGACATCAATACCTATCTGCGTGCGCGTTTTGCCACCGAGAACAGGCATTACACGCTCGCCACCAACTACCGTTCCACCACGACCATGGTGGACGCCGTGAACCAGGTCTTTGCATTGGCCGAGACCCATCCGCGGGGGGCGTTCCGCTTCCGCTCGGAAGGCGACGATTCCGTGCCCTTCGTGTCTGTCACTGCACAGGGACGCAGGGACACGCTGGAGATCGACGGCAACCCAGTGTCCGGCCTGACCATCTGGCAATTGCCGCCGGAAGGCGACAGCGACGTGGTCGGCGCAACGCGCTACCGCGAGCGCATGGCCGCCCATGCGGCCTCCAGCGTGCGCGAATGGCTGGCACTGGCGCAACAAGGCCGGGCCGGGCTGCGTGACGCAGCAGGAAAGCTGTCGCCGCTGCGCCCCGCCGACATTGCCATCCTGGTGCGCAGCGGGACGGAAGCCCAGGCCATTCGTGATGCGCTGGCTGTGCGCGGCTTGCCAAGCGTCTACCTGTCGGACCGGGACTCGGTGTTCGCCAGTTCGCAAGCCGAAGACGTGCTGGTGTGGCTGCGCGCCTGCGCGGAACCGACCAACGACCTGCTGCTGCGCAGCGCGCTGGCCACCCGCACGCTGGACCAGGACTGGGCCACGCTGGATCGTCTGAGCCACGACGAAATCTTCTGGGAGCAGCAGGTGATGCGCTTCCGCGGCTATCACGAATGCTGGCAGCGCCAAGGCGTGTTGCCGATGTTGCGCAGCATGCTCAGCGACTTTTCCTTGCCCACAAGATTGCTGCGCCAGCCCGACGGCGAGCGCAGCCTGACCAACCTGCTGCACCTGGCCGAATGGCTGCAGCGCGAGGCGGCGGAACTCGACGGCGAGCACGCGCTGATTCGCCACCTCGCAGAACAATTGGCCTCGCCGTCCGGTGAAGAAGTGCTGCGCCTGGAAAGCGATGACGACCTGATCAAGGTGGTCACTATCCACAAATCCAAGGGCCTGGAATATCCGCTGGTGCTGCTGCCGTTTGCAGCAAGCTGGCGCGAAGTTGGTGGGCGGGGCGCATCGCCGCCAAGCTATTTCGACCCCATCGCCAAGGGCCGCCTGGTGGAATTGCTGCGCGACACCAAGGTGTCCAAAGATGCGTACATGCAGGCCGACGACGAGCGGCAGGGCGAGGACATGCGCCTGCTCTACGTGGCGCTGACGCGCGCCCGTCATGCCACCTGGCTGGGCTTGGCGCCGCTGGTATCGGGCAATGCCAAGCGCAATGAATTGCACAAGGGCGCACTGGGTTACCTGCTGGGCGGCGGCGAGGCCCTGGAGCCTGCACAGATCGATGCAGCGCTGGCGGCACTTGCCGCGCGCAGTCCGGCAATTGTCATTGCGCCGGCGCCGCCGATCACCGAGCTGCGCCTGGACCCGCCGTCGGTGGCTGCACCCGGGCCTGCGCGCATGCCCGTGCGGTCTTGCCGCGAGTCGTGGTGGATCGCCAGTTATTCCGCCTTGCCCTTCGACAACGTGTTGCGAAGCGGGGGCGATGCGGCTGCGCTTTTGTCTGATGAGTCGGGCGCGGGACGTGCGGCGGGATTCGATTCCCGCCGCGGCATCGAACCCGAAAGCGCCGTGCAGGCCCTGGTGCTGGAAGAGCGCGAGCAACCCTCGCAGCCCGAGGCGACAAGCACGCCGCGTGCGCAGGTCGACGACCTGCACCGCTTCCCGCGCGGGCCGGCGGCCGGCACCTTCCTGCACAGCTTGCTGGAATGGGCGGGTGACGAAACCTTTGTTCTGGCAAGCGAGGATGCCGCAGCACGCGAAGACGCGATTGCGCGACGCGCCAACCTGCGCGGCTGGACGCACTGGATTCCCGCGCTGGATGCCTGGCTGGCCGAGTTGCTGGCCTGCCAGCTGCCCCTGCCGGGCGGTGAACGAGTGGCCTTGGCCTCCCTGCGGACCTATCAGGTGGAACTCGAATTCTGGTTCGCCAGCCATCGTGTGGACGTCCAGCGCATCGATGCCCTGGTGGCTGCGCACACGCTGGAAGGCCGGTCGCGGCCCGCCTTGGCGGCGACTCAGCTCAACGGCATGTTCAAAGGCTTCATCGACTTGACCTTCGAGTATCAGGGCCGGTATTACGTGGCCGACTACAAGTCGAACTGGCTGGGCGAAAGCACGGCCGCCTACACCACCGCCGCCATGCGCGACACCGTGCTGGAAGCGCGCTACGAATTGCAGTATGTGATCTACCTGCTGGCGCTGCATCGACAGTTGAAGGCGCGATTGCCGGACTACGACTACGACGAGCATGTGGGTGGTGCGCTGTGCATTTTCCTACGCGGCACCGCTGCGCCCACGCGTGGCGTTCATCTGGAACGGCCGCCTGCGGCGCTGATCCATGCCCTTGATGCGCTGTTCAGTGGAGGCGCGGCATGAGCCCGTCACGCAAGTCGCGCAAGCCCGATGACAGCAGCACGCAGTTCGCCTTGCCGGGCATGGCGCCGGAGGAAGTGGCGGCTGATCAGACATCGCCGAGCGTCGCTGTGCAGGCGGATTTGCTTGCACCTGAGTCTGCACCTGCAGCCGCAGCCCCACCGCCACCTGCGCCTGCCCCGGCAGTCACTTCGGCACTGGATAGTGAGCCCGAGTGGTCGATGGCGGCGGACCCGGACATCGCCTGGGAACCCGATCTGGAGGCCGAGCCTGACTTCTCGTCCGAGTTCGAGTCGGGGCTGGTTGCAGAGCCTGCGTGGCTGACTGCGTTCCTGGATGAGGAAGTCGCGTCCAGAGCGTCAGGCGACGCGCTTGGCACGGTTCGGCCTGCGATTTCCGCTCCCGTGGCCTCACCGGTCGATTCCGACCAGTCTGTGCTTGATAGTGCTGCTCACGCAGCAGCACTGCCTGCCGCAGCTGCTCACACGCCCAAGCCTGTGGAGTCTGCGTCGCACCGTGACGCAGCCGTCAAGCCGAGCGCTCCATCACCCGCCGTTTTTGCGGCGTCCGATGAATCGTCGCAAAACACCGGCTCCGCCGATGATCGTCCGCGATCCCTTGCCCAGTTCGCCGCCGACCGCAACGATCCGGTGCAACCAGGCGGCTTGCGCCCGCTGGAAGACGCGGGCGACCTGCTGCGCCAGCTCGACCTCTGGGTCGGGCGTGGCTGGCTGCGTGCTCTGGACCGGGCATTTGTCGACCTGCTGCATGGCATTGCCCCGCAGTCCGATTCGCTGGTCCTGTTGGCTGCTGCCTTGACCAGCCATCAACTGGGTCACGGCCATGTCTGCCTGGACCTCGCAGCCACGCTGGAAGAACCCGACTTCGCCTTGTCGCTGCCGCCGGAAGGCGACGCCCTGCGCAACACCATGCTGCCCTCGCAATTGCTGTCGGGGCTGACACCGGACACCTGGCGTGAAGCCTTGCAAGCCAACCCCCTGGTGGACCAGGGCGGGGACCTTGCCAATGGCGATCGGCCAATGGTGCTGGCGGGCAACCGCCTGTATTTGCGCCGCTACTGGAACTACGAACTGAGCGTTGCCGCGTCCCTGCGCGACCGCCTGGCCGAACCGCTGCCTGTGCCGTCCGACTTGCCTGCGCGCCTGGCCGAACTCTTCCCCGACGCACCGCCACAAGTCGAAGGCCACGCCGTCAGCGACTGGCAGAAGGTGGCCTGCGCACTGGCTGCGCGCGGCCGCTTCAGCCTGATCACCGGCGGGCCGGGTACCGGCAAGACAACCACCGTGGTGCGCCTGCTCGGCATGTTGCAGGCCTCGGCGCTGGCCGAGGGCCAGCCGCTGCGCATTCGCCTGGCGGCACCTACCGGCAAAGCGGCTGCGCGCCTGGGCGAATCGATCGGCGTGCAGTTGAGCCGCTTGCCGCTCAGTGCTGAGGTGAAAGCTGCCGTGCCGACCACGGTCAGCACCTTGCACCGCCTGCTGGGCAGCCGCCCGGACAGCCGGCGATTCCGGCACGACCGGCGTCATCCGCTGTCGCTGGACGTGCTGGTGATCGACGAAGCATCGATGATCGACCTGGAAATGATGGCCAGCGTGCTGGACGCCTTGCCCGCGTCGGCCCGCCTGATCCTGCTCGGCGACAAGGATCAGCTGGCCTCGGTGGAGGCAGGTGCCGTGCTGGGCGACTTGTGTCGCGATGCCGAAATCGGTGCCTATCGTGCCGACACCCGCGCCTGGCTGGAAGCCATGACCGGCGCACCGCTGGTCGATCCGGCGCTGGTGCCGGGCGAGCAGGCCCTGGCGCAGCAGACGGTGATGCTGCGCCATTCGCGCCGCTTCGGCGGCACAAGCGGCATCGGCCGCCTGGCGCGTGCCGTCAACGCGCAAGACCCGGCACAGGCCAGGCTTGTGCTGGCGCAATCGCCGGAAGACTTGAACACGCTGCGCGTGGAGGGCGAGCGCGATGCAGGCTTGTTGACCCTGATCGTGGGCGCGAAGAAATCAAAGCGTGGGGCTGCTAGGGGGGCGGAACGCGGAACTGGGCATGCGTCGGGCCAGCCCACGCCGTCACCGGCATTTGACGGGCAATCTGCTGAAGGGCGGCAGGCGGACGGCCCACAGGGCTACGCGCATTATCTGAACCTCCTGCACAGCGGCCGCCCGCCCGCATCCACCCATCATGAAGACCCCGCCTGGGCCGCATGGGCAGCTACCGTGCTGGCCGCATTCGACGACTTCCGACTGCTGTGCGCACTGCGCAAAGGCCCGTGGGGCGTCGAGGGCCTGAACCACCGCGTTGCCGAGGTCTTGCAGGCACAAGGGCTGATCCGTACCGCCGACATCTGGTACGAGGGTCGCCCGGTGCTGTCCACCCGCAACGATTACAGCCTGGGTTTGATGAACGGCGACATCGGCATTGCGATGCAAGTGCCGACTTCTGAGGGCGCGATGGCGTTGCGGGTGGCTTTCCCGCGCAACGACGGGCAGGGCGGGGTGCGCTTCGTGCTGCCCAGCCGCATCGGCGCCATCGAAACGGTGTTTGCGATGACGGTGCACAAATCGCAGGGCTCGGAATTCGCCCACACCGCGCTGGTGCTGCCACCGGCCCTGAATCCGGTCCTGACCAAGGAACTGATCTATACGGGCATTACCCGAGCCCGGCAATGGTTCACGCTGGTCGAGAGCGGGGAAGGGGTGTTCGATGCTGCGGTGGCACGTCGGGTCAGGCGCCTGAGCGGCCTGTCGCTGCACCTGGATGCGGCCTGATTACGTGTGCTTCAGGCCAGCCAGACAGAGGGCCCGCCGATTTGCTACACTTGCCCCCGGCGGGCCCCTTCGCATGGCGGAGCGGTGAACCTGGTCAGGTCGGGAACGAAGCAGCCACAGTCGTATCCCGTTAGTGCCGAAGTCAGGCTCGCCACCTCATTCATCGCGGTTTCGCCGCGAGCAACATCGCTTGATCCCGTGCCCGGCCACTGCGCCGCAGCGCGCGGCGACCAAGCGGTGCACGACCTCCCCTTGATGCGTTTTTCCCTTTCCGTTTTGCCGGCAACGCCCTTGCTGCGCACAGCTACAATGTCGCTATGAGCTATCTCGTGCTGGCCCGCAAATGGCGGCCTCGTTCGTTCGACACGCTGGTCGGCCAGGAACACGTCGTCCGCGCGCTGACGCATGCCCTGACCACCCAGCGTCTTCATCACGCCTGGCTGTTCACGGGCACGCGCGGCGTGGGCAAGACCACCTTGTCGCGCATTCTCGCCAAATCGCTGAATTGCGAAACCGGCATCACCGCCACGCCCTGCGGCAAGTGTCGCGCCTGTACCGAGATCGATAGCGGCCGTTTCGTCGACTATCTGGAACTCGATGCGGCGTCCAACCGCGGCGTGGACGAAATGACGCAGCTGCTGGAACAGGCCGTGTACTCGCCGACCGTGGGCCGCTTCAAGGTCTACATGATCGACGAAGTGCACATGCTCACGGGGCATGCGTTCAACGCGATGCTGAAGACGCTCGAAGAGCCGCCCGCGCACGTCAAATTCATCCTGGCCACGACCGATCCGCAGAAGATCCCGGTCACCGTGCTCAGCCGCTGCCTGCAGTTCAACCTGAAGCAGATGCCGCCGGAATCCATCGTCGGCCACCTGTCGCACGTGCTCGACGCCGAGCAGATGCCTTACGAGACGCCGGCCCTGCGCTTGATTGGCCAGGCTGCGCGCGGCTCGATGCGCGATGCCTTGTCCTTGACCGACCAGGCGATTGCGTTCAGTGCCGGCAACCTGACCGATGACGCCGTGCGCAGCATGCTGGGCACCATCGACCAGCGCCACCTGGTGCGCCTGCTGGATGCCTTGGCCGATGGCGACGGGGCATCGGTACTTGCCGTGGCCGACGAGTTGGCCACGCGCAGCCTGTCCTATTCGGGCGCGCTGGGCGACCTGGCCGTGATGCTGTCTCAGATTGCGATTGCCCAACGTGTGGCCACGGCCGCCGTGGCGGAACATCCGCTGGGCGACGACTTGATCCGCCTGGCCACGCGCCTGAATCCGGACGCCGTACAGCTGTTCTATTCGATTGCCGTGCACAGCCGGGCCGAGTTGGCCTTGGCGCCCGACGAATACGCCGGGTTCGCGATGGCCTGCGTGCGTATGCTGGCCTTCAGTGCCGAATCAGGTGGCGCCACGGTGCCGCCAGGCACCTCGGCCATCGTGCCGGCGGCGGCGAAGCCGGTGGCATCGGCGCCTGCGGTTGCGGCTGCGCCGGTTGCACAGGCTGCTGCGCCCGTCGCGGTTGCTCCGCCTGCTCCTGTATCCGCACCAGCGCCCACGCCCGCCCCGATTCAGGCGGCTGATCCGGCCCCGGTGCAGGCAGCCGCAGGCGCGGCGACCTCCGCCGCAACGCAGACGCTTGCTCCTGCAACGGTCGCCGCTGCCGCAATGACAGAAAGTCCCGTCGCGCCGGCACCCGTTGCCGAGGCAGCCCCGGCGCCAAGCGCTGACAGCACGCCTGAAACCGTGCCGACTGCAGCGGCCGACGCCGTGCTGCCTGCAGAACCTGGTGCACCGGCCAGCGCCGAGTCCGGTGCGGTGTCTCCCTCCGTCTCACTGGCCGAAGACGATGCTGACCAGCAGTCCCCGGCATCATCTTCTGACGCGGACAACGCACCGGTCTCGCCCGACCTGCTGATGTCCGACGGCGTGCCGACTTCGCTGGCGGCAACGTCACCCGACGTGGCAGCGGTGGGGACCAGCTCGTCTGCAGGACCTGCAGCCGAACCGGTTTCTGCACGCACACAGCAATCCGCTTCCGACAGTTCCGCCACGGCAAGCTCGGATAATTCGCCCCCGTGGGACGAGACGCCCGCGCCTGCAGCAAGGGCAGCGCCCCCCGCTGCTGCACCTGCCGCTGCAGCAGCGCCTGCCTCCGAATCCGCACCCGCATCCCGTGCGGCCACGCCGGCACCTGCATCTGCTCCGGCCGTGCCCGCTCAAGCGGTCGCAGACGACGCCCCGGTGAACAGCCCGCGCGCCGCGATGGCGCGCGCCCTGGCCTCGGGAACCGTGCCGCAACCGCCAGCGCGTAGTCCAAGCCCGGCGCGCGCAGGCGACGCCGCATCGCCAGCTCGAGCACCTGCCCGCACCCCGGCACCCGCTGCCGCCCCGTCACGCCCGTCCCGCGCCAGCAACGGACCCGACCTGGAGCCGCCGCCGTGGTTGATGGATGACGCCGAGCCCAGCTTTGCCGAACCGCCGCCGGGCACACAAGGCCGTCGCGATGGCGCAAGTGGTGCACGCGGCTACGACGCCTCCGCATCGCAAGGCCAGCCGCAACCCGAAGCCCGACGCCAGCCGCAGGGGCAGCCGCCGAGCCAGCCCCTGCGCCAGTCGCAACCGGGTCAATCTTCCGCACGCACACCGGCTTCAACGCCGGCTGCGCGCCAACCCACTGCGCTTGCCGAATCGTCCTACGGCGACCCGCGCGACGCAGATGGCTCCGGTTTCGACGACGACAGCTTCGAGTCGCCTGCCTCGGAATCTTCGTTCGAAACCTTGACAGCCGCCTCGCCAGCCCCCGCTTACACCGGCGACCCGGGCGCAAACCTGGTGCTGAACGAACCCTGGCCCGCGCTGGCGGCAAAACTGCCGGTGCGCGGCATTGCCGCCCAGCTGGCGCGCCAAAGCGAATTGCTACGTATTGAGGGCAACCTGCTTGTATTGCGCGTATCCGCCCGCACTCTTGCTGAAGGGCAGGGCGCGGAGCGCTTGCGCAGTGTGCTTGATACCCATTTCGGCCGACCCGTGCGGATCAGTGTCGAAGTGGGTGCTACCGGCTCGGATACCGCCCACGCGGTCGAGCAATCCGTACGCAGCGCGCGCCAGCAGGCAGCGGAAGAAGCGATTCTTGCCGATCCCTTCGTGCGCACGCTAATGGACAATTTCGGCGGACAGATCGTGCCCAATTCGATCAGTCCGGTCTCCCCAGAACTCCCCGTGAAGGAAACGCCAAAATGATGAAAGGTCAGATCGCCGGCTTGATGCGCCAAGCGCAGCAAATGCAGGAAAACATGAAGAAGGCGCAGGAACAGCTGGCCGACATCCTGGTCGAGGGTGCTGCCGGCGGTGGTCTGGTCAAGGCGACCGTCAGCTGCCGCAACGACGTCAAGCGCATCGTCATCGATCCCAGCCTGCTGGCCGACGACAAGGACATGCTGGAAGACCTGGTGGTCGCCGCGCTGAACGACGCACTGCGCAAGGCCGAAGCCACCAGCCAGGAAAAGATGTCTGCGCTGACCGCCGGCCTGCCGATCCCCCCGGGCATGAAGCTGCCGTTCTAAGGTGTTGATTCCCATGCTGTCTGCGCGTTCAAGCGTGTCCCGATGAGTGTGTCTCCATGAGCGATCGGAACTCCCCCGTTCCGCTCGCAGCCCTGGTCGATGCGCTGCGTCGACTGCCGGGCGTGGGCGCGCGTTCGGCGCAGCGCATGGCGTATCACCTGCTGCAGCACGACCCGCAAGGCGCGCGAATGCTGGGACAGTCTTTGACCGATGCGGTCGAAAAGCTGCGCCACTGCGCCAAGTGCAATACCTTCACAGAAGTCGAGATCTGCGAGGTCTGCCTCAATCCCCGTCGCGACGCCACGCAGCTCTGCGTGGTGGAAACGCCGGCGGATCAGAACATGATCGAAGCCAGCCATAGTTACCAGGGGCTGTACTTCGTGTTGATGGGACGCCTGTCGCCGCTCGAAGGTGTGGGCCCCCGCGACATCCGTTTCGACCGACTGCTGGAGCGCGCCACCGATGGCGTGGTGAGCGAGGTCATTCTCGCCACCAACTTCACGACGGAAGGCGAAACCACTGCCCACTACCTGACCGAGCTGATGCGTGCGCGCGGCTTGCGCGTCACGCGCCTGGCGCGCGGCGTACCGGCGGGCAGCGAGCTGGAATACGTCGATGCAGGCACCATTGCCTGGGCGCTGATGGACCGCCGCGCGCCTTAAGACGCCGCGCAGGTCGGCCCGCCGGACCAGGCCGTCTTCAAAAAAAGTGCCACATTGTGGTTTACAATGTGCTGCCTGGGGATCATCCCCATGCGCTGCCCCGAGGCAAACCGATATCATCGTGCGGCGACAGACGCGCTGGAAAAAGAGGGTGCACCACTTGTGCCCCGGCCGGCGCCGATGCATTCCTTCGCCGGAGAACTCGATGACCCTCACCCGACGCGACCTCATCAAGCTGGCCGGCACGGCCGGTGCCCTGCAATTGTTCCCGGTGCTTGCGCGCGCCCAGGGACTCGAAAAGAAGAAGGTCAGCATCGCAGTTGGCGGCAAGAACCTCTTCTATTACTTGCCGCTGACGATTGCCGAACAACGCGGCTACTTCAAGGATGAAGGGCTGGACGTCGAGATTTCCGACTTCGCTGGCGGCTCGCGTGCCCTGCAGGCCGTGGTCGGCGGCAGCGCCGACGTCTGCTCGGGTGCGTTCGAACACACCATCAGCCTGCAGAACAAGGGTCAGGCCTTCCGCGCCTTCGCCTTGCAAGGCCGCGCCCCGCAGATCGTGCTGGCGGTGTCGACCAAGACCTTTGCCGACTACAAGACCCCGGCCGACCTGAAGGGCAAGAAGATCGGCGTGACCGCGCCGGGCTCGTCGACCAACATGATGGTCAACTTCTTCCTGGCCAAGCACGGCTTGAAGGCTTCCGACGTATCGATCATCGGCGTCGGTGCCGCGGCCGGTGCGGTGGCTGCCATGCGTTCGGGCCAGATCGACGCGATGTCGAATCTCGACCCGGTGATCACCACGCTGGAACGCGCTGGGGACATCCGCATCATCTCGGACACGCGCAGCCTGAAGGACACCGAAGCCATCTTCGGCGGTCCGATGCCCGCTGCCTGCCTGTATTCCTCGCAAGCCTTCCTGGACAAGAATCCGAACACGGCGCAAGCACTGGCCAACGCCATCGTGCGCGCCAACAAGTGGCTCCAGACTGCCGGCCCCTCGGAAATCGTGAAGAACGTGCCGGAAGCCTTCTTGCTGGGCGACCGCGCGCTGTACATCGATTCCTTCCAGAAGGGCAAGGAAGCGATCTCGCCCGACGGCATGGTGCCGGAAGCCGGTGCGGCAACCGCGCTGCGTGCGCTGGCTGCCTACGACACTGCGATCGACGCCAAGAAGATCGACCTGTCGCGCATCTACACCAACGATTTCGTCAAGAAGGCGAACCAGAAGTACCCGAACGGCTAAGTCCGTCAGTCTGCCGCGGCGTGTGCCCACCCGGCGCACGCCGCGGCTTTTTTCATGATTACAGGAGTCGGGTTTGTCGACCGTATCATCCGCCACCCCCACCCCCGCCGCCCACGCGTCCGTATCTGCACCCGCGCTTCGCTTTGAAAACCTGACCTGCACCTTCGTCTCGCGCGAAGACCGCTCGCAGCGCTACACCGCCGTCAAGGACACCACCATGTCGGTCGAGGCGGGCGAGTTCGTGTCGGTCGTCGGCCCCACTGGCTGCGGCAAATCGACGCTGCTGAACATTGCCGCCGGCCTGCTGCAACCCTCGTCGGGCAGCATCAGCGTCTTCGGCAAGCCGCTGGAAGGCATCAACACCCGCGCCGGCTACATGTTCCAGGGCGATGCCTTGCTGCCCTGGCGCAATGCGCTGGACAACGTGGTGGCCGGACTGGAATTCGCGGGCGTCGGCCGTCGCGAAGCCGTCGAGCGCGGCGAAGAGTGGCTGCGCCGCGTCGGTCTGGGCGGATTCGGTGATCGTTTCCCACACCAGATGTCGGGCGGCATGCGCAAGCGCACGATGCTGGCGCAAACCTTGATTCGCGATCCCGACATCATCCTGATGGACGAACCGTTTTCGGCGCTCGACATCCAGACCCGGCAGCTGATGGAAAACGAGGTGCTGGAACTGTGGATGGCCAAGCGCAAGGCCGTGCTGTTCATCACCCACGATCTGGACGAAGCCATCGCCATGAGCGACCGCGTCATCGTCCTGTCGGCGGGCCCGGGCACGCACCCGATCGGTGAATTCGCGATTGACCTGCCGCGTCCGCGCGACGTGTCGGAAGTCCGCATGCACCCGCGTTTCGTCGAGCTGCACGCCGCCATCTGGGGTGTGTTGCGCGAAGAAGTTCTCAAGGGCTATGCCCAGCAAAAGTTGGTCGCGTAAGCGCCAAAAGCAAAGGGCATCAGCATCATGTGGAATTTCATCAAACCGAGTTACAAGACCCTGCGTTTCTGGCAGTTGGCGGTCCTGGTCGTCATCCTCGCCGTCTGGCATGGCATCACCCGCGATCCGGCGGTGTCGTTCTTCTTTGGCGAACCGATCAAGGTCTTCCAGCGGATCTGGCAGTGGTTCATCACCGACGCCGACATCTACACGCACTTGGGCATCACCTTGCTCGAGACCATGCTGGCGTTCGCCATCGGCACCATCGCCGGCCTGGGCTTCGGCCTGTGGCTGGCGCTGTCCACCATGGCGGGCGCCATCCTGGACCCGTACATCAAGGCCATGAATTCGATGCCGCGGGTGATCCTGGCGCCGATCTTCGCGCTGTGGTTCGGCCTGGGCATCTGGTCGAAAGTGGCGCTGGCCGTGACCTTGGTCTTCTTCATCGTGTTCTTCAACGTCTACCAAGGCGTGAAGGAAGTCAGCCCGGTGGTCCTGGCCAACGCCCGCATGCTGGGCGCCAACGGCCGCCAGCTGCTGCGCCAGGTGTACCTGCCCTCGGCCACCAGTTGGGTGTTCTCCAGCCTGCACACCTCCGTGGGCCTGGCCTTCGTGGGCGCGGTGGTGGGTGAATACCTGGGCAGCGCCCGCGGGGTGGGTTACCTGATCCTGCAGGCCGAAGGCACCTTCGATGTGAACACCGTGTTTGCCGGCATCATCGTGCTGACGGCATGCGCCTTGTTCCTGGACCTGATGGTGGGTGTGGTCGAGAAGCGCCTGATGAAGTGGCAGCCGCGCTCGGGGGAAACCGAGCGTCTGTAAGCGCGATTCGTGAGGTGCTGGCGGTGTGAGAAACACCAGGCACCGACGAACCGCGTTGCTGCTGTGCCGACAGGGGCACGGGCTTGAATCAAAACGGCCTCGGGGTTATCCCCGAGGCCGTTTTCGTTTTGGCCGCACTGTCCTCGGATCAAAGTTCGCTACACTGCCGCCCGCCGCCAAACGTGACCAGCCGTAAGTCATGCACGAAGAAAATTCGTGCATTCGGCCGAATTAATATCGTTTTGCGTGAAAACGACTGGGCTTTTTAATGGGCGCTCGTACACCAACCGAGCCTCATACAGATGAATCCCATCGGCTACCGCATGCTTGAGCGGTCATCCACGCCCGTGACCAGTGATGTTCTGCAGCAATTCGCCACCGTCGGCAGCGCGCAGATCAGCGATTGCATGGAGCGCCTCTACGGCGTCGACGGCCTGCGGCCGATGCATGGCGGCTCGGGACGGATGGTGGGTCTGGCGGTGACCGTCAAGGTGCGCCCGGGCGACAACCTGATGATCCACAAGGGCATCGAGATGGCCGGCCCCGGCGACGTCATCGTGGTCGATGGCGCCGGTGACACCACCAACGCGCTGGTCGGCGAACTGATGATGATGGCTGCCCACCAGCGCGGCATCCTGGGCTTCGTGATCGACGGCGCGGTGCGCGACGTCGACGTGTTCGCCAAGAACGAATTCGGCTGCTTTGCGCGCGGCGTGTCGCACAAGGGCCCCTACAAGGACGGCCCGGGCGAGGTCAACGTGCCCGTGTCCATCGGCGGCCAGGTGATCCATGCCGGTGACGTGATCGTCGGCGACGCCGATGGCGTGGTCGCCATCCCTGCCGCCTACGCCGCCGATGTGCTGGCGCTGGCCTTGAAGAAGGAAGCGGCCGAGGCCGTGTCCAAAGAGAAGATCCTGGCCGGCGTCTACAAGAAGCCCTGGCTCGAAAAAACCATTGCTGAAAAGACCGGAGCCGCCTGATGTCCTTCATTTCCGAGAAAATTCGTCGCATCAAGCTGTCGCCCAGCGTGGCAGCGCGCGCCATCATCGCCGAGCTGCGTGAACAAGGCCGCCGTGTCATCGACCTGACCATTGGCGAACCGGATTTCTCGACGCCCCAACACATCCGCGACGCCGCCAAGGCCGCGATCGACCGTGGCGAAACCAAGTACCCGGCCGCCCAGGGCACCATGCCGCTGCGAAAGGCTGCCCGCGTGCGCCTGCTGCTGGACACCGGTGTGGACTACCCGGTCGGCCAGATCATCGTCAGCACCGGCGCCAAGCAAGTGCTGTTCAACGGCCTGGCAGCCACCTTGAACGACGGCGACGAAGTGATCATCCCGGCGCCGTTCTGGGTGTCCTACCCGGACATGGTGCTGGTCAACGGCGGCGTGCCGGTGCCGGTTTCCACCACGCCGGCCACCGGCTACAAGCTGACCCCGGAAGCCCTGGAAGCCGCGATTACCCCGCGCACCAAGTGGCTGATGATGAATGCCCCCAGCAACCCCACCGGCGCGGTCTACGGCCAGCAAGAGTGGGAAGCCCTGGCCGCGGTGCTGCGTCGTCATCCGCACGTGTGGCTGATGACCGACGACATCTACGCCCGTCTAGGTTTCCTCGACACCCCCGCCGTGCACCCGCTGCAAGTGGCGCCCGACCTGGCCCCGCGTACGCTGGTGGTCAACGGCGTGTCGAAGGCCTACGCGATGACCGGCTGGCGCATCGGCTACGGTGCGGGTCCTGAAGAACTGATCAAGGCCATGGCCATCCTGCAGTCGCAAAGCACCTCGGGTGCCTCGTCGATCAGCCAGGCTGCGGCGCTAGAAGCCTTGTCGGGCCCGCAGGAATGCGTGCTGGAATTTGCCAAGATCTTCCGCGCCCGCCGGGACGTGGCCGTGGCAGAACTGTCGCGCACGCCGGGCCTGAACGTGGTGGTGCCGGAAGGCGCGTTCTACGTCTTCCCGGACTGCAATGCACTGCTGGGCAAGAAAACCCCCGACGGCAAGGTGATCGCCAGCGACACCGACCTGACCAATTACTTCCTGCGCGATGCGGGCGTGGCCGTGATCGATGGCCATGCCTACGGCGCACCGGGCACCTTCCGCCTGTCGTTCGCGGCATCGGAAGACGACATCCGGGCTGGTTGCGCAGGCATCCGGGCCGCGTGCGAAAAGCTGAGCTAAGCCCTTTCCCCACAGATCCACCGAGGAGCACACATGAAACTGACCAACATCGCATACGGCCTGCTGGCCCTGACGCTTGCAAGCGCTGCCACTGTGGCGAAAGCCGACCAACTGGACGACGTGAAGAAGAAGGGCGAACTGGTGTGCGGCACGCTCGGCACCTCGCAGCCCTTCAGCTTCCAGGACCCGGCCACCCGTGAACTGGTGGGCTACGACATCGACATGTGCAGCCTGGTTGCCAAGAAGATCGGCGTGAAGATCCAGTTCAAGCAGATCTCGGTCGCCGCCCGCATTCCCGAGCTGAACGAAAGCCGCGTCGACATCCTGGCCGCGAACCTGGGCTACTCGCCCGATCGCGCCGAGCAGATCGCGTTCAGCCACGCCTACTACGTCAGCCCGCAGAAGCTGCTGGTCCGCGCCGACTCGCCCTACCAGACCATCGACTCGCTGGACGGCCAGCGCGTCGCGGCGACCAAGGGTTCGAGCTCGGAGCGCCAGATCAAGGAACGCCTGGCCAAGTCGCAGGTGATCGGCTACGCCGACAGCCCGGCCGCCTACCTGGCCCTGCAGCAAAAGAAGGTCGAGGCGCAATTCGCGTCCGAGCTGATCATGGCCCGTCTGGTCATGCAATCGCCGCCGACCTCGCCGGTTCGCATGATCGAGCAGCCGGTGTTCAACGAAGCCTGGGGCCTGGGCGTGCGCAAGACGGAAGGCCAATTCCTGCGTCAGGTGAACCGTGCGCTGGAAGAAGCGGAAGCCACCGGCGAAGCCAAGAAGATCTTCGAAAAGTGGTTCGGTCCCAACACCGAATACAAGATCAATCGTTCGTTCACGATCGGCCGTATCGTCGGCTGATCGACCTCTGATCTTCGTGTGTCCCGGCCGATCTGCTGAGCGGCCGACAGGCAACGGGCCGGCCTATCGAACGGCCGGCCCGTTGCCATGTGCGCCGTCCCCGCTGGGCGGCTGGCACACCGCTTCACGGCGCCATGCTGCACGGCGTCCCGCCTGTCATTCGTCGCCGCTGGCGACTCCCACGAGAAAACCCGCCGCATGAGCTTTCTCACTAACGCCCAATTGCTCTCGATGCTCGAGGGCATGCTGACCACGGTCCAGCTGTTTGCGATCTGTTGGGTGATGGCGTTCACGCTTGCCGTGCTGCTGGTGGTGATTCGCACCATCGACTTCGCGCCTTGCCGCTGGTTCGTCGACACCTACGTGGAATTCCATCGCAACGTGCCGCTGCTGGTGCAGGTGCTGTTCTGGTATTTCGGCATGCCCGAGCTGCTGCCCGAGCCCGTGCGGATGTGGCTGTATGCGCACAACGCCGAGATGTCGCTGGCCGCCATCGCGTTGTCGCTGGGCTCTGCCGCCTACATCGCGGAAGACATTCGCAGCGGTCTGCGCGCCATTCCGGCCACCCAGTTCGAAGCCTCGCGTGCGCTTGGGTCGAGCTTCCTGCAGACCATGCGTTTCGTGATCGTGCCGCAGGCCATCCGTACCTCGATTCCGCCGCTGGTCAGCCGCGCGCTGCTGCTGTTCAAGAACACCTCGGTGGCCATGGCCATCGGTGTGGTCGAACTGACCTACCGTGCTCGCGAGATCGAGAGCGAGACCTACCGTACCTACGCCACCTTTGGTGCGGCGACCATCATGTATCTGCTCGGATCGTTCCTGATCATGTTCGTCGGTTCCCGTCTGTACAAACGCTATCGCATCAACACGGGAGCCGGTCATGCTTGAGATCCTGCAGGACTTCTGGCTTCAGCTGCTGATCGGTCAGTACCCCAAGGGCCCGCTCGGCGGCCTGGTGATGACGCTGATCCTGGCGGTGTGCGGCTTGCTCGCATCGCTGCCAGTGGCTGTGCTGCTGGCGATTGCACGCGTGAGCCCGTATCGCTGGGTGGCCCGCAGTGCAGCGGTCTTCGTCAACTGCGTGCGTGGCATGCCGCTGCTGATGTTGATCTTCTGGTCCTACTTCGTGCTCCCCAAGCTGACCGGCTTCTCGCTGAGCGGCTTCTGGACCTTGCTGGCGGCGCTCGTGATCTACGAGAGCGCCTACCTGTCCGAGGTGGTGCGATCCGGCATCGAGGCCTTGCCGCGCGGCCAGATCGAGGCGTCGCGTTCGCTGGGCGTGGGCTACTGGACGACCATGCGCAAGGTGGTGCTGCCACAGGCCTTGTTCAACGTCTTGCCCAGCATGACCAGCCAGTTCGTCTCCACCATCAAGGAAACCTCGCTGGGTTACGTGATCAGCGTGAACGAGCTGACCTTTGCAGCAAACCAGGTCAACAACATGTTGCTGACCAAGCCGCTGCAGGTGTTCGGCCTGCTGGCCCTGATTTATTTCATCGTGTGTTTCAGCATGAGCCGCGCGCTGCGCTCGCTGGAATGGCGGGTGCGCCGTGCGCGCGCCATGGTTTGAGGATTCGTCATGATCGAGCTCCAGCAAGTCAACAAATGGTATGGCGAGCACCACGTGCTCAAGGACGTGAACCTCGAAGTTGCGCGCGGTGAAGTGGTGGTGGTGTGCGGCCCGTCGGGCTCGGGCAAGTCCACGCTGATCCGCACCATCAACCGCCTGGAAGCCATCGGCAACGGCAAGATCCTGGTCGATGGCGACGATGTGCATGCCAAGAGCACCAACATCAATCGCCTGCGCCAGAAGATCGGCTTCGTGTTCCAGCAGTTCAACCTGTTCCCGCACATGAGCGTGCTGGACAACGTGTTGTACGCACCGGTCAACATCCTGAAGCAGCCGCGCGCGCAAGCCACCGAGCTTGCGCGCAGCTTGCTGGAACGCGTGGGCCTGGCCGACAAGGTCAAGGCTTTCCCGGGATCGCTGTCGGGTGGCCAGCAGCAGCGCGTGGCGATTGCCCGCGCACTGGCACTCAAGCCGCCGGTGATGCTGTTCGACGAACCCACCAGTGCGCTCGATCCGGAAATGGTCGGCGAAGTCCTGCAGGTGATGAAGTCGCTGGCCCGTGACGGCATGACCATGGTCTGCGTCACGCACGAAATGGGCTTTGCCCGCGACGTGTGCGACCGCGTCATCTTCATGGACGGCGGTGTGATCCTGGAAAGCGCCACGCCCGAGGAGTTCTTCAGTGCACCGAAGACCCCGCGCGCCCAGCGCTTCCTGGCCGATGTGATCGGGCATTGATCGGCCATCGGCACTCACAGGGCATTCAGTCCGCTTGGGATAAACAGTGTGTGCGCAAGGGGGTGTTATGGTTGACCGTCCTCACCCTGTACCCGCTGCGCGCATGTACACCCTCAAGCAACTCGAGGCGTTCTACTGGAGCGCCACCCTGGGCAGCTTCAACGCATCGTCGAACCGGCTGCACACGACGCAGTCGGCCATCGCCAAGCGGGTAGGCGAACTCGAGTCCTTTGCCGGCATGCCCTTGTTCGAGCGTCAGTCGCGCCGCCTGGTGCTGACGCAGCAAGGACACAAGCTGCTGGTGATGGCGCGCGAAATGCTGGAACTGAACCAGCGCATCGTGCAGAGCATCGGCGACCCCAGTTCGCTTGAAGGCGTGGTGCGCCTGGGCGTGACCGAGCTGGTCGGTCTGACCTGGCTGGCGACCCTGATCGACGAGATGAACCGCCGTTATCCCAACGTGCAATTGATGCCCGAGATCGACGGTGGGCTGACCTTGTACGAGCGCTTGCAGCGCGATGAGCTGGATCTTGCCTTCATGCCCGGCCCGTTCTGGAGCTACGAGTACGACAGCACGCCGCTTGGCTCGGTGCGCAACGTCTGGATGGCGAGCCCGGACATCGACATCGAGCTGGGTCGCGCGCTGACGCCGCACGACCTGGCGCCATACCCGGTGATCTCACAGCCGCCGAATTCGGCGCTGTCGCACATCTACGATGTGTGGTTTGCCGAACAGGGCATGTCGGTCAAACGGGTGTTCACCTGCAACAACCTCGGGGTGACCGCGCAACTGACCGCCTTGGGCATGGGCATCAGTTATCTGCCAGATGCGTACTTTGCGCCGGTGGTGGCGCGTGGCGTATTGCGACGGCTGGACGTGAAACCCGATCTGCCGCCCATCCACTATTACTCGGTCTGCAAGAAGCATTTCATGACGCCGCTTTTGTCGATGCTGGTCGACGTGGCCTGCGAAGTGGCGCGTTTCGATATTGCCGGTGGGACCTCGCGCAGGCAGGGTGGCACGCCCTCGGAAGCCTCGCCCTGACTGGCTGTCCGGCTCAAGCCGGCCAACGCATCGCGTTGGCGAAATCCACAAACGCCCGCAGTGGCGCCGGCAGGTGCCGACGTCCCGAGTAGTACAGGAACGGGCCGGAAAACCCCGGCCACCAGTCACCCAATACGGGTTCCAATTCGCCGCGATCCAGGTAGGGCTGCAGCCAGTCTTCGAACAGGAAGATGATGCCGTTGCCGGTCAGCGCGGCCGCCACCGCAAGCTCCAGCGCCGTTCCCACTTCGACCACCAGCGGACCTTTCGGGTCCACGCTCACCGTTTCGCCCTTGCGCTCGAATTGCCAGGGCGGCATGGCGCCGCTCACGTGGCGGATGCGCAGGCAGCTGTGATCGAGCAGATCGCGCGGGTGTTGCGGGCGACCGCGCTTGTCCAGGTAGGCAGGGGCAGCGGCTGCCGCAAAGCGCTGCCATGTCGGCCCGATGGGCACGGCAATCATGTCCTGCTCCAGGCGCTCCTCGTAGCGGATGCCGGCGTCGCAGCCTTCGGCCACCAGATCGACGAAGCGGTCCTGGGCGATCACTTCCACGCAGACATCCGGGTAGGCGGCGAGGAAGGGCGGAACAATGCGGGGCAGGATGGTGCGGGCCACGTTCACCGGTACGTTCAAGCGCAGCCGCCCGGCGGGGCGATCCCGGAAACCGTTCACCACATCCAGCGCGGATTCCACTTCGGCTAGGGCAGGGCGCAGCCGTTCCAGCAGGCGCGCGCCCGCGTCAGTGGGCGCCACATTGCGCGTGGTCCGGTGCAAGAGCCGCACGCCCAGCCGGGTTTCCAGCCGGCGCATGGCCTCACTCAGACGCGATGCGCTCGTGCCGGTCGCTCGCGCTGCCCCGCGAAAGCCGCCTTCGCGCGCGATGGCCACGAACGCGGCCAAGTCTTCCAGGTCTGCCATTGAAGGTTTCCAGTGTGTTGATTTCCGCACGCCCCGTGCTGATTGCGCCGGATAGTCAGGCAATCGTACACGTCTTAATCTGGCTGCTCACCCGAATTTCATCTCATCTCTGGACACGCCACCATGACCGACATCACCACAGCAGGCACCTTCAAACTTGGCGATCGCCAAGTCAATCGCATGGGTTACGGCGCCATGCAGCTCGCCGGGCTCGGCGTATTTGGTCCGCCGAAAGACCGGGCAGGCGCGCTGGCGGTTTTGCGGGCGGCGGTGGAGGCGGGTGTCAATCATTTGGACACCAGCGATTTTTACGGACCGCACATCACCAATCAGCTGATTCGCGAAGCCCTGCACCCGTATCGCGACGACCTGACCATCGTCACCAAGATCGGCGCGAAGCGTGGCGCAGACGGTTCCTGGAACCCGGCCTTCACGCCGGCCGAGCTGGAAAGTGCGGTCCACGACAATCTGCGCAATCTGGGTCTGGACGTGCTGGACGTGGTGAACCTGCGCGTGATGTTCGACGTCCACGGCCCGGCAGAAGGGTCGATTGCGGCGCAGGTGGAAGCGCTGGCCGAGCTTCAGCGCAAGGGTCTGGTCAAGCACATCGGCCTGAGCAATGTCACCCGCACGCAGATCGCCGAAGGCCGGGCGATGGTCGACATCGTCTGCGTGCAGAACCAGTACAACCTGGTGCACCGTGGCGACGATGGCTTGATCGACGAACTGGCTGCAGCGGGTACGGCCTATGTGCCGTTCTTCCCGCTGGGTGGTTTCTCGCCACTGCAATCCTCGACCTTGGACGACGTCGCCAAACAGGTCGGGGCCACGCCGATGCAGACCGCGCTTGCCTGGCTGCTGCACCGCTCGCCGAACATCTTGCTGATCCCGGGCACGTCTTCAGTCAAGCATCTGGAACAGAACCTGGCGAGTGCCAGCCTGCGCTTGCCGGCGGATGTGCTGGCGGTGCTGGATGGTCTGGCCGGGGATGCTGCGTCCCCCTGAGCTTGCGAGGCGAGGACGTGAGCGTCGGATAAGGGCTTGACCTGGCCAATGTATTCAATCGCGTTGGCCAGGCAGCGCAGTCAACGCCGCCGCTTATCGCGCCGCTGGCGGCTGCGAGCCAGTTGCCTGCTCCACATAACTCACCACCCGATCCAGCACCGGCGCCCGGAAGCGCAGCGGGCGGGCAAAGCTGCCGATCATCATCGCGTGGCCGATGCCGTCGAAGGTCTCGGTCTGCGCCGGCACGCCGGCCGCGCGCAGCTTTTCCGCCAGCTGACGGGTATTGCGCACCGGGTCCACGGTCTTGTCGTCGCCGCCTGCCAGCAGCAGGGCTGGCACGCGCGTCTCGCCCACGTGGTTGATCGGCTGTGAGTCCGGCGGCGTATTCGGCGCGAGGAACGCGGGCTTGATATCTTCACCCGTGATCGGCGTGAAGTCGTACGGCCCGGCCAGGCCGATCCAGCCACGCAACATGGCCGGCTTCTCGCCATAGACCGCCAGCCAGCGCGGGTCCATGGCCACCATGGCTGCGTTGTAGCCACCTGCGCTGTGCCCCATCACGAACAATTCGTCCCGATTGCCGCCGTGCTCGGCAATGTGTGCACGCGTCCAGGCCAGGGCCCGCGCCGAGTCGTCCAGGAAGCCCGTGTAGGTCACTTGCGGCGACAGCCGGTAATCGACGATCACTGCCGTGATGCCGCGTGCGGCCAGCGCCTCGCCGACGAACAGGTAGTCGGCGCGGTCGCCGCTGGTCCAGCTGCCGCCGTAGAAGAACACCACCACCGGGGCGTTTGCCTTGTCCGTCGGTCGGTAGATGTCGAGCCGCTGGCGGGGATCGGTGCCATACGCAATGTCCTGGTCGCGGCTGAAATGGCTGCCCGGCGTCAAGGCGTTGAGCGTGCCCAGCGGCGAGCAGGCTGCCAGCGCGGCCAGCAGGGGAACGGCCAGCATCGCCATCTTCAACATGCGCTTCATCGTGAGTTTCCTGAGCAGTGGGGGGGACGACCAGCGCCTGGCCGCAAGTAAATCTTGGCCAGGCAATGGGTCCCGATGAAAGTTCTACGCGCGCCAGCCGCGCTTGGTTGCAGTGAGTCGCATTTGTTTGCATCGGCGCGTGGCCGGGCGTTTCCAGCTCGACCATCAGGCCAATGATCTCGCAAGGCCCGTGCCGCTGCGCCGATTCAGTCGAAACCCTTTCCATGCCCGGTCTCGTCATTGCCGATTGCCGCCTATCAAAACTGGAGTTATATTGTTCTACAACAAGAGTTATTTCTATGAGATAGGAGACAGCATGGCGCAGTTCATCGAAATCGAGACGCACGGCCAGACCGGACTGCTTCGGCTGAACCGTCCTGAGAAGCTCAACGCCTGGCACAAGCCCATGCGCGACGAGATCATCGCGGCGCTCAAGGCCTTCGACGCCGACGAGGCCATCCGCGCCATCATCATGACCGGGGCAGGGGACCGCGCTTTCTGCGCCGGCCAGGATCTGGCCGAAGCGCACGGCTTCGACGTCACGGCATCCGAGGCATGGATGCACGAGTGGGAGGACTACTACGACACGATTCGCAGCCTGAGCAAGCCGCTGGTGATGGCGCTGAACGGCACGGCTGCAGGCTCGGCCTTCCAGGTGGCATTGTTGGGTGACATCCGCGTGGGCCATCCGGGCGTGCGCATGGGCCAGCCGGAAATCAATTCCGGCATCGCCAGCGTGACCGGCCCCTGGATCATGCAATCGATGATCGGTATGTCGCGCACCATCGAACTGACGCTGACCGGCCGCATGATGGAAGCCGAGGAATGCCATCGCATTGGCCTGATCCATCACCTGGTGCCCGCCGACCAGGTCCTGCCGCGCGCCATGGAAGTGGCCGCCTTGCTGGCCAGCAAGCCGCCGGTCGCCATGCGCCTGGACAAGGCACGCTTCCGCGAAATGACCCAGCCGGGGTTCGAAGAAGCCATCCGCGCCGGCATCCGCATCCAGGGCGAGTCCTACGCCACGGGCGAGCCGCAACGCATGATGGAAGAGTTCTTCCGCGTGCGCGGGCACTCGGTCCCGGCCAAGAGCTAAGAAACAGCAAGACCGGGCCGGTCGCATCGACGCGGCACGTGCCCGGCAACCCCAGCGTCAAAAAGACAAGGCCGAACATACGGCCGCCGCAAGACGAAGGCTTCCCCCAAGCGTTGCACGCCCCCGAATCAGCGAGGAGACACTCATGAGCCAACAAGACAAGCACGCCATCAACACAACCCGTCGTCGCATCCTGCAGGCATCTGCCGGTGCAGGCGCCGCATTGCTGCTGCCCGCAGGTGTCCACGCCCAGGCCAAGCGCCTGATCGTGTCCGATCCGGGCGGCCCCTACACCGACGCCTACCGCAAGGCCTTCTACGATCCGTTCTTCAAAGAGACCGGCACCGTGGTCGTCAACGTCGCCCGCGAATCGCAGCCGGTGTCGCTGTTCACCGCCATGGTCCAGACCAAGAACTACATCTGGGACGCGACGATCCTGACCCTGTCGAGCGACATCCCGATCCTGGAAGCGCGCGGCTTGCTCGAACCCATCGGCCTGAAGGCTGCCGACTTCCCCGGCGTGATGCCGGAAGCCATCCGCCCCGACTGGCTGGGTGTGGACGTGTACGCGACCACCATGGCCTATCGCAGCGACAAGTTCGGCGCCAACGGTCCCAAGACCTGGGCCGATTTCTGGGACGTGCAGAAATTCCCGGGCCGCCGCAGCCTGCGCCGCAACGCGCTCGACACGCTGGAACAGGCCTTGATGGCCGACGGCGTGCCGGCCGACAAGCTCTACCCGATGGACCTGGATCGCGCCTTCAAGAGCCTGGACAAGATCAAGGCGCACATCTCGGTGTGGTGGACCAGCGGTGCGCAATCCACGCAGCTGATCCAGTCCGGCGAAGTCGACATGATCTCGACCTGGAACGGCCGCAGCCAGAGTGCCATCGATGGGGGCGCACCGGTCACCATCAACTGGAACCAGGGCCTGTATTCGATCGAAGGCTGGGGCATCCCCAAGGGCACGCCGCGCGCCGACATCGCCAAGCAATTCGTGCGCTTCTGCGCCGACGCCAAGCGTCAGGCCATGTTCACCGACCTGCTGGCCTACGGCCCGACCAACCTCAAGGCCTACGACAGCATCGCGCCCGCCCGTGCGGCGCTGCTGCCGACCGCTGCGCCCAACATTGCCGGCATGGTCTTGCCCAGCCCGCAATGGTGGAACGACAACCGTACTGCGGTCACCGAGCGTTTCAACGCCTGGCTGCTGGGTTGAGGTAACGATGCATCCAAAGCTGTCCACCCGGGGTCTTGCCAAGCGCTACGGCGCAGTCAACGCCCTGTTGCCGACCGATCTCGACGTCCTGCCGGGCGAATTACTGACCCTGCTCGGCCCCTCGGGCTCGGGCAAGACGACGCTGCTGCAGATGTTGGCAGGGCTCGTCGAGCCCAGCGGTGGACAGCTGTTCATCGACGGGAAAGAGGCCACCGACCTGCCCGCCGGTGAACGCGGCATCGGCATGGTGTTCCAGAGCTATGCGCTGTTCCCGCACATGACGGTGGCCGAGAACGTCGGTTACCCCTTGCGCATGCGCCGCCGCAAGCCTGCCGAGATCGAAGCCGAAGTGGCCAGCGCGCTGGCCATGGTCAGGATGGATGCGTTCGGCGCGCGCTACCCGCGCGAGCTGTCGGGCGGGCAGCAGCAACGCATTGCGCTGGCGCGGTGCTTTGTCTACCGCCCCGGCATCATCTTGCTGGACGAGCCGCTGGGTGCGTTGGACAAAAATCTGCGCGAGCACATGCAGGGCGAAATCCGCAGCCTGCATCGTGAACTCGGCGCCACTTTCATTTACGTCACGCACGACCAGGACGAGGCGCTCAGCCTGTCCGACCGGGTCTGTCTGATGAACGACGCGCGCATCGAACAGATCGGTTCGCCGCGCGACTTGTACGACCGACCTGTATCGCGCTTTGCGGCCAACTTCATTGGACAATCCAATCTGCTGGATGGTCGACTCGACGCAGGTGGTTTCGTATGGCGTGACCGCAAGCTGGTCGTGTCGGAACCGGGCGCTGCCAGCCTGCCCAAGGCCAGCCTGATGGTGCGGCCCGAAGTCGTGCGCCTGGTGCCGGCAGAGCAGGGCGTCCTGCAAGGCACGGTGCGCGAGCTGGTGTTCCAGGGCTCGGACATCAAGCTGATCGCGAGCCTGCCCGGCGGCGAAGAATTCAGCGCACGCGTGTCCTGCCAGACGCCGCACCCCAGCGTGGGTGAAGCGGTCGGCCTGAGCTGGGACCCGCAGCACGCCGTCGTGTTGTCGAGGTAAGCGGCCATGCGCACGCGATCCCTCTGGCACACCTGCCGGCCCTGGCTGCCCGGCATTCCCGCGATCCTGTTCCTGATCGTGTTCTTCATCGTTCCGGTGCTGGAAATCCTGGTCAATTCGTTCAGCAGTTCGGACGGCACCTGGGGCTTCGCGCAATACGTGCGCATTGGCCAGCAGCCCGCCTACCTGCGCGTGCTGGGCGTCACCTTGATGATCTCGGCGCTGACGGCGCTGCTCAGCGTGGCGCTGGCCTATCCGTTTGCCTACCTGCTGAGCCAGATCACCGCCAAGCAGCGCGCTCGCTGGCTGATCTGGCTGCTGATCCCGTTCTGGACCAGTTACCTGGTCAAGACCTTTGCGTGGATTCTGCTGCTGTCGCGCACCGGCGTGCTGCGCTCGCTGGCCGATGCCTTCGGCGCAGGCGAGATCACAAGCTCGCTGATCCCGTCCCTGACCGGTGTGCTGGTCGGCATGGTGCACGCGATGGTGCCGCTGGCCGTGATGAGCATGCTGCCCATCATGCAGGGCATCGATTCGCAGCTGTCGCGCGCCGCACATACGCTGGGCGCCGGCCGTCGCACCGCGTTCTTCACCATCTTCATGCCCTTGTCGATGTCGGGCGCGGCCGCTGCGGGCCTGCTGGTGTTCATCACCAGCCTGGGCTTTTTCATTGTGCCCGCACTGCTGGGCACACCGCGCGAAACCATGGTCGGTCAGCTGGTCATCTCGGTGATTCTGGAACTGTTCGACATGCCGTTTGCAGGCGCCTTGTCGGTGCTGCTGCTGGCCGTCACCATCGTGGTCTTCATCGCCTACGACCGCTGGGTGGGCTTGTCGTCGATGAGCGGCGATGCACCCGCCCGACGCGGCGGCAGTCCGCGCATGCAAGCCTTCTGGGGCGCGCTGGGTCGCTGGGCCGACCAGGCACTGCCTGCACCCAAGCGTGGCACGGTCGCGCGCCGGCCCTGGTCGCTGCACGTCTACGGCGCGCTGGTGGCCTTGTTCCTGATGCTGCCGGTGCTGACCGTGGTGCCGATCTCGTTCACCAGTTCCAACTTCCTGGCCTTCCCGCCGCAAGGCTTCAGCCTGCGCTGGTACGAGACCTTCATGAGCTCGCCCGCCTGGCAATCGGCCTTCGTGCGCTCGGTGCTGGTGGCGACGTCCACCGCGCTGATCGCCGTGGCGCTGGGCCTGGGCGCTGCGCTGATGCTGGTGAAGATGCGCGGCAAGATCGGCAATGCGCTGTTCTCGTTCTTCGTGGCACCGCTGATTCTGCCGCGCATCGTGATTGCCGTGGGCCTGTTCTACCTGTTCGCCCGCATGGGGCTGACCGGTACCGATGCCGGCCTGGTGCTGGGCCACACGGTGCTGGCGATTCCCTATGTCGTGGTGACCATGGCGGCTGCCTTGAAGCGCTACGACTGGCGACTGGACGATGCAGCAAAGATTCTGGGTGCAAGTTCTGCCGCGCGGCTGCGCACGGTGATGCTGCCGATTCTGCTGCCGTCGATGGCCTCGGCCTTCCTGTTCGCCTTCCTGACTTCGTTCGACGAACTGACGATTGCGATCTTCGTCAGCGGCGGCCTGAAGACCACGCTGCCCAAGCAGATGTGGGACGACATGCTGCTTCAGGTCAATCCCACCCTGGCGGCGGTATCCACCACGCTGCTGGCCATCATCACTCTCATTATTTTCGCGATGGCCATGCTGCGACGCGAACGAAAAAATCATGCATGACTACACGCGTTACTTCCCCGTCCGTGGCGACGATGACCAGCTCGACGTGCAAGGCATCCTGCATGCCGGCCTGAACGCCACGCCCGATCGCATGGTGCTGGCCTTCGACGACGAGCAATGGTCGGTCGGCCGTCTGCGCCGCCACGTCGCACTCAGCCAGGCCTGGCTTGCCGGGCAAGGCATGGTGGCAGGCGACCGCGTCGCCGTCATGCTGAAAAACCACCCGGCGCACGTGGCCCTGATCTACGCGCTGATCCTGTCGGGCATGGTGTGGGTACCCGTCAATACGCGCCTGAAGTCCGCAGGCCTGCAATACCTGATCGACCACGCCAAGCCCAAGCTGGTGGTGGTCGAGCCCGAGTTCGACGAGCAAGTATCGCAAGCCGGTGCGGCCCATCCGTTCACGCTGGTGCATGCGGATGCCGATACCGAAAGCACGGGCGAGGGCGCGGCGATCATGCGTGCCGAATGCCAACCCAGCGACCTGCTGTGCCTGATATACACATCCGGCACCACCGGCGCACCCAAGGGCGTGCGCTTCACGCACCGCATGCTGCGCATCGCCAGCGAAGCCGCCTTGCTGGCCGCCGATGCGAAGGACGGCGACCGGCTGTTCCTGTGGGAACCGCTGTGCCACATCGGCGGCGCACAAATGCTGATGGCGCCATTCCTGGCCAAGGTGTCCTTGCATGTGGTGCCCGCGTTCTCGCTCAGCCGCTTCTGGCAGCAGGTCGAGACATCTGGCGCCACCCACCTGCATTACCTGGGCGGCGTGCTGGAACTGCTGATGCGCCAGCCGGAATCCATTCCCGCCACGCACAGCATTCGTGTGGCCTGGGGCGCGGGACTGAACAAGCTCACCTGGAAGCAGGCGCAGGACACCCTCGGCATGGAATTGCGCGAGTGCTATGGCATGACCGAGTGTTCCAGCTTCGGCACCTTCAACCAGACCGGCAAGCCGGGGTCGATGGGGCGCGTGTTGCCGTGGATGACGCTGGACTTGCTGGATGAACATGGCCAGCCGGTAGGCGTGGGCGAGCATGGCGAGATCGTGCTGGGCACCGACGTGGAAGGCGCATTCCTGGCCGGCTATCTGGACAATCCGGAAGCCACCGCGAGCACCTTGCGCGACGGTCGCCTGTACACCGGCGACATTGCCTGGCGCGATGCCGATGGCGACTTGTTCTTCGTAGGCCGGCGCACCGACAGCATGCGCGTGCGTGGCGAGAACGTATCTGCCTGGGAAATCGAACGCGTGTTCGCCCAGCATCCCGAGGTCAGCTCGGTAGCAGCGGTGGGCGTGAAAAGCGACATCGGCGAACAGGAAGTACTGCTGTACGTGCAATGCACGGACTGCTCGCCGGAGAACCTGGCACGCCTGGCGCCGGCCTTGTCCACCTGGGCATCCGGTCGTCTGGCAAGCTACCAGTTGCCGCGTTACTACCGCTTGGTGGAACGCTTCGATCTGACCCCCAGTGAGCGCATCCGCAAGCACTTGCTGCCGCGTGAACTGAACGGGGCGTGGGACCGTTCCGAACGAGCCTGAACACAGACGCGTGAATGCAAAAGGGCAGCGATTTCGCTGCCCTTTTTATCGTCTGTGTCGATGCCCGATCAACGTCGTCCCGAGATCGCTCCCGCTGCGGTGATCACCAGGTCCGACAGGTGCTTCTCGTCTTCTGCGCCACGCCAACGCGGCTTGGTCACCGCCACGTTGATGCCACCCAGCGGACGGCCCTCCGCGTCCACGATGGCGGCCGCCACCGAGATGTCGCCCATGTAGTATTCCTCGGCCGTCATCGCATAACCCGCATCGCGAATGCGCGCCAGACGCGCGTGGATGCTGGGGCGATCCGCCACCGTGTTTGGCGTATGCGCAATCAGCTGCGTGTCGTCCAGCAAGGCATCGACCTGCTCGGTCGGCATCTGGGCCAGCATGGCCAAACCCGGCGAGGTGCAATACGCGGGCAGGCGATTGCCCACGATCACCGTCGGATTGAGCACATGGCGGCTGACGATGCGCAGCACGTAGACGATGTCCGGACCATCGAGCACCGTGATGTTGGTGGTCTCTTCGGTCTCGCGGCTGAGCTGCTGCAGATAAGGCGTGGCGCGATACACCAGGTCGTTCGACGCCACATAGTTGTACGTGAAATCGAACAGCTTCACGCCCAGCGAGTAGGTCTTGCTCGACTCGTCTTTCTGCAGGTATCCCAGCGTCACCAAGGTATAGGTGAAGCGCTGCGCCGTGCTGACGTCCATGCCGGTCTGCGCGGCCACTTGCGACAGCGTCAGACGCTTGCGCGTACCGTCGAAGGCCGACAGCACCCGCATCGCCTTTTCCACCGAATTGACGAACAGCGACGAACGTTCCGGCGCGTTGGCGTTTGGCGCAGTCTTGGCGGCGGATATCGACGGAACGGTGGGCGACCGGTGCGGTGCGGGTGACTTGTTGGACATGATTCGAGACTGGGTTCGGGACGTAATTCGAACCTCAGTTCGGCTGCATGAAGCGCGCCTTGAAGCGCTTGCCCTTGATGCTGGTCTTCAGCAGCTTTTCCAGGGTCTCGTCCGCGATTTCCTGCTTGAGCGCAATGAAGGTCACAAACTCGGTGATGTTGATCTTGCCCACCTGTTCCATGGTCAGCCCGATGTCCTTGGTCAGCGCGCCCAGGAAATCGCCCGGACGCAGCTTGTCCTTCTTGCCGCCATGCACGCACACGGTGGCCATCGGCGGACGCAGCGGACCGCCGGGTGCGGGCTTCAGCTTCGAGATGTCGCGCCACTGCAGCGGGCTGCCGATGTAGGTCTCGATCAGGTTGGCGAAGTGCATCTCTTCCGGCGCGGCCAGGTTCAGCGCCAGGCCCTTTTCACCACTGCGACCGGTGCGGCCGATGCGGTGAACATACAGTTCCTTGTCACGCGTCACGTCCACGTTGATCACGGCATCCAGGTTGGGGATGTCCAGGCCACGTGCGGCCACGTCGGTGGCCACCAGGATCGAGCAGCTGCGGTTGGCGAACAGCACCAGCACGTCGTCGCGATCACGTTGTTCCAGGTCACCATGCAAAGCCAGCGCGCTGAAACCCTGGCGCACCAGTTCTTCGGCCAGCTCGCGGCACTGCGCTTTGGTATTGCAGAACGCAATGGCGGATTCCGGGCGGAAGTGCATCAGCAGCTTGGCAACGGCTTCCGTGCGCTCGTCGGGATCGATCTCGTAGAAGAACTGCTCGATCTGCGCTTGCTCATGCAGCGACTCGACCTTCAGTTCCTGCGGATTGCGCATCAGCCGCGAGCTGATCTTCTTGATGTCGTCCGGGAAGGTCGCCGAGAACAGCAGCGTCTGGCGACGCTGCGGGCACAGCGCCACGATCTGCGAGATCTGGTCGATGAAGCCCATGTCGACCATGCGGTCGGCTTCGTCCAGCACCAGCGTGCGCAGGTCTTGCAGTTCCAGGCTGCCACGTTCCAGGTGATCGAAGATCCGGCCTGGCGTGCCCACGATCACGTGCGCGCCATACAGCAGCGATTCCACCTGCGGCCGCATCGGCGTGCCGCCAGACAGATTCAGAATCTTCAGATTCGGAATCGAGCGCGCCAGCTTGCGCACCTCTTGTGACACCTGGTCGGCCAGTTCCCGCGTCGGGCACAAGACCAGCGCCTGCACCTTGAAACTCGTCACATCGAGTTCGTGCAGCAGACCGATACCAAAGGCCGCGGTCTTGCCGCTACCCGTCTTCGCCTGGGCGATCAGGTCCTTGCCGGCCAGAATGGTCGGCAGGCTCTGCGCCTGGATCGGGGTCATGGTGTGATAGCCAAGGGTGTCCAGCGTCGCGAGCATCGCGGGGGACAAAGGCAGGCTGGAAAAGACGCTAGTGGTCACAGGAGGCAATCAAAAAGGGGCAACCGGGTAGTTTAACAGTTTGCCGATGACAGCCTGTGCACGATGGTGCGTGTTGCCAACAGCCATCATGTCGATGCATGTATGCCGGTCTGGCCCGATTCGCCCCGAATTCGCCGTAAGGGTAATCGCCGTCTTAAATTACCAGCGACTAATACCTAGACTTTGAGCCCACACGCTCTGGTCTTGATGTCCCCACCACAGGCCGTCGCGGCCATCACCGACCCGAGGTCAAGCAATGTCCAGCGCACCATCCAGCACGTCTTCCGCTTCTGACGCATCCCCCGTTCTGCTCGCCATAGATGGACCGGTGGCACGCCTCACCTTCAACCGTCCTGCCGTGCTCAACGCGCTCGATGGCGCCATGGCCGCTGCCTGGCAAGATGCCCTGCACACCGTGCGCGACACCCCCGGCCTGCGCGTGCTGCTGGTGCGCGGTGCCGGCCGCGCCTTCATGGCGGGCGGCGACCTGGGCGCCTTGCAGCAAAATCCCGTTGCCAAGGTGCAGGCCTTGCTGCCGGTGGCCCACGAGTGCCTGCGCGTGCTGACCGAGCTGCCGATGCCGGTGGTGGCCAGCCTGCACGGCGCAGTGGCGGGGGCAGGGGTCAGCATCGCGCTGGCGGCCGACCTGGCGATTGCCGCCGAGAACACGCAGTTCAACCTGGCCTATGCCCGCATTGGCGCGAGCCCCGACGTGGGCGCCACCTGGCACCTGCCGCAGGTGGTGGGTTTGCGCAAAGCCCTGGAAATCGCCCTGCTGGCCGACAGCATCGACGCACAGGAAGCCCTGCGCTTGTCGCTGGTCAATCGCGTGGTGCCGACGGATGCGATCGAGGCGAAGACCGAAGAACTGGTGCAGCGTCTGGCCAACGGGCCGACTGCCGCGTACGCAAAGATTCGTCGATTGATGCGCGACGCTGCGCAAAACAGCCTGTCTACGCAGCTGGATGCCGAGCAGGCCGCTTTCGAGGCCTCGGCCGCCACCGAGGACTTCCAGGAAGGCATTGCCGCGTTCCTGGGCAAGCGTCCGGCGCAGTTCAAGGGGCGATAAGGCTTCACGCCGTCGCCGCCAAGCTTGCCAATAAGCGAGCACACGCTTGAGCAATGAGGATCGGCACTGATTCCGCTTCCATGCACAGCTTGCCGCGACTACAGCGGCCATCTGTGCTGCCAACATTCACTTTTCAAGGCTGCCATGACACTCCCCGCCATCTTGCAGAACCTGCGCCTGCCGGTGATCGCCTCGCCCATGTTCATCGCCAGCGGCCCCGAACTGGTGATCGCGCAATGCAAGGCCGGGATCGTCGGCGCCTTCCCCGCGCTCAATGCGCGCCCCGCGTCGATGCTGGACACTTGGCTCACCGACATCCGCACGGCGCTGGACGAACACCGTCGCCAGCACCCAGACGCCATCATCGGCCCGCTCGCCGTCAACCAGATCGTCCACCAGTCCAACACCCGCTTGGCCGAAGACATCGAAACCTGCGTGCGCCATCAGGTACCGATCGTGATTTCCAGTCTGCGCGCACCGCCGCGCGAGATGCTGGATGCGGTGCACAGCTACGGCGGCATCGTGTTGCACGACGTGATTTCCATCCGCCACGCGAACAAAGCGCTGGAAGCTGGCGTTGACGGCTTGATTTTGGTGGCAGCCGGGGCAGGGGGCCACGCCGGCACGCTGTCACCCTTTGCGCTGGTCGGCGAAGTGCGCCGCTTCTTCGACGGCCCCATCGTGCTGTCAGGTGCTATTGCCACCGGCTCCGCCGTGCTGTCCGCACAAGCCATGGGCGCAGACCTGGCCTACATCGGCACCCGCTGGCTGGCCAGCCGCGAATCCAACATCGGCGACGCCTACCGGCAAGCCATCATCGACTCGGCGGCGGATGAGGTTATCTACACCCCCGTGTTCACCGGCGTGCATGGCAATTATCTGAAGCGCTCGATCGTGGCGGCGGGCTTCGACCCGGCAGCACTGTCCAGCGCGCCCGTCAAGGCAATGGACTTCGGCTCAGGCGGTGGGAGCGAGGCGAAAGCCTGGCGCGACATCTGGGGCGCAGGGCAGGGCGTGGGCTTGATGGACGACGCGCCACCGGTAGCGGAATTGGTGGATCGCTTGCATGCGGAATATAGTGCTGCCCGCGCCAGGTTGAACCGACTGGGCGAACAGTATTGATGTAATCGCAATATAAGGTCGGCGATGTTTCTGGATTTGGATAAGACCGGCGTGCCAATGAAGCAGGTCTACACCTTGGCCGCCGCATTGCAGAAGGACCCCAAGAAAATTGCGTCGGTGCAGGCACTGACACTGAATGCGTCCAAGCCCCTGCTTGGCCTGAAAGGCACGCACGGTCTTTACGCATCGCCGGCGTGGTGGGCCAGCATCGACAATTGCAGCATGCCCTTGCTGACCATTTCCGGGACCATCCAACGTGTCTATGTCGCGGGCCAGGACAGCAGCGGAAAAAACAATGCCATCGACCTGCTGGCAGACGATGGGCGGGTGCATACCGCAGGCATCTACGTCAACGACAAGGCCGACATCGCAATGTTTCGGGTCGGCTGTCTGGTGGCGCTCGTATACGCCCTGGACGAGCTGAAGGACCAGCCGGCACGCGATGGTGGAATCAACCATGCGGAAATCGCCTTGGAAATGGCCGTGTCGCTGGCGCCTGTGGTCGCCATCGATGGCGTCGGGTAGGGCGCAGACCGTGGTGACGAGCCTTCCGCTTTAGGGCACACGCTAGGCGAAGGTCTTTGGAAAAACCACTATTCTTTCGGAACTCTCGAAGGAAGCAACCATGACAGTCATCACCTCGGTCGAAGACCTGCGCCGCCTGGCCAAGCGCCGTGTGCCCCGGATGTTCTACGACTACGCGGACTCCGGCGCCTGGACCGAGTCCACCTACCGCAACAACGAAACCGACTTCGGCAAGATCAAGCTGCGTCAGCGCGTCGCGGTCAACATGGAAAACCGCACGCTGAAAAGCACCATGATCGGCCAGGAAGTCGCGATGCCCGTCGCCATCGCGCCCACCGGCCTGACCGGCATGCAGCACGCCGACGGCGAAATCCTGGCGGCGCGCGCAGCGGAAAAATTTGGCGTGCCGTTCACGCTCTCGACCATGAGCATCTGCTCGATCGAAGACGTCGCCGAAAACACCACCAAGCCCTTCTGGTTCCAGCTGTACATGATGCGCGACCGCGCCTTCATGGAACGCCTGATCGCCCGCGCCAAGGCAGCCGGTTGTTCAGCCCTGGTCGTGACGCTGGACCTGCAGATCCTCGGCCAGCGCCACAAAGACATCAAGAACGGCCTGTCCGCCCCGCCCAAGCCCACGCTGCGCAACATGATCAACCTGGCCACCAAGCCGCGCTGGTGCCTCGGCATGCTGGGCACCCAACGCCGCACCTTCCGCAACATCTCCGGCCACGTCGACGGCATCGCCGACATGAGCTCACTGTCTTCGTGGACCGCCACGCAGTTCGATCCGGCGCTGAGCTGGGACGACGTGCAGTGGATCAAAGAGCGCTGGGGCGGCAAGATGATCATCAAGGGCATTCTTGATGAGGAAGATGCCGAGATGGCTGTGCGATCCGGTGCAGATGCGTTGATCGTGTCGAACCACGGTGGTCGTCAGTTGGATGGTGCGTTGTCGTCGATCGAAGCGCTTGCTGGCATTGTGCGCGCAGTGGGTGACCGCATCGAAGTCCATATGGACGGCGGCGTGCGTTCTGGGCAAGACGTGATCAAAGCCGTGGCGCTGGGCGCGCGGGGAGTCTATATCGGCCGCGCGTTCCTGTATGGACTGGGTGCGATGGGTGAAGCGGGCGTGACCAAGGCACTTTCGTTGATCCGCAACGAGCTGGATATCACGATGGCGCTGTGCGGTCTGCGGGATATTCAGAATGTTGACCGCAAGATTCTGGTGCCGGGTACTTGGAATGAAGGCGTTGCATCGATAGCGCGCTGACGAAACATTCATGGGCCTGACCGCGTTGATGGGTCGGGTTCATAGATTTTCATTGAGTGCCGACGTGTGCGGCATTTATATTACGATTTAGCCAAATTTTCCGCTGGGATATTCGTAAGCCTAGCTTGATCGCGTTGTGACGAGTTTTGCAACAGAGCCGAATTTATTAAAATTTGTTGAAGCGCTTGGCCGTTGATAGGCAGGTATACAGTATTAAAGCTGGTCGCACCCGCTCACGCCGAGAAAATCGTTTTATTTCGCGTGTCCCCTTATGAAGGGGCCTACCTGTCTCGGCTTCGCTGGCCGGATTTTTGGATATCTGCGTTCGAATCTTAGCAGCCGTGCAGAAAATATTCGGACTTGGCTTTCTCTTTGCCTTGAGGGTCACTAATCGTGGATACCACGGTGAGCCCAAGGCCATCGCACACCCGACGGACTCGCGGCTGCTTGTGCGAGGTCGCCAGCACCTGGTCAAGGCGGCAACAGCAGCGGGCATCAATCTGCGCCAGAACTACAACCGCGAGGCACCTCGCTTGGCGCTGCAGATCGGACGCTACGCGCATGCGCGGCAGTTCAAGCGGATGAATAAAGTGCTGCGCGCCTTGCGTTCACGCGTGGGCCGGGTGTGGCGCGACATCGAGCGCCAGATGGAGCAGGTGGCCGAGGCAGCGCGAGCACTGTCGCAAGACCTGCTGGCGCGTACCAAACGCATCCTGGATCAACGACCCAAGAGCAAGAACAAGCTGTACGCGCTGCATTCACCGGAAGTGGAGTGCATCTCGAAAGACAAGGCACGAACGCCTTACGAGTTCGGCGTGAAGGTGCCGATGACGACCACGTTGAAAGAAGGCTTCGTGGTCGGCGCTGTCGATGCCGGGCAACCCCTACGACGGCCACACGCTGGACGAAGCCTTGGAGCAAGCCACCATCCTGGCCGATGCCTCGATCCACACAGCGATCGTTGACCGCGCCTACCGGAGCGTTGAGGTGGACGGTGTGCCCATCCTGCGCTCGGGTCCGCGTCTGGTGATCACCAGCAGCATCAAGACCATGATCAAACGCCGCAGCGCCATCGAACCAGCGCTGGGAAACTTGGACGCAATTGGCTCAAGGGCCAGCTCGGCGACGCATTACACCCGTGCTGTGTGATGCTGGTCACTACATCCGCCTGCTGCTGGGCCGCTTGCAGCTTTTTTACGCCTGCATGTATCTCTGGATCATGGCCGCTGCGATCCATCGCCCGGCCACCGCCACCAACGCAGTTAGCTAAAACGGGATTGTTCAGACCCGGCTATTTAAGTTATGAGATTTTTTATCTAGGTTTGGTCAGACGCAATTTTTAAATTATTTATGGTTCTTCAATGTTTGCGTCGGGGCTTTCCGGGTAACGGTCTATTAGGTCATTGAGTTGCTTGGTTGCAACCCCATCTGCTTTGGGGATATATTTCGTTCTATAAGGAATATAGGATTTTGATAGATCTTTTATCAATAAAAATCTAAAATCTGGATAAAACGTGGGTTCAGACTCGCTAATTGCGTATGTCTTAGTGCCTGTGCTATTTCCATCCGGTGTTAAGTTGTTGACGAGATCGACGGTTTTCGCTTTTCTTTGTAAGCGATGCTTTTCTTGGTGCCATATTTTTTCTACATAATTTTTATCCTCGGGGTTTGTGAAATATATTGCATTAAAAGCTTCATGGATTTGTAGTTTGTTTATTTGGTTGATGTCGTTTTCATCGGTAATGTCGAGAATTATTCCGCGTCTCGGGTGCTGAATTTCATATGCTTCCGGGTCATAGAAAAACACTAGGAATTCGGAGTTTAAGGGATAGAGGATTTGGAGTCCGAGGCTGTTGTTTGCAAGTTTGCTGCATTTGTAACTTCGTAGGGCGGGGTTGGCGTAGGACACAGGTGAGTCGCTAAAAATAAATGGCCGATTAGTTTTATTCTTCAAAATTAATGGTTTTAAATCGGAAACTTGGTTTCTGCTTGTTCGGATCCGCATTAGTCTGAAATGCTGAGTGGCCTTGGGGTCGCTTAATGATGCCATGACATGTGCCATTCCTTTTTGAATAGCTTCAGTTACTTCGGGGGGGTGTCCCGAATCATAGCTTTCAAGGTCTTCTAGCTGAGGGATAAAAAAATCTTCGTAGAAGTCTCGAACTCCTTTTTCAGAGTCTCGAAAGGTTAATGTTCTTTCTCTTTGAAATTGTGTGCTTTCGAGGAGGGTTGTTATGTCTGATTTTGAGATTGAGGTTGCGTTTTGCTTCGTAAGTAAGCTTAATATTTTTGTTCTGTTTTTAAAATACTTTGTGTCAAATTTTGTAATTTGTTGCTCTGTTTCGCGATTTCCATAGAAATTGCTTTTCGATGATTGGCCATCAAATGAAACTGTGGGTTTGAAAAAACCGGTGTTTTTCAAAAGCATGCAGATGCTCTTGGCATCTCGTGAGAAACCCCTAAAATAGTTTTTAGGGACATAGTGTTGGTTTTGTTTTTTATCTTTATATTGCATAAGATTTTTTATCGGGTTGGTGCGGCTGTGGTTTATCGTCGTAATGAAAAATAATTTCTAATTGTTTTTGGTTCTCTTTTTGGTTCTTACCTTAGAGTCGCCAACAATACTTGGAACTTGTGCATTGCAGGTATGCTTGAACTAAGATGAAAAGAACTCTGATCAGCAGATGCTTTGGGAAGAACTCGTCCGGCTGTTGCAAGCAGTCGAGCCAGCTCCCAAGGGAGGTCGCCTGCGATTGAATAATCGCGCCGAGCTCAATGGCATATTTTTTTTATTGTTTACCTGCATCCCGTGGAAAGACTTTTCGCAAGAACTGGGCTTCGGCTGCGACATGGCCTGTTGGTTACGTTGCGTCAGCGGTAGCCGAAGGCCGGTGGGATCGCCTGCACCAAACGCTGCCTCCTTGGTTGCGCCAATATGATCAGAATTTTTACCACTCCGGTGAGGTGGTAGTGAGCTAAGTGTGGCCTTATTAGAAAAGTATTTATGGCTTAGATTTTTTGACGAATATGTATTGCTGCTGATGAATGAGGTCTATTAAATAATTTTTATCTTCGAGATTTCCTGCGTGATGGTCTCATTCGGATTGCAGGCTCTAGCTGTTTCAAGTTTGCCTGAGTGCCTAAATATGGAGAATTTTCCAGTTCAGCTTAGGTACTAAAGGCGATCCAAGCGCACGACTATCCGACGCGAGAGTAGGGGTAAATATTCTTGATTTGGTAAGCCAGGAATTGGCCCTTTGAAGCCGCATGCATCAACTGCTCGAAGAGGGACTGTGTCACGTTGTAGTACTGATAGACCGCCCCATTCTTGAACTCCACTTCCAACGTCTGTGACGGCTCATCGTACCCGATTGCGATGATCGTGGAGGATGCTACAGGTTCTCGATTCATAGTTTACCTTTCTCTGGTTCTGGTGTGTCTTCAATTGAAACTCGAACAATGCCCAAGTCTTTGGTGACGGCAAAGGTTCTTTGTGCTCTCCAAGAGGCTACGACCCGGTCATATCCTTCTGCGATTCGTTTATTAGCCCAGGCTTCGGAGACCTTTGGGTCAGAACTCCTGGGACGGTGTTCAGGGCTAGGGAGTGTTACCCGACATCTAACTGGTAGTCTGGCTGCTTCTCCCGCTACGATTGCTTCCCCTGTTCTCAATACCGGTAGCAAATCGACTAGCCCGCCCAGATTGTCTGGGAGGGCCCCTTTCACACGAGCGCGATCCTCAGGGTTGGATAATCTTAAAGCGAAGATTGTGCCGCATTGAGAAAGGATGGTCTCGTCAACTTCAGCAGGTCGTTGAGAGACCACCATCGCGCCAATTCCGTACTTCCGTCCCTCTTTGGCTATCCTTTTCACTATCTCTACAGCTGGGCTGTTATTATTAACACCCGATAAGTATCGGTGAGCCTCCTCCATCACAACCAAAAGAGGACGGTGTATTCCGCCCTCGGTTTTCTCGCGGCTCCAATAGAGTGCCTCGTAAACAATTCGCAGAATAGAACCAACAAGAGTTGTCAACACCGAGCTCGGTACGCCCGACAAGTCAAGAATGGTGACAGGCTTTTCGTGCCCTAGCCAGTCGTCTAGAAGACGATCTAGGTCGAATTGAATAGTTCCGTCCAATGCTGGTTCCCATGGGCCGGGATGCAATATGAAGTCGAATCGATGATCTAGCATCCGTGACCGCATAAAATTCAATTGCCGTCTAATGCCCCTTGCTTGTTGGTTCAAAAACGGGCCAGCAGAGCCCATTGCCGCAGGGGTGTACCTCGGCGGGGTCAAAGTTGCTGGGTCGCCGATCTGTTCCAGTGCAGGCTGGTCCCGTTGCGGGCCATTTAACGTTCGCATCTCAAAGTCGATGAGGTCGTACCAGCACTGCTTTAGACTGAAGGGTACGGGGCTATCAACCGTGAGGGACTCCGGGGCCAATCCAGCGAAGTTGGCCGCCGCTAGAACCCTGGCCTTCATATCCTGGATCTTGTCAGAAAAAGCAATTTCTTGGTTTTCGGTCAGTCCCCCTGCAACGAAGTCAAGAAGGTCTCTTGACTGGAGCGCCCAATAAGGCACAAATAGGGGCCGTTCGCCGGGCTGGGGGGCAGCGCTGTAAACACGGGCAAAGTCCGCCAATGCATGGGTGTACTCGCCATGCAGATCCAAAAGGAGGATTCGAGATGCTGGCGCTCCCTTGTCTTGATCTGGTCGGACGATTGAACGCAGCAGGCTTGCAACAGTTGTCGATTTTCCCGAGCCGGTCGAACCCAACACAGCAGAGTGCCTTGTTACCAAGGCGTCCAGCGAGAGCTTGACGGCGATACTGTCAGAGCTAGAAAGGGTACCTATCGTTATTTGATCAAGTCCGTCGCTTCCGTATATACGCTTAAGGTCTGGCTCAGTGACGATATGAACCGCGTCGTTTATTGACGGCAGTTGGCTAAGTCCGCGTTCAAAGCTCTGTCCCAGAGCCTCTCCGGCGAGTTCCACCTTCATCCAGCGCCCGCCGCTGGCCACCGTTGAATCGGGCGATGCCCCGACTTCACTCACGATACCGAAAAGATCCTGATAACCCTGTGGAATCCGTACGAAGCCTCCAACCTGGGCAACTCGGTACATATGGCCTTCAATTACGGCAATGCCCGAAGCTATTGATTCAGCTAGCGACACGGTTACTGTTGGCCCCGAAACGGATGTGACTACCCCGAGGAAAGTTGGATCTTTGGCACTCACAATTTTGTCTCTTCAATATTCGCTACGGCGACTGCAACGACTGCCCCACTTCCGCTACTCAACGCTGCGACGGCGGCGTCAGGCGTCGTTTGGGCGCTCATGTCGGTTGATCGGGCCAGAGCGCAGAAGCGAGTAAGCAGCGCAAAGTCACCGAGTAGAAACTGGCTTTCTTCACCGGGCCACCTTGGACCCCAGAAGGTCGCTCGGATGTCTTCCCAGTGCTTGGGAGGAGATCCTGGCCGCCACATTCCCTTGACGCCCCCAATCACAGCACCGTCGGACGCGTACACAGAAAGGTTGGGTCGTTCGTAAGCCAACTTGCAGGCCGGCTCTTCAGATGCCAAGGGCATGTACTGGAAAGCCATCACAGAGGCGTTTGCGTTCACAGCAAGCGCTTCGTCCAGCACTGCGCAGATATGTGCGTCACGGAAGGAAAAGCCAGAGGTAAGCAAGATGCTGTCTGGTGTCAGAAGAAATTGACGCAGGCGTTCGAACAAAGCCGAATAAGGTTGCTTCTGGGTCAACTCGTACTTTAGATGATCGGGGTAGACAAGCTGAGATGCGGCCCTACCTCTTCCTCGCACAACTGAATTGCCCTCCAAAGCCCACCCCAGGGACCCATGCAATTTCCATAGCCTTGACCATCTTGATGGCAAATCGTCGCTGGAAACGCTAACGGGATCAAAAAAAGGTAAATGCCCTCCGGTGAACCCATCGAAATATGATGCATGGGATCGTTCGAAAGCCTCTTCGAACAGGAGGTCATAGTTAGTCGTGAAGATCTCAACCGCATGTGCGCGAAGCGTTCCGCTGACCCAAGAGACCAGCTCAGTGTAGGGATTCCGCTCCTTTGGCAACGGGGCACCTACCACCTCGCCGATCTTCTTGCATATCTCTGTTCCTAGTGCCTTATATCCGTCGGAATCAAGTCCGTGAACTTGTGCAGGACCCAGCGCCTGTTGCAAGAGCCGGATGCGAGTGAGGATAGATTCAATGTTTGCTGCAGTGCCCAGTTCTGCACGAATCGCTTCGGCAGCAACTCTTTGTTGCCCGGCCAATGCTTCAATCGATTGGGTAGTCAATGCCTCTACACCAGGCATCAACGAGTGGCCGCCCTCGGTGACCAGTGTGCCAGCCTCATTCACTCGAAGAGCCATCGGCGCTCCCGCACCTACCAAGAGACCGATACGCTTCCGTCCTTGAGAAAGAATTTGTCGGAGGTCCGACATGAACCTGTCTGGATTGTGAAGAGTGTTCAAGCAACCTCCATTTTTTTATCGGTCGGCGACCCCATTCTGCATGGTTTCGACAAATAAAGGTTTGCCTTTGAGTGCAGGAGATATGCCCGGTTGACAGAAGTTTAAGAGGTATTTCTGGAACTGTTTAGTGCGAGAACTGGCGATCTTTTGGAAGATGCTGATCTAGCCGGAATGGACGCGAAGCGCGTATGGGGTCTTAATTGAACGAACTACTAGAGCGTGTTATGAATTTGTGGCTTGAGCAGATCGGTGATGTGTAAAATTTCTGGATGTCTCGCAAACCTTATCCCACAGATGTCAACGATGAAGAATGGAGCTTCGCAGCGCCGTATCTGACGCTGATGGATACGTCCGCACCGCAGCGTCAACACGAGCTGCGTGAGGTGTTCAACGCCCTGCGCTGGATCGTTCGCGCAGGCGCACCCTGGCGTATGCTGCCGATCCATTTTCCTCCCCGGGAGGCGGTCTACAGCAGAGTCGACGATGGGTTGATGCAGGCTGTTTTGAGGCGATGGTGTCGGATTTGCGTTCGGTGATTCGGGTTGCGCAACGTCGCCAAGGTCAGCCCAGCGCGGTCGTGCTGGACGGCCGGACGCTTCAGTCGAATTGCGAAAGCGGGCCACGCGCGGGTTACGACGGCTATAAACGCAAACGCGGCAGCAAGGTTCATATGGCTGTCGACACGTTGGGGCATTTACTGGCTGTGCATGTGACGCCTGCCGATGAGCAAGAGCGCGCACAAGTCGAGACCTTGTGCGACGCGGTGCAGCAAGTGACCGGCGAGACGGTCAAGCTGGCCTGGGCTGACCAAGGTTATACCGGTGAAAACGCCCAGCAAGCCGCGCAAACACACGGCATTGATCTACAGATCGTCAAACTGGCTGAGGCCAAGAAAGGCTTCGTGCTGTTGCCCAGGCGCTGGGTTGTTGAACGTAGCTTCGGCTGGCTCGCCCGTTTTCGCCGTCTGACCCGAGATTATGAGCGCCTACCTTCCATGCTTAGTGGGTTGCATTTTCTGGTCCTCGCCATCCTGGTGCTGCCTGCAGCAACCAAGATACTGGCTATTGCGGGAAGTTCATAACACGCTCTAAGTCGAAGATGGACGTGCGCAACCTACTGCTGATCCAACGGCGAGCTGCGGTGGTAGCTGTAACCATCAGCGCTAACGCCGAGCGATCTGGCCAAAGCGGTCTATTAAAAGAAGTGCCAACCGAAAAATTTTGACTCAGGGCTGTTGATCTCTTAGCGAAAACACAGGCTTCAATTGAGCGAATTCCTTGCTAAGGCTTGCTTATCGTTGGCTATGCTTAACGCAATGCCTGCAAAAAGCATGCGGTGTTGCCGAAGCCCATCATTGCGCTATCGCTAGGCTCGCTCGTTTTCGGGACTGTCGCCCACGTTGTCAGGTGAGCAGCAGCTTTGCGATAACCTGCTGCACTCAAGCCTTCCGCAATGATTCGCGTATTGCGGCGCACGCCCAGTTCATTCGGCCCTGCACGTCGGCCGGCATGCACCGCACCTGCCAGCAACTGCAAGCCTTGCTCAAGCGGCGACGCGGCTGAGTCGTCGTGATGAGGCAGAGGCGGCGGTGCTTCATCATCCGATACTGATTCCAGGTCTGGCACCACCAGGCGATCCGCCAGTACTGACCATGGATCGCAGATCAGCACGTCGTTTTCCACTCGCACCGGCCCGGCAATCCGCCGGATCTTGCCGTAGGCACCCGTCAACGCGCGCGTCAGGACTTCCAATGCCGTCGGGGCCACCGCGTCGTAGTGCCGCTGCAGGCGCAGTACACCGCCGCCATTAGCCAACTGAACGGCGCCGTGCCAGCTCTGCCCACCTTCCGCCAGTGCCTGCCCAAGCGTCTCGTCGATCTCGAAAACCCGCACGTCGCCAGTCGCATCATGTCGGCGCACGAAGGCAGGAGGGCGTGCGGACAAGGTTTCGATTAGCTCGTCGACCTTGGCAACCATCAAAGGCGGACGTAGGGCGGCGTTGCCGTCGTAAGGCATGGTTTGCGTCAACCCGCCACGCTGGCTGCCTAGTACAAGCCGGCCATCCACGCGGCGCTTGCCGGAGTTGGTCAAGATTTGCCCGTGCGCTGCCGTAGTCAGCGACATACCTGAAGAAAACTGGCGCTGGGCCAGCACCGAAATCGAGGGCAGGTTGGTGTCGCGCGGCTGGGTAATGCGGCGTTCCAGCAGCATGACTGCGCCGGTGTCCAGGTCGGCCAACATCACACTGGCATCGACTTGTCCGGCATCGCCGCGCAGGCGTGCGCCCAATGACACCAGGCGGGTGCGGCTCATCGCGGTTTCCAGCGTTTCACCAATGCCTAGCGCCACGCGCGGGTCGGTGGTGCGGGTGCGGGCGTACAGCTCGGTGGCGAGCTGCAAGGCCAGCATTTCGTTATGGCGCGCGCTGCGTGCGGCGTAGGCGTCAATCTGCTGCGCCAACCCATCCAGCGCCAGCAGGTATTGCACGGCACCCAGGGCGGTAGCCGCAGCGCGGGCGTCAGCCAGGGGCTGGGCAAACGCGTCGGGGCCACTGTTGAGGCCGACATCCAGCAATCGGGCCAGCAGGGCATCGCCTGCGATGCGCAGCGCGTCCAGTCGTACATCGGGTTTTGTCTCTGCCCGGTCTGCTTGTGCTTCGCCTGCAACCGTAGCGGAATCAAGCGGCTCCAAGCGGGTCTCTGTCGCACCGCGCGCCTGTCTGAACGCCTGAATCGCCAACGCGACGTGCACGCAGTTGCCGCCCGCCACGCAGTCGCAGCGCGCATAGGCCAGTACATGCGGCACCAGGAAGCGCACGGTGGCCATGGGCAGGTGTGCGGCGGGGATTGCGCCTTGTTCCAGTCTTACGTCCAGCCGGGCGGCGCGCAGCCGTGTCAGCTCAGCGCGCAAGGGCGCAGACAGCGAGGCCGTGAACGCATCGGCATCCAGTTCTGCCGGGTCCCAGGCTGCGCGGGCCGCAGGCGTGGCAGTGCCTGCGGGGCTTCTTCGCGGGTCCTTGTCCGGCGCGGCGCTTGTGCTGACGTCAGCGAGTGTGCCTGCGTCTTGGGCTGTGCCGGTCCTGGGGGCCTGGTCCGCACCTGTCCCCGCCGCTGTGCCCGTTCTTACGTTGGTATCGATGCCGCCTTCAGTAGCGTCATCGTCAGTACCATCGCTCGCACTCTGCTGCGCCTGATAAGCCAGCACCAGTGTCACCCGGTGGCGACAAACACCACTGGCCGGGCAGGTACACGTGGCATCGATCAGGCTGCGGCCTGGGGCAAGCTTTGTCACCGTCCCGTCAGCAAACTCAGCCTGAACCGACCCATCGTCACTCACCGTGATCGTCGGCGCCTTGCCCTCGGCCACATCACGCCGGCCGCGCTTGACCAGGCCGACATTGGCCAGCTGCGCGAGCCCATCGTCACTCAAGGCGAGCAGATCGTGGCGGATCATGGCTTGTGCGTCCGAATGCGCAGGGGCCGATTGCCTGCGAGCGTATGCACCGGCCTCTCGTCAGCCGCCTGGTTCGCAGTCCAATCTTGCGCAATCTGCATCGCAGCACGCCACGTCGTTGTCATCAAATCCATCACTGTCCAATCTTCTCCGCCAACCACCCGGCCAATTCGCCCGGCGTCATCGCACCCACTTCTGCGCCGGCGGCCACCAGCTTGTTCGCCATGTCGCGGTCATAAGCGGGATTGGCATCCGCATCCAGTGCCGCCAGCCCCAGCACCAAGCTGCGTTGGCTGGTCAGCGCGCGCACGCGTTGCACCAGCAACTGTTCACTTGCACCTTCATAAAAGTCGCTGATCAACACCACGATGGCACGCTCGGGCGTCTCGACCAGGCTCGCCCCATATCCCACTGCCTTCTGGATATCGGTACCGCCACCCAACTGCACCTTCATCAGCAGTTCACACGGGTCATCGACATCGTTCGTCAGGTCGACCACCTGGGTATCGAAGGCCACCAAGTGCGTGCGTATGCCTGGCAGCTTCCACAGACAGGCCGCCGTCACCGACGCATGGATTACTGAACTGACCATCGATCCGCTCTGGTCCACCAGCAAGATCACCTGCCAGGGCCGCAGATGCCGCTGCGTGCGTGCAAAGAAATGCACGCGCTCGACCGTCACGCTTTTGCTGACCGGGTCGTAGTGGCGCAGGTTGTCGCGCAGCGTGCGGCGCAAGTCCAGATTGCGCGCACTGCGCAGCCGCGTGTGGCGCCGGCGGTCCAGGGTGCCGGAGAACGCCACCGACATATCCTTCGCCAGCTTTTCCATCAGCTTGCGAACCACTTCGGCAACCAGCTGGCGCGCCAGCTGCAGAATGTCGGGCGACATCAAATGCTTGGTGCGCAAGACAGCACGCAACAAGGTCTCGTTCGGCTCGGCGCGCTTCAGCACCTCTGGATTGGTCACGACGTCATCGATCGCAAAACGTTCGATTGCGTCACGCTCCAAGCGCTCGATGGTTTCCTTCGGGAACAGCCGGTGGATCTCGTTGATCCAGTCCGGCGTGCTCAGCCGCGATCCCTCGCGGCCGCCTTGTCTGCGCAGGTTGCGGTCGTCCTGGCCTTCGCCTCGCTGGTATAGCCAGTCCAGCGAGGCGTCCATCGCCAGCGCGTCGTCGCTGAGCATGCAGCCGGCGGCGCTGCACGCGCCGTCCGCCGATTCGCCCAGGATCAGGCGCCAGCGGGTCAGCGTATCGAGCGAGGGCGGGGTGCTCATGTGCCCGCGCTGCGCGCCACCAGGCTTGGCACCCGCAGCATTTCGCTGATGCTGATCGGGTCCAGGTCGCCGAACTTGCGGGCTGGCTTGCCACTGCGCGCGCTCGAGTTCCAGGGGTCGTCCAGCGCCAGATCGCCCATCTTCTGCGTCTTGGGTTCGTACTCCTGCGCGCCTGCGTAAATGCCCTCGGAGATATTCATGTAGACCGTGCCTTGTTTGCCGTCGACGAAGCTCACGTCACGTTCCAGCCACATGGACACCCCACCATCCTGCGGTGCGCCGACTTGCCAGCCGCGCGTGCCCATGCCGCGCAGGCGCGTGGTCTCCACCTCGACCTCGGCAAAGCGCGATAGCTTGTGCTGGTCCCGTTCGCTGTCTTCCAGCGTGTAGGTTTCGCGACCCAGTTGCAGGAAGGGCTGGGCGATCTCGTAGTCGCCGAACACCGTACCCCAGGCAGCGCGTGCCTCGTCGTCCATCTGCAGCGGATGCACCAGGCCAATGCGGGTAGTGGCGTCTGCAGACACGTCCAGCTCGACGGCATCGTCGTTCACGTCGGCCGCCGACAGGTCTTCCGTCACGCGGAACACCTGCGTGGGCAGGGTGCGCATATCGTCGTCGGCAAACACGCCCCAGACCAGGCGTTGCGTCAGATGGCGAATCAACGGGTGCGTGGCAAAGAAAGCTTCGAACACGCTGGGCTTGACCCGACGCGAGTTGGCCAGCATCGACTCCAGCCGGGTGATCTGCAGCGACGCCACGGCGCGCGCGTCTTTCTTCAGCGCCGACCAGGTGGCGCTGGCCTGCTTGGACAATTCCTCGTCGTCCGACTTGTTGGGCTTGGGCAGGTCTTTCAGGCGTCGGCCTTCGGCGTCCTTCACCCAGGGCTTCAGGAATTCGTCGAAGCCCACGCGGAACTTGCGCTCGCCGAAGTCCAGGTCCAGGCCGCCGCGTTCGTCCAGGCCCAGGTCGGGGGCCAGGCGGTCGGCAAGTTCCTCGGGCGTCAGGTCGCGCGCTTCTGCAATGGTGGCGATCTTCTCGCGAGCCTTTTCCTGCAGGCCCTTGAACTTCAGCTTCTCGGCAATGCCGTTGAGATTCATCAGCGCCACGTCGCTGCCGATGTCGGCCAGCACGTCCAGGCCGGTCACCGCGCGTGCATGTGCCGCTTCACCCGGCCACTTGCGGATCAGCTTGGTCAGGTTGCGCGCGCACTCGTCATCGCCCAGCCAGCCGATGGCGCGCAGTGCCCAGTTTTCCTTGCCGGGCGCACCGTCGGACAGCCAGGTCGAGAACAGGTCCCACGAGAACGCCGCCGCACTTTCCGGGGTGAGGGCGGCACGCACGCGTGCCACGCCCACGTAGGGCTCGCCAACCGCGCTCAGCATCAGCATTTCGCCCAGCCCGCGCACCGCGTCGTCCGACAGCGCACCGGCGCCGTTGGCCAGTACCGGGCGCGCAAGCACGATGGGCTGGAACCACATCGGCAACTTGGGCGGCTTGGACGGCACATCGTCCGCCGGGTCGAGCGCGAGCATTTCTTCGATCGCGGCGACCACGCCGGGTTCGGATGCAGCGTAGGCGGCGACCGCTTCGTCGAGGGCCGCGCGGCCGTCTTCGCGGTCTTCGATGAACCAACGCAAGGTCTGGGACGCTGCATCACGCGCGGGGCCTGCCTTGCCGACGGCGTCGGGGATCAATCGCATCATGGCCGTGTGGCGGTAGCGTCGCAGCCAGGGGATGGCCAGCACGCGCGCTTTCTTCAGTTTGGTCAGAGCGCGGGCAGCGGTTGGTGCGATCTCGGCGCTGTCCACCGCGACGGCGATCTGCAGCAGCCCCAGCGGATCGCTGCTCACCAATGCGCCGAAACCCGGCGCAGCACGTTCGCCAAAGCGTTTGAACATGCGCAAGGTGGTCGACTCCCAATACAGATACAGGCTTTGGGCGACCGAGGGCATTTCCCACAGCGCAAGCGACAGCGTGTCGTGATGGGTGTGGATCGAGTCGTACAGGTTGGAATATTCCGAGCTGCTGATATACGCGTTGGCGGAACGCGCCGCCTCCAGGCGACGTACAAGCCACTTGACCCATTGTTCGCCCGATAGCTCGCCGGCGGCCGGAAGAGAATCCGGCGTCGGCATGGGCTTCCAGCTGGATTGTTTGCCTTTCTCCGCCGCATGAATGAAGTTGCCCAGCGTTTCCAGGTCTTTGATCTGCACGGGGTCGCGCCGCGTCCAGGTTTGCTCGCTCAGTTCGTTTTCAGCAAAGGCGAAAGGCGTGGCGATCGGCGTCAAGGACAGCACGCTCAGTGGCTTGCCTCCCTTGGTATTGGGCTTGCGCCAGGGCGCGCTGCGCAGAATCGGCGGCAGCGCGTCGTCCGGGGCGATGACCATGTCGCGGTTGGCAAAGCTGCGGTCCAGCGCTGCGATTTCCTTGCCACCCAATCCATCTGCCCACTGGCGCACTGTGGCTTCGCCTTGCCTGGAGATCAGGTCCGCCAGGCGTGCCTTGATGGCGGGCTCGTTGCGGTTGCCCGCGGACAGGCTCAGCAGTTGGCGGAAGGTCCAGACCGGATAGGCCTTGGTGGCGGCATCGATGGCGGCGCGTATCCATTTTTCATGGAGGAAGGGCAGCAGCATGGCCAGCGCGCCGTCCTCGCGGGTTTCAAGGATGGCGCGCGCGATCGTGGTGCGATCGCCGTCGTCGGCGTAATGCAGCATCCAGTCCAGCGACGGCAAGGGCGATTCGCCATAGTGGCGCGCAACGGCCATCAGCGTGGACGCGACGGCTTCCGGCGTGACGCGCAAATACACGAAGTAGAGGAAGTACTGGCGCTTCTCGCGCCATTTCGCGACGGCCGACGGCTGCGCATCCGCAATCAGCGGCAGCATCATCGAAGACCCGGCGACGGCAAAGCCACCTGACTGCAATTGCGGCAAGGCTTGCAGCGCATGGCTGTCGGGGCGATCGTCGGCGAAGACGAACGTGAAGAAAATGGCCAGCGATGCGTCGTGCACCACGCATTCCTGCGCGGCGCGCAAGGCGGCGTCGTAGTCGGCTTCGTCCGGGATCGAGGTGAACGCAAAGCGCATTGCCAGCGTGTAGGGCTCGGCCCAGGCAAGGTCTTGATAGGCGCGTTGTTTTTCCGGTTTGGGAATGGCGCGCCGCACGACATCGACCATTTCCGCCGCGCCCAGTGTGGCGATGCCCCAGCGCGCGAGTGCCTCCATGCAGCTGATGCCGTCGACGGAACGGGTGGAGTCGGAAAGCACGGCATAGACGTCACTCAGCCATTCGGCCATGCCTGCTGCGTCGACCACGGGCGGCGTGTCGACGTCGCGATCGGCCAGACGGCGCAACTCGGCCGGTCGCTTGGCAGCGTCCGGCTTGATCTTGGCCATGCTTTCGCGATATGCCTTCCAGTCGCTTGCGGCATCGACGCGCCCACTGGGTCGACTGCGCGTGGGCAGGGCTTTGACTTCGAACAGCACGCCGCGGCGGGCGTTTTCCTCGGCGAGGGCGGCGGAAGCGTCTGCGGTGGGCTCGGCCGTATCATCGGCTGGCGATGTGGCGTTGGCTGTCGGGGATTCAAGGTCTGTCTTGGTCGCGGCCTTGGCGGCTGCAACAGGCGCTTCCGACGCTTCCGTTTTCGCCGCGTCTGCCTTGACCACCTTAGGCTTGGCAGCGGCGGCCGGTGCGGGGCTGGCCGACGGTACCGGGCTCGGCCCGCTTCCGGTTAGCGCATAGCCCTTGCCCGTCTTTTCCTTGATCAGTTTCGTCTTCTCTTTTTCAGCCGCCGCAGCGTCTGCAAACTGCTTGTCCTTGGTCTGCCCATTGGTGCCGATGCGACCGAAGCGAACCGTTACCGTGTCGCCGGTAACCGAGACTTCCCAGAATTTCGATGCACTGCCTTCGACCAGTTCGTAGCGTTCCATGTCGGTGAGGTTCCTTTTTATTGAGAGGAGGGCGGCGGCAACACCAGGCCGGCGCGCGCCATGCGCGCCACTGCCCGTTGTTCTGCCGCCAGTGCGTAAGCTTGGTGATCCATGGGGACGGGCTGGCGCATCCACTGCATGGCGTCGAATTCCGCTTGTGCCGGCGCCATGCCGTGACGGGCCAGCAGCGCCCGCGCAAGGCGTTCGCGTTCGCGCGGCGGAAACCAGCCAAAGGCCTCGCGCAGTGCAGGCAGCGCGCGCAGGAAGTCGCCGTCATGCCAGTCGGCGACCAGTTCTTCGATGGCCTGCATGGCCGTTTGATCGGTGCCCATCTCGTCGCGCGCCAGCGCAAACAGGCCGATCAGAAAGTCGCCTAGGTCGACGGGCTCGCCCACGCGCCGGATGCGGGCGTCGGTGCCGTCGGCCGCCGTTTCGCCGCAGGCAATGCGCAAGCCCAGCGCTGCACCCGCCAGCGTGGCCGGGGCGTCTGCAGAGGCGGTGCAACGCGCGGCAGTGGCCAGGAAAGTGCTGCGGTCGAGCGCAATCTCGGGGCAGTCGCGCAGCAGGTCGCGGCATGCCTGCAATGCGGCCACCGCGTGCTTGCCATCGCCGCTGGCCTGCGGGGACTCAAGCAGCCAGCCGGTCTGCTCGAAACCGGCTTGGGCAAGCCGCGCAAGGCCCGCGCGTGCATCCGGACCGAACACATCGCCAAAGCGATACAGCGACACGATGCGTTGATGCGCCTTGCCGAGCGCGCCCAGTTCGTTGGTTTGCGCAAGCGCTTGTTCCAGCGTCTCGACTGTGCCGTCGTGGGCGTCGATCAGGCCGGCGAACAAGGCGTCCGACAAGCTTCCTGCCAGGGTGGCGATGTCGGTGTCGCGCGCGGCCAGGCAATTCGATGCGGCGGTCTCCAGCGTGCCACCCCAGCGCGATGCCTCGATCAGTGCGCCCTGCAGATCGCGGTGACGCGAGATGCGGAACTGTTCCTGCGGCGCGCGCGTGTCGGCGACGGGCGTTCCGCCGGTGCGATCGAACCCGGGAATGCCGAGGATGCGCAGCGCGTGCAGCACGTGGGCACGCTTGCGGTCTTCGACCTTGCCCCAGTCCAGGTGGATCTCACGCGGCATGACTTGGGGTTCCAGCTCGCATTGCTTCAGCATCTGCTGAATTTCCAGCAGCAGTGGCGGCTCGCGGGTGCCGGGTGCAAGCTGGCCTTCGCGCTTGCCGGTCATCGCGTGCAGCATCGTGCCCAGGAACGGGTGCGCACGCAGGCCTTGCCGGCTGGACCAATCAGGGACTTGGTCCAGGCTGTCTTTCAGCAAACTGGACAGGGCGCCGTCGAGCAAATCGTGGCGCAGCACCGCGCGGTGACCGCGCACCCGTGCAAGGCCATCTGCTTGGGTTGCCCAAGCGATGCGGTCTGCGGTGGACACCACTTGCCCGCGCTTGCGCAAGGCCTTGGTGATGACGCTCGCGGCCCAGGTGCTGGCCCGGGCAAGACCATGGCGCCAGATCTGTTCGTAGTAGGCCGGCGAAGGCATGCCGGCTGCATACCCGTTCAGGCGGTCGAGCCGTGCGTAGCTGTAGGGCACCAGATAGCTGTCGACCCGCGCGCCCTCGTCGGGGGCAGGGACTGCCGGCAGTGCGCTGCCATCGGCGTCGCGCGCAATCCGGCGGATGGCCTCGGCATGCCAGCCGCCGCACACCAGCACCACCGGCCTGCCTGCCGCTTCGCGCACTGCCCAGGCGGCATAGCGCCCCATGTATTGCTCACGTGCGGCTTCGCGGGGGTCTTCTGCGCCCTCGGGGCGCAGCAGCGCGAAGTACTGCGCCAGGCGCGCGGGCAGGGCCTCGGGGTCGGCTTGTTCCGCCAAAGCGTCCCACAGCGCATCGGTACCGTGCTCGCCCAGGCCATGTGCGAGCGCGGCTTCCACCGCATCGACACGCAATCCATGTGGATCTGCATAACGATTGGGCGTGTCGCCGAAGGCGCGGGTCCAGGCAGGCAGGTCGCAGAACAAGGGCGTGGCGCCGATCCGGAATGCGGTCGTCAGGGCCTGCCACTCGGGCGAGTATTCGCAGAAGGGCGCATACGAGGAACGGCTGTCGTCCGCGCCGGCATGGAAGCTGAAGATCGCCACCGGCAGCGTGTGTTCGCGGTTCAGATCGGCCATGTGCGGGTTGAAGTCGGCGGGGCCTTCGATCAGTACGAAGGCTGGCTGCGCGGCTTCGATCACTGCACGCACATGATGCGCGCAGGCCGGTGAATGGTGACGCACGCCAATGACGATCAGACCGTCATCGGGCGCGTTGGAGGACGCGGCATGGGCATTCACCGCCGCACCCGTCGCTCCTTGGCTTGCCACCTCTGTCGCCGCACCTGGCACCAGACTTGTCATGTCACTCACGCCGTCAGGCGATGGCGTGCTGCATACAGGTCGCGCCAGACATCGCCCTTGCGCTTGGATACGCGCTGCTCCAGATAGCGGCGAAGCTTGGCCAGATCGTCGGCATTGTCCTTGGCGGCAGTGCCGGCCAGACATTCAACGATGTCTTCGGCCCGTCCGCTGTCGCCACGCAGGAAATGTCCGCGCACGCCAATGGCATGCGCCACGCTCACCGCTTCGGCGGTACTCATCACGGAGCTCAGACGCTCCATGCCCTTGCCGCCGTCGTCCGTGCCTTCACGGAGTTCCCGGAAGCAGGTGACCAGCACGCGCAGCACGTCGATGTCGGGCGCTTGCGGCACACCGGAGCGGCTGAGCAGAGCAGCCGCTTCGCGCTGCACCAGCGCAAGTTCTTCTTCCAGATCGGCAATCGGGAAAACGGTTTCGAAGTTGAAGCGGCGCTTCAGCGCTGCCGACATGTCGTTCACGCCGCGGTCACGCGTGTTGGCGGTCGCAATCACATTGAAGCCGTCGCGGGCGAACACCATGCCGGACTCGCCTTTCAGTTCGGGCACGGCCAGCACACGGTCGGACAGGATGGACAGCAGGCTGTCCTGCACTTCCAGCGGACAACGCGTGATTTCCTCGAAGCGCACGACGCGACCTTCGCGCATGCCGCGATACAAGGGCGCAGGCACCAGCGCGCGCTCGGTCGGCCCTTCGCTGACCAGCAGCGCGTAGTTCCAACCGTATTTGATCTGGTCTTCCGTCAGTGACGCGCCGCCTTGAATGGTCAGCGTGGAATCACCGCTGACCGCAGCCGCCAGCAATTCCGACAACATGCTCTTGGCCGTGCCGGGCTCGCCAACCAGCAGCAGGGCGCGAGACGTCGCCAGCGTGACCATGGCTCGCTCGACCAGCGAAGGCGAGCACACCAGCTTGGCGGGCTCACCGTTGCCGCCCAGGATGAAGCGCTTCACGCTCGCCAGGGACATGCTCCAGCCGGGCGGCCGGGGGGCAGTGTCGGCCGCGCGCAGCGCAGCCAGCTCCGCCGAATAGCGCACCTCGGCGGGCGGCCGCTGCCAGCTTGCGGGATCTTCCTGGGCCCCCGGGGCGTGCAGCGGTTTTGCGGTCAAAGCGGTGCTCCTTGCAGACGTTTTGGTAGCAGGCACCACAGTCAGTGCACCGCCAGAGGCGCAATGGTAGAGCCCCTCTGCCGAAATAACCGTCGCAAAACGTTAGCGGCCCATCGGCAGACCTGGGAAGGTCTGCCGATGGGCCGCAAATGCGCCGCTCAATGACTGCCGATATATGCCGCTACGAACGGCTACCGATCAGCGTCCGCGCTTGATGCGCAACACCACGCCCAGCACGATCATGATGCCGCCATATACCTGGGCGAATATCTCGCCCTTGTAGATGCCGACGGCCAGCAGCAGCACACCCAGTCCTGCGGCCACGCCCCAGGGCGCATTGCCCAGCTTGTTCAGCAGGCCGACGCGCGGCGCCGCAGCTGGCACAGGCGCTGCGGCCGGGGTCGGATTCGGTTCGCGGCCGTCGCCCGGGCGTGGCGCTGCCATCAGCGCAGTGCCTCGATCAGGCCGTCGAGCTTGCGTGCGTCGGCAACAAAGGCACGAATGCCTTCGGACAGCTTCTCGGTCGCCATCGCATCTTCGTTCAGCAGATTGCGGAAGGTGACTTCATCGGCCGTCAGGCGTTCTACGGACGAGGCAGCCGCCTTGGCTGGGTCCAGCAGGGCCGGCACTTCGCCTTCTTCAGCCGCCAGCTTGGCCAGCAGGTCGGGGCTGATGGTCAGCAAGTCGCTGCCTGCCAGCGCCAGGATCTGGCCGACGTTGCGGAAGCTGGCGCCCATGATCTCGGTGGGGATGCCGAACTTCTTGTAGTAGTCATAGATCGACGCGACCGATTGCACGCCCGGGTCATTGACGCCAGCCTTGCCTGCTTCGTCCCAGGAGGCACCGGCCGACTTCTTGTACCAGTCATAGATCCGGCCAACGAAGGGCGAGATCAGCTGCGCACCCGCATCGGCGCAGGCCACGGCCTGGACCAGCGAGAACAGCAGGGTCATGTTGACCTTGATGCCTTCGGACTGCAGCACGCGCGCGGCCTGGATGCCTTCCCAGGTCGACGCGATCTTGATCAGCACGCGGTCGCGCGAAATGCCGGCGGCGTCGTACAGCGCAATGATCTTGTGCGCGCGGTCGATGGTGGCCTGGGTATCGAAAGACAGGCGGGCGTCGACTTCGGTGGACACGCGGCCGGGCACGATGCCCAGGATTTCGGTGCCGAAGGCCACCAGCACCTGGTCGACCAGTTCCGGCAGCGACGCCGTCTTGTTGGCGGCGACCACGCGGGTCAGGATCGGGCGATAGGCGTCTTGTTGAACCGCTTTCAGGATCAGCGACGGATTGGTCGTTGCGTCGGTCGGACGAAACGCACGCATGGCTTCGAAATCGCCGGTATCGGCAACCACGACGGTATGTTGGCGCAGGGATTCGAGCAATGTGGGCACGGCTTTCTCTTCTTTGATAACAGTCGACAGGTGTCAGTGTAGACGCTGGGGAAATGTGGCTCGGCCGCCGCGCGGCGGCGTCTTTGCTTGCGATAGGCCTATCGCAAGGGGGCGGGGAAACGCTATAATCGGAAAGTTTAACGTTTTCACCTCATACCTTCCCTAGCGCATAACCCCATCTGTCGCATGCGGTGAGGGGGGACCACGCAAAATCCAGGACGCGCGTTCTTTTGATGCGTTTTCGGACTTTGCGAGCCCCTCAAGACCCGCACAGCCCCCCAACACGAGTCGTCGCATTTCCTTGCGGCGTCCACAGCGTGTGGGTGACGCGCTCCAGCCGCGCAAGTAGGGTGAAACTGCACAGTTTCACTGCACTGCGGGCTGCCCCGGGAAGGTAACGACACGGAGATTTTCCTTTGTTGCCGTCTCTCTTTCCCGAGACCTCCCCTGCGATTCTGGCCCTTGCCGACGGCACGATCTTTCGTGGTATCTCGATTGGCGCGTCTGGCCACACGGTCGGCGAAGTCGTGTTCAACACGGCAATGACCGGTTATCAGGAAATCCTGACCGACCCGAGCTACTACCGTCAGATCGTGACGCTGACCTACCCGCATATCGGCAATACCGGTATCAACGTGGAAGACAGCGAGTCCGTCAAGGCATTCGCCGCCGGTCTGGTGGTTCGCGACTACCCGCAAGTCGTGTCCAACTTCCGCGCCACGCAAACACTGCAAGCCTACCTCCAGGACCAGGGAGTCGTAGGCATTGCCGGGATCGATACGCGCAAGCTCACCCGTATCCTGCGTGAAAAGGGCGCCCAGGGCGGCGCCATCCTGGCTGGCGACGATGCTGAAAAAGCATTGGCATTGGCCAAGGAATTCCCCGGCATGTCGGGCCTGGATCTGGCCAAGGTTGTCTCGGTCAAGGAATCGTATTCCTGGACCGATGGCACCTGGGCGTTGGGCGAAGGTTTCAACAAGGAAAACGCAGGCACCTATCACGTGGTGGCCTACGACTTCGGCGTGAAGCTCAACATCCTGCGTCTGCTGGCCGATCGCGGCTGCCGCATCACGGTGGTGCCGGCGCAAACCTCGGCCGAAGACGTGTTGAAGCTCAACCCGGACGGCGTGTTCCTGGCCAACGGCCCGGGCGATCCGCAGCCTTGCGACTACGCAGTCGCTGCCACCCGCGTGTTCCTGGAGCGCAAGCTTCCGGTCTTCGGCATCTGCCTGGGCCATCAGCTGCTGGGCCTGGCCGCCGGCGGCAAGACCTTGAAGATGAAGTTCGGTCACCACGGTGCGAATCACCCGGTGCAGGACCTGGACAGCAAGCGTGTGTTCATCACCAGCCAGAACCATGGGTTCGCGGTGGACCCCACCACGCTGCCGGCAACGGCGCGTGTCACGCACGTGTCGCTGTTCGACGGTTCGCTTCAGGGCTTCGAGTTGACCGACCGTCCGGCGTTCTGCTTCCAGGGTCACCCGGAAGCCAGCCCGGGCCCGCACGACATCCTGGGGCTGTTCGATAAATTCGCGCAGATGATGCAGCAGGCTCGCGCGGCGTAGTCGCCACGCCGCAGCCCTTCATCAGCCTCCGCAATACAACCGACAAGCAGTTAGGCGTCCCATGCCCAAGCGTACAGACATAAAAAGCATTCTCATCATTGGCGCAGGCCCGATCATCATCGGTCAGGCTTGCGAATTCGACTACTCCGGCGCTCAGGCCTGCAAGGCCCTGAAAGCCGAGGGCTACAAGGTCATCCTGGTCAACAGCAATCCGGCCACGATCATGACCGACCCGGAGACCGCCGATGTCACGTACATCGAGCCGATCACCTGGCAAGTCGTCGAAAAGATCATCGAAAAAGAGCGCCCCGATGCGCTCCTGCCCACCATGGGCGGCCAGACCGCGCTGAATTGCGCGCTCGACCTGGCCAAGCATGGCGTGCTGGAAAAGTACAAGGTCGAACTGATTGGCGCGAACGAACACGCCATCGAGAAGGCCGAAGACCGCCTGAAGTTCAAGAACGCCATGACCAGCATCGGTCTGGATTCGGCCAAGTCGGGCGTTGCCCACACCATGGAAGAAGCCTGGATCGTGCAGCGCCGCATCGCGGAAGAAGTCGGCACCGCCGGCTTCCCGACCGTGATTCGTCCCAGCTTCACGCTGGGCGGCACCGGTGGCGGCATTGCCTACAACGCGGAAGAGTTCGAAACCATCTGCCGCCGCGGCCTGGAAGCCTCGCCGACCAGCGAACTGCTGATCGAAGAATCCTTGCTGGGCTGGAAAGAGTTCGAGATGGAAGTCGTGCGCGACCGCGTCGACAACTGCATCATCGTCTGCTCGATCGAAAACCTGGACCCGATGGGCGTGCACACCGGTGACTCGATCACCGTGGCGCCGGCACAGACCCTGACGGACAAGGAATACCAGCTGATGCGCAACGCGTCGATCGCGGTTCTGCGCGAAATCGGCGTGGACACCGGCGGCTCGAACGTGCAGTTCGCGATCAACCCGAAGAACGGTCGCATGATCGTCATCGAGATGAACCCGCGCGTGTCGCGTTCCTCGGCGCTGGCGTCGAAGGCCACCGGCTTCCCGATCGCCAAGATCGCGGCCAAGCTGGCGGTCGGCTACACGCTGGACGAACTGCGCAACGACATCACCGGTGGTGCTACCCCGGCGTCGTTCGAGCCCAGCATCGACTACGTGGTCGTCAAGGTGCCGCGTTTTGCGTTCGAGAAATTCCCGCAGGCCGATTCGCGCCTGACCACCCAGATGAAGTCGGTGGGCGAAGTGATGGCCATGGGCCGTACCTTCCAGGAATCCTTCCAGAAAGCCCTGCGCGGCCTGGAAGTCGGCGTCGACGGCCTGAACCAGAAGACCACCGACCGTGAAAAGCTGACCGTGGAACTCGGTGAGCCCGGCCCGGATCGCATCTGGTACGTGGGCGATGCCTTTGCGCAAGGTTTCTCGCTGGAAGAAGTGCAGCAGCTCACGCACATCGACCCGTGGTTCCTGACGCAGATCAAGGAAATCGTCGACATCGAACTCGCGCTGGAGAAGCACACGCTGGCCGCGCTCGACCGCGACACGCTGTTCCAGCTGAAGCGCAAGGGTTTCTCGGATCGTCGCCTGGGCTGGTTGCTGGACACCACCGAGACGGAAATCCGCAAGCTGCGTCACCAGTTGAACGTGCGCCCGGTCTACAAGCGCGTGGACACCTGCGCCGCCGAATTCGCCACCAACACCGCGTACATGTACTCCACGTACGAGGAAGAGTGCGAAGCCGCGCCGACCAACAACAAGAAGATCATCGTGCTGGGTGGCGGTCCGAACCGGATCGGCCAGGGCATCGAGTTCGACTATTGCTGCGTCCACGCCGCGATGGCGCTGAGCGAAGACGGGTACGAGACCATCATGGTCAATTGCAACCCCGAAACCGTCTCGACCGACTACGACACCTCTGACCGCCTGTACTTCGAGCCGGTGACCCTGGAAGACGTGCTGGAAATCGTCGACAAGGAAAAGCCGGTTGGCGTGATCGTGCAGTACGGCGGCCAGACGCCCTTGAAGCTTGCCAAGGCGCTGGAAGCCAACGGCGTGCCGATCATCGGCACCAGCCCGGAATCCATCGACATTGCCGAAGACCGCGAGCGTTTCCAGAAGCTGTTGCACAAGCTGGACCTGAAGCAGCCGCCGAACCGTACCGCGCGTACCGAAGCCGAAGCCATGTCGCACGCCTCCGACATCGGTTATCCGCTGGTCGTGCGTCCCAGCTACGTGCTGGGCGGCCGCGCGATGGAAATCGTGCACGAACCCAAGGACCTCGAGCGCTACATGCGCGAAGCCGTGCAGGTCAGCAATGACTCGCCGGTGCTGCTCGACCGCTTCCTGAACGATGCGATCGAAGTCGACGTGGATTGCCTGTCCGACGGCAAGCGCGTCCACATCGGCGGCGTGATGGAACACATCGAGCAAGCCGGCGTGCACTCGGGCGACTCGGCGTGCTGCCTGCCGCCGTATTCGCTGTCTGACGAGACGGTTGCCGAGATCAAGCGCCAGACCGCGATCATGGCGCGTGCCCTGAACGTGGTGGGCCTGATGAACGTGCAGTTCGCCATCCAGGCCGGTACTGTCTACGTGCTGGAAGTGAACCCGCGTGCATCGCGCACTGTGCCCTACGTGTCGAAGGCCACCAGCATCCAGCTCGCCAAGGTGGCGGCGCGTGCGATGGCTGGTCAGTCGCTCGACTCGCAAGGCCTGGGCGCGGAAATCGTGCCGCCGTACTTCTCGGTCAAGGAAGCGGTCTTCCCCTTCGTCAAGTTCCCGGGCGTGGACACGATTCTCGGCCCCGAGATGAAGTCGACCGGTGAAGTGATGGGCGTGGGCACGAGCTTCGGCGAAGCCTTCGTGAAGGCGCAGCTGGCTGCCAGCGTACGCCTGCCGGAATCCGGCACGGCCTTCATCAGCGTGAAGAACGAAGACAAGCTGCGCGCCGTCGAGCTTGCTCGCGGCCTGCACGGCCTGGGCTTCTCGCTGGTCGCCACGCGCGGCACGGCAGCGGCCATCGAGCAAGCCGGCATCCCGGTGAAGATCGTCAACAAGGTGGCCGAAGGCCGTCCGAACATCGTCGACATGGTGAAGAACGGCGAAATTTCGCTGGTCGTCAACACCGTCGAAGAGCGTCGCAACGCCATCGTCGATTCGCGGGCCATCCGCACCTCGGCACTGGCTTCGCGCGTGACCTACTTCACGACCATGGCCGGTGCACGCGCCGCGGTCGAGGGCATGCAGTACATGCGCGAGAAGAACGGCTTCCAGGTGTATTCGGTGCAGGAACTGCATGCAGGCTTGAACAAGGCCTGATGAAGGACTGTGGCCCGGCGCAGTCAGCCGGGCTGCAGAAGCCTGCAAGAAAGCACTGCACGACGCTTGCAAGCAAAACGTGGCCCTTGTGGCCACGTTTTTTTTCGTCTGCGTTTTCAGGCATGCGTTCGCGTTTTCCTTTCCTGCAACACATCAAGCAAGACTGCGCTGCGCGGGCTCCCATCGTTATACTTGCCCATGCTTAGCCCGGTGTTCATCCCATGTCCGATTCGACCCCTGCGCCGCGTGTCCTCGATTCTCAGGCCAAGCCCGATGACTACCAGTTTTCCGAACAGGTCGGCCATCTGTTGCGTCGCGCCTATCAGCGTCATGTCGCGCTTTTTCAGCAGACCATTCCCGATTCGCAGCTGACGGCTGCGCAGTTCGTGGTCTTGTGCGCGGTACGCGATCAAGGCGCCTGCTCGCTGAGCGAAGTCGTGCGCATCACGGCCATCGACCAGGCGACCGTGCGCGGTGTGATGGAACGCCTGAAAACCCGCGACCTACTGGTGGTGGCGCAAGACGTGTCGGATCGTCGCAAGGTCATGGTGACCCTGACCGAAGCAGGACGCGCACTGGTCGGCGAGATGGTGCCGTTTGCCGAGAAGATCACCACCGACACCTTCGGTGACCTGAACCCGGCCGAGCGCGTGGCCATGCTCTACCTGCTGCGCAAGATGTGCGACGTCGAGAATGTCTCCGCGCACCCTGTTGCCTGACTCCCTTCAGGGGAAACCCGATTGAGGAAATTACCGTGAGGACGTGCAAATTGCGCGATCTCACCGTAATGGTATGTACGTACTCATTGCGATTTTCGGCACTGAAGTGGTGCCGTCAGCAGTGCGTAAGTGCACTGTATTTGTGATGTAGCACGCGGTCTGCACCGTTAGTTTGCAATACACCTTTTTGTTGTAGGGTTATTTGCGCCGGCGCAAGTTTCTGCGTGCAATATCGAGCGTATACACCTGAATCAAGCCTTGTGCGTTCAGTCGATGCCCAGGCCTCTTTGCCATCCGCGACACGCCATACACCCGAGGGGAACTCATGTACGGTTTCAAACGCTATACCCAGGTTCTGGGCGCCACTTGCCTGGTCTTGTCCGCCGCATCGGTCTGGGCACAAGGCACCATCAAGATCGGCGAAATCAACAGCTACAAGGCGCAGCCCGCCTTCCTCGATCCATACAAGAAGGGCATGCAACTGGCCCTCGATGAGGTCAACGACGCGGGTGGCATCAACGGCAAGAAGCTGGAACTGATCATCCGGGACGACAACGCCACGCCGGGCGACGCCGTGCGCGCAGCCGAAGAGCTGGTGTCGCGTGAGAAGGTGGACGTGCTGACGGGTTCCTTCCTTTCGCACATCGGCTTGGCACTGACCGACTTTGCGCGCCAGAAAAAAGTGTTCTTCCTGGCCAGCGAACCGCTGACCGACAAGATCACCTGGCAGGATGGCAATCGCTACACTTATCGCCTGCGCACCTCGACCTACATGCAGGTCGCGATGCTGGTGCCCGAAGCGTTGGCACTGAAGCGCAAGCGTTGGGCCATCGTGTACCCGAACTATGAATACGGCCAGTCGGCAGTCGCCACCTTCAAGACCTTGATGAAGGCTGCTCAGCCCGATATCGAGTTCGTGTCGGAACAAGCGGCACCGCTGGGCAAGGTCGACGCAGGCAGCGTGGTGCAGGCCCTGGCCGATTCCAAGCCCGACGCAATCTTCAACGTGCTGTTCGCCGCCGACGTGACCAAGTTCGTGCGCGAAGGCACCACCCGGGGTCTGTTCAAGGATCGCCCGGTGGTCAGCGTGCTGACTGGCGAGCCGGAATACCTGGACACCTTCCGCGACGAAACCCCGGCAGGCTGGATCGTCACCGGCTATCCGTGGCAGTTCATCGACACGCCCGAGCACAAGGCGTTCTTGGCTGCCTACCAGGCCAAGTTCAAGGACTATCCGCGCCTGGGCTCGGTGGTGGGTTACAGCGCCATCAAGTCGATTGCCGAAGGCATCAAGCGCAGCGGTGGATCGACCGAGACCGAAGCCATGATCAAGGCCTTCTCGGGCCTGAAACTCACGATTCCGTTCGGACCGATCGAATACCGTGCGATCGACAACCAGTCGACCATGGGCGCCTACGTGGGCAAGCTGGGTTCGCAAGACGGCAAGGGCGTGATGGTCGACTTCCGTTATGTCGATGGTGCCAAGGTCCTGCCGTCGGACGACGAAGTGCGCAAGCTGCGCAAGCCGGACTGATACTTCCGTGACGGTCATGGCGGCCGTGTTCGCCGTCATGACTGTGCGGCTTCTTGCATGACGCGTCGCGCTCGCGACGCGTGCATTTCCTCACAGGTGCCAGGTTCATGGATCTGACGGGTTTTCTTGCGCAGATGCTCAACGGCTTGGCCGAGGCATCATCGCTGTTCTTGGTGGCCGCCGGGCTCTCGCTGATCTTCGGTGTGACGCGCATCGTCAATTTCGCGCACGGGTCGCTCTACATGCTGGGCGTGTATGTGGCGTACTCGGTGGTCGAGCGCATTGGCGGCACCGCGCTGGGTTTCTGGTTCGGCCTGATCGCAGCATCGCTGATCGTGGGCGCCGTTGGTGCAGCGATCGAAATCGTACTGTTGCGTCGGATCTACCGCGCACCTGAACTCTTCCAACTGCTGGCGACCTTTGCGCTGGTACTGATCATCAACGATGCCGCCCTGTGGATCTGGGGCGCCGAAGACCTGCTGGGCCGTCGTGCCCCGGGCATGAGCGGCGCCATCGACCTGCTGGGCCGTCAATATCCCGTCTACAACCTGGCGCTGATCGTCATCGGCCCGGTGGTGCTCGGGCTGCTGTGGCTGCTGCTGACCCGTACCCGCTGGGGCACGCTGGTGCGCGCTGCCACGCAAGACCGCGAAATGCTGGGCGCGCTGGGCGTCAACCAGGCGTGGTTGTTCACCGGCGTGTTTGCGCTGGGCGCGATGCTGGCCGGCCTGGGGGGCGCCGTGCAGTTGCCGCGCGAGCCCGCCAGCCTGGGCCTCGATTTGCGCACCATCGGCGACGCCTTCGTGGTCGTGGTGGTGGGCGGCATGGGCTCGATTCCGGGTGCCTACATTGCCGCGCTGATCATCGCCGAGCTCAAGGCAATCTGTGTGGGTCTGGGTACCGTCACGCTGTGGGGCATCAGCATCTCGTTCCCCAAGCTCACGCTGGTGGTCGAGTTCGTCTTCATGGCCCTGGTGCTGGTGTTCCGCCCCTGGGGCTTGTTCGGCAAGCAGCAAGGCGCCAGCCGCAATTCCGCGCCGCTGGAAGCACCGCTGCGGGCAGCATCCACGCCCTTCAAGCTGATGGCGGTGGTGGTGTTCGCAGCACTCGCCATCTTGCCGCTGCTGTCGACCTGGCTGCCCTACGCCACGGTGCTGACGCAAGACATTCTGGTGGCGGTGCTGTTTGCGATCAGCCTGCACTTCATCATGGGCCCGGGCGGCATGCATTCCTTCGGGCATGCTGCGTACTTCGGCCTGGGTGCCTATGGGGCTGCCTTGCTGCTCAAGGCCGCGTCGATGCCGATGCCGCTTGCGCTGGCTTTCGCGCCCATCGTGGCCGGCGCTGGCGCGCTGATCTTCGGCTGGTTCTGCGTGCGCCTGTCCGGCGTCTATCTGGCGATGCTGACCCTCGCCTTCTCACAGATCGTCTGGTCCATCGTCTACCAGTGGGACGAGTTCACGGGTGGGTCCAATGGGGTGGTGGGTGTGTGGCCGGCCGAGTGGCTGTCCGGCACGCCGTATTACTACCTGACGCTGGTGTTGGTAGCGCTGTCCATCGTGGTGTTGCGACGGGTGCTGTTCTCGCCCTTCGGTTATGCGCTGCGGGCTGGGCGTGATTCGCCGCTGCGCGCGGATGCGATCGGCATCGACGTCAAGCGCATTCAGTGGATCGGCTTCGTGATCGCAGGCTTGTTCGCAGGCTTGGCAGGCTCCCTGTTCGTGTTTTCCAAGGGCAGCATTTCGCCTGATGCCATGGCGGTGACCAAGTCGGTCGATGGCCTGGTGATGGTCTTGCTTGGCGGCATCCAGACGCTGGCCGGCCCGGTCGTCGGTGCAGCCAGCTTCAGCGTGCTGCAGGACTACATCATGCGCTCGACGGAATACTGGCGCGCCCTGTTCGGCGGCGTGATTCTGCTGCTGGTGCTGGTGTTCCCGCAAGGCATCGCCGGCTTCTGCCGCGAGATCGGCGAGCGCTGGCAGGCACGCAAGGGCACAGACAAGAACGCAGCCCCAGTGGCAACTTCCAAGGAGGCAGCATGAGTCTCTTGCAGGTCAGAAACATCAGCAAGTCCTTTGGTGGCGTGCAGGCGGTTGCCGGCATCAGCTTCGATGTCGCCGCAGGCGAACTGCTTGCCCTGATCGGGCCGAATGGCGCAGGCAAGTCCACCACTTTCAACATGGTCGGTGGCCAGCTGGCCGCGTCCAGCGGATCGGTCAAGCTCGACGGCCATGAACTGGTCGGCATGCGCCCGCGCGCCATCTGGCGACTGGGCGTGGGCCGCACCTTCCAGATCGCCGCCACCTTTGCATCGCTGACTGTGGTCGAGAACGTGCAGATGGCCTTGCTGTCGCATCGTCGCCGGGTCTATTCCTGGTTCAGCCGTGCCGCTGGCGAATACCGCAGCGAGGCCATGGAACTGCTGGCCCAGGTGGGCATGGCGGCGCAGGCCGATCGGCCCTGCAGCGAACTCGCCTATGGCGACGTGAAGCGCGTCGAGCTGGCCATGGGTCTGGCCAACGATCCCAAGCTGCTGTTGATGGACGAACCCACCGCCGGCATGGCGCCGCAGGAACGCAACGACTTGATGGCGCTGACCAAGCGTCTGGTGGTGGATCGCGGCATGGCGGTGCTGTTCACCGAGCACAGCATGGACGTGGTGTTCGCCTACGCAGACCGCATGATCGTGCTGGCGCGCGGCAAGCTGATCGCAGAAGGCAGCGCGCACGAAATCCGCAATCATCCCAAGGTACAGGAAGTGTATTTCGGCAGCGGCAAGACCTTCGAGAAACCTGCGGGCGTTGTAGCAGGGGTCGCAGCATGAGCGCGCTTGCTTCTGGTGCGCCTGCGGCATCCGCCACTGACGCCAACCTGTTGTTGCGGGTGCAGGACCTGAACGCTTGGTACGGCGCGGCCCACATTCTGTTCGACGTGTCGCTGGACGTGCGGCGCGGCGAAGTGGTGGCCTTGATGGGCCGCAATGGCGCAGGCAAGTCGACCACGCTGAAAGCCATCATGGGCATGTTGGCCAAACGGCGCGGCAGCATCTCGTTCATGGGCCAGGACATCAGTGCGCGCGAGCCTTTTGAGGTCGCGCGCATGGGGCTGGGTTTCGTGCCGGAAGATCGTCGGGTGTTCACCGATCTGAGCGTGACAGAGAATCTGGAAGTCGGCCGTCAGCCCGCGCGCAAATGGCCCGATGGCAGCGATGCGCTGAACTGGCAGCCGGAAGCGCTGTACAAGCTCTTCCCGAACCTGGGCGAGATGCGCAATCGTCCCGGTGGGCAAATGAGCGGCGGCGAGCAGCAGATGCTGACCGTTGCGCGCACGCTGATGGGCAATCCTTTCGTGGTGCTGCTGGATGAGCCGTCCGAAGGTGTGGCGCCGGTGATCGTCGAGCAGATGGCGCAGATGATTTTGGAACTGAAGTCGCGTGGGGCCAGCATTCTGTTGTCGGAACAGAACGTGCACTTCGCGGAGCTGGTGTCGGATCGGGTCTACGTGCTGGAGAAGGGCCAGATTCGATACACCGGCAGCATGGCGGAACTGGCCGAGAACGAGGAAGTGCGGCGGGCTTATCTGACGGTTTGAACGTGTTGCATCAAGGATTGGGGGCGGCCAGCGTGTGGGCCGCCTTTTCTTTTTGAAGGTGTGTTCTTTCGTGGGCGCCGGTTTTCTGTGAGGGTGCAGTCGTTTTTGAAGTGGTGTGCGGGTAGTGGCCTACTCGCGGCAATAAGTCGGCGATCGCAAGGGCCGTATCCGGCTGAGTCGATGCCGGCTGTGACCCTGCCATGCGCGCGGCAGACGCGGCGGCCTGAGATTCAATGCGGCTTGCGCAGGGTCGATATCCGTTCCGGCACGTCATCCCAGGCCGACTTGTCCGGCGCATACCGTGCGCGCAGGTAGGCGATCAGGTCGGCGATCTGGGTGTCGTTCAGGCTGCCGCCGAAGGCGGGCATGTAGCCCAGGTCGCCGTTTGCCGGGTTGGCGATGCCGTGCAGGATCACCTGGATCAGGTTGTCGGGTTTGTCGCTGTGCAGGTTGGTGTTGAGCGCCAGCGGCGGGCGCACGCCGAACATCGGCGCCACGTTGCGGGTTTCGTGACACACCGCACAGGCACCTTCGAAGATGCGCTCGCCATTGGCCGGAAAGACCGTGGTCGTGCGATCGGCGGCTTTTTCCAGCGAGGCGATGGTCGTGGCGCGATCGGGTTCGGGGGATGTCACGGGGTTGATTGACGCCAGGTAAACCGCCATGGCGCGTACGTCCTGCTCGGGCAATTGCGCCAAGCCGTGCACGACGGGCGCCATCGGGCCGGCGGCAACGCCATGACCTGCCGAGAATCCCGTACGCAAATAGTCGAAGAAATCGTTTTCCGTCCAGGGGATCGGCGAGCGCGACAGCGCGTTGAGCGCGGGCGCTTCCCAGCCCTCGGCCTCGCCGCCGGCGAGCCAGGCTTGTGCTCCCGATTTCTCGGCGCCCAGCTTGTTGCGCGGTGTGTGGCAGGCGCCGCAATGGCCGATGCCCTGGACCAAGTAGGCGCCGCGGTTCCACACCGTCGACTGGCTTTCGTCGGGCTGGTAGACCTTGTTCTCGTGGAACAGCAGGTTCCAGCCTGCCATCAAGGGGCGCACGTTGAACGGAAACGCCAGCTTGGTTTCCGGCGGCGTGGCGCGCACCGGTGTTTCCGACATCAGGTAGGCGTACAAGGCCTGCATGTCGCCATCGGTGAGCTTGGCGAAGTCGGTATACGGGAAGGCCGGATACAGTTGGCGGCCGTCGCGGTGAATGCCTTGGCGCATAGCCCGATCGAAAGCCTGGAAGGACCACTGGCCGATGCCGGTCTCCGGGTCTGGCGTGATGTTGGTGGTGATGATCTGGCCGAAGGGCGTGTCCAGCGCCAGGCCGCCCGCGTTCGGCGTGCCGCCGGGGACGGTGTGGCAGACCACGCAGTCGCCAGCAGCAGCCACCAGGCGGCCACGATCGATGGCGGCGGTGGAATAGATGCTCAGGTCAGGTACTACGGGCGCAATTTCTGCGCGCCACGGCATGGCGGTGACGATCAGTCCGGTCGCTGCTGCGGCGATCCCACCCAGCCAGGCCCCAGCCACGCGACGTTTTGTGCGGCGAGGTGTGCTGGTCAATGCGGCGCGCGCGGCGGCGCCGTTGAAGGGCGGTTCGCGCAGGCGCACGCCAGTGGCGTCGAAGATGGCGTTTGCCACCGCTGCTGCCGCTGGCAGCGATGCCGCATCGGACCATGCAAGACCGGTCGGGATACTGACGGTGGTGCTGGCGTGCGCCAGCTCGCTCGATCCGATCCCGTCCACGTTCACGTCGATGCGGCGTGCCAGATCCGTGTTCGTACTGTCGCTGTTTCCCCAGTCATCAAACGCTGCCGGGGCTTCCAACAACCGACCGGTGGTGTCGCGTACCTGGTCTTCGATCTGGCGTGCACCAGATGGCGCGGCTTGCATTTTTTCCAGATCATGGCCGACCACCACGCGGGTGATGTCGACGCTGCCATCAGTCGGGTCCACCGCCACATCCGCCACCCAGGCAGACCAGCTGCGCTGCGCGGGGTCGACGCTGTCGTCGATCACGCAGGCATAGGCGAAGCCACGTCCCGTGCGTGGCGCGTCGCTGTTGCTCGGGGAAGTCCGCGCCGCCTTTGACTCTGGGTTCGTACCCACCCAGCCCGCGTGCTCGGCAACCTGGCGCACCAGCGCTGCACCACGGGCATCGTCCAGGTGCCGCAGGCGGTAATCGACTGGATCGATACTGGCCGCTGCGGCTGCTTCGTCGATGAAGGATTCCTGCGCGAATACCTGCGCCGCATAGTGAGCGCTGCCGCCTCGTGCAACCGCCGCCACGGCAGCATTTGTCGGCACGGCCAGCGAGGCAGATTCGCTGCGGTAAGGCATCAGCCCTGGCGGCCGCACCGCATCGCTGCCACCGGAAAGCAGGCGCGCGAGAGAAGGGCGATCCAGGCTCGCCCCATCGGCATGGATGGTCTGTGACAGGATCTGTCCGCTGTCGGCGAGCGTGGCGCGAATCGAGGTGTTTCCAGGCACAGGTCGCGACCCGCCCGACACGCTGGACACGTGAACCGCGCGTCCCACTGCACGCGACAGCAATGTCGCATCAGCGGCGGCATCCAGTGCGGCAGGGTGCTCGGGCTGGCCGTTGCCGAGCACGCGGATCGCGTCAGGTGGCAGGCCGGTCAGCGTCGCCAGCTCGCGTCGTAACGCAGCGGACGGGGCGGCGCTCCATACGCTGAGTGCATCTCCGTGCCACCATGCAACCACCCATGTCGAATCGAGGTCCTGCGAGGCGGGCCAACCATATTTCTGGGCGATGGTTTGCGCATGAGGGGCTGCTGCCCCGTCACCCGTCTGCCATACCGTCTTGGGTGTGTCGCTATCGGACGCTGCCGCCCATTCGATGTGCAGCCTTGCAAGCGCCTGGCTGGCGATCTGAGGGCTGAGCGCAACGATGCCCAAGAAGTCGCCATCGCGCACCACCCGTACCAAGCCCGGCAAATCATGCGTGCCCGATTCGTCAATGCGCGATACACGAGCGCCTGTGTATCTGTGTCCGTTCCACTGCAACGCTGGCGGCCGCAGCACCAGGCCCGACAGCACGTCACCGCCGCTTGGCGGACTCAGGTCGGCACTGCCTACGGTCTGGATGGACGCGGCCTGCGTCTCGCTCATGGCGCACACCCGCCGCAACGCTCAGCCGCGCAGCGCACGGCCGCCAGGATTTCCATGTGTGTGCCGCAACGGCACAGGTGGTATTGCAGCGCCTGGCGAATATCGGTTTCAGACGGCGACGGGTTTCGCAGCAACAAAGCCTGCGTCGCCATGATCATGCCGTTCAGGCAGTAGCCGCATTGCGCGGCCTGCTTATCGATGAACGCCTGTTGCACCAGGCCGGGTGCGGCTTCCGTGCCCAGACCTTCAAGCGTGGTGACACGGCGTGCGCCGATGCCCTTGACGGGCACCACGCAGGACCGCGCCGGCATGCCGTCCACCAGCACCGTACAGGCGCCGCATTCACCCAGCCCGCAGCCGAACTTGGGGCCGTTGAGCCCCAGGTCGTTGCGCAGGATGTAAAGCAAGGGCGTGTCTGGATCGACCTCGACCACATGCGAGTGGTCGTTGACGTTGAGGACGAGGTGGCGGGAGGCGGCGCGCATGGTGCGCTGAGCTTACTGCGTGCGCTCAGGCCGCGGTTTTTTTGCGGCCTTCGACCAGGGGCTCGGAGAACACGTCATAGCCGAAGCACCAGTCGGGATTCTCGTTGGTGCGCAGCCAGGTGTTGTTGTGCGAGACCAGTTGCACGCGGCCGGCGCGCTCGGCGCGGTTGTCTTCGTACAGGCGGAAGGCCGCTTCGTGGTCATCCAGGCCCACTTCCTTGAACACACGCGTCAGCATGGCCGCATCTTCGATGGCCATGGCCGCGCCTTGCGCCATGTGGGGTTTCATCGGGTGGCAGGCGTCGCCCAGCAGCACGATGCGGCCACGGCTCCAGAGCGGCAGCGGATCACGTTCCAGCAGCGGCCACTTGGTTAGTTCCGTGCTGCCGTCGATCAGCGCCTGTACGGTCGGATGCCAGCCGGCGAAGGTCTCGCGCATTTCCGCCTGGCTGCTCGGCAGCCAACTGTTCTTCAAGTCCCATTGCGCTTCCGGCACACCCGTCACGTAATAGATTTCGTCGCGCTTGCCGGTGACGAAGTAGACCATCATGTGGCGGTCATCGGCCCACCACTTCACGCACATGTCGAAGGGCAGGGAGCCGCTGTCCACCGGGGTCTGGAACACCGCACGATGCGCGATCAGGCCGGTGTACTTGGGCGGTTCCACGCCCAACAGATGTTCGCGCAGGCGGGAATTCACGCCGTCGGCGCCGATCACGATGTCGGCTTCTTCGACCGAGCCGTCGGCGAACGACAATTGCACCTTGTCGCCCAGGTCTTCGACCTTGCTCAGGCGCTTGTTGAATTCCAGGATGCCCGGCGGCAGGGCGGCCGTCATCAGCGCATGGAAGTCGCCACGGTGTACCGTCAGGTAGCTCGCGCCATAGTGGGAAACCGCGTAGTCGCCGAGCGGAATCTGGGCGAGGATATCGCCGGTCTTGCCGTCGCGGCTGTACCAGTAGTCGGGGTGCGAGCCTTGGCGGTTGAGTTCGTCTTCAATGCCGATCTGGCGCATGATCTTCATCACGTTCGGGCCGACGTGGATACCTGCCCCAAGACGCGAGAAGCCGGGCGCCTGTTCGTACAGCTTGACGTCGAACCCTTCACGCGCCATCAGGGCTGCGCCAGCGGTTCCGCCGAGGCCGGCGCCGATCACGGCGATTCTGGGTTTGGTTTTCACGAGGGGTCTCCGAGATGATGCGCGTCCGACACGGGCCGCCAATGGAAAATAATGTACACACTAAAATTTCGGCTGTAAACGAGTTTGCCTGACGCCGACGAAAACTCCCTTTTGTGGGGCGTTTTGCACCATCGTGAATCGCCTTTTGCCCCAGTTTGGATGGGTTTTCCCCAGCTTGCCGGCAAGTTTCACCGCACGCCGTGCTTGCTATTGTCAGCCGCCGCTTCAGCGGTGAGAATGCAGCGTATACGCTAAATAAGTGTGCGGCCCGTCGTCTGTCGGCCGTGCCGAAACCAGTCCACTTGAATCACGCTGGCCCTCCAGGAGAACAAGCATGCCCGTTAGCGACTACGAACTGATCCGCGCCTGGCAACAGGTGCTGACCCTGTCGAAGCTTGAGGCCGGACAAAGCGTGACGGTGCTGACCAGCGCCGCCACGCATCCGCAGACCTTGTCCACCGCCTTGATCGCGGCGCAGTCCATGGGCGCCATCGTGAATCGCCTGGACTTGCCGCCGGTCAACGCCGACAAGGCGCTCAGCCGCGACTCGCTGGCCTACCTGGGCACCACGCCGCTGACGGGCAACCGCGCGGCCATTGCTGCCCTGAAAGCCAGCGATCTGGTGCTGGATCTGATGACCTTGCTGTTCTCGCCGGAACAGCACGACATCCTGTCTGCCGGCACCAAGATCTTGCTGGCCGTCGAGCCGCCGGAAATCCTGGTGCGCATGGTGCCCACCGAGGCCGACCGCACGCGAGTGAAAAAAGCCGCCACGCTGATCGAAGCCGCCAAGGAAATGCACGTGGTCTCGGCCGCGGGTACCGATCTGCGCTGCCCGCTGGGCGAGTTCCCGGTGGTCAGCGAATACGGCTTCGTGGACGAGCCTGGCCGCTGGGACCACTGGCCAAGCGGCTTTGTGCTGACCTGGGCCAACGAAGGCGGGGCCAACGGCACCATCGTGATCGACCGCGGCGATATCTTGTTGCCGCAGAAATCCTATGCGACCGACCAGATCGTGCTGACGGTCGAAAACGGCTTTGCCACCAAGATCGAAGGCGGTGTTGATGCCGAACTGCTGCGCGAATACATGGAGTCCTTCAAGGACCCGGAAGCCTATGCGATCTCGCATATCGGCTGGGGCCTGCAGCCGCGCGCGCACCGCGCCACGCTGGGCCTGTACGACCGCGAAGCCACCATCGGCATGGATGCACGCGCCTACGAAGGCAACTTCCTGTTCTCGCTCGGCCCCAACAACGAAGTGGGCGGCAGCCGCACCACCACTTGCCATATCGACATTCCGCTGCGTGCTTGCACGGTCAGCCTGGATGGCGTGCCGGTGGTGGAGAAAGGCAAGGTGCTGGACGGCGGCGGAAACTGAAGGCGGGCTGCGCTTTCCTGCTAGCTTGGTCCTTTCCTGATGTTGGTTTTTCCTGGGTCATCCATGAGTGCCGTTCCTCCTGTGTCGTCAGGCCAGCCGCGTGCTGGCGTCACGCTTGCCGACACGGCAATCAACATAGGAGGCGGTGCGGCGGTCGGCACGCTCAGGCCGCAGCATCTTGCACTGCTGCAGGACCGGCATGCACTGCTGGTGACACGCGCGCCCGTGCCGGGCGTGAAGCCCGCACCGGGTCAGCCGGGCGCAGCCTCCGACTATGTTCCGTCCACGCCCGACATCTTCGTCGCCGTGCTGGCCGACGGACGTGTCATGGCCTTCAACGGCCACGTGGACCTGGGCACGGGCATTCGCACCTCGCTTGCGCAAATCGTGGCCGAGGAACTGGACGTCGAGCTGGCCCGCGTGGACATGGTGCTGGGTCATACCGAAGCCGCCCCCAACCAGGGCCCGACGATTGCCAGCGCCACCATCCAGATTTCCGCCGTGCCCTTGCGCAAGGCGGCGGCGCAGGCGCGTGCCTGGCTGCTTGCGCGCGCCGCAAGCACCTTGTCCCTGGATGGCGCCACGCTGCGTGTGGACGATGGCGTCATCCAGTCCCCGGATGGCGCGCGCACCGACTACTGGACCTTGCTTGCGCAAGGCGGCGCCATCCTGTCCCTGGCCGATGCCGTGGTGCTCAAGGAGGCGTCCGAGTATCGCGTCGTCGGCAAGTCCGCCCCGCGCGTGGACATTCCCGCCAAGGCGACCGGCGGGCTGAGCTATGTGCATGATGTTCGTGTGCCAGGCATGTTGCACGGCCGGGTCGTGCGCCCGCCCTATGCCGGGCTGGACAGCGGCAGTTTCATCGGCAACAGTCTCTTGAACGTCGATGGAGCCTCAATCGCAGGCTTGCCCGGCGTGGTCAAGATCGTCCGCCACGGCGACTTCGTCGGCATCGTGGCCGAGCGTGAAGAACAAGCCATTCGCGCGGCGCGGCAGCTCAAGCTGCAGTGGGCGCCGATCCCGTCGGCGCCGGATTTGTCCGACTTGGCCCAGGCGCTGCGCGACGCGCCATCCACCTTGCGTCCGCTGACCGAACAAGGGGATGTCGACGCCGCGCTGGCCCATGGCAACGAGCTTGCCTGCGACTACCTCTGGCCCTACCAGATGCATGCTTCGATCGGCCCGTCATGTGCGGTGGCCGACTACCGCGATGACGGTCTGACCGTCTGGGCCGGCACGCAAAACCCGCACATGCTGCGCATCGATTTGAAGCGCTTGCTGGACCTGGGCGAAGACAGGATCGAGATCGTGCGTCTCGAAGCCGCTGGCTGTTACGGCCGTAATTGCGCCGACGATGTGTGTGCCGATGCCGCACTGCTGTCCAGAGCCGTCGGCGCGCCGGTACGGGTGCAACTCAGCCGCGAGCAGGAACATGCGTGGGAGCCCAAGGGCACGGCACAACTGATGACCGTGCGGGGTGCAATCGACCGCGACGGCAGCTTGTCCGCCTACGACTTCAGCACCCGTTATCCCTCGAACGACGCGCCCTTGCTGGCCTTGTTGCTGACCGGCGTGGTGCCCGCCGACCCGCGCACGCTGCAGATGGGCGACCGCACCGCGGTGCCGCCGTACCGCTTTGCATCAATGCGAATTGCCTGCCACGACATGCCGCCGCTGGTGCGCTCGTCCTGGCTGCGTGGCGTATCGGCCTTGCCGAATTCCTTTGCGCACGACTGCTTTGTCGATGAGTTGGCCGAGCAGGCTGGGCAAGACCCGCTGGCATTCCGGCTGCGTCACCTGGACGACTCGCGCGCAGTCGACTTGCTGCGCGCAGTCGCCAACCGCGCCAACTGGCAAGCCGCCGCTACAGGCTCGCGCGGACGTCCCGACGCCGATGGCTTGTTGCGCGGTCGGGGCGTTGCCTATGCCCGCTACATCCATAGCCGCTTCCCCGGCTTCGGTGCGGCCTGGTCAGCCTGGGTGATCGATCTTCAGGTCGATCCACAAACCGGACGCATCAAGGTGGACAAGATCGTGGTGGGGCAGGACACCGGCATGATGGTGAACCCCGACGGTGTGCGCCACCAGATCCACGGCAACGTCATCCAGGCACTCAGCAGGGCACTGAAAGAGTCGGTGAGCTTCGACGCCAAGGGCGTCACCAGCCTCGAGTGGGGCGCCTATCCGATCCTGGGGTTCAAGGACATTCCCGACATCGACGTGGTGATGATGCCGCGCCAGGATGAACCCCCGATGGGCGCGGGCGAATCCGCGTCGGTACCCGGCGCCGCGGCAGTGGCCAACGCGCTCTTCGACGCCACCGGCAAACGCTTCCGTGCACCTCCTTTCACGCCGGAGCGGGTGATGCAGGTGCTGCGCGGCGAGGCTTGAGTCTGCCCTGAGAAACCTTGTGCTCTCTTCCTACTTGCGTGCTTCCTTCGGCCGCCGCAACAACATCAGGTCATACAACTCTTGCGCCGCCATCGGCAGGCTGGCGCCGCGCCGCTTCACGAGCGAAATCTTTCGTACCAGCCCTTCCACATTGATCGGCCGGCTTACCAGTTCGGGCCGCTGAAATTCGTACAGTGTCAGTGCCGGCACCACCGTGATGCCCAGCCCCGCCGCGATCATCGCGGTGACGGTCGCCAATTGCTCCACCTCCATCGCGGTCTGCATCGGGTAGGGGTGGAAGGCACGCTCCAGTTGCAGGCGCACGCTGTGCGACCGCGCCAGGTGGATGAAGGGCGCAGCAGCCAGGTCGCGCACGCCGATCCTGCGTTGCGTGGCCAGCGGATGCGAGCGGTGGCAGACCAAGTGGAAACGGTCGTTGCACAGCAGCTGGGTGTCCAGATCTTCCCCATCCGTATGGGATGAGGCCAGCGCAAAATCTGCTCGACCGGAACGCACCAGGTCCAGAGACGGTGCCGACAAGACGTCGAACAGGGCCAGTTCGATGGCGGGATAACGCTGACGGAATTCCGCGAACACGCCCGGCAGCCAGCCCGAGGCCAGCGAGGGCAGGGCGGCAATCGACACGCGGCCTTTGTGCAGCATCGCGTGACCCTGGAAATCCGCAATCATCGCGTCGAAATCACCGACCACCCGTCGGACCGATGCTTCCAGCAATTCGCCTTGCGGCGTCAGTTCCACGTTGCGCGTATCGCGATCGAACAGGCGATAACCCAGCGTGTCTTCGATCGCCTTGATCAGCGAGCTGAATGCCGATTGCGACAAGTGGCATTGCCGGGCGGCCCGCGTGAAGCTGCGCTGCTCGACCAGCGCGAGGAAAGCCCGCAGGTCACGCGTCGAGAGATTTATCTCTTTCATCGCTTAATCCATTCAAATTTTCTGTTTTCCAGATTCTAGTCACAGCGCTACAGTCTGCGCATCAGAAGTTGGCGCAACCCCAATGCATCGCAGCACGGCCCGCACGATCCAGGCCGCTGCACCAAGCCGCTCGACAAGAAAACGCGACTCGCCGATCCGAGGCTGGGTCCACCCAGGAGAGACTATTCATGTCCGTCACCCGTCGCACCGTGTTGCGCGCGCTTGCTGCCGCGCCCGCTTTGTACCTGGCCCCGCGCTTTGCGCACGCAGCCGAGTTTTCCTTCAAGTACGCCCACAACTTGCCGGTCACGCACCCGCTGCACATCCGTGCGCAGGAAGCCGTCGACCGCATCAAGAAAGAGTCCAACGGCCGGCTCGAGATCAACATCTTCCCGAACAACCAGCTGGGTGGCGACACCGATATGTTGTCCCAGGTGCGCAGCGGCGGCATCGAGTTGTTCACACCCTCGGCGCTGGTGATTGCCACGGTCGTGCCGGTGGCGGCGATCAACGCGGTGGGCTTTGCCTTCGCCAATTACGACCAGGTCTGGAAGGCGATGGACGGCGCGCTGGGCGCCCATGTGCGCGAGGCCATCGGCAAGGCCAATCTGTATGCGTTTTCCAAGATGTGGGACAACGGTTATCGCCAGGTCACCACCAGCAACCGCCCCGTGCAGACCGCGAAGGACCTGGAAGGCACCAAGATCCGCGTGCCGGTGAGCCCGCTGTCGGTGTCGATGTTCAAGGCGCTCGGCGCCGCACCGGCCAGCCTGCAGTTCAGCGAGGTGTATTCGTCCTTGCAGACCAAGATCGTCGATGCCCAGGAAAACCCGCTGCCGATCATTCAGCAGGCCAAGCTGTATGAAGTGCAGAAGTTCGCCTCGCTGACCAACCACATCTGGGACGGCTACTGGTTCATCGCCAACGGCCGTGCGTTCAAGCGCCTGCCGGAAGATCTGCAGAAGCTGTGGGAATCGGCTTTCAACGAGGCTGGCGAACGCCAACGCGACGACTTGCGCAAGATGAACAGCTCGATCCAGGCCGACCTGGAAGGCAAGGGCCTGAAGTTCAACACCACCACGCCCGACAGCTTCCAGGCCAAGCTGCGCGAAGCCGGCTTCTATGCCGAGTGGAAGAAGAAGTTCGGTGATCAGGCCTGGGGCCTGCTCGAATCGGCCGTTGGCAAGCTGGCCTGATCATGCACCTTGCCGATGCTTCGATCCGGCCGGGTGCGGCGGCCGGCACCGGTGGGTTCTTCGCGGTCGCCGACCGCGTGCTGGGCCGCCTGGTCGAGATCCCCGCTGCCTTGCTGGTGCTTGCCGAGATCGCCTTGCTGCTGGCCAGCGTGGTGGCGCGTTATGTGTTCCACACGCCGCTGGTCTGGGGCGACGAACTCGCCTCGATGATGTTCCTGTGGTTGTCGATGCTGGGTGCGGTCGTGGCCTTGCGTCGTGGCGAACACATGCGCATGACGGCCCTGCTGTCGCGGGTCAGTCCGCAGGCCAGGGTCTTCATCGACGTGCTGACGATTGCTGCGTCGATTGCCTTCATGTTCATGGTGTTCCCGCATGCGCTGGAATACGCCGAGGAAGAGGCCGTCGTCTCGACCGCGGCGCTCGAGATCAGCAATGCATGGCGCGCATCGGCATGGCCGGTGGGCATGGGGTTGATGCTGCTGACGGGCCTCCTGCGCCTGGGGCGCGTGGCAACGGTCAAGCAAGCGGTGTCCGCCCTGGCGCTGGTGGCGCTGATCGTGGGGGTGTTCTATCTCGCCAGTCCGATCCTGATGACGCTTGGCAAGGTCAACCTGATCATCTTCTTCGTGGGCGTGGTGGCGGTGAACGTGTTCCTGGGCGTGCCGATCGCCTTCGGTTTCGCGCTGGCCACCTTCGGCTATCTGGCGCTCACTACGCATACGCCGCTGATCGTGATGGTGGGGCGCATGGACGAGGGCATGTCGCATTTGATCCTGCTGGCCGTGCCGATGTTCATCTTCCTGGGCATGCTGATCGAGATGACTGGCATGGCGCGCGCGATGATCGGTTTCCTGGCCAGCCTGCTGGGCCACGTGCGCGGCGGCTTGTCCTATGTGCTGATCGGCGCGATGTATCTGGTGTCGGGCATTTCCGGGTCCAAGATCGCCGACATGGCGGCGGTTGCTCCGGCGCTGTTCCCCGAGATGCAGAAGCGCGGCTCCAAGCCGGGCGACCTGGCGGCGCTGTTGTCGGCCACCGGCGCGCAGACCGAAACCATTCCGCCGTCCATCGTGCTGATCACCATCGGTTCGGTCACCGGCGTGTCGATCGCGGCCTTGTTCACCGGTGGCTTGCTGCCTGCAGCAGCGCTTGGCCTGGTGCTGGGTTTCATCGTCTGGCGTCGCAGCCGCAAGCAAAGTCTGGATGGCATGGTGCGTGCCACGCGCAAGGAAATCCTGCGAACCCTGGTGATCGCGCTGCCTGCCATCGTGCTGCCCTTCCTGATCCGCGCGGCCGTCGTGGAAGGTGTGGCCACGGCCACGGAAGTGTCGACCATCGGCATTGCCTACTCGGTGATCGCCGGCTTGCTGCTCTACCGCCAGTTCGACTGGGGCCGCCTGCCCAAGATGCTGGTCGATACCGCCGCCTTGTCGGGCGCCATCATCTTCATCGTCGGCACCGCCACCGCGATGGCCTGGGGCCTGACCCAGTCCGGTTTCTCGCGCGACCTGGCCTCGCTGATGACGCAGATTCCCGGCGGCACCATCGGCTTCCTGCTGGTGTCCATCGTGGCCTTTGCGATCCTGGGCAGTGTGCTGGAAGGCATTCCCGCCATCGTGCTGTTCGGTCCCTTGCTGTTCCCCATCGCCCATGCGGTGGGCGTGCACGAGGTGCACTACGCGATGGTCGTCATCCTGGCCATGAGCCTGGGCCTGTTCGCGCCGCCCTTCGGGGTGGGGTTTTACGGCGCCTGCGCAATCAGCAAGGTCGATCCGGACGAGGCGATCCCCTATATGTGGGGATATCTGGTTGCGCTCGCGGTCGGCACGATTGTGATTGCGCTGGTGCCCTGGATCTCCATCGGTTTCCTGTGATGCGCCAAGGGACTTGATCCCCGAAAGCGTGTCCTTCCAAATTCTTCGAGGTAAGCATTCATGAGCCGCTTTTTTGGTGAAGTGCGTCAGCTGGGCTACGTGGTCCACGATATTGAAAAAGAAATGAAGCACTGGACGGAAGTCCTGGGCGTTGGTCCCTTCTATTACGCCGAGCGCGTGCCGGTGCAGAACTTCCACTACCAGGGCAAGCCCTCGCCGATCGAAGTGTCGGTGGCGCTGGCCAATTCGGGCCCGCTGCAGATCGAACTGATCCAGCAACGCAATGACGCGCCGTCGATGTACAAGCGCTTCCTGGATGAGGGCCGCACCGGCCTTCAACACATCGCGTACTGGACCGAAGACTTCGACAACGATGTCGAGCGTCTTGCCAAGCAAGGCTTGTTGGTCGGCATGAGCGGCGACGTGGGCGACAAAGGCCGTTATGTGTATTACGAAACCGAGACCCACCCCGGCACGATCATCGAGTTGTCGGAAGTTGCGGGTCCCAAAGGACGCCTGTTCAAGCTGATCCGCGAGGCCTCGCAAGGCTGGGACGGCAGCGACCCGGTGCGCAAATTCCCTGATCTTTCTACGCTGTAGGCCGAGCCATGAGTGATGCATCACGGGCGTCGTCGCGCCGCGAGTTCGAAGCGACCTACCTGATCGAAACGCCGTTCCCGCTGGCCCAGGCTGCCGACGTGCTGGCCGGCGAGCAGTCCAGCGGCACCTTCGTCCGGGTGGCGGGCGAGACCGACGACCTGCGCCAGCGCACGCGCGCCGAGGTCGTGAAGATCGAGGAATTGCCCTCGGTCGACACGCCCAGCCTGCCGAACGCATTCCTGGATCGCCGCCAGAAAAGCGGGCCGTACAAGCGTGCGCACATCACCGTGCGTTTCCCCGAGGAAAACGTCGGCAGCAACCTGCCGACGCTGGCCGCGACCGTGACCGGCAACATCTACGACCTGGGCGAGATGACGGGGGTGAAGCTGCTGTCGCTGACGCTGCCGCCGTCCTACGTGAAGCAGTTCGACGCGCCGCGCCAGGGCGTGGCCGGCACGCGACGCCTGGTCGGGCGCGACAGTGGTCCGATCCTGGGCACGATCATCAAGCCCAACGTTGGCCTGTCGCCCGAAGATACCGCCCGCACCGTGGCCCAGTTGTGTGAAGCCGGTGTCGACTTCATCAAGGACGACGAATGCATGGCGAACCCGCCGCATTCGCCGATTGCCGAGCGCGTGCGCGCCGTGATGCGTGTCATCAACGACCACGCCCAGCGCACCGGCCGCAAGGTGATGTATGCCTTCAACATCTCCGACGAACTCGATGCGATGCGCCGCCACGCGGCGCTGATCGAGGCCGAGGGCGGCACCTGCGTGATGGCGAGCGTGAACTGGTGTGGCTACAGCGCGATGCAAAGCCTGCGCCGGTCCACGTCTTTGGCGATCCACGCCCACCGCAACGGCCTGGCCATGATGACGCGTCACCCGGCGCTGGGCATTGCCTTCCAGCCCTACCAGGTCATGTGGCGCTTGGCTGGCGTTGACCAACTGCACGTCAACGGTTTGGCGGGCAAGTTCTACGAAGCCGATGCCAGCGTGGCTGCGTCGGCACGCGATTGCCTGACGCCTTTGGGCGGCGACGATGCGGTGATGCCGGTGTTCTCGTCCGGCCAGTGGGCAGGGACCGTGCCGCCGACTTTTGCAGCCGTCGGCAGCGACGACTTGATCTTCCTGTCGGGCGGCGGCATTCTCGGCCATCCCGATGGTCCGGCCGCAGGCGTGCAAAGCATTCGCGATGCGTGGGATGCTGCGCGCAGCGGTATCGCCTTGCCGACCTATGCGGAAAACCGGCCTGCGCTGGCCAGTGCACTGTCGTTCTTTGGTTGAGTCCTAGCCAAATTCTGCGCTTGAGCTTCTTCGGCTGAACGTCTTTTTGGGTTGAACGCTACCTTGGCTGATCTTTTTGCCTCGACCTTGCCCGCCACGACTGCGGACGCTGCGCCCAGGCGCGGCGTCCGTTTCGCCTACTACGGCGATGACTTCACCGGGTCCACCGATACCTTGTCGTCGGTAGTGCAGGGCGGTTGGCGCGCTGCCTTGTTCATGAAGGTGCCGGACGCCGCGCAACTGGCTGCCTTCGGCGAGCTCGACTGCGTGGGCGTCGCGGGCACGGCGCGCGCCATGTCGCCTGCCGAGATGGACGCGGCGCTGCCCGACATATTTCGCGGGTTGGCAGCGACGGGCGCCGAGGTCGTGCACTACAAGACCTGTTCCACCTTCGACAGCGCGCCGCACGTCGGCAGCATCGGCCATGCAGTCCGGCTGGCGCAGGCCAGTCTGGGCAATCAACCGGCGATGATCGTCGGCGGACAGCCCAACCTTGGGCGTTATTGCGCATTCGGCAATCTGTTCGCACGGGCTGGTCAGCAGGGTGCGGTCTACCGCCTGGATCGCCATCCCACCATGAGCCGCCATCCGGTCACGCCCATGGACGAGGCCGACCTGGCAAGTCATCTGGCCAAGCAAGGGCTGGCGACTATCGCCGGTGTCGACATCGTGACGCTCGACGCACCAGATGCCGATGCACGGGTCGACTTGGCTTTGAACGAACGCCCCGACGCCTTGCTGTTCGACGTGCTGGAACCCAGGCATCTGGCTGCCGTGGGGCGCCAGCTGTGGCGGCAGGCCGGCAAGCATCGTCCGCTGTTCACCGTGGGCCCCACCGGGGCCGCCCAGGCTTTGCTCGCGGCGCTGGCTGTGGATGAGCAAGGGGATGCTACGGCACCGAGCATTGCCAAGCCGAACGCAGCGGTGGCCCGGCCCACCGCCGTTTCCCAGACCTTGATCGTCGCCGGCAGCCGCTCCCCGGTGACGGCCGCCCAGATCCGACACGCCGAGCAAGCCGGCTTTGTGTCGATCGAGCTCGATCCGGTCTTGCTCGCCGATGCGCAGGCATCGGTGGGGGCAGTCGTCGAACAGTTGGTGACTGCGCTCCGATCTGGCCGCAGCGTGGTGGCCCACACCACCTTCGCCGATGACAGCCACGGTCGCACCGCAGGCTTCACGCGGGCGCTGGCCATCGGAAGCGGCCGACTGGTCCGTGAGGTGCTGGCGCGCCATCCGCTAGCTCGCGTCGGACTGGCCGGCGGGGACACCTCCAGTCTGGCGGTCGAGTCCTGGGGCATCACTGCGCTCACGCTCGCCTATATTCTTGCGCCCGGAGTGGGGGTATGCCGTGTGCACGCGGCCGGCCATCCGCTCGACGGTATCGAATTGATGTTGAAAGGTGGCCAGATGGGCCCACCTGATGTTTTCCAGGCCTTGTTGACGGGTATGTGAACGGGCGCCGGGGCATATCACCCGGTGTTTTAAGTCAAGTGTGCGGGTGCAGCTGCACATGCGCCCTGTCTTGGTGCCAACCCGGCTTGCATGGCGGGCCGAGTTTCTGGACAATTGATCCCAGTCGCCCCGGTTTTTGCACCGGGGCGTTTATATTTTTAGACACTACGTGTCCCGAGCCGCTGGCCATGCCGCGCTCGGGACACGTGCATTTCAAGGAAGTGAACATGGCTGCCATTCCGCTGACCGTGCGCGGTGCCGAGCGCCTCAAGGAAGAACTGCATCGCCTGAAGACGATCGAGCGTCCGGCTGTGATCAACGCGATCTCTGAAGCGCGCGCGCAGGGCGATCTGTCGGAAAACGCCGAATACGACGCCGCCAAGGAAAAGCAGGGCTTCGTCGAAGGCCGTATCGGCGACCTGGAAGGCAAGCTGTCGAATGCGCAGATCATCGACCCGACGACGCTCGACGCGGAAGGCCGCATCGTGTTCGGCGCCACCGTGGATCTGGAAGATCTGGAATCGGGTGAGAAAGTGACCTATCAGATCGTCGGTGACGACGAAGCCGACATCCGCGACCGCAAGATCTCGGTGTCGAGCCCGATTGCGCGTGCATTGATCGGCAAGTCGGCGGGTGACGTGGCTGAAGTCCAGGCACCCTCGGGCATCCGCGAGTACGAAGTATTGGACGTGCGTTACATCTAAGGAAGGAAGCGGTCTGGCGACTGACGAAAAAACGTCAGGCGCCTGCCGTTGGTCGGTTGGTGGCCGTGGCCTGTGAACGGCAGGCGCCGTTCCCGACTCAGGCCAGTCTGGTGACTGGCCTGATTTCTTGCAGTCTTGCTTTCAGCAGCTTGCTGTCGGCCGATTACTTCTTGGTCGTGCGGGGTTTGCGCACCGGGGCCGCACTGCGGCTGGGTGCAGCGCTACGCGGGGCGCCAGCGGCGCGAACGCGCGGTGCTGGTGCATCACGGGCGCCAGCACGCAGCGACAAGGCGCTGCGGCGGGGGGCACGTGCCGGGGCTGCGGCACCGCCTTCATTGCCACGCTGCTCGGTGCCGCGATCGCCACGTTCGGCGCTGCGGGCTTCGGCGGCACGGCGTTCAGCGGGGCTGCGGGTGGTGGCAAAGCGATCGGCCAGCTTGCGAGCTTCGCCGCGGCGCGAACCGGTTTCACCGGTAGACGGACGCGCAGCTCGGCCGGCGTTGGCGCCAAGATAGCGTTCACGGGCGGTGACCGGGCCGGCAGGACGCTCGACGCGTTCGCTGCGCTTGACCCGCTCGGGCGCCGGCTTACCGACCGCCGCGAGCTTTTTGGGCACGTGGGGTTCGTTTTGCTGGCGGCTACCCTTGAAGTCAGGATCGGGCACGGCCGGGCGACCGGCGAGCAATTCCTTGCCCTGCGGATCGGCTTCGGTCGGCCGGAACAAGATGAAAATCTTGCCCAGGTGATGCACCGGTGCGCAGGAAACCGCGTCGCAGATGGCGTTCAGCAGTTCGTCTCGCTCATCGCGATCCTTGGCTGACGCGCGCACCTTGATCAGGCCATGGGCTGACAGGCTGCGGTCGATTTCTTGCAGGACCGCGTCGGACAGCCCCTTGTCGCCCATGAGGACGACGGGCTTGAGCGGATGGGCGGCAGCGCGCAGGGCGCTACGTGTTTGGGAGGTAATGTCAAGAACAGGCATGGCGCGATTGTACGGGCTGACGAGCCTGGGGTGGCGCTGAATTGTCGGAGAATCGCCGGGATCGGTCCCGGCATGGCGCTACCGTCGCTTGAGCCCAACGCCGTGACGCGATCCACGCGGGCCGAGCTTCCTCTTTCGAACCCGGGCACAATGCCGGGCGTTTATTGTTTTTGTCTCACGCCGAACATCGGGCAATCATGGCCAAGAAAAAGTTTTCCAAAGAATGGATCATGCAGCACATCAATGATCCATACGTAAAGTTGGCCAAGCAGAAAGGCTACCGCGCCCGCGCCGCCTTCAAGCTCACCGAAATCCTCGACGCCGAGAAGCTGTTGCACGTCAACGACGTGGTGGTGGACCTCGGGTCCACGCCGGGCAGCTGGTCACAGATCGTAAGCGAACGCCTGGCTGGCGCCGGCGGCACGCTGCGGGGTCGGGTGATCGCGCTCGACATTCTGCCGATGGAGCCCGTGCATGGCGTGGAATTCATCCTGGGCGATTTCCGCGAGGACGAGGTGCTGGCACAGCTGTCCGAGCGCCTGGGCGGCGCGCAGGTAGACCTTGTTCTTTCGGATATGGCCCCCAACTTGTCCGGTGTAGGCCTCGCGGATGCAGCACGCATCCAGCATGTGTGCGACCTGGCGCTGGACTTTGCCAGGGTGCACCTGAAGCCGGATGGCGCGCTGATCGTCAAGGCGTTCCACGGCACCGGGTTTTCGCAGATCGTCGAGAGTTTCAAGACGGTTTTCGGTCGCGTGATCGAGCGCAAACCCAAGGCATCGCGGGACAAGTCGTCGGAAACCTTTCTTGTGGGACGGAACCTAAAGGCTTCTGTCCTCGCGGGAAGGGTAGAATCAGATAATTAAGTCGATATTCAGGCGATGGACGTATTTGTCCGCAGCCGGTCGGTAATCTAGCGGGAGATCGACCTTGAACAATATGTTCTCCAAAGTAGCGGTCTGGATGGTGATCGCCCTCGTGCTGTTCACGGTCTTCAAGCAGTTTGAAGGTCGCGCCCGGCCGCAGGACACGGTGTCGTACTCGCAGTTCATGGACGACGCCAAAGCCGGACGCATCCAGAAGGTCGACGTCCAGAGCGATGTGCTCTACGTGACGCCGTCTGATGGCCGCCCCTACACCCTCACGTCGCCCGGCGACCTGTGGATGGTGGGCGACCTGATGAAGTTTGGCGTGCAAGTGTCGGGCAAGGCCAAGGAAGAACCGTCTCTGTTGATGAGCATCTTCGTGTCCTGGTTCCCGATGCTGTTGCTGATCGGCGTGTGGATCTTCTTCATGCGACAGATGCAGGGCGGTGGGCGCGGTGGTGCCTTCAGCTTCGGCAAGTCGCGCGCCAAGGTCCTGGACGAAACCACGAACCCGATCACCTTCGCCGACGTCGCCGGTTGCGACGAGGCCAAGGAAGACGTGTTCGAGCTGGTCGAGTTCCTGCGTGACCCCAGCAAGTTCCAGAAACTGGGCGGCCGTATCCCCCGTGGCGTGCTGATGGTGGGCTCGCCGGGTACTGGTAAAACCCTGCTGGCCAAGGCTATTGCCGGTGAAGCCAAGGTGCCGTTCTTCAGCATCTCGGGTTCCGACTTCGTGGAAATGTTCGTCGGCGTGGGCGCAGCCCGCGTCCGCGACATGTTCGAAAACGCCAAGAAGCAGTCGCCTTGCATCATCTTCATCGATGAAATCGACGCGGTCGGTCGCCAGCGCGGCGCAGGACTGGGCGGCGGCAACGACGAGCGCGAACAGACGCTGAACCAGATGCTGGTGGAAATGGACGGCTTCGAAGCCAGCCAGGGCGTGATCGTGATCGCTGCCACCAACCGTCCCGACGTGCTTGATCCCGCGCTGCTGCGTCCGGGTCGCTTCGACCGTCAAGTGGTCGTGCCGCTGCCGGATATCCGTGGTCGCGACCAGATCCTGAAGGTCCACATGCGCAAGGTGCCGCTGTCCACCGACGTGGATGCGAACACGCTGGCCCGTGGTACTCCCGGTTTCTCTGGTGCCGATCTGGCCAACCTGGTGAACGAAGCTGCACTGTTCGCTGCGCGCCGCAACGGCCGCACGGTGGAAATGGGCGACTTCGAGAAAGCCAAGGACAAGATCATCATGGGTGCGGAACGTCGTTCCATGGTCATGCCGGAAGAAGAACGTCGCAACACGGCGTATCACGAGTCCGGCCACGCGGTCGTGGCGCGCAAGCTGCCCAAGACCGATCCGGTGCACAAGGTCACCATCATCCCGCGCGGTCGTGCGCTGGGTGTGACCATGCAACTGCCGGAAGGTGATCGTTACAGCACCGACAAAGAGCGGATGCTGAACACCATCGCCGTGCTGTTCGGTGGCCGTATCGCCGAAGAACTCTTCATGAACCAGATGACCACCGGCGCTTCGAACGACTTCGAACGTGCCACGGCCATCGCTCGCGACATGGTCACCCGCTACGGCATGACCGATTCGCTGGGCCCCATGGTTTACGCAGAGAACGAAGGCGAAGTGTTCCTGGGCCGCAGCGTCACGTCGACCAAGCAGGTGTCGGAAGCCACCATGCAGAAGGTCGACAGCGAAATCCGCCGCATCATCGACCAGCAGTACCAGGTTGCCCGCCAGATTCTGGAAGACAATCGTCAAGTGGTCGAGGAAATGACGCGTGCTCTGCTGGAATGGGAAACCATTGACGCCGAGCAGATCAACGACATCTGCGAAGGTCGTCCGCCGCGCCCGCCGAAGCCGCCTGGCTCGGCTGGCAACAGCCCCAGCACGCCGCCGGCACCGGGCCTGACGCCCAACGCCGCCGCACCGGCCTGATGTGTCAAGAAGACAGGCAGCGCTAGACAAGTACCGCTAGACAAGCAACTGCACGACAAGCGGTTCGCTGCTTTGTAAACAAAGGCGTCCTTCGGGGCGCCTTTGTTTTTGTGGTGCCGACACGGCGTTATCCTTGAGCCCCCGCGATTTCTGCCGCTGATCTTTGTGCAGATGATCGCGTGCTGACCGATGCATATTGACCGACTCCGAAGACCTCAGACCATGAACTCCCCGTTTCTATGTGGCCGTTTCGAGCTCGCGCTGTCGCGCCCGCTTGTGATGGGTATCGTCAATGTCACGCCCGATTCCTTTTCGGATGGTGGCCAGCATGCCCGGCTGGATTCGGCAGTGGCGCATGCACAGCGCCTGGTGGCCGAGGGTGCAGACATGCTGGATATCGGCGGTGAATCCACCCGACCAGGGTCGGCATCGGTGCCTGAAGACGAAGAGCTACGTCGCGTCGTGCCCCTGATCGAGGCCTTGGTCGGCCTGAAGGTGCCCTTGTCGGTAGACACCTGCAAACCGGCAGTGATGCGGGCGGCTCTGCATGCCGGGGCCGACATGATCAACGACATCATGGCCTTGCAGGCCGAGGGTGCCTTGGCCGTGGCCCAGGCCAATCCGGCGAGTGGGCTGTGCATCATGCACATGCAGGGCGAGCCTCGCACCATGCAGCAGGCACCGGTTTACGACGATGTGGTCGAGGACGTTGCCGCATTCCTGCGCATTCGTATTTCTGTCTTGCGTTCGGCCGGTATCGATCCGCGCCGAATTGTGCTCGACCCCGGTTTCGGCTTCGGCAAGACCGTCGAGCAAAACTACCGCCTGCTGCGCGAATTGCCGCAGTTTGGCGAGATCGGCCTGCCCATTCTTGCCGGCATGTCGCGAAAATCAATGATTGGCGCCTTGACCGGCCGCCAGCCAGCGGATCGAGTGGCCGGCAGCGTGGCTGCCGCGCTGGCCGCGGTCGCACGCGGCGCGTCCATCGTCCGGGTGCACGACGTCGCCCAGACCGTCGATGCGCTGAAGGTCTGGCACGCGGTCGAGTCCCCATCCTTTTTCCAGGAGCACGCATGAGCGCGCGCAAATATTTTGGCACCGACGGTATTCGCGGTGTGGTTGGCGGCGAGCGCATCAATGCGATGTTCGCGCTGAAGCTCGGTTATGCCGCAGGCAGGGTCTTGACTCGGTCTCCCATCAAGGGCGGCGCGCGACCCGTGGTGCTGATCGGCAAGGACACGCGCATTTCCGGCTACATGCTGGAATCCGCGCTGGAAGCCGGCCTGTCGTCGGCGGGCGTTGACGTCTTGCTGGCAGGCCCGATGCCCACGCCGGCGGTGGCCTACCTGACCCGCACGCTGCGCCTGTCGGCCGGTGTGGTGATCAGCGCGTCGCACAACCCCTACTACGACAACGGCATCAAGTTCTTCTCGGGTGGCGGCATGAAGCTGCCCGACGAGCAGGAGCTGGCCATCGAAGCCGCGCTGGAAGAGCCGCAAGGCTGCGCATCGTCCGAATCGCTGGGCAAGGCCCGTCGCCTGAATGACGCAGCCGGCCGCTACATCGAGTTCTGCAAAAGCACCTTCCCCGCGGAACTGGACCTGAACGGCCTGCGCATTGTGGTCGATGCCGCCAACGGCGCCGCCTACGACATCGCGCCCCACGTGTTCCGCGAACTCGGCGCCACCGTGATCCCGGTGGGATGTTCGCCCGATGGCTTCAACATCAACGACGGGGTGGGTGCGACCCATCCCGAGTCTCTGGCTGCTGCAGTCCGCGACAATGCGGCGGACCTGGGCATTGCGCTGGACGGCGATGCCGACCGCTTGCAGATGGTCGACGCCAATGGCCGCGTCTTCAATGGCGACGAACTGCTGTACGTGATCGTGCGCGACCGCATGCTGCGTGCCGAAGTCCCGGGTGTTGTCGGCACCTTGATGACCAACTTCGCGGTCGAGCGACGCTTCCAGGAACTGGGCGTGGATTTTGCGCGTGCAGCGGTGGGCGACCGTTACGTGCTGGAGCAGATGCTGGAGCGCCGCTGGAATTTCGGCGGCGAAAGCTCGGGCCATCTGATCTGCCTGGACCGCCAGACCACGGGTGACGGCATCGTGGCCGCACTGCAAGTGCTGGCTGCGATGCGCCAGGCGGACCGGGATCTGGGCGAGCTGCTGGCAGACCTGCGCCTGTACCCGCAGATTCTGGTGAACGTGCCGCTGGACCCGGAAATCGACTGGAAGTCGCATCCCGGGCTGAGTGCCGCACGCGAAGCAGTGGAAGCGAGCTTGGGCAAGCGGGGCAGGGTACTGATTCGCGCCTCGGGCACTGAACCCAAGCTGCGGCTGATGGTGGAAGCCGAGGACCTGAATCTGGCCGAAGAAAGCGTCGAGCGCCTGCGCGAAGGGCTGCTGGGTGTCCATCAGTAGGCATTGACGCCACACGCGTGCAGCGTAGGTGCACGGCCGTCAATAGACGGTCATGGACGGACGTCACAATGCCGCTTTTGCGCCCGCAGGGTGCTTTTGAAGGAAGCTGTTCATGAATTTGCTTTTGTGGCGTCACGCCGAAGCGGAAGAGGGCGAGGACGATCTGGCGCGCGCATTGACGCGACGCGGACGCCGGCAGGCCGAGATGGCTGCCGCCTGGTTGAGCCGCCACGCGCCGGCCGACATGCAGGTGCTGGTGAGCCCTGCTGTGCGCACGCGCCAGACCGCCGACATGCTCGGCCGCGACTACACCATCGTGCCGGACATCGCGCCCGGTGCATCGCCCGACCTGGTGCTGGCTGCCGCCGGCTGGCCGCTGAACGCACAGACCGTGCTGGTTGTTGGCCACCAGCCCACGCTTGGCCAGGTGGCCAGCATTCTGCTTGCCGGCAATACCTTGAACTGGACGCTGAAGAAGGGCGGCATCTGGTGGCTGGGCCGCCGCCAACGCGACGAGGATTTCCAGGTAGTGTTGCGCGCGGTGGTGAACCCCGAGTTTCTGTAAGCCTGATTTCTGGGCTTTTTGCCAAAGTGTGCGGGCTTCATCGGCCTGTCACCTCAGCTTCAACGTAGTGAAATATGCGGGATCGACACTGACTACTCCTAGCCAAGGAGTCTGTCCATGCTCGAGTTCTCCCGTATCGCCCCGCATGTGGGCAAGCCTGTCGGCGCGGCCGGCATCTCGGCCGATTGCGCCGGCCTGGCAGTTGGTCTGGCACGTTCCTGGGACGAAGTGGAGCAAGCGCAACGCTTGCGTCACGACGTGTTCACCGCAGACATGGGCGTGGTGTTCGAGGGTGCGCGCGATGGCATCGACGAAGACCGTTTCGACCGCTGGTGCGAGCATTTGCTGGTACGCGAAGTGGATACGGAACGGGTGGTCGGTACCTATCGCATCCTGACGCCCGAGCGCGCCCGCCAGGCAGGCGGTTATTACTCGGAATCCGAATTCGACTTGAGTGGCCTGGCCGGCATCCGCGAGGGCCTGGTGGAATTCGGCCGCTCGTGCACCCACGAAGACTACCGGGGCGGCTCGGTGATCATGCTGCTGTGGTCTGGCCTGGCCGAATTCGTGCGACGTCATGGCTACCGTCACGTGCTGGGCTGCGCCAGTGTCAGCCTGCGTGACGACGGGGCGACTGCTGCCGGCGTGTATCGCCTGGTGGCCGACCAGATTGCCGAGGCTGGCGACATGCGCGTGACACCGCGCCTGCCGCTGCCGATCGAACGCCTGGATCATGCCCTGCCCACCAAGGTGCCGCCGCTGATCAAGGGTTACCTGAAGACCGGCGCCCGCGTGTGCGGCGCCCCGGCCTGGGACCCCGACTTTAATGCCGCCGACTTCCCGGTGCTGCTGTCGGTACGCGATCTGGACGAGCGTTATCGTCGCCGTCTGGGCATGCCGGGCCGGGCAGACTAGGATGCACCCGCGCCCGGCCGATGTTGTCGTGGGCGCGTCGCTGGACCCGGCAATCGGGTCGGTGACGTTCGATCAGGTATTGCGCAGGGTGCCCAGGCACCGCCGCCTGTTGCGGCGTGCCCGGGTGCGCGTGGTTCGACTGTTGACCTGGCGCGTGCGCTCAGTGCTCAAGCAGTTCGAAGCTGAACCCTATCTTGCTCCATTCTGAGGTTTCGCTGCGCAAGGTGAAATCGGTCAAGGGGTGGGCAGCCAGCCAGTCGTGGTCTGCCTTGACGATGATCGACGAACCTTGTGCGGACACCGCGATCGGCAGCACGTCGTTGTCTTCCCGGCGGCGGAACAACAAGGTGGCAAGTCGCAGGCTGAGAATCGCCATCCATTGCTCCTGGTTGCGCACCAGGGGCTGCAGCTTGCCCAGCTTGCCGATGTGCCCCAGCGCCAGCAAGGCCATCAGCTTCTGGTCCTGACGCGAGAACCCGGGCATGTCGGCGTGTTCCAGCACATAGGCCGTGTGCTTGTGGAAGGCCGCATGGGCGATCGACAGCCCGACTTCATGCAGCTCGGCCGTCCAGGCAAGCATGCGGATCAATTCTTCCTTGCCCGCGCTGTCGCCCGGCACCAGGTGGGCAAAGATGGCGAGCGCAGCCTTGCGCACACGCACGGCCTGCGGCACGTCGACTTCGTAGCGCGCCATGAACTGGCGCACGGTGTCGTCGCGCTTGTCGTGCGACGCATCGCGCCCAAGCAGGTCATACAGCACACCCAGGCGCAATGCGCCGTCGGCGGTCTGCATGCGTTCGATCTGCAGCTCGTCGAACACTGCGCTCATGATGGCCAGGCCGCCGGGCAACACGGAACTGCGGTCGTGCTTGATGCCGGCGAGTTCGGCGCGGTCGACGGTGCCCATCTTGATCAGGCGCTGCTTCAACTGGTCCATGCCCTTGCGGGTGATGCCGGATTCCGAGAAGCCCGATTCCACCAGGATGGCGCCAAGCGCCTTGGCTGTGCCCGAGGAACCGAATGCTTCCTTCCAGCCGCTGCGCCGGTAGGTGCGGCCGATGACCTCGACTTCGCGGCGCGCGGCCAGCTCGGCCTGCTTCATGCCGTGTGCGTCCACGATGCCGTCCGGGAAGAACTGGCGGCTGTAGCTGACACAGCCCATGTACAGGGATTCCATCAGCTCGGGTTCGAAGCTGCTGCCGATGATGAACTCGGTCGAGCCACCGCCGATGTCGACCACCAGACGACGCGAAGACGAGGGCGGCAGCGAGTGCGCGACGCCCGAGAAGATCAGGCGGGCTTCTTCGCGGCCGGCAATCACCTCGATCGGGAAACCCAGCGCGGCTTCCGCCATCGGCAGGAATGCCGACACGTTGCGGGCAACGCGGAAGGTATTGGTGGCCACCGCCCGCACGCGATCCGGGTGGAAGCTGCGCAGGCGTTCGCCGAAGCGCTGCAGCACTTCGACGGCGCGGGCGATCGCCGCGTCGTCGAGTTCTTTGTTGGGGGTCAGGCCGGCGGCCAGACGGACCGTCTCTTTCAGGCGGTCAACCGGGTAGACCTGGCCCATGCCATCGCCATCGGCGCGCCCGATGAGCAGGCGAAAGCTATTGGAACCGAGGTCGACGGCGGCAAGCAGATTGTTCATTGGGCGGCAGTAATGCAGCGAGTAAACCCGAAGAATACGCAATTTGCGTGACACAGGTGCTGCGCTGACGCGGCCTGCAGCAAAAAGCCGTCGCGACAGCAGGCGGCGACGGCTTTGTTTGCGTTCGATCAGCGATCGCACCGATCAGGCGGGAATATTCCAGCCTGACTTCGGGCGCGAGGGTTTCATGTCTTGCCGTGGTTCAGATGGCTCAGACGCACTTCAGGGTCAGGCCGCCGTCCACGGGCAATTCCACGCCCGTGATGTAACGGGCATGGTCCGAGGCCAGGAACAGCGCCGCGTAGGCCACATCCCAGGCGTCGCCCATGCGACCAGTAGGTACCTGTGCATGGCGTTTGGCCTTCATGGTCTCGATGTCGCCGCCGTAAGCTGCCTTCAGCGGTTCGCGGATCATCGGCGTGTCCATCAGGCCGGGCAGGATGCAATTGCAGCGCACGCCGTGCGGCGCGTATTCCACCGCGATGTTCTGCGTCATGCCGACGATGGCGGCCTTCGAGGCGGTGTAGCCCAGATAGGGGAAGCCGATCCAGCGACGCGACGCAATCGAGCCGATGTTGATCACCACGCCGGACTTCTGCGCCTTCATCACCGGCAGCACGTACTTGCAGGTGAGGAAGACGCTGGTCTGGTTGATGGCGATCAGGCGATTCCAGCTTTCGATGGACGCGTCTTCCGGGCCGCCGGTCTCGGCGATACCCACATTGTTGTGCAGCACGTCGATGCGGCCAAAGCGCGCCATGGTTTCGGCAACGATGCGCTGGATGTCTTCCGGGCTGGACACGTCGGCTTCCACGGTGATGCACTCACCGCCTTCGCTCTCGATGATGCCGCGCGTTTCCTCGGCCGCGGACAGCTTGCGGTCGACGGCGACGATCTTGCCGCCGGCACGGGCGTACAGCACGGCAGCGGCCTTGCCGTTGCCCCAGCCTTCGCCTACCGAGCCCGCGCCCATCACGATGATGACTTTGCCGTCCATCGACTTGCCAAGCGGAAGATCCGTACTCATTGGGTGTATCTCCAGGTGAACGGACGCCTTGTCCGGCACGGCGTGCCTGGCCGGCGTCTTGTTGTGCTTGGGTGAATGCAGGTTGCATGCCAATGCGCGCCGCGGTGCGTGAGCCGCAGGGCGCCATCGACGACGACATCCGAGGGGACATCGGCAGCATCACTGATGCGACAGGTGTCGGCTGCGAAAAGCGACACCTGTGCGACATCGAAGGCGACAGCGGTGCGACACCCAAGGCGACAGGTGTCGCACCCATTGTCCCCGCTCAGGTGTCGCAGGGCGACACTGTCGGCCGCCTGTCAAGCACATGGAAAGCACTGATGTTCCCAGGGGTGGCACCCCATTGCCCATGTCTCAGGGTAGACACCTAATTCACCTGCCAAACCCGCGTGATAGCTTACGCCCCGATGCCGCAATCCCCAGCAATGACCACGGTTTCACGCATCGATGGCATACATATTGCACTTGCGACAGTGGGGCGGCCTCGCCCTTCATAGACGATAAGTCAGAGAGTCCAGGAGACCTGAATGACGCAGACGCGACGCACCTTTCTTAAGACCATGAGCGTGGCTTCGGCCGCACTGGCCGGCGGCTTCTATGCGACGCGCGCCAGCGCAGCTGCAGAGTTCACGCTCAAATACGCCAATAACCTGCCGCTCACCCACCCGATGAACGCGCGTGCCAAGGAGATGGCCGAGGCGATCGCCAAGGAATCCAACGGCCGTGTCGAACTCCGCATCTACCCGACCAGCCAGCTGGGCAATGACACCGACACGCTCGGTCAGGTCCGTGCCGGCGCCGTCGACTTCTTCACGCTGTCGCCGCTGATCCTGGGCACGCTGGTACCCGCCGCGCAGATCTCCGGCGTGGGCTTCGCGTTCAAGGACTACAAGCAGGTCTACAGCGCTCTGGACGGCGAGCTCGGCGCCCACGTGCGTACGCAGATTGCCAAGACCTCGATCTTCGCGTTCGAAAACATCTGGGACAACGGCTACCGCGTCACCACGACCAGCACCCGCCCGATCACCAAGCCCGAAGACTTCAAGGGCATGAAGCTGCGCGTGCCGCCGAGCCCGCTGTGGACCTCGATGTTCAAGGGCTTCGAGGCATCGCCGTCGAGCATCAACTTCGCCGAGACCTACTCTGCGCTGCAGACCAAGATCGTGGAAGGCCAGGAAAATCCGATGGCCATCATCGAGACGGCCAAGCTCTACGAAGTGCAGAAGTACCTGTCGATCACCAACCACATGTGGGACGGTTTCTGGTTCCTGGGCAACAAGAAGTCCTTCGAACGCCTGCCGCAAGACATGCAGGATCTCGTCCGCAAGCACGTGAACGCCGCCGGCCTGAAGCAGCGCGACGACGTCGCCAAGCTCAATGCCGGTCTGACCGAAACCCTCAAGGGCCACGGTCTTGCCGTCAATGACGTCAATCCCGACCTGTTCCGCGACAAGCTGCGCAGCGCCGGTTTCTATGCCGAGTGGAAAAAGAAGTTTGGTGACGATGCTTGGGCCTTGCTGGAGAAGGTCACCGGAAAGCTGGAGTAAGCATGCACCTTGATTCGGAAATTCCAGTGATCGAGCGCGGACCTGTTGTCCGCGGTTTCATCACATTCAACGATGCTGTGGTGCGCCTGGTCGGCTTCATCACGGTCATCTTGTTGGTGGTCGAGACGACCATTCTGTTTAGCGGTGTCGTGTCGCGCTATCTGCTGCATGCACCGCTTACATGGTCCGACGAACTGGCGTCGATCTTGTTCATCTGGCTCACGATGCTTGGTTCGGTGATCGCACTGAACCGGGGTGAGCACATGCGTCTGACGGCCTTCATCGGCCGCCTGACGCCGGCAAAGCGCGTGTGGTGCGAAACCCTCGGGTTGCTCGTCATCATGTTGTTCCTGGTCATGGTGCTGATGCCTGCCGTGGAGCATGCCGAAGAACAGATGTTCATCACCACGCCGTCACTGGAGATTCCGGATGGCTTGCGCGCCGCGGCAATGCCCGTCGGCGTGGCGTTGATGCTGATGTCGGCCTTGGCCAACCTGGCGCGGCGCTCGACGATCAAGGATCTGGCCAGCTGCCTGGTGGTGGCCGTGCTGATTGCAGGCGGCCTCTACGCACTTGGTCCGATGCTGATTGCTGCCGGCAACTTCAACCTGGTGGTGTTCTTCGTGCTGCTGATCGGCGCGGGGATCGCCGTCGGCATCCCGATCGCGTTTGCGTTCGGGGTGGCGACGATGGGCTACATCGAAATCATCACGCACGCGCCGATGCTGATCGTCGTCACGCGCATGGATGAGGGCATGTCGCACATCGTGCTGTTGGCGGTGCCGCTGTTCATCATGCTGGGTGCCTTGCTGCAATTGAGCGGCCTGGCGCGCACCTTGATCGACTTCATGGCCTCGCTGCTTGGTCACGTGCGTGGTGGTCTGCAGTACGTGTTGCTGGGCGCGATGTTCCTGGTGTCCGGTATTTCCGGTTCCAAGGTGGCCGACATGGCTGCCGTGGCGCCGGCGTTGTTCCCCGAAATGAAGAAGCGCGGCCAGAAGCCCGAAGAGTTGGCGGCGCTGCTGTCGACGACTGGCGCGATGACCGAAACGATTCCGCCCAGCCTGGTGCTGATCACCATCGGCGCCGTCTGCAGCGTGTCGATCACCTCGCTGTTCATCGGCGGCCTGATGCCTGCGGTGGTGTGCACGATCGCCATCGGCATCGTCTGCTGGTTCCGTGCCCGCAAGGAAAACCTGCCCACGCAAGTGCGCGCCCCGATGGCCGTGGTGGTCAAGACCCTGCTGATCGCGATGCCCGCGCTGATCCTGCCGGTGCTGATCCGCCTGTCGGTGATCGAAGGCGTGGCGACCGCGACCGAGGTTTCGACCATCGGTATCGCGTACACCATCGTGGTCGGCCTGATCATGCACATCTTCCAGCGCCACATCGACTTCCGTCGGGTCTACCCGATGCTGGTCGACACGGCAGCCTTGTCTGGATCGATTCTGCTGATCATCGGCATGGCCACCGCCATGGCATGGGCACTGACGCAGTCTGGCTTCTCGGCCAAGCTGGTGTCGACCATGATCGAGGTCTCCGGCGGCCCCTTCGGCTTCCTGCTGATCACCATCCTGTTGTTTGCGATTCTGGGCAGCGTGCTGGAAGGCATCCCGGCCATCGTGTTGTTCGGCCCCCTGTTGTTCCCGGTTGCGCGTGCACTGGGTATCGACGATGTCCACTACTCGATGGTCGTCATTCTGGCGATGGGTCTGGGTCTGTTCGCACCGCCGCTCGGGGTTGGCTTCTACGCAGCGTGCGCCATCAGCAAGGTCTCGCCCGACCAGGTGTTCCACCGCGTGTGGGGTTACCTCGGCGTGCTGTTGATCTCGCTGCTGATCGTCGCTGCAGTGCCGTGGATTTCCACCGGCTTCCTCTGATCGTTCCATGATTTGACGCGTGTCCTTCCGGGCGCAGGGTCCCACCCTGCGCCCGGTTGCCATCGGCCGTCCCGAGCCAGGCAGGACCTCGCTTAGTGCAAGGCTAAACAAGGCTACAAACATGAATTCATCTGCCACGACCTCATTTACCGAACCCACTTCGCAGCAACGCGTTGCGCTCGTCACCGGCGGCGCCGTCGGCCTGGGCGCCGCGATCTCCAAGCGTCTGGCGCGTGACGGCTTCACCGTGCTGGTGGCCGATATCGACGACAAGGCCTCGGATGCGACGGTGGCCGAGATCATCGCGGCCCAGGGACGGGCAGCGGCGCTGCACATGGACGTGGGCTCGCCCGAGTCGATTGCCGAGGCATTCGCCGAGATTTCCGAGCGTTACGGCCGTTGCGATGTGCTGGTCAACAATGCCGGCATCTCGAACATCACGGAGTTCCTGGACGTTGGTCTGGAGCGCTGGAACCGCACGATGCAGATCAACGTGACGGGCCCGCTGCTGTGCTCACAAGCCGCTGCCCGCCTGATGCGCACCCGCAGCTGGGGTCGCATCATCAATATTTCGTCGATCAGCGGCATTCGCGCAGGTGCGGGTCGTACGTCTTACGGAACCTCGAAGGCGGCTGTGATCGGTCTGACGAAGCAGATGGCGATCGAGCTGGCCCAATACGGCATCACCGCCAACAGCGTGGCGCCGGGTCCGGTGGATACGCCGATGACGCGTGAGCTGCATTCGGACAAGACGCGCGAGAGCTATGTGCGCGGCATTCCGGCGAAGCGTTACGCTACGCCCGAGGAAATCGCCGGTGCCGTGGCGTATTTCACGACGGACGATGCTGCCTATGTGAATGGCCACATCCTGCCGGTGGACGGCGGTTTCGTGGCCGCAGGACTGCTGGAAATCTGATCGTCGTTTTTCGATGATTGATTGAACTCAGGGCGGCGTCGCGAGATGCCGCTTTTTTATGCAGCGGTGTGGCTTGCTTTAGCCAGTCTTTGGGTTTTGTGACGGTGTGCTTTTCTTGAGCCAGTCGCGGGCGGCGGGGGCGGGTCGCCTGTCCCGCCGGACTTACGCGTTGGGGCTCCCGCCCCCACGTCGTCCAGAGGGCCAGTCGCCCCGCCCCCGCCACCCACGCCTTCAAGACTGCTTGGTTAAAAGCTGATCCC
>Ga0308163_10000311_pt1 | contig 109118 bp, 99 predicted proteins | sample PhyTR1_FD_201037 | JGI IMG/M metagenome (GOLD analysis project Ga0308163, IMG submission 201037) | Phyllosphere microbial communities from UC Gill Tract Community Farm, Albany, California, United States - DLSLT.R1 | ecosystem: Host-associated > Plants > Phyllosphere > Unclassified | place... | reverse complement strand
CTTGGCGAGATGGGATACGACTGGAACCATGCGCAAAATAGCGGCCAGGCGATGTTCCTGGTGGTTTTCGCGTCGGTCTGGAAGCAGATCAGCTACAACTTTTTATTCTTCTTTGCCGCGCTGCAATCCATTCCGCGATCGCTGGTCGAAGCCGCCGCGATTGACGGCGCAGGCCCGATTCGGCGCTTCTTTAAGCTGGCACTACCGCTGATCGCCCCGGTGAGTTTTTTCCTGCTGGTGGTCAACCTGGTTTACGCCTTCTTCGATACCTTCCCGGTGATCGACGCCGCCACCGCCGGTGGGCCGGTGCAGGCCACGACGACGCTGATTTATAAAATTTACCGCGAAGGGTTTGCTGGTCTGGATCTCTCGGCGTCTGCTGCCCAGTCGGTGGTGCTGATGCTGCTGGTGATTGTGCTGACGGTGGTTCAGTTCCGCTATGTCGAAAGTAAGGTGCGCTACCAATGATTGAGAACCGTCCGGGGCTGACGATTTTCAGCCACACCATGCTGATTCTGGGGATTATCGTCATCCTCTTCCCGCTGTACATCGCTTTTGTGGCCGCTACGTTGGATACCAAAGCCGTGTTCGAAACGCCGATGACGCTGATCCCCGGTGGTCATCTGTTTGAAAATATGGCGACCATCTGGACGCAGGGCGTGGGCGCAAATAGCGCACCGTTTTGGCTGATGATGCTCAACAGTTTCATCATGGCGTTTGGCATCACGGTCGGCAAAATCACGGTGTCGATGCTCTCTGCGTTCGCCATCGTCTGGTTTCGTTTTCCGCTGCGCAACCTGTTCTTCTGGATGATTTTTATCACCCTGATGCTGCCGGTTGAAGTGCGTATTTTCCCGACGGTAGAGGTGATCGCCAACCTGAAAATGCTCGACAGCTACGCAGGGTTAACGCTGCCGCTGATGGCGTCGGCCACGGCGACATTTTTGTTCCGCCAGTTTTTTATGACGCTGCCGGACGAGCTGATTGAAGCGGCGCGCATCGACGGCGCGTCACCGATGCGTTTTTTCCGCGACATCGTGCTGCCGCTATCCAAAACCAACCTCGCGGCGCTGTTTGTGATCACCTTTATCTACGGCTGGAACCAGTATTTGTGGCCGCTGCTGATTGTGCAGGACGTCAATCTCGGCACCGCCGTGGCGGGCATCAAAGGCATGATTGCCACCGGCGAAGGCACCACTCTCTGGAATCAGGTGATGGCGGCGATGCTGCTCACCCTCATCCCTCCCGTAGTCATTGTTTTAGCCATGCAGCGCGCGTTTGTGCGTGGTCTGGTCGATAGCGAGAAATAAAATGGCAGGACTTAAATTACAGGCAGTCACCAAAAGCTGGGATGGCAAAACCCAGGTTATTCAGCCGCTGACGCTCGACGTGGCGGACGGTGAATTTATCGTGATGGTCGGTCCGTCCGGCTGTGGCAAATCTACGCTACTGCGTATGGTTGCCGGGCTGGAACGCGTGACGAGCGGCGACATCTGGATTGACCGTCAGCGCGTGACGGAAATGGAGCCGAAAGATCGCGGTATCGCGATGGTGTTCCAGAACTACGCGCTGTATCCCCACATGAGCGTGGAAGAGAACATGGCCTGGGGGCTGAAAATTCGTGGGATGGGCAAGGGCCACATCGACGAGCGCGTCAAAGAGGCGGCGCGCATTCTGGAACTCGACGGCTTGCTGAAACGCCGTCCGCGCGAATTGTCCGGCGGGCAGCGTCAGCGCGTGGCGATGGGGCGCGCTATCGTGCGCGACCCGGCGGTTTTCCTGTTCGATGAACCGCTCTCTAACCTCGACGCCAAACTGCGCGTGCAGATGCGCCTTGAGCTACAGCATTTGCATCGTCGCCTGAAAACCACCTCGCTGTACGTCACCCACGATCAGGTCGAAGCCATGACGCTGGCGCAGCGCGTGATGGTGATGAATAAAGGCATTGCCGAGCAAATCGGTACGCCGGTTGAAGTGTATGAAAAACCGGCCAGCCGCTTTGTGGCGAGCTTTATTGGCAGTCCGGCGATGAATTTGCTGGATGGGCAGATTAGCCAGGCGGGCACCCATTTCGAGCTGGAGAGCGGCATGGCGCTGCCCATCAACTGGTTTTATCGCGGTTATGCCGGGCGTAAAATGACGCTGGGTATCCGCCCGGAACATATTGCGCTAAGCTCGCAGGCGGACGGCGGCGTGCCGTTAGTGATGGACACGCTGGAGATGCTGGGGGCCGATAACCTGGCGCACGGGCGCTGGGGCGATCAAAAAATGGTGGTGCGTCTTGCCCATCAAGAACGCCCTAAAGCGGGCAGCACGCTGTGGCTGCATCTGCCCGAAAATCATCTGCACTTATTTGATGGCGAAACAGGACAACGCGTATGAGTCACTGGCCTTATCCCCACATCGTCGCCCATCGCGGCGGCGGTAAACTGGCACCGGAAAACACGCTGGCGGCGATCGACGTCGGTGCGCATTACGGGCATTTGATGATTGAGTTCGACGCCAAACTGTCGCAGGACGGTGAAATCTTTCTGCTGCATGACGACAATCTGGAACGCACCAGTAATGGCTGGGGCGTGGCGGGAGAATTGCCGTGGCGCGATCTGTTGAAAGTGGACGCCGGGAGCTGGTACAGCGGCGAATTCAAAGGCGAACCGCTGCCGCTGCTGGCGGAAGTGGCGGATCGCTGTCGTCAACACGGCATGATGGCAAATATCGAAATCAAACCGACCACCGGCAGCGGGCCGCTGACGGGCAAAGTGATTGCGCTGGCGGCGCGTGAAATGTGGGAAGGGATGACCGCGCCGCTGCTGTCGTCGTTTGAAATCGATGCGCTGGAAGCGGCACAAGCGGCCGCGCCTGAACTGCCGCGCGGTTTACTGCTGGACGAATGGCGTGACGACTGGCAGGCGTTGACCACGCGTTTAGGCTGCGTGTCGATTCATCTGAATCACAAGTTGTTGGATGAGGCGCGCGTGAAAATGCTGAAAGACGCCGGATTGCATATTCTGGTTTATACCGTCAATAAACCCCAGCGCGCGGCAGAGCTGCTGCGCTGGGGCGTTGACTGTATCTGTACCGATGCCATCGACGTGATTGGCCCAGACTTTAATTCAGCGGTGGAGTGAGTAAGTCCCCGTTCTGGCGCTGTGGCAGCATGTGCTGTTGCTGCGGCGCAACTCCTCCGCTATCACCCCCCAGAAGCGTGCCAGAACTCTGACGTGGCGTGCTGTTGAGCATGCCGCCGTTGGTGTTCGGCAACGGTTGCTCACGCATCTGGCCCTGCTGGATCCGCTGGGTGTTGGTGTTCATCTGCGTTTGCAGATGCTGCTGCTGAAGCTGCGTTTGGGTTCTCAACTGCTGGTTGAGCATCCCTTTTTGCTGCTGCTGTTGGTTCATCATTTCCGTCTGCATCCGCTGCTGACTCGGAATGACATAACCCGGTTGATTCGGGTTATTCATCGTATTCAGTGGCTGTGGCTGTGCCAACGCAGCAAACGGGAGCAGCGCCGTAATAAGTAATAGTCGTTTCATTATCATTTCCTCCCTCTGAGGCTTCTCTTAAGTTTATCTCGATTCTTTCACCACGATGATTTTTTAGGAGTTGTGAACCAGGCTTAAACGGGAATATGGATCCCATCACCTGGAGAACAACAATGATAAAACCAACGTTTTTGCGCTGGGTAGCGATCGCTGCGCTGATGGCTGGCGGGACGTTTACCGTGGCGGCCAACCCTCCTGCCGCGCCGCCTGTCTCCTATGGCGTCGAAGAAGATGTTTTTCATCCCGTTCGCGCGAAGCAGGGCATGGTAGCGTCGGTTGACGCGATGGCAACCCATGTCGGCGTGGATATTCTCAAACAGGGCGGTAATGCGGTGGATGCTGCTGTTGCCGTGGGTTATGCGCTGGCGGTGACCCATCCGCAGGCGGGGAATCTGGGCGGCGGCGGGTTTATGATGCTGCGCACCAAAGACGGGAAAACAACCGCGATCGACTTCCGCGAAATGGCACCGAATCAGGCTTCCCGCGATATGTTCCTCGACGATCAGGGTAACCCGGACAGTAAAAAATCCCTCACCTCACATCTGGCAACCGGCACGCCGGGCACGGTAGCGGGCTTCTCGCTCGCGCTGGACAAATACGGCACGATGCCGCTGAACAAAGTGGTGCAGCCTGCCATCAAGCTGGCGCGCGACGGTTTTGTGGTGAACGACGCGCTGGCGGACGATCTCAAAACCTACGGCAGTGAAGTCATTCCCAATCATGAAAACAGCAAAGCGATTTTCTGGAAAGACGGCGAGCCGTTGAAAAAGGGCGACAGGCTGGTGCAGAAAAATCTGGCGAAAAGCCTGGAGCTGATTGCTGAAAACGGTCCTGACGCGTTCTATAAAGGGATGATTGCCGACCAAATCGCGCAAGAGATGCAAAAGAACGGAGGGCTTATCACCAAAGCCGATCTGGCGGAATACAAAGCTATCGAGCGCGAGCCGATCAGCGGTGACTATCGTGGATACCAGGTGTACTCAATGCCACCGCCGTCTTCTGGTGGGATCCACATCGTGCAGATCCTCAATATTCTTGAAAACTTCGATATGCACAAATTCGGTTTTGGCAGTGCCGATACGATGCAGGTGATGGCCGAGGCGGAAAAATATGCCTACGCGGATCGTTCGGAATATCTGGGGGATCCAGATTTCGTTAAAGTGCCGTGGCAGGCATTGACCAACAAAGCCTACGCCAAATCTCTGGCGGATCAGATTGATATCAACAAGGCAAAACCATCGAGCCAGATTCGTCCCGGCAAGCTGGCGCCATACTAAAGTAACCAGACCACCCATTTCTCGGTAGTGGATAAAGACGGTAACGCGGTGGCGGTGACCTACACGCTCAATACCACTTTCGGCACCGGGATTGTGGCGGGTAACAGCGGTATTTTGCTGAACAACGAAATGGATGATTTCTCGGCTAAACCGGGCGTGCCGAACGTTTACGGGCTGGTGGGCGGCGATGCCAATGCGGTTGGGCCGAAGAAGCGTCCGCTGTCGTCGATGTCCCCGACGATTGTGGTGAAGGATGGCAAAACCTGGCTGGTAACCGGTAGCCCTGGCGGCAGCCGTATTATCACGACCGTGCTGCAAATGGTGGTGAACAGCATTGATTTTGGTATGAACGTGGCAGAAGCGACTAACGCACCGCGTTTCCATCATCAGTGGTTGCCGGACGAGCTGCGCGTGGAGAAAGGCTTTAGCCCGGATACCTTAAAACTGCTGGAACAGCGCGGGCAGAAAATTGCGGTGAAAGAGGCGATGGGCAGCACCCAGAGTATTATGGTTGGGCCGGATGGCACGCTGTTTGGGGCATCCGATCCGCGCACCGTCGATGATTTGACGGCGGGGTACTGATGTTTTCCCCTCTCCTGGCAGGGCGAGGGGGAAAGCCGCACCAAACCGTTCTCTAACTCGATAATGGCGACAGTAAAGACAGCGCCGAACAGTTCCCTCTCCCCGTGGGAGAGGGGTAGGGTGAGGGCATCAGACTACTTCAATCGCGCCATATAATACGCATCGACATACTCACCGTTGCGTAGCGCAAAATTCTTGCCGGTGCCTTCGACGTCAAAACCATATTTGCGATACAGCGCCAGCGCAGCAGGGTTATCTGAATACACTGTCAATTCAATACGTTCGATGCGCAGCCAGTTGTCGCAAAGAGTGATCATCTCACGCATTAACGCACTGCCGACGCCGCGCCCTTGCGCATCCGCCGCCACGCTGATACCAAAGGTTGCCACATGGCTACGCCTTGGGTTGGCTTCAACCTGTAGTGCCAGATCGCCGACGATTTTCTCATCGATGCAGGCGACAAGACGTCTTTGTCCAGGCTTAACAATCAGGCGCTCTTGCCACATTTCGAGAGAAGGATGAGGTAGCTGTAGCGTGTCATGATACACCCCCGGATGCATGTAGTTCTGGCGCAAGGCCGCGGCATCATTCGGTTCAGCGTGGCGTATCACTATCTCACTCATTCCTTCGTCCTCTGTTTGTTAGGTGTCTTAATTAACATCAGTGACTTTGAAATTTGAGTCAACTCACTTTTTTGCAAAAAGTATTGGACAACTGCGAATGAGAATGATTATTATTGTCTCGCGTTCAGGAAGACCTCTACGGAAACCTGAAAGCACGACATTGCTCACATTGCTTCCAGTATTACTTTAGCCAGCTTAATGCTGGCTTTTTTTTATCCTGTTTCAGCCTTGCTTACTTGCCATTTTGCCCCCGGGAACTGCTCGCAATCCTCACGAACATTAAGTACGCGCCGGTTGCTGTGCGCTTGCCGTGAGCAAACTGCCTGCGACGCCGACGGCCGATGCGCGAGCATTTGAATGCCAGGGTGATTGCGCTATGGTAGAAACAGCAACCTTAAAAAGGACTGAGCCATGACGTTACATTGCGCATTTATTGGATTTGGTAAAAGCACCACCCGCTATCACCTTCCGTATGTTCTCAACCGTAAAAACAGCTGGCATGTGGCGCATATTTACCGCCGCAGTGCGAAGCCTGAAGAGCAGGCTCCGCAGTATTCCCATATTCATTTCACCAGCGATCTGGATGAAGTGCTGGGCGATCCGCAGGTCAAACTGGTGATCGTCTGCACGCACGCCGACAGCCACTTTGATTACGCGAAACGCGCGCTGGAAGCGGGCAAAAACGTGCTGGTGGAGAAACCCTTTACCCCAACAATGGCGCAAGCTAAAGAGCTGTTCGCACTGGCGAAAAGTAAAGGGCTGACCGTGACGCCGTACCAGAACCGCCGCTTTGACTCTTGCTTCCTGACGGCGAAAAAAGCGATTGAGAGCGGCAAACTGGGGGAGATTGTTGAAGTCGAAAGTCATTTTGATTACTTCCGCCCGATTGTAGAAACCAAACCTGGCCTGCCGCAGGACGGTTCGTTTTACGGCCTTGGCGTGCATACCATGGACCAGATTATCTCTCTGTTTGGCCGCCCGGATCATGTGGCGTACGACCTCCGCAGCCTGCGTAATAAAGCCAACCCCGACGACACCTTCGAGGCGCAGCTGTTTTATGGCGATTTAAAAGCGATCGTCAAAACCAGCCATCTGGTGAAAATCGACTACCCAAAATTTATCGTTCATGGCACCCAAGGCTCGTTTATCAAATACGGCATTGATCAGCAGGAAACCAGCCTGAAAGCCAATGTTATGCCCGGCGAAACCGGTTTTGCGGCGGATGATTCCATCGGCATTCTGGAGTACGTCAATGCCGACGGCGTGACGGTCAAAGAAGAGATCGCGCCGGAAATTGGTGACTATGGCCGCGTCTATGATGCACTGTTTGAAACCATCACCAAAGGTGCGCCAAATTACGTCAAGGAAACTGAAGTTCTGACCAATCTGGAAATCCTTGAACGCGCCTTTGAGCAGGCTTCTCCTGCGACGGTAACCCTCGCGAAATAAGTAAAAATGGCTCCTCTGAACTTGTTCATAATTTTTGAATAGAGGAGTCAATTTTCACCCACTATCATCCCAGAGCGAATGCGTCCACACTGACTCTATCGAAACGAACTGGGGTAAAAACAATGATCTTCTTACGCAAAGCTAACGAACGTGGTCACGCAAATCATGGCTGGCTGGACTCATGGCATACCTTCTCGTTTGCTGACTATTATGACCCGAATTTCATGGGCTTCTCGGCACTGCGCGTGATTAACGATGACGTGATTGACGCAGGCCAGGGCTTCGGTACGCATCCGCATAAAGACATGGAAATCCTGACCTACGTGCTCGAAGGTGCCGTGGCGCACAAAGACAGCATGGGTAACGAAGAGGAGGTTCCGGCGGGTGAATTCCAGATCATGAGCGCAGGTACCGGTGTGCGTCACTCGGAGTACAACCCGAGCAAAACGGAAAAATTGCACCTGTATCAAATCTGGATCATTCCAGAAGAAACCGGTATCAAACCGCGCTACGAACAGCGTCGCTTTGATGCAGAGCAGGGCAAACAGCTGGTGCTCTCTCCGGATGCCCGTGATGGTTCGCTGAAAGTGCATCAGGATATGGAACTGTATCGCTGGGCGCTGGCGAAAAACGAACAGTCCGTACACCAGATTGCCGCGAACCGCCGCGTGTGGATCCAGGTTGTGAAAGGCGAGGTGAGCATTAACGGCACCAAAGCCACCACGGCCGATGGTCTGGCGATTTGGGATGAGCAGGCGCTGTCCGTTCATGCCGACAGTGAAAGTGAAATTCTGCTGTTCGATCTGCCGCCGGTCTAAATACACGTCATCCTAAAAGCCGCATCTTCGTTGGCTTTCCTCGCAAACCCCGGTCACGTACTTATGTACGCTCCCGGGGATTTGCTGCGTCGCCGCCTCGATGCAACTTGGATGATTTAGTGTATTTATTTTGATAAAAGCCCAACCTTCCCCATTTGTCAGGGGAAGGTTGGGCTTTGTCCGTGATAAACTGAGAAAATCTCTCACTCAAGATTTCTCAGGACGATGAAAAAGAAAAGACCCGTACTTCAGGATGTGGCCGATCGCGTCGGTGTGACCAAAATGACGGTCAGCCGCTTTTTGCGTAACCCGGAACAAGTTTCCCTGGCGTTGCGTGGCAAGATTGCCGCTGCTCTCGATGAACTGGGTTATATCCCCAACCGCGCCCCCGATATTCTCTCTAACTCCACCAGTCGCGCGGTCGGTGTTCTGCTTCCTTCCCTGACCAACCAGGTTTTCGCCGAAGTGCTGCGTGGTATTGAAAGCGTCACCGATGCTTACGGCTATCAGACCATGCTCGCGCACTATGGCTACAAACCGGAACTGGAAGAAGAGCGTCTTGAATCCATGCTTTCCTGGAACATTGACGGTCTGATTTTAACGGAACGGACTCACACCCCCCGCACGCTCAAAATGATTGAAGTCGCCGGTATTCCGGTCGTTGAGCTGATGGACAGCCAGTCCCCGTGTCTGGATATCGCCGTCGGATTCGACAACTTTGAGGCCGCCCGTCAGATGACCGCCGCCATTCTTGCGCGTGGGCATCGCCACGTTGCCTATCTTGGCGCACGTCTGGATGAACGTACTATCATCAAACAGAAGGGCTACGAGCAGGCAATGCTTGATGCAAATTTAACGCCGTATAGCGTGATGGTGGAGCAATCGTCTTCCTATTCGTCCGGTATTGAGCTGATGCGTCAGGCGCGTCGCGAATACCCGCAGCTCGATGGCATCTTCTGTACCAACGATGACCTTGCGGTTGGCGCTGCGTTTGAATGCCAGCGTCTGGGGTTGAAAATCCCTGACGACATCGCGATTGCAGGTTTCCACGGCCACGATATAGGCCAGGTGATGGAGCCGCGACTGGCGAGCGTTCTGACGCCGCGTGAACGCATGGGCCGCATCGGTGCGGAACGCCTGCTGGCGCGCATTCGGGGAGAAGTGGTGACGCCGAAAATGTTAGATTTAGGTTTCACCTTGTCACCAGGTGGATCAATTTAGTCTGACAAGTTTGAACTAGCTCACACTTATTCACTTCGCGCACGTTTGGATATTGCTTCTCTTTTGCCCCGGCAGGACAATGTTACCGATAACTGTTACCCGTAACAATTGACTGAGGGACTCCCTTTGAGCACGACGAATCTCGATCACCACGTTTACGTCCTGATGGGCGTTTCCGGTAGCGGTAAATCCGCCGTTGCCAGCGAAGTGGCGCATCAACTTCAGGCCGCATTTCTTGATGGCGACTTCCTTCATCCGCGCAGCAACATTACTAAAATGGCTGCTGGCGAACCACTGAACGATGATGACCGCAAGCCGTGGTTGCAGGCGCTGAATGACGCCGCGTTCGCCATGCAGCGCACCAATAAAGTGTCGCTGATCGTCTGTTCCGCGCTGAAAAAGACCTACCGCGATCTGCTGCGTGACGGCAATCCGAATCTCTCTTTCATCTATCTGAAAGGCGATTTCGAGGTGATTGAAAGCCGTCTGAAAGCACGTAAAGGCCACTTCTTTAAAACCCAGATGCTGGTCACTCAGTTTGACGCGTTGCAGGAACCGGGCGCGGACGAAGCGGATGTACTGATTGTAGATATCGATCAGCCGCTGGACGGTGTTGTTGCCAGCACCATCGAGGTCATTACTAAAAGGCAGTAAGTTTTGAGTACATTAACGTTAGTTTTGACAGCAGTCGGCTCCGTTTTGCTGTTGCTGTTTTTAGTGATGAAAGCGCGTATGCACGCTTTCGTTGCTTTGATGGTGGTTTCTATTGGTGCAGGTCTCTTTTCCGGAATGCCGCTCGACAAAATCGCAGCGACCATGGAAAAAGGGATGGGAGGCACGCTGGGTTTCCTGGCGATTGTGGTCGCGCTCGGCGCGATGTTTGGCAAGATTTTGCATGAAACGGGCGCGGTCGATCAGATTGCGGTCAAGATGCTCAAATCCTTCGGTCACAGCCGCGCGCATTATGCGATTGGTCTGGCCGGTCTGATTTGCGCGCTGCCGCTGTTCTTTGAAGTGGCCGTGGTGCTGCTGATTAGCGTGGCGTTCTCGATGGCGCGTCATACCGGAACCAACCTTGTGAAGCTGGTGATCCCGCTGTTTGCGGGCGTTGCGGCCGCGGCCGCGTTCCTGCTGCCAGGGCCTGCGCCGATGCTGCTGGCATCCCAGATGCACGCTGATTTTGGCTGGATGATCCTGATTGGTCTGTGCGCCGCAATTCCGGGGATGATTATCGCCGGGCCGCTGTGGGGCAATTTCATCAGTCGCTACGTTGAGCTGCACATCCCTGACGACATCACCGAGCCGCATCTTGGCGAGGGCAAAATGCCGTCCTTCGGCTTCAGCCTGGCGCTGATCCTGCTCCCGCTGGTGCTGGTCGGCCTGAAAACTATCGCCGCACGCTTTGTGCCGGTGGGTTCCAGCACTTACGAATGGTTCGAGTTTATTGGCCATCCGTTTACCGCAATCCTGGTGGCTTGTCTGGTGGCGATTTACGGCCTGGCGGTGCGTCAGGGTATGCCGAAAGACAGAGTCATGGAGATCTGCGGTGCTGCGCTACAGCCGGCGGGTATCATTCTGCTGGTGATCGGTGCAGGCGGCGTGTTCAAGCAGGTGCTGGTGGATTCAGGCGTCGGTCCTGCACTGGGCGAAGCGCTCACCGGCATGGGCTTGCCGATCGCCGTGACCTGCTTCGTGCTGGCGGCTGCGGTACGTATCATCCAGGGTTCTGCGACTGTCGCGTGCTTAACCGCCGTGGGCCTGGTGATGCCGGTGATTGAACAGCTGAATTATTCCGGCGCGCAGATGGCAGCACTGTCTATCTGTATCGCGGGCGGTTCGATTGTGGTCTCCCACGTCAACGACGCCGGTTTCTGGCTGTTCGGTAAATTTACCGGCGCGACCGAAGCGCAAACCCTGAAAACCTGGACGCTGATGGAAACCATCCTCGGCACAACAGGTGCGATTGTCGGGATGATTGCGTTTACGCTGTTGAGCTAGACAAGGTAAAAGCAAAAGGCAACGTCAGTTGCCTTTTTAAATTTCTAGCCCTCTCCCTGTGGCAGAGGGCTGAGGTGAGGGCACCAGGCCGCACAAGCTCAAAGTAAAACGACAACAACAGTTGTCGTTTTTAATGTGTTCTCACTATCCCCACGAGTGTACGGTCCGGGGGCATCAAACCGCACAATCTCAAAGCAAAACGACAGCAAGAGTTGTCGTTTTTAGTGTGTTCTCCCTCTCCTGTGGGAGAGGGCAGGGGTGAGGGCATCAAACCGCAAAATCCCTCTTTTTACATCAGCACCACACCCCCGTCAGTGCGCAACCAGCGCGGCGCTTTAAGCGTATCGCTGTAAAACCCGACCAAATCCTGCAGCAAATCTCCCGCCACTCTGTCGTCACTTTCCGAAAGCGACCGGGTCAACAGCAGCTGCGTTAACAGCTGGCAATACCGCCCCAGTTGATCCACTTCCGGCTCGAAGACTGGCACGTCTAGCGGCAGAAAATCGACCGTCAGGCTCGCTTTTAAATGTTCAGGTACCGGTTCCAGCAGCGTTGGCTGAAGCAGGTCGAGGCACGCTGAGAGCCGTCCGCACAGCGCCATTTTTTGTGTCGGATCTTCGCATTCAACCAGCACGTCGACAAACCGCTCGCAGTTGTCGGCCAGCTCGGTGAAATCGGTGTTGCTATCGAATGGAACGGTAAATAAAGAATGAGAATAGCTAAGGGTAGTTGTCATATGACAGCCTCCAAAGAGTTGTTTTTATCCACCACTGGAGAGGCTAATCTCGCTGGCGGTGGAACCGAGCAGGGTTAGCCTTACCGGCCTCTTCGGATACCGGCGCGTCTTGCGACGCCCCCGCTCGGCCCACCATTGGAGTGTAGCTAAGCGCGCGACACAAAAGTACTTGTGTCACCGAAGAAGTAGTTCAGGAGGCTAATCCCGACGCCTGATTTTGCAGGCGTGGCGAGAAGATACTGCTTTGCTGATTGGCTGGCAAGAGAGGCTCTGGAAAGCGGCTCGCAGAAAATGAAATTAAATTTCAGCGATGGAGAAAGTGAGTTAAGCATTATCTGGCAGCGACGATCTGGTCCGGCTGTAAATCGCTGAGTCGTTGACTGAAGGCCGGGGCGACGCGCATGGATGCGCGGCGAGGGCGTGACCTGCATGGATGCAGGATCTCGCCCGACCCGAAAGCCGAAGGGAATAAGACGAAGGTATCGCGAAGCGACGATTTTCGTGCCGGGAGCCGGGATTGTTAAGGGGGCGGCGATAGCCCCCTTAACACGTTCACCGGTTATGGTATTAACAGAGGAACTGAGTTCGTGAGGTGAACGGAACAGGGTTCAGAGTTGCATGTTCCGCTCAGCTACAGGGTTAGGGGACACTGATCGTGCGGTCTGATGCCCTCACCCCGGCCCTCTCCCACGGGAGAGGGAGAAAAGCAGACTCTGATCGTGCGGGTTGATGCCCTCACCCCGGCCCTCTCCCACGGGAGAGGGAGAAAAGCAGGCACTGATGTGGCCATTTTGCTTTGCCTTGCTATCCCTTCATCCACGCCCGGATCCCATCCAGAAACATCTGCGTCGCCATCATCACCAGAATTAACCCCATCAGGCGCTCCAGCGCGTTCACCCCTTTCTCGCCGAGCAGGCGCAGGAACAGCGACGATTGCAGCAAGATGATAAACGTCCCGCCCCAGGCGATCAGCAGGGCGATCACCAGATGGCTCATCTGATTAGGGTACTGATGCGACAGCAGCATCAGCGTGGCAAGTATCGTCGGGCCGGCGACCAGCGGGATTGCCAGCGGTACGATAAACGGCTCTTCACCCGCAGGCAGGCCGCTGCTGCTGCCTTCGGCGCTTGGGAAAATCATCTTAATGGCGATCAGGAACAGAATAATGCCGCCGGAGATTGAAACCGTTTCAGCGCGCAGGTTCAGGAACGCGAGGATTTTTTCACCGGCGAACAGGAAGATAAACATCACCAGCAGCGCGATAAGCAGCTCGCGGATCATGATCGCCCGACGGCGCTTGGGTTCGGTGTGTTTCAGCACCGACATAAAGATGGGCAGGTTGCCGAGTGGATCCATAATCAGGATCAATAGCACCGCTGCGGAAATGATTTCAGTCATTATTTTTATCCCTGATAAAGCCTGTGGTTTCTATTGTAATTAGTGGTATTACTGATCGCAGCGCCATCATCGATTAATTTCGCTTGCGACTTTGGCTGCATTTTGTAATGTGAAGCATATCCCAGTTGAATACTGGTTTGCACAAACAGCACACACCTCTGCAGGAAATAATAGATATGAAAAACGTTGGTTTTATCGGCTGGCGCGGTATGGTCGGCTCTGTTCTCATGCAACGCATGGTTGAAGAGCGCGATTTTGACGCCATCCGCCCGGTCTTCTTCTCCACTTCCCAGTTCGGGCAAGCTGCCCCCGCGTTCGGCGGCGCGTCTACGGGCACGCTTCAGGACGCCTATAATCTGGAAGCGCTGAAGGCGCTCGACATTATCGTGACGTGCCAGGGCGGCGATTATACCAACGAAATTTATCCAAAGCTGCGTGAAAGCGGCTGGCAGGGCTACTGGATTGACGCGGCATCTTCGCTGCGCATGAAAGACGATGCCATCATTATTCTGGACCCGGTAAACCAGGGCGTGATCACCGACGGCCTGAACAACGGCGTGAAAACCTTTGTGGGCGGCAACTGTACCGTCAGCCTGATGCTGATGTCGCTGGGGGGTCTGTTCGCGCAGGATCTGGTTGATTGGGTTTCCGTTGCAACGTATCAAGCCGCTTCCGGCGGCGGTGCGCGCCACATGCGTGAACTGCTGGCGCAGATGGGCAAGTTGCATCATCACGTGGCGGACGAGCTGGCGAACCCGGCTTCAGCCATTCTGGATATCGAACGTAAAGTGACTCAGCTGAGCCGCAGCGGTGATTTGCCGGTCGATAACTTTGGCGTCCCGCTAGCGGGCAGCCTGATCCCGTGGATCGACAAACAGCTTGATAACGGCCAGAGCCGTGAAGAGTGGAAAGGCCAGGCTGAGACCAACAAGATTCTCAATACCGCCACGGCGATCCCGGTTGATGGTCTGTGCGTTCGCGTCGGTGCGCTGCGCTGCCACAGCCAGGCATTCACCATCAAACTGAAAAAAGATGTGTCGATCCCGACCGTGGAAGAACTGCTGGCTGCGCATAACCCGTGGGCGAAAGTGGTGCCAAACGATCGCGACATCACCATGCGCGAACTGACGCCTGCGGCCGTTACCGGCACGCTGACCACCCCGGTGGGCCGTCTGCGTAAGCTAAACATGGGGCCAGAATATTTATCGGCCTTCACGGTCGGCGACCAGCTCTTGTGGGGCGCCGCCGAGCCGCTACGCCGCATGCTACGCCAGCTGGCGTAATAATTTGTTAAACACAAGGGGTGATTTTCACCCCTTTTTTTGCGTACTACACGGAGTAAAACGCAGATGTCTTATTTTTTATCGGGAGTCATGTAGAGCGTTGGCTATGCTTTAAGGGAGATTGAATTCTTACCTGAGGGTGGGACGGGGCAGAAAGGACAATTTTGCTGCATCGTTCAGGTCACATTAAAAGTCGTTCCGGAGCGCTTAAATAGGGCGACATTAAAAAAACAGGATGAATACCATGTCCGATCGTATTGATAGAGACGTGATAAATGCGCTAATTGCAGGTCATTTTTCCGATCCATTTTCTGTGCTGGGTATGCACCCAACAGAAGCGGGGGTAGAAGTCCGTGCGTTGCTACCGGATGCCACCGAAGTGTGGGTTATTGAACCCAAAACCGGACGTAAAGTGGGCAAGCTTGAATGCCTCGACTCGCGCGGTTTCTTTTCAGGCGTGATTCCCCGCCGTAAAAATATCTTCCGTTATCAACTCGCCGTGCTCTGGCATGGGCAAGAAAACCTGATTGACGATCCCTACAGCTTTGGCCCCTTGATACAGGAAATGGACGCCTGGCTGCTGTCCGAAGGCACCCATTTACGTCCCTACGAAACGCTGGGTGCGCATGCCGATACGATGGACGGCATCACCGGAACGCGTTTTTCCGTGTGGGCACCCAACGCGCAGCGCGTCTCTGTGGTGGGGCAGTTCAACTACTGGGATGGTCGCCGCCACCCGATGCGTCTGCGTCGTGAGTCCGGCATCTGGGAGCTGTTTATCCCCGGCGCGCACAACGGTCAGCTGTATAAATTCGAGATGATCGATGCCCACGGCAAATTGCGCGTCAAAGCTGATCCGTATGCCTTCGAAGCGCAAATGCGCCCGGCCACCGCCTCGCTGATTTGCGGTCTGCCAGAAAAAGTCGTTCAGAGCGAGGAGCGCAAACAGGCGAATAATTTTGATGCGCCGATTTCGATTTACGAAGTGCATCTCGGCTCATGGCGTCGTCATACCGACAATAATTTCTGGCTGAGCTATCGGGAACTGGCCGATCAGCTGGTGCCGTATGCCAAATGGATGGGCTTTACCCATCTGGAACTGCTGCCGATTAATGAACACCCGTTTGACGGTAGCTGGGGTTATCAGCCAACGGGGCTGTATGCGCCAACGCGCCGTTTCGGGACGCGCGATGACTTCCGCTATTTCATCAACGCTGCCCACGCAGCCGGGTTGAGCGTCATTCTCGACTGGGTGCCGGGCCATTTCCCGTCCGATGATTTTGGTCTTTCCGAATTCGACGGCACTGATTTGTACGAACACAGCGATCCGCGCGAAGGCTATCATCAGGACTGGAATACCCTGATTTATAACTACGGGCGTCGCGAAGTGGCGAACTATCTGGTCGGCAATGCGCTGTACTGGATTGAACGCTTTGGCATCGACGCATTGCGCGTGGATGCGGTGGCGTCGATGATTTATCGCGATTACAGCCGCAAAGAGGGCGAGTGGATCCCCAATGAGTACGGCGGTCGCGAAAACCTCGAAGCCATTGAGTTTCTGCGCAACACCAACCGCATTCTCGGCGAGCAGGTTCCCGGTGCGGTGACGATGGCGGAAGAGTCGACCGATTTCCCAGGCGTGTCGCGTCCGCCGTCAATGGGCGGGCTGGGCTTCTGGTACAAGTGGAATCTTGGCTGGATGCACGACACGCTGGATTATTTCAAGCTCGACCCGGTGTTCCGTAAGTACCACCACGACAAACTCACGTTCGGGATGCTCTACAACAACACCGAAAACTTCGTGCTGCCGCTGTCGCACGATGAAGTGGTCCACGGTAAGAAATCGATTCTCGACCGCATGCCGGGCGACGCGTGGCAAAAATTTGCCAATCTGCGCGCCTACTACGGCTGGATGTTCGCCTTCCCCGGTAAAAAACTGCTGTTTATGGGCAATGAATTTGCGCAGGGGCGCGAGTGGAATCACGACGTCAGCCTCGACTGGCATCTGCTGGAAGGCGGCGACAACTGGCATCACGGCGTGCAACGTCTGGTGCGCGACCTCAACCTGACCTATCGCCATCATAAAGCCCTGCACGAGATGGATTTTGATTCGTACGGGTTTGAATGGCTGGTGGTGGATGACCACGAGCGCTCGGTGTTTATTTTTGTTCGTCGCGACAGTGCGGGCAATGAAATCATTGTGGCCAGTAACTTTACGCCTGTACCGCGTCCGCATTATCGCTTTGGCATTAATCAGCCGGGTAAATGGCGCGAAATCCTCAATACCGATTCAAGTCATTACCACGGCAGCAACGCGGGCAATGCGGGCGCGGTTCAGAGCGATGAACACGAAAGCCATGGCCGACCCCACTCGTTAAGCCTCACGCTGCCACCGCTGTCCACCATCTGGCTCGTCCGGGAGGGTGAATGACCCAACTCACGGCAGGAAAACCTGCACCGCTCGGTGCCAGTTTTGACGGCAAAGGGGTGAATTTTACCCTCTTTTCCGCCCATGCGGAGCGGGTAGAACTCTGTGTGTTTGACCGCGAAGGCAACGAGTATCGCTACGATCTGCCTGCGCGCGAAGGGGATATCTGGCACGGCTATCTTGAAGACGGCAAGCCAGGGTTACGTTACGGTTTTCGCGTCCATGGCCCCTGGCAGCCTGAGCACGGGCTGCGCTTCAATCCGGCCAAATTACTGATTGACCCCTGCGCGCTACGCGTGGACGGCGATGTCAAAGACGATCCCCTTTTCCTTGATGGTGAGCAACAGCCCGATCCCCGCGATAGCGCAGCCATTGCGCCCCGAAGCGTGGTCGTGAGTGATGTGTATGACTGGGAAGGCGATAGCTCACCTGATATTCCGTGGGGCAACACGGTGATTTACGAAGCCCACGTGAAAGGGCTGACGTATCTCCATCCGGCGATCCCGAAAGAGATTCGCGGCACCTACAAGGCGCTCGGCCATCCGGTGATGATTGCCTACCTTAAACATCTCGGCATCACCTCGCTTGAGCTCTTGCCGATTTGGCATTTTGCCAGCGAGCCGCGTTTGCAGCGGCTTGGGCTGACCAATTACTGGGGCTATAACCCGCTGGCGATGTTTGCCCTTGATCCGCGCTACGCCTCGCATCCCGAGAGAGCGCGGGACGAATTTCGTGATGCCGTAAAAGCGCTGCATCAGGCGGGTATTGAAGTGATTCTGGACGTGGTGCTGAACCACAGTGCGGAGCTGGATCTCGACGGGCCGACGCTCTCCCTGCGCGGAATCGATAACCGTAGCTATTATTGGATCAGGGAAGATGGCGATTATCACAACTGGACCGGCTGCGGTAACACCCTCAATCTCAGTCATCCGGCGGTGGCGGAGTATGCGCACGCGTGCCTGAAATACTGGGTTGAGACGTTCCATATCGACGGTTTCCGCTTCGATCTGGCTTCGGTCATGGGCAGAACGCCAGCGTTCAGCCAACAGGCGCCGTTGCTGGAGGCGATCAAAAACTGTCCGGTACTCTCGCGTGTGAAGCTGATCGCGGAGCCGTGGGATATCGGTGAAGGCGGCTATCAGGTGGGGAATTTCCCGCCGCCGTTTGCGGAATGGAACGATCATTACCGCGATGCGACGCGCCGCTTTTGGCTCGAAAGAAGTTTGTCGCTGGGTGAGTTTGCCGGACGATTTTCCGCGTCCAGCGATGTGTTTAAGCGTCAGGGGCGAAAACCGTTCTCCACTGTCAATCTGTTGACGGCGCACGACGGATTTACCCTTCGCGACTGCGTTTGTTTCAATCAGAAACACAATGAGGCGAACGGTGAGGAAAATCGCGATGGCACTAACAACAACCACAGTTTCAATCATGGTATAGAAGGGTTAGGCGGCAGTCAGGATGTCATCGAGCGGCGACGCGCCAGCGTCCATGCGCTTCTGACAACATTGCTGCTTTCACAGGGGACGCCAATGTTGTTGGCCGGTGATGAACATGGTCACAGTCAGCACGGCAACAACAATGCGTACTGCCAGGATAACCCCTTAACCTGGCTCGACTGGGAACAGGCGAATAGCGGACTGACGCACTTCACGGCTGCTCTGATTCAGCTTCGCCAGCGCATTCCCGCGCTCACTGCGGATACGTGGTGGGAAGAGGACGACGGCAACGTCCGCTGGTTGAATAAAGATGCGCAGCCATTGAGCGCGCAAGAGTGGCAGCACGGTATGCCATGTCTGCAAATCCTGCTTTCGGATAACTGGCTCATCACGTTTAACGCGACGCAAGATGTCGTTGAGATTGTTTTACCTGACGGGGAGTGGCGCGCCATTCCTCCTTTTGCTGGAGAGGATAATCCGGTGGTGGTGGCTGTCTGGCACGGGCCTGCACACGGAGTGTGTGTATTCCAAAGATGATAAAAAAGGAGTTAGTCATGGTTAGATTAGAGAAGAACGATCCCTTGATGTTAGCGCGCCAGTTACCCTTAAAAACGGTTGCGCTGATTCTTGCCGGTGGACGTGGTACCCGTCTTAAAGATTTGACCATCAAGCGTGCTAAGCCTGCCGTTCACTTTGGTGGTAAGTTCCGCATTATCGATTTTGCATTGTCGAACTGCCTTAACTCCGGTATTCGCCGTATCGGTGTCATTACTCAGTATCAGTCGCACACGCTGGTGCAGCACATTCAGCGCGGCTGGTCATTCTTCAGTGAAGAGATGAACGAGTTTGTCGATCTGCTTCCGGCCCAGCAGCGCGTTCACGGCGAAAACTGGTATCGCGGCACGGCGGATGCGGTCACGCAAAACCTCGACATCATTCGTCGCTACGGCGCGGAATACATCGTGATCCTCGCGGGCGACCATATTTATAAGCAAGACTACTCGCACATGCTGATCGACCACGTCGAAAAAGGGGCGCGTTGCACCGTGGCGTGTCTGCCGGTGCCCGTTGCTGAAGCGACGGCGTTTGGCGTCATGGATGTGGACGAAAACGATCTGATTATTGATTTCGTCGAAAAACCGGCGAATCCGCCGACCATGCCGTCAGACCCAACCAAGTCGCTCGCCAGCATGGGTATCTATATCTTTGATGCAGAATACCTTTACGACCTGCTGGAAGAGGACGACAAAGACGAGAATTCCAGCCACGACTTTGGCAAAGACATCATCCCAAAAATTACCAAAGCTGGCATGGCTTATGCACATCCCTTCCCGTTGTCCTGTGTGCAGTCTGACCCAACGGCAGAACCGTACTGGCGCGACGTCGGCACGCTTGAAGCGTACTGGAAAGCGAACCTGGATTTAGCGTCTGTGACGCCTGAGCTGGATATGTATGACCAGAACTGGCCGATTCGCACGCATATGGAATCGCTCCCGCCCGCGAAATTCGTGCAGGACCGTTCCGGAAGCCACGGCATGACCCTGAACTCGCTGGTGTCGGGGGGCTGTATTATTTCGGGTTCAGTCGTTGTGCAATCGGTTCTGTTCCCGCGTGTGCGGATAAATTCCTTCTGCAATATTGATTCATCAGTATTGCTACCGGATGTGTGGATCGGGCGTTCGTGCCGCTTGCGTCGCTGCGTTATTGACCGCGCCTGTATTATCCCGGAAGGCATGGTGATTGGCGAAAATGCGGAAGAAGACGCGCGTCGTTTCTACCGTTCCGAAGAGGGCATCGTACTGGTCACGCGTGAAATGCTGCGCAAACTGCAGATCAAACAGGAGCGATGATGCAGGTTTTACATGTATGTTCAGAGATGTTCCCGCTGCTGAAAACGGGCGGGTTGGCGGATGTACTCGGCGCATTACCAGCGGCACAAATTGCAGAGGGCATCGACACGCGCGTGTTATTGCCCGCTTTCCCTGATATTCGTCGTGGCATCCCCGACGCTCAGGTGGTCAGCCGTCGCGACACGTTCGCCGGGCGCATCACCCTGCTGTTTGGACATTACAATGGCGTCGGTATTTACCTGATTGACGCCCCGCATCTTTACGATCGTCCAGGGAGTCCGTACCACGACACGAACTTATTCGCTTATACCGACAACGTGCTGCGTTTTGCGCTGCTCGGTTGGGTCGGGGCGGAAATGGCAACCGGTCTGGATCCGTTCTGGCGTCCGGATATTGTCCACGCGCACGACTGGCACGCCGGTCTTGCACCGGCTTACCTGGCGGCGCGTGGCCATCCGGCAAAGTCGGTCTTTACGGTGCACAATCTGGCGTATCAGGGCATGTATTATGCCCATCACATGAATGAAATCGATCTGCCATGGTCGTTCTATAACATGCACGGTCTGGAGTTTAACGGGCAGATTTCGTTCCTGAAGGCCGGGTTGTATTACGCCGATCATATTACGGCGGTCAGCCCGACGTACGCCCGCGAAATCACCGAGCCTGAGTTTGGGTATGGGATGGAAGGGTTACTGCGTCAGCGCCAGCGTGAGGGACGCCTGACGGGTATTCTGAATGGCGTGGACGAAAAAATCTGGAACCCGGAAACCGATCTCCTGCTGGCATCGCGATTTAACCGCGATTCGGTCGAAGATAAGGCCGAGAACAAGCGGCAGCTGCAAGTTGCGATGGGACTCAAAGTGAACGACAAAGTCCCGCTGTTCGCCGTGGTCAGCCGTCTTACCAGCCAGAAAGGGCTGGATTTGGTGCTCGAAGCGCTGCCCGGATTACTGGAGCAAGGCGGCCAACTGGCGCTTCTCGGCGCAGGCGACCCGGTATTGCAGGAAGGTTTCCTTGCCGCCGCCGCGGAACATCCGGGGCAAGTCGGTGTACAGATTGGTTATCACGAGGCGTTCTCCCACCGAATTATGGGCGGTTCCGACGTGATCCTTGTACCGAGCCGCTTTGAACCGTGCGGTTTAACGCAACTCTACGGATTGAAATACGGCACGCTGCCGTTAGTACGACGCACGGGTGGGCTGGCGGATACGGTATCCGACACCTCGCTTGAGAATCTGGCGGACGGTATCGCCACCGGATTTTCGTTTGAAGACAGCAATGCCTGGTCGCTGCTACGTGCGATTCGGCGCGCATTTGTATTATGGTCGCGTCCCTCTTTGTGGCGTTTCGTGCAACGCCAGGCGATGGCGATGGATTTTAGTTGGCACGTTGCGGCGCAGTCCTACCGCGATCTTTATCAACGCTTGAAGTCATAAGGCGGAGTTACTGATATGAATGCACCTTTTAGTTATGCATCCCCGACACTCAGCATTGAGGCGTTAAAACATTCCATTGCCTATAAGCTGATGTTTACCATCGGGAAAGATCCCGTGATCGCCAACAAGCACGAGTGGCTCAACGCCACGCTGTTTGCCGTGCGTGACCGTCTGGTGGAACGCTGGCTGCGCTCGAACCGCGCCCAGCTTTCACAGGAAACGCGTCAGGTTTATTACCTGTCGATGGAGTTTTTGATTGGCCGCACCCTTTCCAACGCGCTGTTATCGCTGGGTATTTATGACGATGTCAAAAACGCACTGGAAGAGATGGGGTTAGATTTAGAAGAGCTGATCGACGAAGAGAACGACCCCGGTTTAGGCAATGGCGGTTTGGGGCGTCTGGCAGCCTGTTTCCTTGATTCACTGGCTACGCTGGCGCTGCCTGGGCGCGGGTACGGTATTCGCTACGATTACGGTATGTTCAAGCAAAATATCGTCGACGGGCGTCAGAAAGAGTCACCTGATTACTGGCTGGAATACGGCAACCCGTGGGAATTCAAACGCCACAACACACGCTATAAAGTGCGGTTTGGCGGACGTGTCCAACTCGAAGGCAAAAAGAGCCGCTGGCTCGAAACCGAAGAGATCCTGGCGGTGGCCTACGACCAGATTATCCCTGGCTACGACACCGATGCGACCAACACATTGCGTCTGTGGAACGCGCAGGCCAGTAGCGAAATCAACCTCGGTAAATTTAACCAGGGCGATTACTTTGCGGCAGTGGAAGATAAAAACCACTCCGAAAACGTCTCGCGCGTGCTCTACCCGGATGACTCCACCTATTCCGGGCGCGAGCTGCGTCTGCGTCAGGAGTATTTCCTGGTGTCGTCCACCATCCAGGATATTCTCAGCCGTCACTATCAGTTGCACAGAACTTACGACAATCTGGCAGAAAAAACGGCGATTCACCTCAACGACACCCACCCGGTGCTGTCGATTCCTGAGCTGATGCGCCTGCTGATAGATGAGCATAAATTTAGCTGGGAAGAGGCATTTGAAGTCACCTGTCAGGTCTTCTCTTACACCAACCACACGTTGATGAGCGAAGCGCTGGAAAGCTGGCCTGTCGATATGCTCGGTAAAATCCTGCCGCGCCATCTGCAGATCATCTTTGAAATTAACGACTATTTCCTGAAAACGTTGCAGGAACAGTATCCCGAAGATACCGGGCTGCTGAGCCGCACGTCGATCATTGATGAATCCAACGGACGTCGTGTGCGCATGGCGTGGCTGGCGGTGGTCGTCAGTCATAAAGTGAACGGGGTGTCTGAACTGCACTCAAATCTGATGGTGCAATCGCTGTTTGCCGATTTCGCGAAAATCTTCCCGATGCGTTTCTGCAACGTGACTAACGGCGTTACGCCGCGCCGCTGGCTGGCGCTGGCGAACCAGCCGTTGTCGGAAGTACTGGATGAGAATATTGGCCGCACGTGGCGAACCGATCTCAGTCAACTCAGCGAACTCGAACAGCACATGGATTTCCCGCTGGTGAATAAAGCGGTGCGTGACGCCAAGCTACTGAACAAAAAACGTCTGGCGATTTATATGGCGCAGCATCTGAACGTGGTCGCGAACCCGAAAGCGTTGTTCGACGTGCAGATCAAACGTATTCACGAGTACAAACGTCAGCTGATGAACGTGCTGCATGTGATTACGCGCTACAACCGCATTAAGGCCGATCCGACAGCTGAATGGGTGCCTCGCGTGAATATTTTTGCCGGAAAGGCCGCCTCGGCGTACTACATGGCTAAACACATCATTCACCTCATCAATGATGTCGCAAAAGTGATCAACAACGATCCGCAGATTGGCGACAAACTGAAGATCGTGTTTATCCCGAACTACAGCGTGAGTCTGGCGCAGCTGATTATTCCGGCGGCGGATCTCTCTGAACAGATTTCGCTGGCGGGTACGGAAGCATCCGGAACCAGTAACATGAAGTTTGCGCTGAACGGGGCGTTGACGATCGGTACGCTCGATGGTGCAAACGTGGAGATGCTGGAGCACGTTGGGGCGGATAACATCTTTATCTTTGGGAACACGGCGGAAGAAGTGGAAGAACTGCGCAAGCAGGGCTACAAACCGCGTGATTACTACGAGCAGGATGAAGAATTGCGCGAAGTACTCACGCAAATCGCCACCGGCGTGTTCAACCCCGAAGAGCCTGGACGCTACCGTGATCTGGTCGATTCACTGATTAACTTTGGCGATCACTATCAGGTGCTGGCGGATTTCCGCAGCTACGTGGACTGTCAGGAAAAGGTGGATGAGCTTTATCGCCATCAAGAGGAGTGGGCCGCCAAAGCGATGCACAATATCGCCAATATGGGCTATTTCTCGTCGGACAGGACCATCAAAGAGTATGCCGAGAAGATCTGGCATATTGATCCGGTCAGGTTGTAAACCCCCTCACCCTAACCCTCTCCCACAGGGAGAGGGAACTGCCCCGAGCAGTTTTAGACGGCTGGAACATCGCATAGACGTAAAAGCAAAAGGCAACATAAGTTGCCTTTTTTAATGTGTGTTCTGTATGCAACTGGAAGAAGACTTCAGTTTTACGCTCACTCCAGCCGGAAAAAGACCTCGGCTTTACTCCCTCTCCTGTGGGAGAGGGGACTGCCCTGAGCAGTTTTAGAGGGCTGGGACATCGCATAGAAGCAAAAGCAAAAAGGCAACGTAAGTTGCCTTTTTTAATGTGTGTTCTGTATGCAGCGGGAAGAAGACTTCAGTTTTACGCTCACTCCAGTCGGAAAAAAGACCTCGGTTTTACTCCCTCTCCCGTGGGAGAGGGTCGGGGTGAGGGCATCAGACCACACTGATTCAGGACGCTAACGACAGCTCACGCTTTCCCGCATTCTTCGCCAGCCATTGCGCGACGCGAGACTGCTGCTCGGCATCCAGCCACATCCCTTCTTTGGTACGACGCCAGATTGCATCGTCCAGGCGACGCACCCATTCGTGCTCAACCAAATAACGCAATTCTGCCTCATAAAGCTCATGCCCAAAATGCTCACCCAAATCGGCAATACTTTGCGCTTGGCCGAGGAGCAGCTCGGTATTGCTGCCATAGGTGCGCGCGAAGTGGCGGGCCATCGATTCGGTAATGAACGGATAGCGGCGGCGCAGTTTTGCTGCGTAATCATCGCGGTTGCTGCCGATGTCACCGCCAGGCAGCGTGGCGCCTTTCGTCCAGGCCGGGCCAATATTTTTGTAGTACGGCGTCAGTTTTTCCAGCGCATGTTCAGCCAGCTTACGATAGGTCGTCAGTTTCCCGCCAAATACCGACAGCAGCGGTGCCTGGCCATTCACATCGTGAATATCCAGCGTGTAGTCGCGGGTGATAGCCTGCGGTGAATCTGACTCATCATCGCACAGCGGACGCACGCCAGAGTAAGTCCAGACCACGTCATCGCGACCCAACTGTTTCTTGAAGTGCGCGTTATACACCTTCAGTAAATAGCCAATTTCGTTCTCGTCGATCTCGACGTTTTTCGGATCGCCGTTGTACTCCACATCCGTGGTACCAATGATTGAAAAATCATCCATCCACGGAATAACAAACACGATGCGCTTATCTTCGTTTTGCAGGATGTAAGCCTGTTTCTGGGTATGCGCACGTGGAACGACAATGTGGCTACCTTTGATCAGGCGAATCCCGTACGGGGAAGGCAAATGCATGCCATCGTCAAAGAACTGTTTCACCCACGGGCCGGTGGCGTTGACCAGACCGCGCGCCTGCCAGCTGAATTTCTCGCCGGTATCAATATCCTCGGCATCGACAATCCACAGGCCGTTTTCACGGCGTGCGGCGGTCGCTCGCGTGCGGGTTTTCACTTCGCCCTCTTTCTTCACCACCATTTGCGCGTTTGCCAGAACGAGGCGGGCATCGTCCACCCAGCAGTCGGAATATTCGAAACCGCGCACGATTTCCGGTTTCAGCACCGAATCTGCGCCAAAACGCAAACCGGTAGACGCCGGAAGACTGGTGCGTTTCCCCAGATGATCGTACATAAACAGACCGATACGAATCATCCACGCGGGACGCAAGTGCGGGCGATGAGGCAGGCGGAAACGCATCGGAATCGCCAGATGCGGAGCCATTTTCAGTAAAACTTCGCGCTCGGCCAGCGCTTCGCTGACCAGACGAAATTCGTAGTGCTCCAGGTAGCGCAGGCCGCCGTGGATCAGTTTGGAGCTGGCGGACGATGTCGCACAGGCGAGATCGTTGGCTTCCAGCATCAATACAGATAAACCGCGTCCTGCGGCATCTGCCGCGATGCCGGCACCGTTGATGCCGCCGCCTATCACAATCAGATCTTTGGTTTCCATGTCACCCTCATGCACTTTCGTTAAAGCTCATAAATGTTCGATATCGCTCATAATAGCAAAGGAACGCGTTTTTGGTAACATCAAAAAAACAATTTTGAGTGATAGAGATAACATAATGGCGTTTAGCCGCCGCCAGGACGTACACTACGCGGTAAAATAGTGCGACTAACTTTTCTCCCTCTCCCTGTGGGAGAGGGCTGGGGTGAGGGCATCAGAGCGCACCCAACCTGAACAACAGAAAGAGAAAACCATGGATCAATTTGAATGCATTAATGTCGAAGAAGCCCATCAGAAAATGCATCAGGGAAAGGCAGTGCTGGTGGATATCCGCGATCCGCAAAGCTACGCGATGGGACACACGCCGGGCGCGTTCCACCTGACGAACGACACCCTGGGCGCGTTTATGCGCGATAACGATTTTGAAACGCCGGTGATGGTGATGTGCTATCACGGCAACAGCAGCAAAGGCGCGGCGCAGTATCTGCTCCAGCAGGGTTACGATGCGGTCTACAGCGTTGATGGCGGCTTTGACGCCTGGCATCGCCATTTCCCGGCAGAAGTTGAGCACGCGTTTGGGGGCTAAAACCTCTATACTGTCCCCCTTTGTGTGGAACTAAGCGACTGCCGCCCATGTTGATGATTACCTCTTTTACCAATCCGCGCGTCGCTCAGGCGTTTGTCGATTACATGGCGACGCAGGGCGTCGTTCTGACTCTCCAGCAGCATACGCAAACCGACGTCTGGCTGGCGGATGAAAGCCAGGCCGAACGGGTGAATGCGGAGCTGGCGCGTTTTCTTGAGAATCCTGGTGACCCGCGATATCTGGCTGCGAGCTGGACCACCGGCCATATGGACAGTGGATTGCACTACCAGCGCTTCCCTTTCTTTGCCACCGTGCGCGAACGCGCAGGGCCGTTTACGCTGTTGCTGATGGCGGCCTGCATTCTGGTATTTATCATCATGAACGTGGTCGGCGATCAACGTGTGATGATCGCCCTGGCGTGGCCGTACGGTCCGGCGGTGCAATACGACGTCTGGCGCTACTTTACCCACGCGCTGATGCATTTCTCGGTTCTGCATATTCTGTTTAACCTGCTGTGGTGGTGGTATCTCGGCGGGGCGGTTGAGAAACGTCTCGGCAGCGGCAAGTTGATTGTGGTCACCATTATTAGCGCACTGCTCAGCGGTTATGTGCAGCATAAATTTAGCGGTCCGTGGTTTGGCGGTTTGTCAGGCGTGGTGTACGCCTTGATGGGATATGCCTGGCTTCGCGGTGAGCGCGACCCGGAAAGCGGCATTTATATGCAGCGCGGTTTGATAACCTTTGCATTAATATGGCTAATTGCCGGATGGTTTGATCTGTTTGGTATGTCTATCGCGAACGGCGCACATGTCACCGGGCTGGCCGTTGGGCTGGCGATGGCTTTCGCTGATACGCTGAATGCGCGAAAACGAACATAATTCCAGGGATATTTCATGAAACAGACACAGCGACATGACGCCATTATCGAACTGGTTAAAAAACAGGGATACGTCAGCACTGAAGAGTTAGTTGAGCAATTTGCCGTTAGCCCGCAGACCATTCGCCGCGATTTAAACGATCTGGCCGACCAGAACCGCATTTTGCGCCATCACGGCGGCGCAGCCTTGCCGTCAAGCTCGGTGAACACGTCATGGCACGATCGTAAAGCGACGCAAACGGCCGAGAAAGAGCGTATTGCCCATAAAGTGGCGAGCCAAATTCCTAACGGTGCGACGCTGTTTATCGACATCGGGACCACGCCAGAAGCGGTGGCGCATGCGCTGCTCAACCATGAAAATCTGCGTATCGTGACCAACAATCTGAACGTGGCTAACACCCTGATGCAGAAAGAAGATTTCCGCATCATTCTGGCAGGTGGCGAATTGCGTAGCCGCGACGGCGGAATTATCGGTGAGGCGACGCTCGACTTTATCTCTCAGTTCCGCCTCGATTTCGGCATCCTGGGGATCAGCGGTATCGACAGCGATGGTTCATTGCTGGAGTTTGACTATCACGAAGTCCGCACCAAACGCGCGATCATCGACAATTCCCGCCACGTTATGCTGGTGGTGGATCACTCCAAGTTTGGACGTAACGCGATGGTGAACATGGGCAGCATCAGCATGGTGAATGCGGTGTATACCGATGTTATGCCGCCAGCGGGCGTGTTGCAGGTGATCAAGGATAACAATGTGCAGCTAGAACTGTGCTGAAGTAAAAACAAAACGGCAACTAAGTTGCCGTTTTTGGTATTTGCTCCCTTTCCGTGTGTGAGAGGGTTGGGGTGAGGGCATCAGGCTCTGCAATTCTTAAACCCCATACCCCATCATTTTCAGCAGCTGTTGCGCATGTTGCACGGCGTCCTGGCGATGCGCCACGCCCAGTTTCTGATATAAATTGCGAATGTGCGTTTTGATGGTGGTCGCCGCGACGGCCAGCTCACCCGCAATTTGTTCATTACTGTAGCCAGAATAAATCAGCCCCAGGACCTGCCATTCACGCTGTGTCAGCGGGCTGGTGCGAATCAGCTCAGGCACTTCCGGATGCGTCAGCAGACGTTCGACAAAGTTCTCATCAAAGTGCGCGAATTTATGTCGGTGATGCTGATTTATCTCACGCAAAATACGCTGCGCGCGGTGTTGGTCCAGTTCCGGCAAGGTATTGAGCTGAATAAGCTGACGCAACTGCTGCGCCATCACTTCGCCTTCAATCACGAAGTGGCTAATAAATCCGGTACGATTCGCCAATTGCAGCGCCTCCAGCAACACACGCTGCGCGTCATTTTTACGTCCTGCCTGCCAGTAAAGCTGATTAAGCAGCAGCAGGTTGCGGTTGAGATCGCTCATTAAACGCAGACTGCGGGCATTTTCGTTCAACTCTTCCAGCACGATTTCTGCCGGGTCAAAGTCCCCTAACAGGATCTGTACACGGGCAATATTGCGCCACTGACTTTGCAGGAAGTGGTTGTTGGCAAACTCTGGTTTTGGCGTCTGGCGCAGCCAGTTGGCGGCAGATTTTTTATCGCCAATCATTTGCCAGTAAATCACCCGCACTTTATCGGCGTTAGAGACCCAGTCGCTGTGGTACTGACCGTTGCCGAGCAAGTTTTCCAGACGATTAAGATGATTGCGGGCATTATCCAAGTCGCCACGTGCCAGCGAGCACTGCACCAGCAGCGCCAGGCATTGCAACTGCTGCTGCGGCTGAAACGCGGAAAGCACTTCGACACCGTGACGGGCGGAACTTTCGGCCTCATCCAGACGCGACCACGCCCACAGAAGCTGAGCGCGAATACGTAACAGGAACTCGTGCATAGGCAGCTGTTCCAGGTGCTGATCGTGAATCAGCTGGAACGCTTTTTCCTGCGTCTCCCAGGCGGCTTGCAGGAATCCTTGCGCGAATAAAATTTCGCTTTGCTGGATCATGCTCCACAGCGCGTAATGCCAGATATCGTGGCGGCGGGCCATCTGTTCCGTTTGTTGCATCAGCGCCAGCGACCGGCTGAGATCGCCTTTACAGTGCAGCACTTCGCCGTGTACCGACGTGGCGACGATCCGGCTGTAGAAATTAGCCAGTGGCAGTTCATCCAGGGCGATCATCGCCAGGCGCTCGGCTTCTTCCGGGTCGCCGTCGTTAATCGCGACTTGCGCACGCAAGGCGTTAAATTCGCCGTGCAGCGTGGGATCCATTTCGCCTTTCATCTCTTGCTCGGCGCGCGCCAGCAGCATGTTCACTTCGCTATAGCGGTGCTGGCTTTGCATCAGCCAGGCCTGCAAAAGTACCAGACGCGGATTTTCCAGCAGGCTTTCCCAGGGCAACGCGCGCAACGACTCTTCAAGCAGCGTCAGCTCGCTATGGTTAAACAAGCCCCACGCGTGGTTGAGCAAAATATCGCGCAGCATATTGGCGTCGCCCGCGGCCAGCGCATGATGAATGGCTTCACTCGGGAAGCCTTGCGCCATCCAGCTTTCAGCGGCTGAGCGGTGAACTTCGGGTAATTCTGTGGCCAATTCCCACTGGCAGCGCTGACGCAGGAAGCTGCCAAACAGTGGATGGAAGCTGAACCATTCGCCCGAGTCGTCCATGCGTTGCAGGAACAAGCCCTGACGTTCAATTTCTTCGAGGCGCATTTGCCCGTTGTCTTCGCCGGTTACACGCACAATGAGCGCATCGTTCATCGAGCGCAGCAGCGAGCTTTTCAGCAAGAACTGGCGGGTAGCGGGATCGACGCTGTCCAGAACTTCATCAACCAAATAATCGGATAAATGGCTGGCGTTGATGCCCGACAGGCGGCGCGCTGACTGATGCGTCGGGCTGTTATTCTGTCGCGCAGAGAGGGCGATGAGCTGTAACGCGGTGGCCCAGCCCGCAACGTCATCACACAGGCGGCTGCTTTCTGCGGCTTCAATAGGCGAGCTGAGTCGGCAGTCAAAAAACTGTTTGGCTTCCTGATGGTTAAAGGAAAGCTGTTGGCTACCCACTTCCAGCAACTGATCGCGCACGCGCAGATTGGCGATACCCAACTGCGGCAAGTTACGCGACAGTACGACCAGCGTCAGGTTTTCCGGCTGATGGCGCAGGAAGAAGCGCATGGATTCATGGATGACCGGGTTGGTGATCAGATGATAATCATCAATCACCAGATAAAGCGGGCGATGCCATTCGGCAAGTTCGATAAAAAGCTGTGCGAAAAGCGATGAAAGACTCGCGTACTGGCGCTTTTGCACCATGATTTCGCTGGTGACGCAGTGCCCGTTTGTGGCCTGCTGGATGGCGGCAATCAAATAGCTGGCGAAACGTTCTGTCTGGTTATCCCCCTCATCAAGAGAGTACCAACCTAAATCGCTTTTGCCGGAGGCCCACTGAGAAATGAGCGTCGTTTTTCCATAGCCTGCAGGGCTCGTTACCAGCGCCAGTCGGAAATTATGCGCGCCGGAAAGTTTCGCCAACAGACGTTCGCGGACCACGGTATGGTCAAGACGAACCGGGCGACTTAATTTGGACGGAATCAACATAAGTTTTCACTTCACTGTGGGGAAACGAGGAATTCGATTTTTTTTGCGCTTCGTAATTAATAGATATAAGGTCGGCCAGAAAGAGAACTATTGCAAGTTATGTCCGACTTTTGTATGCCTTAATTTGCACTCTGTCACAAATTTATTTCATTCGAGGTGGGAACTTTCCGATATGCCCTATAAACCGCGTGGATGCTGGCTTGTATGCATTTAGTGCGGTTAAACTGAAATCGGTTTCAGTCCGCGTGATACTCTTCAACGTAATAAATTTTTTGTGTCGGGGCGGCAATAAAATAACGCGCCTGAATCATTACAAAAGTCATAAATATTATTTCACGTAAACATTTATTTCTGGTTCATTTAATTTCATCCGAAACTGCATTTCATTTTTTTGACACTCTTCCGATTTATCCTGACGCCGAATGGGCACACTCGTTCTATGCTCAAGAGTGGCCTTGATCACACTTTAGCGCTCATCCCTGCTACTCCTCCCTGTCTAATCCCCGTCAGGAGGAGGAAGAGATAACATGAGCCAGGCACACTAGCGCCAATATCTTTACTTTATCTACAGGATGCCGATCCCCTATGTCACAGCCTACCTTCAATAAAGATCACTTTCAGGCAGCCCTGACGCGTCAGTGGCAGCGTTTTGGTTTGCACGCGGCAGAAGACATGACGCCTCATCAATGGTGGCAGGCGGTGAGCGGTGCGCTGGCAGAATTGCTCAGCGCGCAGCCCGTGGCGAAGCCAGTGAAAAACCAGCGTCACGTTAACTACATCTCTATGGAGTTCCTGATTGGTCGCCTGACCGGGAACAACCTGCTGAATCTGGGCTGGTATCAGGAGGTGAGCGAGGTGCTCAACGAGCACAATATCCATCTGACGGATCTGCTGGAAGAAGAGACCGACCCGGGTCTGGGTAATGGCGGCCTGGGGCGTCTGGCTGCGTGCTTCCTGGATTCTATGGCGACCGTGGGGCAATCCGCGACCGGTTATGGCCTGAACTATCAGTACGGCCTATTCCGTCAGTCTTTTGCGGATGGCCATCAGATTGAAGCGCCGGACGACTGGCATCGCGGCACCTATCCGTGGTTCCGCCACAATGCGCAGCTCGACGTGCAGGTGGGGATTGGTGGCAAAGTCTCGAAGCAGGGTCACTGGGTACCGGATTTTGTCATTACCGGTGAAGCCTGGGATTTGCCGGTTCTGGGCTACCGCAATGGCGTTGCACAGCCGCTGCGCCTGTGGCAGGCGAAGCATGCTCATCCGTTTAACCTGACCAAATTTAACGATGGCGATTTCCTGCGCGCTGAGCAGCAGGGTATCGACGCCGAAAAACTGACCAAAGTGCTCTACCCGAACGACAACCATCTGGCCGGCAAAAAGCTGCGCCTGATGCAGCAGTATTTCCAGTGCGCCTGCTCCGTAGCCGACATTTTGCGTCGCCATCATCTGGAAGGGCGCAAGCTGGCAGAACTGCCGGATTACGAAGTGATTCAGTTGAACGACACACACCCGACAATTGCGATTCCGGAGCTGCTGCGTGTGCTGATCGATGAGCACCAGCTGAGCTGGGACGCAGCCTGGGCGATCACCAGCCGTACCTTCGCGTACACCAACCATACCCTGATGCCAGAGGCGCTGGAGTGCTGGGATGAGAAGTTGGTGAAAGCGCTGCTGCCGCGTCACATGCAGATAATCAATCAGATCAACGACCAGTTTAAAGTGCTGGTGAATAAAACCTGGCCGGGCGACAAAGACGTCTGGGCGAAGCTGGCTGTGGTGCACGACAAACAGGTGCGCATGGCAAATATGTGCGTGGTCAGCGGATTTGCGGTGAACGGTGTGGCGGCGCTGCACTCGGATCTGGTGGTCAAAGATCTGTTCCCGGAATATCACCAGCTGTGGCCAAACAAATTCCATAACGTGACTAACGGCATCACGCCGCGTCGCTGGATCAAACAGTGCAACCCGGCGCTCGCCGCGCTGCTGGATAAAACGCTGAAAAAAGAGTGGGCCAACGATCTCGACCAGCTCATCAATCTGGAAAAACAGGCCGACGATGCGAAATTCCGTGCCAAATACCGCGCGATTAAGCTGGATAACAAAGTCCGTCTGGCGGAGTTTGTTAAAGTGCGCACGGGCGTTGAAATCAACCCTAATGCCATTTTTGATATCCAGATTAAACGTCTGCATGAATACAAACGCCAGCACCTGAACCTGCTGCACATTCTGGCGCTGTACAAAGAGATTCGCGAGAACCCGAGCGCCGATCGCGTGCCGCGCGTGTTCCTGTTTGGCGCGAAAGCCGCACCGGGTTACTACCTGGCGAAAAACATTATCCTCGCCATCAACAAAGTGGCGGAAGCGGTCAACAACGATCCTGTCGTGGGCGATAAGCTCAAGGTAGTGTTCCTGCCAGATTATTGCGTCTCTGCCGCTGAACTGCTGATTCCGGCGGCGGATGTCTCCGAGCAGATTTCGACGGCGGGCAAAGAAGCGTCCGGTACCGGCAACATGAAGCTGGCGCTGAACGGGGCATTGACCGTGGGCACGCTGGACGGTGCGAACGTCGAAATCGCCGAACAGGTGGGTGAAGAAAATATCTTTATCTTCGGTCATACCGTAGAGCAGGTGAAAGCGCTCAAAGCCAAAGGCTACGATCCGCTGAAGTGGCGTAAAAAAGACAAAGTGCTGGATGCGGTGCTCAAAGAGCTGGAAAGCGGCAAATACAGCGATGGCGACAAGCATGCGTTTGACCAGATGCTGCAAAGCATCGGCAAACAGGGCGGTGACCCGTATCTGGTGATGGCCGACTTTACCGCTTACGTTGACGCGCAAAAGCAGGTTGATGTGCTGTACCGCGACCAGGACGCCTGGACCCGTGCGTGCATTCTGAACACCGCGCGCTGCGGGATGTTCAGCTCTGACCGCTCAATCCGTGATTATCAGGCCCGTATCTGGCAGGCAAAACGCTAAGGAAGCGCGATGGACAGCAAACGTCTGGATAATGCCGCGCTGGCGGCGGGGATCAGCCCCAGTTATATCAATGCTCACGGCAAACCGCAGTCAATTGGCGCTGAAACCAAAAGACGTTTGCTGGATGCCATGCACAAAGCAAAACCCGTCGCGAAAGCGGCGGTAAGCCCGGTTCCTGTCGTCATGGTGTTTACCCATGGCAAAAAAATGCCGTTACCGATTGAAGGAAAAGGAGAATTTAGCTGGGAGCTGTCCACCGAAGACGGTCACCAGTATAACGGCCACGCCACGGCCGGCAAAACGCTGACTCTTCCGGCAAAACTGCCGGAGGGCTACCACATCCTGACGCTCACGCAGGACAGCCAACGCTTCGCGTGTCGGGTAATCGTCGCGCCGAAACGCTGCTATGAACCGCAGGCGTTGCTCGAAGGTAATAAGCTGTGGGGCGCTTGCGTGCAGCTTTATACCCTGCGTTCGGACGATAACTGGGGCATCGGCGATTTTGGCGATCTGAAAAAGATGCTGGGAGAAGTGGGTAAACGCGGCGGCGCGTTTATCGGCCTGAACCCGATTCACGCGCTTTATCCGGCCAACCCGGAAAGTGCCAGCCCGTACAGCCCGTCGTCCCGTCGCTGGATGAACGTGATTTATATCGACGTTAACGCGCTGGATGATTTCAAAAAGAGCAAAGACGCGCAGGCGTGGTGGAAACTCAGCACCACGCAGCAGATGTTGAAGCAGGCGCGTGACGCGGATTGGGTCGATTATTCCACCGTCACGTCGCTCAAAATGGCGGCGCTGCGTCTGGCGTGGAAAGGCTTCTCAGCGCGCGATGACGACCAGATGACGGCGTTCCGTCAATTTATCGCTCAGGAAGGTGAAAGCCTTTACTGGCAAGCGGCATTTGATGCGCTGCATGCGTATCAGGTGAAAGAGGACGAAATGCGCTGGGGCTGGCCGGTGTGGCCAGAGGCATATCAGTCTGTTGATTCTCCAGATGTGAAAGCGTTCTGCAAAAAGCACGCCGATGAAGTGGATTTTTTCCTGTGGTTGCAATGGCTGGCATATAGCCAGTTTGCGGCCTGCTGGCAGCAAAGCCAGGGCGACAACATGCCGATTGGATTGTATCGCGATCTGGCGGTCGGCGTGGCGGAAGGCGGGGCGGAAACCTGGTGTGACCGCGAGCTGTACTGCCTGAAAGCGTCGGTTGGCGCGCCGCCGGACATTCTGGGGCCGCTAGGGCAAAACTGGGGCCTGCCGCCGATGGACCCGCATGTGATGGTCGCGCGGGCTTACGAGCCGTTTATCGATCTGCTGCGCGCCAACATGCAAAACTGCGGGGCATTGCGCATCGACCATGTGATGTCGGTGCTGCGTTTGTGGTGGATCCCTTACGGCGAAACGGCCGATCATGGCGCGTATGTGCAGTATCCGGTGGATGATTTGCTGTCCATCCTCGCGCTCGAAAGCAAGCGTCACCACTGCATGGTGATAGGTGAAGATCTTGGCACCGTGCCGGTTGAAATCGTCAGCAAATTACGCGACAGTGGCGTCTATTCCTACAAAGTACTGTATTTCGAGAGTGATCATGAGAAGACGTTCCGTTCGCCGCAAGCGTACCCTGAACAATCAATGGCTGTCGCGACAACGCATGATCTTCCTACGCTGCGAGGCTATTGGGAAAGCGGTGATCTCACGCTTGGCAAAACGCTAGGCCTGTATCCTGATGAAGTGGTGCTGCGCGGTTTGTATCAGGATCGCGAACTGGCAAAACAGGGTCTGCTGGATGCGCTGCGTAAGCATGGCTGTCTGCCAAAGCGCGCCGGGCACAAGGCCTCGTTGATGTCGATGACCTCGACGTTAAATCGTGGAATGCAGCGTTACATTGCCGACAGCAATAGCGCGTTGCTTGGGCTTCAGCCGGAAGACTGGCTGGGCATGGCGGAGCCGGTGAATATTCCGGGCACCAGTTATCAGTACAAAAACTGGCGGCGCAAATTGTCCACCACGCTTGAAAAGATGTTTGCCGATGAAGGGGTGAACAAGCTGATTAAAGATTTGGATAAACGCAGAAAGGCCGTCGTCAAAAAGAAATAAAAAAACCCGCCAACCGGCGGGTTTTTTCTTTTAAATCACCTAAATCACCATGTTCAGCAGCAGAACCCCGATCAGGCCGCATACCGAGATAATGGTTTCCAGTACTGACCAGGACTTGATGGTCTCGCCGATAGTCAGGTTGAAGTATTCCTTGAACAGCCAGAAGCCTGGATCGTTCACGTGGGAGAAAATCACGCTACCGGAACCGACCGCGATAACCATCAGCTCTGGGCTTACGCCGGTTGTCGCAATCAGCGGAGCCGCGATGCCGCCTGCGGTAATCGCCGCCACGGTCGCAGAACCCAGTGCGATACGCAGAACCGCAGCAATCGACCAGGCCATCAGCAGCGGAGAAATATTGGTGGAGTGCATCATGGAGGCGATGTATTTGTCCACGCCGCTGTCGACCAGAACCTGTTTGAACGCACCGCCACCGCCGATGATCAACAGCATCATGGCAATGATTTTGATGGAAGAGGTCAGCGTTTCGTTGATCTGATCCATATTGCGGCCACGATTCAGACCAAAGGTAAACAGGGCAATCAGCACCGCAATCAGCGTCGCCATGACCGGGTCACCCAGGAATTCCGCAACGGACAGGAACGGATGGCCTTTTGGCAGAATCATCTCGGCAACCGCACGCATCGCCATCAGAACAACCGGTACCAGCGAGGTCCAGACGCTGACGCCAAAGCTTGGCATCTCTTCTTCAGTGAAAGTTTTCGCGCTGTACAGGCCTTCAGGAATCGGCTTGTCGATGCCTTTCAGGCAGCGAGCAAATACCGGACCGGCCAGAATAACGGTTGGGATCGCCAGAATCGTACCAAACAGCAGGGTTTTACCCATATCTGCATGGAAAATGGTCGCGATCGCGGTTGGACCCGGGTGAGGAGGCAGGAAGCCGTGGGTGACAGACAGCGCAGCGGCCATCGGCACGCCAACATACAGTAGCGGGATGTTAGCGGCGGCTGCGATGGTGAAGACCAGCGGCAGCATCAGCACAAAGCCCACTTCGTAGAACAGAGCAAATCCCACCGTGAAGCCGGTTAATACCACGGCCCACTGGATGTGTTGTTTGCCGAATTTGGCAATCAACGTGGTGGCGATACGCTGCGCGCCGCCGCAGTCTGCCAGCATTTTGCCGAGCATGGCACCGAAGCCCATAATCAGCGCCAGGCTGCCGAGCGTTCCGCCCACACCTGCTTTGATTGAGCTGATAACTTTCACCAGCGGCATCCCTTGCATCAAACCGACTGCGAGTGCCACCAGAACCAGAGCGATGAAGCCGTTCAGTTTGAAACGGATCATCAAGAGCAGTAATAAAACAACACCGATAGCGACGATAACTAATGGCATGATTGACCTGGCCTATGAATTGTTATGGGTAACGTCATTGTTTCAACGACACTTTCCGATTGTCCCAACTGGGAACAGAGTGGTTACGGCACTAATACTGATTGCCTGCGAAACCATTAAGTTTAGTCGGCTGTTATGAGGGTGCTTAGTGCTTGGGCGAATGATACGGGTAACATCTATCGATTGAGAATCACCCAGGAGGGCAAAATTTGAATTATGAGACACAGGTCATGTTATAGCGGGAAGGGGAAATGCGGCCCGGCAGGTGGAGATTGCCGGGCTGAGACAGACGGGAGCTTAGTAGTAGGAGTGCTCGCCGCGCTGGTGTTCAGTGAGGTCGCGAACGCCTTTCAGCTCCGGGAACTCGTTCAGCATCTGCTTCTCGATGCCTTCTTTGAGGGTCACGTCGACCATGGAACAGCCGTTACAACCGCCGCCAAACTGCAGGATCGCTAAGCCGTCTTCGGTGATTTCCATCAACGTTACACGGCCACCGTGGCCTGCCAGCTGTGGGTTAATTTGCGATTGCAGCAGATATTCCACACGTTCCATCAGCGGCGCATCGTCAGACACTTTACGCATTTTGGCGTTTGGCGCTTTCAGCGTCAGCTGAGAACCGAGCTGGTCGGTAACAAAATCGATTTCCGCATCGTCAAGATACGGTGCGCTCAACTCATCGACATAGGCGGTGAGCAGCTCAAATTTAAGGGCAGTGTCAGATGCTTCCACAGCGTCCGGAGGACAATAAGAAACACCGCATTCTGCATTCGGAGTGCCTGGATTGATCACAAACACGCGGATCTGCGTCCCTTCTTCCTGATTTGCCAGCAATTTGGCAAAGTGCGCTTGTGCAGAATCGGAAATACGGATCATAGCTTTGGCCTAATAGTTGACTAAAATACTTGGGTATTATTATACGCCCATCGGAAAAGGGCTACAAGGTACGACACAAACACCATACCTGAACCGACGCCGCGCCGCTTTGCAAAAGCAGTCGGGAAAGTTCGGCCACGGTGCTGCCCGTCGTGACGACATCATCCACAATCGCGATATGGCGACCTTTCACCGACAATTCAAGGTGAAAGGCATTTTTAAGGTTTCTTTTGCGCAGTCGCGCGTTGAGCTGGTGCTGGACTGCCGTGGCGTGCACGCGCGTCAACGCGCCAGAGAAGTAAGCACAGCCGAGCCAATGCGCGAGCGGGCGGCATAATAAATCGCTTTGATTATACCCGCGACGCCAGTGGCGGCGGGAATGCAGCGGTACGTTGATAATGAGATCGACTTTCGGCTGCGCCCGCGATCGCCTGGCGTGTAAAACCGCCAGCACTAACAGCCGGGCAAGCGGCCAGGCCAGTTGGCTCTGACCCGTAAACTTGAGTTTGTGGATCAGGCCGCTCAGCGGCTGGATATAATCATCGACCGCTACCAGCGCACACCACGGCGGCGGGTGTTGCAGGCATCTCCCGCAAGGCATCTTCATACTCATCGCCGGTAAACCGCATTGCGGGCAGCAAGGGCGATGGGTGTTGAACGATCGCGTACAGACCGAACATACGCCCCAACGACTCATCATAAGCGGCATTCGGCATAGCCAGCACAAGCCAGGCACTGTTAGCATGAGCAACTTCCTTGTTAAAAAAGAGAACCATAACCGATGAAGAATCTTTGGTGGCAGACCGTCGGCACAGGAAATTGTCATCTTGTGCTGCTGCACGGGTGGGGGCTGAACGCCGAAGTGTGGCATTGCATTCAGGAGGAATTGGCCTCGCATTTCACGCTGCACCTGGTTGATCTGCCTGGCTTTGGGCGCAGCCGTGATTTTGGTGCCATGACGCTTGATGAGATGGCCCTGCAGGTTCTGGAACACGCGCCGCAAAAAGCGGTTTGGCTGGGCTGGAGTCTTGGCGGGCTGGTGGCAAGCCAGATTGCATTGCAGCATCCGGAGCGTGTTCAGGCGCTGGTCACCGTGGCTTCGTCGCCCTGTTTTAGCGCGCGTGAAGAATGGCCGGGCATCAAACCAGAGGTATTAGCCAATTTTCAGCAACAGCTAAGCGAAGATTTTCAGCGTACGGTAGAGCGTTTTCTGGCGCTGCAAACGATGGGAACTGAAACCGCGCGTCAGGATGCGCGGATGCTGAAAAGTACGGTGCTGTCGTTGCCGATGCCGGACGTTGACGTGCTCAACGGCGGTCTTGAGATCCTGAAAACGGTCGATCTGCGCGAACCGCTGGCAACGCTTGATGTGCCACACCTGCGAATTTATGGCTATCTTGATGGGCTGGTGCCACGCAAAGTGGTCCCGCTGCTGGATGCGCTGTGGCCGCAAAGCGAATCGTTGGTGATTGCCAAAGCCGCACATGCGCCGTTTATCTCGCATCCCGGTGAATTTTGCGCCGCGCTGGTTGCGTTAAGTCAACGTTTCAACTGATTTTTTTATCCTCAACCTGGCAAAAGTCACGTGCCGCAACAATACTTCAAATGTCGTTGCGGCGATTCAGCCGCCGATAATCAAAATGATAATTTATGGGGAGTGATAGCTATGAAGCTTGTTTCAGGAATTGTTGCCTCTTTGGTTATTGGGTCTTTGTCTTTCAGTGTATTCGCAGCGCAAGAGCTGGAGAAAGATAAAGTGGCAAGCATGAATTTGACGAAGATCGGTGATATCACGACTTCAGATACTACGGCTCCGATGGATGCGAAAAAAGAGTTGTCCAAAAAGGCTGATGAGCTGGGCGGCACTTACTACGTGATTACCAGCGCGAATAAGAACGAAAAATCTGTTCACGCCACAGCTGACGTTTATAAATAATGACAACACGCCGGGGGCGAAATGCCCCCGGCATGTTTGATTACCGCAGTGCCCACCACTCCTTCAGACAGGCCTTGCCTTCCGGGCAACTTTTGCAACTCCCCGTAAGACAACCATCGGCATCTTCTTGTATGCGTTGTGCTCTTCCCATCGCTTCCATTCTTTCGAGCATGGCATCGATCAAGGGCTGTGGCGTGCGCAAAGAGAAGCTTAACTGTTTTGCCTCCATACGCCCCTGCAGCGCCAGTAAATCTCTCACCTCAATCATGGATGCCATATTGACCTCTTAGTGGCAGTCGCCAGCCGGGCTGTTACAGCAGTTTGCTGCTGTCTTATTGGTGGCCAGCAGGTTCACGTCGACGCGACTACGCGCCCGGCGCAGCAGGCCAAGCAGGACCACATTAAACAGCACCACTGCCAGAATGCACACCAGACTGTAGCGTGGATGCTGACTGAAATTGGTCGCCTGATAGAAAACGGTAGAGAGCGAGTAGGCAATGTTCAGCCCCCATAGAACCGAGAAGCCCATCCAGCCGCGGCTGGATTCGCGCGCTATCGCACCCATCACGGAAATGCAGGGAATGTAGAGCAACACAAAAATCAGGTAGCTGTAAGCCGCTGACGCGCTGCCAAATTTCTCGCTCATCACGCCCATCGCGCCTGTTGCCATTTCGCCGTCGCCTTTGCTGGCTTCGATAGGGTTGGCCAGTACGCTGAGACTGAAGGTTCCTTTCAGACTCTGCCAGGTTTCATCGACCGCCCCGAGCAGCTCATCTCCGAGATGGAATTCCGCTGGATTAAACTCCTGTTCCTGAATATTTTCGGCCGTGTAGAGTGTGTTCAGCGTACCGACCACCACCTCTTTCGCCATCGCACCGGTGAACAGCCCCACGGTTGCTTGCCAGTTGTCTTCGTGGACGCCAATCGGTTTGAACAGTGGGGTAATCACACGGCTGACGGAGGCCAGCGCGGAGTCGTTGATGTTATCCGCAGCTTTTCCCTCAAGCGTAAAGCTGTTCAGCGCGCTGAGGAAAATGCTGACAATGACGATCACTTTACCGGCACGTAAAACAAAGCCTTTCAGACGCTGCCAGGTTTGGATCAGCAGGCTTTTCACGTGCGGAACGTGATAGACCGGCAGCTCCATCACAAACGGTGACGCTTCGCCGCGCATGATGGTGTGCTTGAGCATCAGGCCCGTGAGGATTGCCATCACGATGCCGAGCACATATAGCGAGAAGACTGCCAGCGCGCCTTGCTGGCCGAAGAAAGCCGCAGCAAATACGGCAAAGATGGCCAGGCGCGCCCCGCAAGACATAAACGGTGCCATCATGATGGTCATCAAACGTTCGCGAGGCGCATCCAGCGTACGTGCGCCCATCACCGACGGCACGTTACAGCCAAAGCCGACAATCAGCGGAACGAAGGATTTACCCGGCAGACCGAGCGCTTGCATCAGACGATCCATAACGAACGCCGCGCGGGCCATGTAACCCGAATCCTCAAGGAAAGAGAGGAACAGATACATCATGCCAATTTGCGGCACCAGCGGAAGAACGGTATTCACCCCGCCGCCAATCCCCTGCGCCAGGAAAATAGTCAGCCATTCCGGGAAGTGCAACGTGTAGCCCACCCATTGCAGACCGTGAATAAAGATAGCCACGGACCCCACATCAAACAGCGGCTGTAACGCCCCGCCAATGTTAATGGCCAGCAGGAACATCAAATACATCACCAGCAGGAATACCGGCAGGCCGAGAAAACGGTTCAGAATGATTCTATCGACTGCCGCCGTGAAACGGCTGGGTTCCGCCGTCAGCGAGTTACTGACCACTTCGCAAATCGCGGCAATACTTTGATAGCGTGCATCGGCGATATGCAGTGCCGGATCGTCGAGTTCTTCATTGAGTCGCGCCAGAGAAATATCCAGCTTCTGTGCGGCATCGCCCGCGTAGCGACGGCTATAAATATCGCCTTCCAGCATTTGCAGGCCAAGCCAGCGGCGCTGTTTTTCCGGCATCGTCTGCGCCATTTCCTGCGCCAGATGATCGGCTTCTTGCAAGAGTGGTTTGGCATAATGCACCAGCTCGAGATCGGTATTTTGCGAGTGACGATCGACGGCCAGCTTTAAGGCATCAATACCCCGTGCGCGGGTCGATACCAGCGGCACAACCGGGCAGCCGAGGCGTGCGGAAAGCGCGTCGATGTCGATGCGAATGTGTTGTTTTTCCGCCAGGTCGAGCATGTTTAGCGCAACGATGCACGGAATACCCAGCTCAAGTAATTGCAGCGTCAGGTAAAGGTTACGTTCGAGATTGGACGCATCAACGACGTTAATCAGCAAATCCGCGTCGCCGCTCAGAATATAGTGGCAGGCAATTTGCTCATCAAGCGAGGTCTGAGACGAAATCGTGGTTAACGAGTAGGTGCCGGGCAGATCAACGAGCGTGACAAGATTATCTGTCGTTGAAAAATGACCTTCTTTGCGTTCGACCGTGACACCAGCCCAGTTTCCCACGCGCTGACGTGCGCCCGTTAACTGATTAAATAACGTGGTCTTGCCGGAATTAGGATTACCAATTAAGCCAATGGTTAGTTTTTTCATTGTTGTAGACTCGGAATAACGACTGGCGGTTTATCGGGTTAAGACTTCGACTTCTAATAAGGCGAGGTCTTTTTTGCGCAGTACCAGATTGACGCGTCGGGTTTCGATATGAACAGGATCACCCAACGGCGCCACGCGAACAACCTGAAAGGACGAACCAGGCAACATGCCCAATGACAGCAGTTTCTGACGATACGCCGGGCTAATTTCACGGGAAAAACCGGTAATTTTCCAGGCACTGTCTGGTGTGAATTGCATAGACACCACTTTCACCGAAGGTTAAATAATCAACAGATGCAATGATAATGAGAATGGTTTCTACCAGCAATATTTAAAATGTGACGTAATGTTGTTATGGCTATTAATTAGCGGACAGTTTGACCTTGCTCAATATTTAATGATTTTGCAGGTGAGAGGGAAATGACTTATTTGTTAACGAAGTGATACTTGCGGGTTTAAATACGGATATGCAATCGGTTTCACACTGAATAAATAACCCTCCGCCTTTTCAGGCGGAGGGTGAGAGGCAGAATTAACGCTTTTTACCCATCGCCGCGGCCAGCGCATCCATCATGGCGCTGTTGCCTGCAGGCTGTGCTTCGCGACCGCGCGGTTGCGCCGGTTTTGCGGCCGGGCGTGCCTGCTCGCGTGCACCACCGCCGTTACCACGACGTGAGTTGGTTTCGCCAGGCTGCTCGTCCAGACGCATCGTCAGCGCGATACGCTTACGGGGCATATCCACTTCAAGCACTTTCACCTTCACGATGTCGCCCGCTTTCACCACGGTATGCGGATCCTGAACAAACTTATCCGCCAGTGACGAAATATGGACCAGACCGTCCTGATGCACACCGATATCAACAAACGCACCAAAGTTAGTGACGTTTGTGACCGCGCCTTCCAGCACCATGCCAGGCAGCAGATCTTTCATCGTCTCCACACCTTCGGCAAATTTCGCGGTTTTAAACTCAGGACGCGGGTCGCGGCCTGGCTTTTCCAGCTCTTTGATGATGTCTGTGACGGTTGGGATACCGAATTGCTCATCGGTGAAATCGACGGCTTTCAGATTGCGCAGTTCCGCGCTGTTGCCCATCAGATCTTTCAGCGCTTGCTGCGTGACGGCCAAAATACGTTCCACCACAGGATACGTTTCCGGGTGAACCGTTGAGGCGTCCAGCGGGTTATCGCCGTGGTTAATACGCAGGAAGCCCGCGCACTGTTCAAAGGCTTTTGGCCCCAGACGGCTGACTTTGAGTAACTGCTGACGGTTCTGGAACTGTCCGTTCTCATCACGCCACGAGACGATATTTTGCGCCATCATGCGCGTCAGCCCAGCCACACGAGTGAGCAGCGCGACGGACGCGGTGTTCAGATCCACGCCAACGGCGTTCACGCAGTCTTCTACAACCGCATCCAGCCTACGCGCCAGCTGAGTCTGGCTGACGTCGTGCTGGTACTGACCCACACCGATAGATTTCGGGTCGATCTTCACCAACTCGGCCAGCGGATCCTGTAAACGGCGGGCGATAGAGACGGCACCGCGAAGCGAAACGTCCAGATCCGGGAATTCGAGCGCCGCCAGTTCGGACGCGGAATAGACCGACGCACCGGCTTCGCTCACGATGACTTTCTGGGCGGTGACTTTCGGGAACTGCTCCTGCACGTCCAGGAAGAAACGCTCGGTTTCACGCGATGCAGTACCGTTACCAATCGCCACCAGCTCGACGTTATGTTTTTCACACAGCGCCGCTACAGCCACGGCGGCTTTTGCGGCCTGACCGGTGTGCGGATAAATGGTGTCAGTGGCCACCAGCTTGCCGGTGGCGTCAACGACCGCCACTTTCACGCCGGTACGCAAACCGGGATCGAGACCCATCGTGGCGCGCAGGCCCGCCGGGGCGGCCATCAGCAGGTCATGCAGGTTACGGGCAAAGACATTGATGGCTTCGTCTTCAGCGCGTTCGCGCACGGTGCCCATCAGTTCAGTTTCAAGGTGCATCAGCACTTTGATACGCCACGTCCAGCTCACCACGCCTTTACGCCAGCTATCAGCAGGCGCGTTATTCAGACGCAGGCCAAGATGATCGGTAATGATCTGCTCGCAATAGCTCTCTTTCGGCGGCTCATCAAACTGCGGATCGGCATTGAGCGAAAGCTGCAGCACGCCTTCGTTACGACCGCGGAACATCGCCAGCGCACGGTGCGATGGTGCGGTAGAAATCGGTTCGTGATGATCGAAGTAGTCGCGGAACTTCGCGCCTTCCTCTTCTTTACCGCTGACCACTTTCGCGACGATATGCGCGTTCTTCCACAGATAATCACGCACTTTTGACAGTAACGCCGCGTCTTCAGCGAAGCGTTCCATCAGAATATAACGGGCGCCATCGAGGGCGGCTTTGGTGTCCGCTACGCCTTTGTCAGCGTCGATGAATTTCGCGGCTTCCGTTTCAGGATCGTGCGACGGGGTGTTCCACAGCAGATCGGCCAGCGGCTCAAGGCCCGCTTCAATCGCGATCTGCCCACGAGTACGGCGTTTCGGTTTATACGGCAGATAGAGGTCTTCTAGCTCGGTTTTGCTCATCGTACCGTTGATGGCACCCGCCAGCGCCTCGGTCAATTTGCCCTGTTCGCCAATGGACTTGAGAATGGCCTGACGACGGTCTTCCAGCTCGCGCAGGTAGCCCAGACGGGTTTCCAGGTTACGTAACTGCGTGTCATCCAGACCGCCAGTGATCTCCTTACGATAACGTGCGATAAACGGCACGGTGTTCCCTTCGTCAAGCAGGCGAACGGCAGCTTCTACCTGTTCGGCTCTGGCCTGAATATCACCCGCAATAATGCGGCAGAGCGAATCTTTCATCATGGCTATTTCATCTTTAGGATCGAAATTTAGGGGGATAGTTATACGGACTGACACGGTAAAATGCCAGTCGTGGAGGGCGCTCTCGGACTATTTTACGTACTCAATTTCGTTCACGTACCAGCTCGCTTCGCCTGACGGAGTTTGCACTATCGCTAAATCACCGACTTCCTTTTTCAGCAGCGCGCGGGCCATCGGTGAGTCGATAGAGATGTAGTCCTTACGACCAAAAATTTCATCGTAGCCGACAATGCGAAAACGCTTGGTGTCGCCGTTGTCATTTTCGATTTCAACCCAGGCACCAAAGAAGACTTTTCCTTCCTGCTGCGGCGAATAATCCACGATCCGCAGGTACTCAAGGCATTTGGTGAGATAGCGCACCCGGCGGTCGATTTCACGCAGCCGTTTCTTATTATACTGGTAGTCAGCGTTCTCACTGCGATCGCCGAGGCTCGCCGCCCATGTCACCTTTTTGGTCACCTCCGGGCGCTCTTCACGCCACAGGTAATCCATCTCTTTTTTCAGTTTTTCGTACCCTTCACGGGTGATCAGCGGCGTTTTCATGGTATGACCTATACGGCTCGACTCTGTTGCAAACAATGCGCACATTACGCACCACATAGCTTAACAGACAGGATGCATTATGATTTATGTGATGAAATGTGCAGATAAGCTGCTGTTAAATATGCTTTGTAACAATTTCGACTAGAATTTATACCAGAATTAGCTGGTGGTAAACGCGCACTTTTTTAGAATACGTACTGAAATACTATCCGGACCTTTGGGAGTACACATATGCAAGAGAATTATAAGATTCTGGTCGTGGATGACGACATGCGCCTGCGTGCGCTGCTTGAACGTTATCTGACCGAGCAGGGCTTCCAGGTTCGTAGCGTGGCGAACGCCGAGCAAATGGATCGCCTGCTGACTCGTGAATCGTTCCATCTGATGGTGCTCGATCTGATGTTGCCGGGCGAAGATGGTTTGTCGATTTGCCGTCGTCTGCGCAGTCAAAGCAACCCGATGCCGATCATTATGGTGACGGCGAAAGGGGAAGAGGTTGACCGTATCGTGGGCCTGGAAATTGGCGCTGACGATTACATTCCAAAACCGTTCAACCCGCGTGAGCTGCTGGCGCGTATTCGTGCAGTGTTGCGTCGTCAGGCTAACGAATTGCCAGGCGCACCGTCTCAGGAAGAGGCCGTCATTGCGTTCGGTAAGTTCAAGCTGAATCTCGGTACGCGCGAAATGTTCCGTGAAGACGAACCTATGCCGCTCACCAGCGGGGAATTCGCTGTCCTGAAAGCGCTGGTCAGCCACCCGCGTGAACCGCTTTCTCGCGACAAGCTGATGAACCTGGCGCGTGGCCGCGAATACTCCGCCATGGAACGCTCCATCGACGTGCAAATTTCTCGCTTGCGCCGCATGGTAGAAGAAGATCCCGCGCATCCTCGTTATATTCAGACCGTTTGGGGTCTGGGCTACGTCTTTGTGCCGGACGGTTCTAAAGCATGAGGCGAATGCGCTTCTCACCGCGAAGTTCGTTTGCCCGCACGCTGCTATTGATTGTCACCTTGCTGTTCGTCAGCCTGGTGACGACCTATCTGGTCGTGCTGAACTTTGCGATTCTGCCGAGCCTCCAGCAGTTCAATAAGGTCCTGGCTTACGAAGTTCGTATGCTGATGACCGACAAACTGCAGCTGGAGGACGGCACGCAGTTGGTGGTTCCACCTGCGTTTCGCCGTGAGATTTATCGCGAGCTGGGGATTTCGCTGTACTCTAACGAGGCGGCGGAAGACGCAGGTCTTCGCTGGGCGCAACATTATGAATTCTTAAGCCAGCAGATGGCGCAGCAGCTGGGTGGTCCGACGGAAGTGCGCGTCGAGGTCAACAAAAGCTCGCCGGTTGTCTGGCTGAAAACCTGGCTGTCGCCCAATATCTGGGTGCGCGTGCCGCTCACCGAAATTCATCAGGGCGATTTCTCGCCGCTCTTCCGCTACACGCTGGCAATCATGCTAATGGCGATAGGCGGCGCGTGGCTGTTTATCCGGATACAAAACCGACCCCTTGTCGATCTGGAACATGCCGCGTTGCAGGTCGGTAAAGGCATTATTCCGCCACCGCTGCGCGAGTATGGCGCATCGGAAGTCCGTTCTGTGACGCGCGCGTTTAACCATATGGCGGCGGGCGTTAAACAGCTGGCGGATGACCGTACGTTATTAATGGCGGGCGTCAGTCACGATCTGCGTACGCCGTTAACGCGAATTCGTCTGGCGACTGAAATGATGGGCGAAGAGGACGGTTATCTCGCGGAGTCCATTAACAAGGACATCGAAGAGTGTAACGCCATCATCGAGCAGTTCATCGACTACCTGCGCACCGGCCAGGAAATGCCACTGGAAATGGCGGATCTCAACGGCGTGCTGGGTGAAGTGGTGGCGGCGGAAAGCGGCTACGAGCGTGAAATCGACACCGACCTGCAGCCTGGCGAAATTCAGGTGCGGATGCATCCGTTATCCATCAAACGCGCGGTAGCGAATATGGTGGTGAACGCAGCGCGTTACGGTAACGGCTGGATAAAAGTCAGCAGTGGTTCTGAGCTGAATCGCGCCTGGTTCCAGGTGGATGATGACGGCCCGGGGATTAAACCTGAGCAGCGTAAGCATCTGTTCCAGCCGTTTGTGCGTGGTGACAGTGCGCGTAGCACCAGCGGGACCGGTTTAGGTCTGGCGATTGTGCAGCGTATTATCGATAACCATAACGGTTTGCTTGAGATTGGTACCAGCGAGCGAGGGGGGTTGAGTATTCGCGCCTGGTTGCCGGTTCCCGTGACGCGTGGACAGGTGAAAGAAAGCTAAAAAATGGGTGGCAGAAGCCACCTTCCGAAAAATACGGTCTCAGCGGCGTGATGCCCCCTCCCCACACGGAGAGGGAGAAAACATTAAAAAAGGCAACTTACGTTGCCTTTTTGTTTTTACCTTGGACCCGCACTCACCAACGCCGCACCTGCTGGCGTATCGGTATATTTCTCGAAGTTCTCAATAAACAGCTTCGCCAGCGCTTCGGCCTTCTCCTGCCATTGCTCAGGTGAGCCGTAGGTGTTGCGTGGGTCGAGGATATGGGTATCCACGCCAGGCAGCTCCGTCGGGATCGCCAGATCAAACATGGGCAGAGTAAACGTTTCTGCATCATCCAGTGAACCATCAATAATGGCGTCGATAATGGCGCGCGTATCCTTAATCGAAATACGTTTGCCCGTACCGTTCCAGCCGGTATTCACCAGATAAGCCTGCGCGCCCGCCGCCTGCATGCGTTTCACCAGCACTTCTGCGTACTGCGTTGGGTGCAGCGACAGGAACGCTGCGCCAAAGCAGGCAGAGAAGGTCGGTGTAGGCTCTGTGACGCCACGCTCGGTGCCCGCCAGTTTAGCGGTAAAACCGGACAAGAAATGATACTGCGTCTGGCTTGCCGTCAGGCGAGACACCGGCGGCAGTACGCCAAAGGCATCAGCGGTCAGGAAAATCACCTTCGAAGCGTGGCCCGCTTTTGACACCGGCTTCACGATATTGTCGATGTGATAGATCGGATAAGAGACGCGGGTGTTTTCCGTTTTGGAAGCATCATCAAAATCGACCGTGCCGTCTGCACGGACGGTGACGTTTTCCAGCAGCGCATCACGACGGATAGCGTGGAATATGTCCGGCTCGGCCTCGGCAGACAGGCGAATGGTTTTCGCGTAACAGCCGCCTTCGAAGTTGAACACGCCGTCATCATCCCACCCGTGTTCATCATCGCCAATCAGGCGACGTTTCGGATCGGTGGAAAGGGTCGTTTTACCGGTGCCGGACAGACCAAAGAACACCGCCACGTCGCCCTCTTCGCCGACGTTCGCCGAACAGTGCATGGAGGCAATACCCTGCAACGGCAGCAGGTAGTTCATGACCGAGAACATCCCTTTCTTCATTTCGCCACCGTACCAGGTGCCGCCGATCAGCTGGATGCGCTCCGTCAGGTTGAATGCGATAAAGTTTTCCGAATTCAGGCCCTGCTCTTTCCACTGCGGGTTCGTGCATTTCGCGCCGTTCATCACGATGAAATCAGGCTCGAAATCCTGTAATTCTTCATCGGTTGGGCGAATAAACATGTTCTTCACGAAGTGTGCCTGCCAGGCAACTTCAGTGATAAAGCGCACGGAAAGGCGGGTGTCGGCATTCGCGCCACAGAAGGCGTCGATAATAAACAGGCGCTTGCCGGAGAGTTGCTGAGTGACGAGACCTTTCAGATGCTGCCAGGTTTCCTGGGAGAGCGGTTTGTTGTCGTTCTTCCCTTTGCCTTTATCTGCCCACCACAGCGTATCGCGGGTGGTGTCGTCACGGACGATATACTTATCTTTTGGCGAACGGCCGGTAAAAATACCCGTGTCCACGGCGATAGCACCAGTATTCGTCAACACACCTCGCTCGTATCCTTCCAGTGCTGGATTGAGCTCTTCCTGATACAGCGTATCGTAATCGGGGTTGTAAACGAGTTCCTGGACGTCGTTAATACCATAAGCCTTGAGATCTTGCGGGGTTAAATCGTTAACACGCATATCACTGCTCCTTAGCCAATTTGTACTGCCTAAAATTGTAGGGTTTTTCTGAGGTTGTTGACCGCGACGGGGCTCATAGATTTACGTATTTCGAGAAAACCCTTACTAACGGAAAACGCTGTGACTCCTGTCACGAAGCAGGGCGGATTATCGCAGGAATCGAATTTTAGTTGTGGAAAATGTTCCTAAAAGGTTAAACGCTGGTGTATTTAACCAGAGTAATGTGAATGTAATCGCATACATGTAAGAAAGTTACGTAAGGGTTACATCTTGATAATCGATCTATGTCTCTTAGCAAAAGACCGGAAGAGAAGAGTGTTGTGAAGCATTCGCGAGATTATGATGAAAGCATAAAGTGCGCTTACTAATCAGGACCGTGAAATGGAAAATACTGAAAGTTTAGCTCCTGCAACACGCGCAGGCATTGTGCTGGTCGGGGCGATACAGGGTTTTATCTGCTATTTAGTGACGTGGTACATCGGTTACGCCGGTCTTCCCGCCGACAGTTTTTGGCTGGTATGCGTCGTACCCGCTACCGTGGTGCTCTCGACCACGCTCGCATTGTCAGTCACCTCTTTCAAACAGCGTACTTTATGGCTGGCACTGGCCGCGATCGTGTTGGCAGTCGCAGGCATGGGCGCATGGCTAAAATGGAATATTCACGGGCTTGAACGGTGGGGTATCCGGGACGCGCTGGTGTTGTTTGGCTTCAACCTTCTGCTGATGAGCTTTCTGATGCTGCCATGGCTGCAGCGAAAGCTTCAACCGACTTCCGGGAAGGATTTCTACACCGATTTTCATACCCGAAGCTGGCATAACGCCTTAACGCTGGCGCTCATTTTTCTCTCTAACGGGCTGTTCTGGCTGGTGCTGTTTCTATGGGCCGAGTTGTTCAAGCTGGTCGGAATCCGTTTCTTTAACACGCTCTTTTTTGATACCGACTGGTTTATCCCGATTGCGATTGGTGTGGTTTCGGCCTGCGCGGCCATTCTCGCAAGAATGCAGGTGCGATTAATTCAGGCGCTGCAAAATCTCTTAACACTGATTGCCACCGGCCTATTGCCGCTGGTGGCGCTGCTTTCGCTACTGTTTATCGTCGTGCTGCCGTTTGTGGGCTTTGATGCCATTTCTGCGCGAACGTCGGCGGCGGGCCTGTTGCTGAGCCTGAGCATGTTGCTGCTGATACTGGCAACCGTCGTCTGGAGCCCGCAGCGTATTCTGCTTCCTTACCCGTTCCCACTGCGCTGGCTTGTTCGGGTGGCGTTACTGGTCGCGCCGGTCTATCCCCTGTTAGCGAGCTGGGCCTTGTGGCTACGTATCGGGCAATACGGCTGGACTCCGGAGCGGTTATACGCGGTGTTGACCACCCTCGTAGCGCTGGTTTGGGCGGTCGGTTTTTGCATCAGCGTGATCAATCCACGGCGCAATCCGCTGACGGTGCAGCGTTACGTTACCCCGGCCGTTGGTCTGCTCTCGCTGGCGTTTCTGATCCTGATTCACACACCGATTCTCGATCCGTGGCGCATCAGTGTGGCAAGTCATATGGCGCGTTATCATGACGGCAGGATCACCACCGATCAGGTGAGTCTCTACATGTTAAGTCAAACCGGGCGCAAAGGCCGCGAGGCGTTGGTCGCGCTGCAAAACGATCCGCAATTCACGTCGGATGCGAAACGTCGGCGGGATGTGAATCGGATGCTGGCAGGGCCAAAAGAGAAAGCAGAGGGATTGACCGCGGCGATACTGCCGAATGTTGTACCTCTCGCGCCAGGAACGCCGTCGCCGGACAACGGGTTATGGCAAGCAATGATGAAATACAAATACCGTTTCGAGGCCTGCACGACTGAAAAGGGCGCTTGTTTGCTGGTGTCACAGGATCTGAACGGTGATGGTCAACCGGAGGCGGTTGTCTATCAGTTTGTTGATCGGGCGATTCTGGTGTTTACCCGTCACGGTAAAGTCTGGTCTCTCGCGGGAGAGTCCTGGAAAATGCCAGAAACGTTATCGCGGGCGGAATTTGAACGGGCGCTTGAGCAAGGCAAAGTCGGTACGGCGGTTAAGCCCTGGGCAGACATCACGATTCTCGGGGAACACGTAAAGGTGGACTACGATTATTAGCGAAAAAAAACGGCTCCCCTGGGAGCCGTTCTGACAATGACTAATGGACCTGCGGATCGGCCGGAGAAGCGTTATTACGGATCTCGGCGATATCCATGGCGTTGAAGACATAGTGCGAACCACAGTAATCGCAGTTCATGTCGATTTCACCATCTTCAGCCATGATGCTGTCGATCTCTTCGTCCGGTAGCGTTCTCAGCGCACCCGCACAGCGTTCACGAGAACAGGTGCATTTGAACTCAACGTCCTGCGGATCGTAAAGCGTCACTTCTTCTTCGTGGTACAGACGCCACAGCACTTCATTGGCTGGCAGAGTGAAGAGCTCTTCGGTTTTGATGGTTTCGGTCAGCGTCGCCAGATGCTCAAAATCATTGCCCTGGGCATTTTGCGCTGGCAGAACCTGCAGCAGCATGCCGCCTGCAGCCAGTTGACCTTCAACCTCGCCGGTGCGAATAAACAGGCGTGTTGGCAACTGCTCAGAACGCAGGAAGTAATCTTCCAGGCACTCTGCCAGCGTATCGCCTTCAAGACCTACCACGCCCTGATAGCGCTCGCCTTCGTCTGGCGTAATGGTAATCACGAGGAAACCGTTGCCAACCAGCGTTTTCAGGTCAGCGCCTTCCGGCACCTCGCCCTGCACGCGCGCCACACCGCGCATCTGCTGCTGGTTATTACCGTTAATGACCGCCATATTCATTGGGCCGTCACCCTGCAACTGCACGGTGATATCGCCAGCAAATTTCAGCGTTGCGGTCAGCAGGCTTGTCGCCACCAGCAGTTCGCCCAGCACTCTTTTAACAGGCTGCGGATAATTGTGGTTCTCCAGAATCTGTTTCCAGGTTTCGGAGACGGTTACCAGCTCACCGCGAACGGCAAATTGCTCAAACAGATAGCGGTGTAATTGGTCGTGTTGGGCCATAATTTTCTCTCATCAAACGACGATTATTCAATTTCGCCGTGCTTAAATTTCATCAGATCGCGACGTTCTTTTTTGTCCGGTCGTCTGTCCGGGTGCGGCATGGTCAGCGCATTCATCTTGCGCGCCATCGCCACTTTTTCGCGCTTCTCGACGCTTTCTGTCGTTTCTTCATACATTGCGGTTGCTTCGGTCGCCGGACGACGCTGCTCGGTAATGGCTTTGATCACGACCGTTTTTTCATCGTTTCCCTGACGTAACGTCAGAGTGGCGTTCAGTTCAACAAGCTTACTCGGCTTGCTGCGCTGCCCGTTGTAATGCACTTTGCCACCGTCAACCATTTCGCGGGCGAGGGCGCGCGTTTTATAAAAACGGGCGGCCCATAGCCATTTGTCGAGCCTTATCCCATCAGAGGGTTTTTCTTTCATGGCTTCTCCTTCACGCTGAGTGAGGGGATCATTCGACGGTAATCGTTCAACGCCGGATGCCGCTGATAGCTTTTTTCAGCCTGTCCAGAATCGGGATTGGTCACGCCCAGGCAATAACGAATACCAAATTTGGCTGCTGCATCCAGAATCGGTTCACTGTCATCAATGAACAAGGTTCTGTCTGGCTGCAAACCGGTTTTCTCGGCGACGGCCTGCCATAACCGTTGATCCTCTTTCGGATACCCAAATGTGTGGGTAGAAAGTAATAAATCAAGGTGTGACGCTAATCCAGTATGTTCAAGCTTTACGGCCAGATTATGCGGATGCGCATTGGTTAGCAAAATACGTCGTTTGCCGCTCGCCTTCAGGGCATCCAGAAACGGCACCGTATCTTCACGCAAAACGGCGTGCGGCCCCTGAGCGGTGGTCATGGCACAAATATCCAGACCAAGACGGTCGCTCCAGTAATCCAGGCAGTACCAGTTTAGCGTATGTTGCACGGCGTGATACTGCTGACGAATGTAATCCTGCGCTTCTGACGGAGTGATGCCCTGCTGCGCGCCGTAAGTTTCGGGCACCAGCTTTTGCCAGAAATGGGTGTCAAAAGCGAGATCAAGCAGCGTGCCGTCCATATCCAGCAGAACGGTATCAACGTCCTGCCAGGCGATATCAAGATGCATGAGGGGGAACTCTCCAGCCAGAAGAAACGTGCGCGACAGGTTAGCACAACTTGTCGCGCAGAGGCGTTATCCGATCAGGCTCTCAGGCGCAGAGATAAGCTTAGGATTGAGGCAATTATCGTAATACTGCTGGATCTCTGCCAGGCGGGTACGTGAGCGCTGATAGCGACGCAGGGCCGCAAAACCGTTCCAGATGATGCAAATCAACATGGCCATCATGAGAAGGGTCGTACCGATGTAACGCCACAGCCCGGCGCTGTCCGGCATGCGATGCAGATCAACGTGGCGCGTGCCGTTCGCGTCGGTAAAGATTCCGGTGACAATACCTTCTGCGCTAAATGGCGTTTGCATCAGCATTTGCGCCAGGCGCTGGAACTCGCCCCATTGTTCCTGGGCCGGATAATCATAGAGCGCCACAGGCGGATACGGCTGATCAACCAGGTCGCTACCCTCATCGCTGGCAATCACAAAACCGCCTGGCGCGGGGCTATTAAGCGCCTGAGCCGCACGGGAGGTTTCACGCATCACAAACGGCGCGGTTGACGTGGCGACCAGATTCTCCAGCGATTCCGCGCTCACCGGACGTAACAGCACGTTCACGCCGTCCAGTCGTCCTGCCTCGGCGCGTTTGACCAGCGCTTCCCAGTCTTTACTGTTCCCGAGGTTCACGAGTGCATTTTTGAGGCGCACGCACTCATCTTCTGCCGAGCATAAGTCCTGCGTTTTCATCACAATGTCGCCAAAATCATCCAGCAAAACCATTCCAGATTTTTGAATGGCAGAGCGCAGAGACTGGCTCACACGTGAATTCTCGTCGGGTTTTGGGTGAAGCTGACGGTTCAGTGCCTGCGTCAATGCCGTCGCTTTACTGACGGTATCGGATTCCGGCAACGGTAGCGGCGGTGCGTCATTCCAGATGATCTGCGAGCAATCGAATGGGGTGAACGGCGAGTTCTGGCGCATATTCCAGGTTCCCGGCGCGTGAATATTACACATGCCAGTGCCTTTCAGCTTCAGGGTATCCCCCACGCGAACGCCAGCCTCTTCCAACTGATTAACGCTTGTGGCCTCAATGGTTTGCGCGCCTTTAATCCACGACACGGTGAATTTAATCGGCATATCAAGGGGAACCAGGAAAATCAGTAACGCAAGGACGAGCGCTGCGCCTCCGGCAATAATAGTGCTGCGCAGCCAGTGCTGGAGCGGGAAGTTTTTCACCTCGTCATGCAGCGATAAAAAACGTCCCTGGCGGACAACCTGCCGATCGAGATAGATATCAATATCGGTTTTTTGCCCTAGATCCTGAGCAATCCACGGCTGCCAGTGACGCGGGTAAATAAGATCGATAATGCCGAGCGAAATATTGTTGATATGTTCCTGATCGTTCTCACCGAATAAACCCCAGCGTTTTGGCGTACCGCGTAAGCAGTGGATTTCACGTAAGGCCGTTTTAGCCGGAGAAGCAAATAACCCCCACATCCCTGCGGCGATCAACAGAACGGCCCCCCCCGCAAGCCACGGAGCAAAAACGTCGGGCATCATCAGGCACAGGAAAAACAGCAGGAAGGCGGCGACAATCAAAATCGCTTCGCGGATGCCGTCCGGGCGGCTCAGCGCATGCTCTTCGTGCGTTTCCTGGCGGATATTGAGCAGCTCAATCTGTTCGGTCTCTTCGCCACGGATGGACGCTTGCGTGGAGCTCGCGCGTTCGAGCGCAAAGCGCGGCGCTTCCTGAACATATTCACTCAGAGTATGACCATTCAGGGCGATAACCAACGGAATGGAGTCGGTATGGATCAGCTCGACGCTATTTTCATCATTAATGTATTGCTCCCAAAACGGCGGCAAATGCACTTCGACGGAGTCGAGATAATAGCGCCATTTATTGGGATCGTCGGTGGTGATGCCATAGCGCGTGATCGAGCGCGTCACGCATAGCACGGTGTCGCTGTGAGCATTAAGATTCAGGGTGACAGGCGCGGCTGTGGCTCCTGTCGGCCCTGGCGTCTGAAGGATGCGGTTCAGCGTATCGAGATAATTTTCAATAGCGCTGCGTTCATCGGGGGCCAGCGTACGGGTAGTCGCACCGGCGAAGGCGTTTAAAAAAGGCAGTCGAAAACGACGTTGCGCCCGGCGTCTGAGTAACCATCCTGCAATGAATACGCAGGCCAGCATAGCAGCGAAAAATATCAAAATGGTGCTCATGCTTTCCCCATCTTACTTATTTCAGGTGTAGTCAGTCGCACCTATTACCGTGAATGAGTCTCTGTGGTTGGCTATCGGCAAGTATGGAGTCGAACTTGAGCAATCTGAAGCGCATCCCAGTGACCAAAAATGATAGCAAAGGCAACCAAAGCGGAATATCAGCAAATTCCTGGAGTTATTTCAACCTCTTGACTTTTAATTTGAAATAATAATTGATTTAAGATAAGTTGCAAAAATGTAAATTTAGGGCAAATGACATTGCCGAAACCGTGCGTCATATCGCACAATGCACTTAGTTTACCCAGCAAAGACCCGTCAAGATGAGCAAACCCTTACAAAAACCCATTATTCTGAACGTTGAAACAATCGCCAAATCGCGGCTGTTTAATGTGGAGAGCGTGGATCTGGAATTCAGCAACGGCGTGCGTCGCGTTTATGAACGTATGCGCCCATCAACGCGCGAAGCGGTGATGATCGTTCCGATTGTTGATGACCATCTTATCCTGATTCGTGAATATGCGGTGGGCACAGAATCTTACGAGCTGGGTTTCTCTAAAGGACTGATCGACCCGGGTGAATCCGTTTTTGAAGCGGCGAACCGTGAGCTGAAAGAAGAAGTTGGTTTCGGCGCAAATGAACTCACCTTTCTGAAAAAGCTGTCCATGGCACCGTCCTATTTCTCCAGCAAAATGAATATTGTGCTGGCTGAAGATCTTTATCCCGAAAAACTGGAAGGCGACGAGCCAGAGCCATTACCGCAGGTTCGCTGGCCGCTGGCACATTTGATGGATTTGCTGGAAGAGCCTGATTTCCATGAGGCCCGCAACGTGAGCGCGCTGTTCCTGGTGCGTGAATGGCTCAAGGGGCAAGGGCGGCTGTAGTCCTTCGACGGTTTGCTTCGTTTCGCTCGCATCAGGTGAAAGCCCGCATAAAAAACGGTAACCCAAGGGTTACCGTTTTGCTTTGAGTTTCAGCGGGTGCGCTTCGTTAGAACAGCTCGTGCGTCTCGCCGTTATCAATCAGCTCAGTCCCTACCTCATGCACCGCCTGCGTTGTCGGCTGCGTGCCTTCGATGAAGAACTCTTCACGACTGTTTCCGCCGTTGGCTAACTGACCGGTGCTACGGTCGATATTGACTGTCACAATACCTGGCGGCGGCGTGAGCGGCTGTTCAGGTACGCCTTCCAGAACTGCTTTCATGTAAGCATCCCAGGCCGGCTGCGCACTCTTCGCGCCGCCTTCGTAACCAGAAATCTGATCTTTAATCGCACCCGATGCCGACGTACGGCCCAAATCGCGACGGTGATCGTCAAAGCCGATCCACACGGACGTCACCACGCCCGGACCGAAACCGGAGAACCAGGCGTCTTTAGAACTGTTGGTTGTCCCGGTTTTGCCGCCAATGTCGCGCCGCTGTAAATCACGGCCCGCACGCCAGCCTGTACCTTGCCAGCCCGGTTCACCAAAGATATTGGTATTCAGGGCGCTCTTAATCAGGAAGGAGAGCGGGGTGTTAATCACATGCGGGGCGTATTCCTGCGCACCGGTTTGCGCGACCAGCGCCTGGTTTGCCTGCTCCAACTGCGGTTGCGGAACGGTGGAGTTCTGTCGCTCCTGCGACAGGGCGACATCTTCCATGTCTTTATTTTCCAGGACGTTCGATTTCGGCGTGTCGCCGTAAATCACCGGAATATCACATTCAGGACAGGCGATTTTTGGCTTCGCTTCAAAAATTACGCCGCCCTGATCGTTTTCAATTTTACTGATGAAATACGGATCAACCAGGAAGCCGCCGTTCGCCATCACCGAGTAACCGCGCGCCACCTGCAATGGCGTAAAGGATGCGGAACCCAGAGCCAGCGATTCGGTATGCACGATATTTTGTGCAGGGAAGCCGAAACGTTGCAGATATTCCGCTGCGTAATCGACGCCCATCGCACGCATCGCGCGAACCATGACCACGTTTTTAGACTGCCCCAGACCCTGACGTAAACGGATTGGACCGGAATATTCCGGCGGGGAGTTTTTCGGCTGCCAGTCGGAACCTGCGCCCGCATCCCAGCGAGAGATCGGCACATCGTTCAGGATGCTGGCGAGCGTCAGCCCTTTATCCATCGCCGCGGTGTACAGGAATGGCTTGATGTTAGAGCCGACCTGACGCAGAGCCTGCGTGGCGCGGTTAAATTTGCTCTGATTAAAATCAAAACCGCCGACCAGCGCCATCACCGCGCCATTCTGCGGGTTGATGGAGACTAACGCTGAGTTCACATCCGGAACCTGCGCCAGCCACCAGGCGTCGTTCACTTTACGAACCCAGATTTGCTGCCCGGTTTGGACCACATCCGTGACTTTACGCGGCGTTGGGCCTTGCGATGTATCGGAGCGATACGGACGAGCCCAGCGAATCCCCTCCATGCGCAGCGAAACCGAGGTCCCATCTGCAAGCGTGGCGGTCGCTTCTTGTGGGTCGGCTGCCGTGACAACAGCTGGAAGCAGCGGGCCGTAAGTCGGCAGGGCCTTCAGCGAATCCGTGATTTTTTTGCTGTCCCATGCGCTTTCGCCCACTTTCCACAGCACATTCGACGGGCCACGGTAGCCGTGACGCATGTCGTAATCCATCACGTTGTTTCGGACCGCCTGCTGCGCAGCCTGCTGAACTTTACGAGTGATGGTGGTGTAGATGCGGTAACCGTCTTCATACGCCTGCTCACCGTAGCGACTCACCATCTCCTGACGGACCATTTCCGTGAGATACGGGGCCGAGAAGGCGATTTTTGGCGCGTGATAGTTGGCGTCAATCACATCGTTTCGCGCCTGATCGTACTGGGTCTGGCTGATATAGCCTTCGCTTAGCATGCGTGACAGCACCACGTTACGGCGCGCAGTAGCACGATCAAGTGAATAAAGTGGGTTAAACGTCGACGGTGCTTTAGGCAGACCCGCAATGGTCGCCATTTCGCTTAAGGTCAGATCCTGGACAGGTTTACCGAAATAGACCTGTGCCGCCGCGCCCACGCCGTACGCGCGATAGCCCAAATAGATCTTGTTGAGATAAAGCTCGAGGATTTCGTCTTTGCTCAGCAATTGCTCGATGCGAATAGCAAGGAACACTTCCTTGATCTTGCGCGTCAGCGTTTTTTCCGGGCTCAGGAAGAAGTTACGCGCCAGCTGCTGCGTAATCGTACTCGCGCCCTGCGAAGCATGACCGGAGAACAACGCCACGCTTGCGGCACGGAAAATCCCCACCGGATCGACGCCGTGGTGTTCATAAAAACGGCTGTCTTCGGTGGCGATAAAGGCCTTCACCATCACCGGAGGAATTTCATTTAAGGTCAACGGAATACGGCGCTTTTCGCCATATTGGGCGATCAATTCACCGTCGGCGCTATAGACCTGCATTGGGATTTGGAGCCGCACATCGCGAAGCGTGGCGACATCAGGCAGTTGCGGCTCAATATATTTGTACAAACCATAAATCGAGCCTGCTCCCAGCAGAATGCAACAGACTGCAAGGATCAATAAATACTTTACGAACTTCACTGGAGATTTCCCATTTAGTTTCACTTGGGCAGTTTCTAAACAATCGGCCGGTAGTATAAAGGCAAGCCTGAATCATTGATATAGCCGTCAAACGGACGGGCGATAAGGAGATCGTGAAGCATGGCTTTCAAAACGTGGCGAACAGGTGTTCACATTCAACAAGATAGAGTTTTAGCCGTCTGTCTGACAAAGGAGCGAACCGGATGGAATTTGCGCCGTTGGTGGCAAATACCGCTGGATCCGGGAATTATTCGTGATGGACAAATTATTGACCCAGAACAATTGGTTGCAGCGCTTCGTACATGGAGCAAGGTCTTGCCGCACCATCACCGGATTTTCCTCGCATTCCCTGCTGCACGAACGTTGCAAAAAGCGCTTCCTTGTCCGGCGCTAAACTTACGCGAAAGTGAGCAAGCCTCGTGGATTGCTTCCGCCATGTCACGCGAGCTGGAGATGGCGCCCGATGCGCTGTGCTTCGATTATGTTCAGGACACACTCACGCGCTCGTTCCATGTGACTGCTGCACAAAACAAAGAGGTCGCGGCATTGTTAACGCTGGCAAAAACGCTTCGTTTGCATGTCGCGGCGATTACGCCGGATGCGGGTGCGCTGGTGAATTTGCTGCTACTTCTTGCGCCTCCTGTCCAATGCGCGGTGTGGCGCGACGACCATCACTGGCTATGGGCAATGCGTCACCAGTGGGGCCGTAAGCCGCTGACTGAGGCAGGAACGGTGGATGATTTGGCGGCGCTATTGGCGCTTAAGCCTGAAGATATGGCTCTTTTCGCGGCCGATAATCTCGATCCTTTCACGTTAGTCACACGCAATTTGCCGTCAATACCCGAATCTGGAGCGGATTTTACCGTCGCTCTGGCCCTTGCAATGGGGGACATCATTGAATGAAAACGACTAACTTTTTGCCGTGGCGGCAATGGCGACAACAGCGTTGCTGGCGTTTCTGGACGTTGCTCTTTGCCGGCTCGTTACTGCTTGCCCTCGCTGCGATGACAAGTTTGCGTTCGCGCTTCGCGATACGTTCGCACGCGCTGGAAGTGTATCTGCAGGGTGATATTGCGATTCATCATAGGCTGGAGACCCATCGCGTGCGGTGGCGAGCGCAACATGAGCAACAGCAACTCACCCAACAAGCGACTGATTTGCTGACGAAAACGCAAACCTGGCAGCCGACGCTCGTGTCGTTGGCGCTAGCGTTACCGGAGCAGGCATGGCTTACGCAAATGTCATTTCAACAGTCAAGCCTGGTATTGAAAGGCTATGCCACGACGCTTTTATCCCTTCAGAAACTCACTGACTCATTGAAGCACTTTGCTGGCTTTACGCTTGGGCCCGCAGGTGAGCTGCAGCAGGATAGTCAGGGGCGATGGATGTACAGCTTCACGCTTCAGCGTCAGGAGTGACCTGTGCACAGCTTATTTGAACGCTGGTATGTGTTTCGTTCGCGCACGCGCATTCTGATCTGGGGTTTGATTTCAGGCTGCGTGCTTATGACGGCGTATTTCATGCTGGCGCGCCCGGCAATACGGTACGTCTCTCAGCTTGAAATGAAGCGAGAGCACACCGCCGCCGTGGTGAAAATGCTTTGGGCGAGCGAGGCTCACCAAGGCCTTGCTGAAGGGAAACCTGATAGTTCTGCGCGGCAGGCTTTCTCGCCTCTGGATTTTCAAGGGCAGGGTACGCGGTTAGTGCGTTGGTTGCCGAGTGCGAAAGGAGGTGAACTCTCGTTGGAGGCAGACTGGATACAGGTTCCCGCTCTGTTTGACGCAATCGCGCAGCGTGGAATGGGGGTGATGGCCTTTTCCGTCGAACCCGGAGAAGCGCGGCTAAAGCTTATCGTGCAGGTGGAGAGTCTACATGCGAACTGAACTGCGCGGTTTGATCCTGTGTTCACTGGTTTTCCTCACGGGGATGCGGGATCCGTTTCGCCCGCCCGTGGATCGCTGTGAGGTCGGGACGCTGGACAAATGGCACTACCAGGGACTCATCAGCAGTGCAGGCGTTGTGGGCATTATGAAAGATGAGCAGGATCGCTGGCATCGTACCCATCAGGACGATCACCTGCCATCAGGCTGGCGAGTTCTGGCAATAAATGAAAATGAAATGGTCATCGAGGTCGGCGATGGATGTGACCCGAAGGAATGGCGATGGAAACGACAAGGAACGAAAGATGAAAAGAATAAGGATAGTCGCCCTGCTAGCGCTGTTCAGCATGCCGGCCTGGAGCAGCACTCAAAAACCAGTGACCCTGGTGGTTGATGACGTGCCGGTTGTTCAGGTTTTGCAGTCGTTGGTCGAGCTGGAGAACCGTAATCTCATCGTTTCGCCAGATGTTACCGGTACGCTGTCGCTGCATTTAACGCGTGTACCCTGGCGGCAGGCGCTGCAAACCGTAGTCACCAGCGCTGGGCTGGTGTTGCGCGAGGAACGCGGTATTTTTTATGTGAACACTGCAGCGTGGCAACGTGAGCAGCAGGCGCGTAATGACGAGGAGAAAACCAGGCTGAAACTGGATGTCCCGCTTGTCTCGCGTAGTTATTCCTTGGCCTATGCCGACGGTACCGAACTACAGAAATCCGCCGAGAAACAGCTGAGCCCAAAAGGGAGTTTGTCAGTAGACAAACGTACGAATCGATTGCTGGTGCGCGATATTCCTGCCGTGCTTGATAATTTTCAACAGTGGGTGAAAGAGATGGATCTTCCTGTCGCGCAAGTGCAACTGGAAGCGCATATCGTCACGATAAATGAAAAAAGCCTGCGTGAGCTTGGCGTGAAATGGAATCTTGCAGAGGCGCAAGGTGCTGGCTCGCCGGGGCAAGTCACCACGATGGGTGCCGATCTTTCAGTCGCCAACGCCACGTCACATGTCGGATTCAACATCGGTCGAATTGACGGCAGGCTTTTGGATCTGGAGCTTTCCGCCCTCGAGCAAAAGCAACAGCTGGAGATCATTGCCAGTCCCCGTCTATTGGCTTCGCACATGCAGCCCGCCAGTATTAAGCAGGGTAGCGAAATCCCTTACCAGGTTTCCAGCGGGGAGAGCGGGGCGACATCAGTAGAATTTAAAGAGGCGGTTTTGGGCATGGAAGTGACGCCAGTCGTGCTTCCTAAAGGTCGGGTGCGTTTGAAACTGCGTATCAGCGAAAATATGCCAGGACAAGTTTTACAGCAGGCTGACGGTGAAACGCTGGCGATTGATAAGCAGGAGATCGAAACTCAGGTCGAAGTGAAAAGTGGAGAAACGTTGGCACTTGGCGGTATTTTCTCTCAAAAGAATAAAACGGCAAGCGATAGCGTACCGGGTCTCGGGCATGTTCCGTGGCTTGGTCAGTTTTTCCGCCATGATGGCAAAGATAACGAGCGCCGCGAGCTGGTGGTGTTTATTACGCCACGTTTGATTGATATTCAGTAATCGACGCGATCTCCGTGAGGATTTTGCACCCAGTTTGTTGCAGATGTTTGACGTGAGGCATGAATTAGCATACAAGGAGTACCGATTTGAGATTCAGCTTCTCTTATTCTTACCTCTTGTTGCTCTAAGCATTTGGCATGGTGATTTAATCAGTTGCCAAACAAGCAGGACTACTGAGATAATTTTTAGTCTGACTCTCGCACTATCGCATATGAGGTTTCAGTTCATGTCCTGCTACGTTGAGTACTCGCGAAGCCGGAATTACCATTAACGAATAGTCTTAGTAGTACCGAAAAAATGGCAGAGAAACGCAATATCTTTCTGGTTGGGCCTATGGGTGCCGGCAAAAGCACTATTGGGCGCCAGTTAGCTCAACAACTCAATATGGAATTTTACGATTCTGATCACGAGATTGAGAAACGAACCGGAGCTGATGTGGGCTGGGTCTTCGATGTAGAAGGCGAAGAAGGTTTCCGTGACCGTGAAGAAAAAGTTATCAATGAACTTACGGAAAAACAGGGCATTGTGCTGGCGACTGGCGGCGGCTCTGTAAAATCTCGTGAAACGCGTAACCGTCTCTCGGCCCGCGGCGTTGTGGTTTATCTTGAGACGACTATCGAGAAACAACTCGCACGTACGCAGCGTGATAAAAAGCGCCCGTTACTGCAGGTTGAAACGCCTCCGCGTGAAGTTCTTGAAGCCCTGGCTGGTGAACGCAATCCACTGTACGAAGAAATTGCTGATGTAACGATTCGTACTGACGATCAGAGCGCAAAAGTCGTTGCAAACCAGATTATTCATATGCTGGAAAGCAACTGATTCTGGCTTTATATACACTCGCCCACGGGTAATAGCATTTAAGGTGGATGTCGCGTCATGGAGAGGATTACAGTTACTCTCGGGGAACGTAGTTACCCTATCACCATCGCGGCTGGTTTGTTTAACGACCCAGCTTCCTTCTTACCACTGAAAGCGGGTGATCAAGCTATGCTTGTCACCAACGAGACGCTGGCTCCGCTTTATCTCGACAAAATTCGTCATCTGCTTGAACAGGCAGGTGTGAACGTCGACAGTGTGATTTTGCCTGATGGCGAGCAGTATAAAAGCCTGGCGGTACTTGAGACCGTCTTTACCGCACTACTGCAAAAACCGCATGGTCGCGATACGACACTACTTGCCCTGGGCGGTGGTGTTGTTGGCGATCTAACGGGTTTTGCTGCGGCAAGTTATCAACGTGGTGTTCGTTTTATTCAAATTCCTACCACGCTTTTATCACAGGTCGATTCTTCGGTTGGCGGCAAAACGGCTGTTAACCATCCGCTTGGCAAAAACATGATTGGCGCGTTCTATCAGCCCGCATCGGTGGTGGTGGATCTCGACTGTCTGAACACGTTGCCCCAGCGCGAATTGGCATCAGGCCTGGCTGAAGTGATCAAATACGGCATTATTCTGGACGGCGAATTCTTTAGCTGGCTGGAAGAAAACATGGATGCATTGCTTAACCTTGACGGTAAAGCGCTGGCTTACTGCATCCGCCGTTGTTGTGAGCTGAAAGCAGAAGTCGTTGCAGCAGACGAGCGTGAAACGGGCTTACGTGCTTTACTGAATCTGGGGCACACGTTCGGTCACGCGATTGAGGCGGAGATGGGTTACGGCAATTGGCTTCATGGCGAAGCGGTTGCAGCGGGCATGGTTATGGCCGCGCGTACCTCTGAACGTCTGGGTCAATTTAAGCAAGAAGAGACTCAACGCATCATCACGCTGCTTGAGCGTGCTGGCTTACCGGTAACGGGGCCGCGCGAGATGTCTTCGCACGCGTATTTACCCCACATGATGCGCGATAAAAAAGTTTTGGCTGGTGAGATGCGCTTAGTGCTCCCGCTGGCAATAGGGAAGAGTGAAGTGCGCGGCGGAGTGCCGCATGATGTGGTTCTTGGCGCTATTGCTGATTGCCAGCAGGCGTAACAACTAGAAAGGTCAGGCTACTGTTACAGGTAGCTATTTAGCTTCAGGTGAAATGCAACGTCGTAAGCATGAGCCTTTGAGTGGGGTGTTAAATGGATGAATTCAAACCAGAAGACGAGCTGAAACCCGATCCCAGCGATCGTCGTACTGGTCGTTCTCGTCAATCTTCAGAACGCGATAATGAGCCGCAAATCAATTTCGATGACGTTGATTTGGATGCAGACGATCGCCGTCCGTCACGTAGTCGCCCTGCGCGCGATGAGCGGGAAGAAGAGGATTATGAGTCTGATGATGAGTCACTGGACGAAGAGCCTGTAGAGCGTCGCCCGCGCAAACGTAAAAAAGTGGCGGCGAAACCCGCTTCACGTCAGTACGTTATGATGGGTCTTGGCGTTTTTGTCTTGCTGCTGCTGATTATCGGCATCGGTTCTGCGCTAAAAGCACCGTCTACCCCCTCAAATGAGCAGACCGCTTCAACCGAAAAGAGCATCAATCTTTCGGGCAATAATAATGATGCAGCAGATCAGGCTAATGGTGCGCAACCTGCGCCAGGCACCACTTCTGCTGAACAAACCGCGGGCAATCCAGGCAATGCGCCGCAGGATGTCTCCCTGCCACCCGTGTCGGCTACACCAACTCAGGGTCAGGCAAGCGCGGCACCTGATGGTCAGCAACGTGTTGAAGTTCAGGGCGATCTGAACAACGCGCTTACGCAGAATCAGGATCAGATGAACAACGTGGTGGCTAACTCCACGCTGCCAACCGAGCCTGCAACCGTCGCGCCAATTCGTGGCGGGAATGCTCAACCGCAAACCGCGGCAGCGGAAACCAAACCGCGTCAAACTCAGGCTGCCACTTCGCGCCCAGAGCGTCAAAAAGCGGTGATTGAGCCGAAGCGCGAAACGAAACCGCAGGCCGTTGCTAAAGCGACTGAAGCCAAACCGGTTGCCCAGCCTAAGCCAACGGAAACCGCGACCAGTGCGCCGGTGAAAACTCCAGCAGCCACAGCGGCACCGAAAGTGACTGCTGCAACACCGACTCCTGTAGCGACGGCAACTGCGTCGAGTTCTGTATCAGGTAAGTCTGCGGGTAACGTTGGAGCAATGAAGGCGGCGCCGTCTAATAATTACACGCTTCAGTTGAGCAGTTCGTCTAACTACGACAATCTGAATAACTGGGCGAAGAAATCGAACCTGAAAAACTATGTGGTTTATCAGTCGACTCGCAACGGACAGCCATGGTACACGCTGGTTAGTGGCGTTTACGCCTCTAAGGACGAAGCGAAACGCGCTGTGGCAACGTTACCTGCTGATGTTCAGGCGAAAAACCCATGGGCGAAACCCATTCATCAGGTTCAGGCCGACTTGAAGTAATGTTTAAAGCGCAGAATGCTGTCGGAACTTTTCCACAGCTGGAAAAGGTGTAATCAGTTAGTCAGCATGAAAAAAAATCGCGCTTTTCTAAAATGGGCAGGGGGAAAATTCCCCCTGCTTGACGATATTAAAAAACACCTGCCGAAAGGCGAGTGCCTTATCGAGCCCTTTGTGGGTGCCGGGTCCGTGTTTCTCAACACTGACTTCTCTCGTTATATCCTGGCGGATATCAACAGCGATCTGATTAGCCTCTATAACATCGTCAAAGACCGTACCGACGAGTATGTAGACGAGGCGCGTAAGCTCTTTACGCCTGAGACCAATCAGTCTGAAGTTTACTATCAGCTTCGCGCAGAATTTAACCAAAGCCGCGATCCTTTCCGACGGGCGTTATTATTCTTGTATCTCAACCGACATGGCTACAATGGCCTGTGCCGGTATAATCTGCGTGGTGAATTCAACGTGCCGTTTGGCCGCTACAAGCGCCCTTATTTCCCGCAAACTGAGTTGTATCACTTTGCTGAGAAAGCACAGAATGCACTCTTTATCTGCGAATCGTACGCCGACAGCATGGCGCGCGCGGATCACCAGTCGGTTGTGTACTGCGATCCGCCGTATGCACCGCTGACGGCGACGGCCAACTTTACGGCGTACCACACCAACAGTTTCAATTTGAAAGAGCAGGTGCATCTGGCGGAGATCGCCGAGGGCCTGGTGAAAAAGCGTATTCCCGTGCTGATTTCTAATCACGATACGGAAATGACGCGCGAATGGTATCAGTTAGCGACTCACCGATACGTCGTTCAGGTGCGGCGCAGCATCAGCAGTAACGGCGGTACACGTAAAAAGGTGGACGAACTGCTGGCTCTTTATCGCCCCTGAGCCGTTTCGCCCGCCGGTAAACACATTTCAAGGAGATGCGGATGAAACAGTTTTTGATTGCTCCCTCAATTCTGTCGGCCGATTTTGCCCGCCTGGGTGAAGACACGGCCAACGCGCTGGCCGCTGGTGCGGATGTGGTGCATTTCGATGTGATGGATAACCACTACGTCCCTAATCTGACCATCGGCCCGATGGTGCTCAAAGCGCTACGTAACTACGGAATCACCGCCCCGATTGATGTTCACCTGATGGTCAAACCGGTTGATCGCATCGTGCCGGATTTTGCAACAGCGGGCGCGAGCATTATCACCTTCCACCCTGAAGCCTCCGAGCATGTCGATCGCACGTTGCAGCTCATCAAAGAGAACGGCTGTAAGGCGGGTCTGGTGTTTAACCCTGCGACCTCGCTCAGCTATCTGGATTACGTCATGGATAAACTTGACGTGATTCTGCTGATGTCCGTCAATCCGGGCTTTGGTGGCCAATCCTTTATTCCACAAACGCTGGATAAGCTGCGTGAAGTGCGCCGTCGCATCGACGAGTCCGGCTATGACATTCGCCTTGAAGTGGATGGCGGCGTGAAGGTCAATAACATTGGCGAAATCGCGGCAGCGGGTGCAGATATGTTCGTGGCAGGCTCTGCCATTTTTGACCAACCGGATTACAAAAAAGTCATCGATGAGATGCGCAGTGAACTGGCAAAGGTAAGTCATGAATAAATTACAGGCAATTCGCGGTGTCGCGTTTGACCTTGATGGCACGTTGGTCGACAGCGCGCCGGGTTTAACCAGTGCTGTCGATCAGGCGCTGTATGCGCTTGAGTTGCCCGTTGCGGGTGAAGATCGGGTGATAACCTGGATTGGTAACGGTGCTGATGTACTGATGGAGCGCGCGTTGACGTGGTCCCGTCAGGAACGTGCCATTCAGCGTTCGGCGCAGGGTAAACCTGGCGTTGACCATGCTGATATCCCGCAGGATGAGCAACTGCGCGTTCTGCGTAAACTGTTTAACCGTTTTTATGAAGAGACCGTGGAAGAGGGCAGCTTTTTGTTCCCGGACGTTGTCGACACGCTGAGCGCGCTGCATGCCAATGGTATGCCGCTGGCGCTGGTCACCAACAAGCCAACGCCGTTTGTGGCACCGCTGCTGGAAGCGCTCGACATCGCCAAATATTTCTCGGTGATTGTCGGTGGTGACGACGTACAGAATAAAAAGCCGCATCCGGAACCGATTTTGCTGGTGGCAGGGAAATTATCCTTAACGCCTGAACAGCTCCTTTTTGTCGGTGATTCGCGCAATGACATTCTGGCCGCTAAAGCCGCAGGTTCGCCGTCTGTGGGGGTAACCTACGGCTATAACTACGGTGAATCCATCACGCTGAGTGAGCCGGACGCCGTGTTCGATCACTTCAAAGATTTACTGCCCGCACTCGGGCTTTCGCACAGTGAACATCAGGAATCGAAAAATGACTAAGCCCATCGTATTTAGTGGCGCGCAGCCTTCAGGCGAATTGACCATTGGCAACTACATGGGTGCGTTGCGTCAGTGGGTGGGCATGCAGGATGATTACCACTGCATTTACTGCATCGTGGATTTGCATGCGATCACCGCGCGCCAGGATCCTGAGAAACTGCGTAAAGCCACGCTGGATACGCTGGCACTGTATCTGGCATGCGGTATCGATCCGGAAAAAAGCACCATCTTCGTTCAATCGCACGTGCCAGAGCATGCACAGCTGGGTTGGGCGCTGAACTGCTACACCTATTTCGGCGAACTGAGCCGTATGACCCAGTTCAAAGACAAATCCGCACGCTACTCCGAGAACATCAACGCCGGTTTGTTTGACTATCCGGTACTGATGGCCGCTGACATTCTGCTGTATCAAACCAACCAGGTACCGGTTGGCGAAGACCAGAAACAGCACCTCGAACTGAGCCGCGATATCGCGCAGCGCTTCAATGCGATCTACGGCGATGTCTTTAAAGTGCCCGAGCCGTTTATCCCGAAATCAGGTGCACGCGTGATGTCGCTGCTTGAGCCGACCAAAAAGATGTCCAAGTCTGACGATAACCGTAACAACGTTATCGGCCTGCTGGAAGATCCGAAAGCGGTGGTGAAAAAGCTGAAACGCGCGGTGACAGATTCCGACGAGCCGCCTGTTGTGCGTTACGATGTGCAGAACAAAGCGGGCGTTTCAAACCTGCTGGATATTCTCTCTGGCGTTACCGGGCAGAGTATTCCTGAGCTTGAGCAGCACTTTGAAGGCAAAATGTATGGCCATCTCAAAGGCGAAGTGGCGGATGCTGTTTCCGGCATGCTGACTGAATTGCAGGAGCGTTATAACCGTTTCCGCAACGACGAAGCGCTGTTGAATCAGGTCATGAGAGACGGCGCAGAGAAAGCCAGCGCGCGTGCCGCAGAAACGCTGAAAGCGGTTTACCAGGCGATTGGCTTTGTGGCAAAACCATAGGTAAAGCTAAGCGGTAACAGTGTTACCGTTTTGAGGGTTTGTCCCCCCTACCTGTGGGAGAGGGCGAGGATAAGAGCATCCAACCGCACTCAGCCAAAACAAAAAAACCGGGAAATTCCCGGTTTTTTTATGCCTGCAATAACGCTTACTGATCGGCTGCCGGCCCGCATCCACCGATGATCTTTGAAATCGAGATCGCCGGGTGCAGTAAATAATCGTAGCTACAGTTATTTTTGGTGTTTTGAACGTGACCGGTACAAGCAGTCAGGGTCGATAACATGCCCACAACCAGAGCGGCCTTTGCCAGTTTAAACATACACTTTCCTTGTCTTTGACCAATTTTATTCGGATGTAATTCGAGGGATAAATGGAAAAGATCCATTTTGCAGGCGGTATGTTAGCGACAGGCGTTAGAGCGGAGTAGTCCGGTTAAGGACTACTCTTCGAAGAGGGGATATGCAGGGTTATTAATGGTTTGAGAACCAATTCAATTTTTCACGTAGCTCAACCACGCGACCCACGACGATCAGCGCCGGGCTTTCAACCTGCTGCGCCAACTCGCCAAGCTGAGTGAGTACGCCGCTCACGACGCGCTGGGTAATCGCGGTGCCATTTTCGACCAGCGCCACCGGCATATCGTGCTGCATGCCGTGCTCCAGCAGTTTTTCCTGAATGGTCGCCGCCTGATTCAGCCCCATGTAGAACACCAGCGTCTGCTTTTCAGCGGCCAGGTTGTGCCAGTCCAGCTCACTTCCCGTTTTAAGATGGCCCGTCACCAGGCGCACGCTTTGGGCATAATCGCGATGGGTAAGAGGGATACCGGAATAGGCAGAACAGCCAGAGGCCGCAGTGATTCCAGGCACCACTGAGAATGGCACACCTGCGTTGCAAAGCGTTTCCAGCTCTTCACCGCCGCGACCAAAGATAAACGGATCGCCGCCCTTCAGGCGCACCACGCGTTTGCCTTTAAGCGCTTCACGCAGCAGGATCTGGTTAATTTCTTCCTGAGGTACGCAGTGGTAACCCGCGCGTTTGCCCACGAATACGCGGTCGGCGTCACGACGGACCAGATTCATGATGTCATCTGACACCAGACGGTCATACACCACAATATCAGCCTGCTGGATCTGCTGTAATCCTTTGAGCGTTAAAAGGCCCGCATCACCTGGCCCTGCACCCACCAGCACCACTTCGCCGCGGTGATTCAGCGGCTCAGTCAGCAGGCGCTCGGTCGTCTCTTCGACGGCCTGTTGATCCTGATTCGCCAGGGACTGTGCCAGGCGGTCATTGACGAAGAATTTTTCCCAGAAACGGCGGCGCTCACCAACGGTTGCAAAGGTCGTTTTCACCCGCGCGCGAAGCTGGCCCGCGTAATGCGCAACCTGTCCCAAATGCTGGGGTAAAATCGCTTCGAGCTTTTCGCGCAATAAACGCGCCAGCACCGGTGATGTGCCGCCTGAGGAGACCGCGACCATCAGCGGAGAACGGTCAATGATCGACGGCATAATAAAGCTGGCTTCTTTTGGCGCATCGACCACGTTGCAGAAAATACGACGGATTTCGCAGGCATCGCTGACGCGCTGGTTCACATCGTCGTCGTCGGTAGCGGCGATCGTTAACCAGCAAGTATCGAGAAGCGACTCGTCAAACTCGCCCTGCACCAGCGTCAGCATGCCTTCCTGCGCCCACACGTTAAATTGCGGATCGAAGGCCAAAGCATTCACGGTAAGTCGTGCACCTGCTTCTAACAGCAAACGCGCTTTACGCTCAGCGACATCGCCACCGCCCACTAACAGGCAGTCGCGATGACGTAATTGACAGAAAATCGGCAGGTGATCCACGACATTACCTCTTAGGAATTGGCTTTCGCCTGTGCAGTTGCGATGGTGACGGGAGTCGGACGCTCCGCTTTAGGAGTAGCATACCAGTATCCTAAGCCCATAAACACTGCACCCGAAAGGGTATTGCCCAGAGTTACCCACAACAGGTTATGACCGATGCCCGAAAGGGTGTAAGCCTCGCTGTGATGACCAAACCAGGAGAGCGCGAAGAGCGTCATGTTTGCCACGGAGTGCTCGTAGCCGGAAGCAATAAATGCCAGCAAGCACCACCAGATCGCGATAAATTTCGCGGCACCTTCCGTGCGGATTGCCATCCAGATCGCCAGGCACACCAGCCAGTTACACAGCACGCCCTTGAAGAACAGCGTCATGGCCGGCTGCGTGGTTTTGGCGAGCGCAACGGTATGCACAATGCTGGTATCTACTGGCAGCAGGCTTCCGCCGCCCCAGCTGTACAGCAACGCAACGAAGACAGAACCCAGCAGGTTGCCGACCCAGGTTTGCGGCAGAATCGCCCACATTTGTCCCTGACTGATGGTGCCGGCTTTGACGCCCAGCGCCAGGAACATGGTATGGCCGGTGAACAGTTCTGAACCGGCGATAATGACCAGGGTCAACGCGATGCCAAACGTTGCGCCCATCACTAATGGACGAATCGACGGCTCAAGTAAATTCCCCAGCGTGAAGATAAGAATAATACCGAGGCCGACATAAGCGCCTGCCATGGCGGAACTGATCCAAAAGCCGAGAGGGTTATTTTGATTGAGGCGGGCAATGCGCGCAGCGTTAGCCGCACACTTATTAATGGTGTCTGCAAACATGTGATTATCCTTGTACACGTCACCCGCTGCGCTACCGACAAGAGGCAACGCGAAGGGCTAGTGCAAAAAAGTTGAAAAGCTCCCGAACGGGAGAAAAGTACAAAAAAGGGGGCATTGCGCCCCCGATAGCAATCAGCCCCTCAGCTGCACGTTGCCGTCTTTTACGCGGACGTCATAGTGCTTTACAGAGCGACTTTCATCTTCCATGCAGTGTCCGTCGCTTAAACGGAAACGCTGTTTTTTCAGTGGGCTCGCCACCCACAGTTCGCCCTGATGCTCCGCAATCAGACCGCGCGACAGTACGCTGGCCTGAAAGAACGGGTCGATATTGCTGATCGCAAAGACCTGTTCGTCATGACGAGGGCGGAAAATGGCGACTTGTTCCGTTCCCAGCAGTGCGCAAACGCCGGTCGCTGGGATGATGTCGTTAACTTTGCAGATGTTTACCCACTGGCTCATACGTTTTCCTCCACCAGAGTCACCGGAATGCGCTCGTATGGCGTAGCCGGACGATGCTGCTCACGCTCAGGAACAATCTGTACGTTCGGATCGCGCTGGGCGCTGTTGATAAAGTGTTTGAAGCGCACCTGCGCCGCCGGGGAATTCACGGTTTCAGTCCACTCGCAAATCACGGCGTCGCGCAGACGGGCCATCTCGGCTTCCAGCGCATCGTTCAGCCCCAGTTTGTCGTCGATGATGACCGATTTCAGGTACTCAATGCCGCCTTCCAGGTTGTCCAGCCAGGACGCTGTGCGCGTCAGCTTATCGGCGGTGCGGATGTAGAACATCATGAAGCGGTCGAGGTAGTTCAGCAGGGTTTCGCGATCCAGATCCGCTGCCAGCAGGTCGGCGTGACGAGGTTTCATCCCGCCGTTACCGCAAACGTACAGGTTCCAGCCTTTCTCGGTGGCGATGATGCCAACGTCTTTGCCCTGGGCTTCCGCACATTCGCGGGTACAGCCGGAGACGCCAAACTTCATCTTGTGCGGTGTACGGATGCCTTTGTAGCGGTTTTCCAGCTCAACGCCGAAGCCCACGCTATCGCCGACGCCGTAGCGGCACCAGGTGCTGCCCACGCAGGTTTTCGCCATACGCAACGCTTTGGCGTACGCGTGACCGGTTTCGAAGCCCGCTTCGATAAGTTGACGCCAGATTTCCGGCAGGTCGTCTTTCTGCGCACCAAACAGGCCGATACGCTGGGAACCTGTGATTTTGGTGTACAGGTTGAATTGACGTGCGACGCGGCCAACAGCCACCAGCCCTTCCGGCGTAATTTCCCCCCCGGCAGAACGCGGGATGACGGAGTACGTGCCGTCTTTCTGGATGTTTGCCAGGAAGTTGTCGTTGGTATCCTGCAGCGGCGTATGTTCTGGTTTCAGAACATATTCGTTCCAGCAAGACGCCAGCAGTGAACCGACGGTCGGTTTACACACTTCACAGCCATAACCCTGACCGTGTTTTTCCAGCAGTTCGTCAAAGGTCTTAATGCCTTCAACGCGGATGAGGTGGTAAATCTCCTGACGTGAATACGAGAAGTGCTCACACAGGTTGTTGTTCACTTCGATGCCCTGTTTCGCCAGTTCGGCATTCAGCACCTGAGTGACCAGTGGAATACAACCGCCGCAGCCGGTACCGGCTTTGGTTTCGGCTTTTAGCGCCGCAACGGTGTGGCAGCCTTTGTTGATCGCGGAGATCAGCATGCCTTTGGTCACATCGAAGCAGGAACAAATTTGCGCGCTGTCCGGCAGTTTATCCACGCCGATGGACGGCTTACCGTTGGAGGCATGCGCAGGCAGAATCAGCGCATCCGGGTTTTCTGGCAGCTCGATGGCATTCAGAACCAGTTGCAGCAGATTACCGAAATCGGTGGTGTCGCCCACCAGCACCGCACCCAGCAGGGTTTTATTATCCGGGCTGACGATCAGACGTTTGTAGACTTCTTTGCTTTCATCGAGATAAACGTAGCTGCGGGAGTTCGGGGTGCGGCCATGCGCGTCGCCGATACCGCCAACGTCCACGCCGAGCAGTTTCAGCTTGGCGCTCATGTCTGCGCCGACGAAGGCATTCTCGTTACCCAGGATGTGGTCAACGGCGACCTGCGCCATTTTGTAGCCAGGCGCGACCAGACCGTACACGCGGTTGTTCCAGCTTGCACATTCGCCGATTGCGTAGATATCCGGATCGGACGTCTGGCACGCATCGTTAATCATGATGCCGCCGCGCTGCGCCACGGCCAGACCGCATTGGGTCGCCATTTTATCGCGCGGGCGTATACCGGTAGAGAAGACGATAAAGTCCACTTCCAGCTCGCTGCCATCGGCAAAACGCATGGTTTTGCGCGCTTCGGTGCCTTCCTGAACGATCTCTTTAGTATTTTTGCTGGTGTGGACTTTCACACCCATGCTTTCGATTTTACGGCGGAGCTGGTCGCCACCCATGTGGTCGAGTTGTTCAGCCATCAGCATCGGGGCAAATTCGATGACGTGGGTTTCGACGCCTAAGTTTTTCAGTGCGCCTGCCGCTTCGAGGCCGAGCAGACCGCCACCGACTACCGCACCACGTTTACTGCGGCGTGCGCAGGATTCGATCGCTTTCAGATCTTCGATGGTACGATAAACGAAGCAATCCTGTGTTTCGGAGCCTTTGATCGGCGGGATCCACGGGTATGAGCCAGTCGCCATAATCAGCTTGTCGTAAAAAACCGTGCGTCCGGCACTGGAGTGGATCACTTTTTCCTGACGGTTAATGGTGATGGCGCGTTCGCCAACCAACACATTCACGCCATGCTTCTCGTAGAAACCTTCACGAACCAGAGAAAGTTCTTCAGCAGTGTGGTGGGAGAAGTAGGAGGACAGGTGCACACGATCGTACGCCTTACGGGGTTCTTCACAGAAGACGGTAATATCAAACTGGGTAGCGTCCGCTTTATCGAGAAGGTCCTCAATAAAGCGATGGCCGACCATGCCGTTACCAATGATAGCGAGTCTGACTTTGCTCATTTTTGCCTCGATTTCTTTTCTATTACTGCCTACCTTAACGATTCAGCAAAGGCGCTTATTGATGCAAATCAAATACGCCTTCAACTACTCCTTAGTGGGTAGATGACTGATTTGTCAGGATTTTTATAAGTGGCGGAAATAACTCGCTTTTCGTGAGCGATGATTTTGTGTACAAAATAGGAGCCTAATTTCTTAAATTACGTACTCCTAAATTTCAGCCGCATTTTTCAGGGGAAAGGTATGTCGACATCACCGCTTTGGCTGGTTCAGAACGTTCGGTTACCGCAGCAAGAAGGGTTATGGCAAATCGCCATCGAGAATGGTCGTTTTGGTGAAATTACCCCGATGGATGATGCACCCGATGAGAGCCACGAAGTGCTGAACGCACGTGGCGGCCTGGCGATTCCGCCGTTTATTGAACCGCATATTCATCTCGATACCACTCAGACGGCCGGTGAGCCGAGCTGGAATCAGTCTGGAACGCTGTTCGAGGGCATCGAACGTTGGGCGGAACGCAAAGCGTTGCTCAGCCATGACGATGTCAAAGCGCGTGCGTGGAAGACGTTGAAATGGCAAATGGCCAATGGCATTCAGTTTGTTCGCACCCACGTTGACGTTTCCGACCCTACGCTTACGGCGCTGAAAGCGATGCTGGAAGTGAAGCAGGAGGTGGCACCGTGGATAACGCTGCAAATCGTCGCGTTTCCGCAGGAGGGGATTCTCTCCTATCCCAACGGTGCGGCGCTGCTTGAAGAAGCGTTACAGCTCGGTGCAGACGTGGTCGGCGCAATCCCGCATTTTGAATTCACCCGCGAATACGGCGTGCAGTCGCTGCACATCGCGTTTGAACTGGCGAAAAAATATGATCGCCCGCTGGATATTCACTGTGACGAAATTGACGATGAGCAGTCGCGCTTTGTCGAGACAGTTGCCACGCTGGCCTATGAGGCGGGTATTGGAGCGCGCGTCACCGCCAGCCACACCACCGCAATGCACTCCTACAACGGGGCATACACCTCGCGGCTGTTTCGCTTGCTGAAAATGTCCGGCATTAACTTCGTGGCTAACCCGCTGGTCAACATTCATTTGCAGGGGCGTTTTGACGATTACCCGAAACGTCGTGGGATTACGCGCGTGAAAGAGTTACAGGAGGCGGGTATCAACGTCTGCTTCGGTCATGACGACGTTTTCGATCCGTGGTATCCGCTGGGGACGGGCAACATGCTGCAAGTGTTGCATATGGGGCTACACGTCTGTCAGATGATGGGCTATCAGCAAATCGACAGCGGACTGAATTTGATTACCCATAACAGCGCACGCACGTTTGGGCTAACGGATTACGGTATCAAAACCGGCAACCCGGCGAATCTGATCATATTACCTGCGGAAAATGGTTTTGAAGCAGTGCGCTGCCAGGTGCCGGTGCGCTGGTCGATTCGTCAGGGCAGAGTGATTGCGACGACGCAGCTGGCGCAAACCTGGATTCAGACGGATAGCGGGGGAGAAGAGGTGAGTTTTAGTCAAAAACAGCCCCTTCGCTGAGCACAAAGGGGCGTAGGGTTAGTGCGAAACCGCTACCGTGTTGTGCTGACGGTGGCGGGTGACAAAGCCCAGAATCAGACACATGACAAACACGACAGCATACAGACCATTAGCCGTTTGCAGCGCCGCCAGAGGGCCGCTGTGCGCCACAATCGGGCCGGTGACCACGAAGGTCAGCATGGTGCCGATGGTCCCGCAGGTCAGTACAAAGTTCACAAGCTTCGGTGACGCCACTTTGGTTTGCAGTGAGCCGAGGGTGATGATTGAGGTGTAAATCGCGCTGGAGAAGAAACCGAGCGTCAGAATAAACCACGCCATATGCTCCGGCGCACCGTTGATAAACAGATACATCAGCACGGTTGCCAGACCCGCCAGCACGGTCAAAATGCGCTGCAAATCGAAGAAGCGCAGGATGAAGCTAAACGCCCACATGCCGAACATGTAAGACATCCAGAAATCGCTCACCAGTTTGCCCGCGTCGTTCAGGCTCATGCCCAGGCCTTTCGCATATTCCGGAACCCACGAGATAAAGCCCAGCTGGCCGAGGATATAGCACAGCGCCGCAACGGACAGGAATAGCACGCCAATCCCCCATTTCTCTTTTGCGACAGGCTGCTCGCTCTGTTCCGCTTTTTTACCCAGTACCGGGAATTCACAGCCGAAGGTCAGCACAAAAATTGCCACGTAGACCAGACCGATACAGGCGTAAACCCAGTACCACTCGATGCTGCGCGCCAGCAGAACGGCGGCCAACATAGGGAAAATCATCCCCGCCATACTGAAGAAGGAGTCGGTGAACAGCAGGCGTGCGCCGCGCTGGCGGCCTTCATACATATGGGTAATCAGGAACGTACCGATGGACATCGTGATCCCGCTGACCAGACCCAATACAAACATTGAAGCGGAGAACAACGCGATACTGTGGCTGACCATCAGTCCCGCCACGGCAGCGACCATAAGGACAAAGCCGAAACGCAGCTGGGTTTTCAGTGGAACGATTTCCATCAGCCAGGCATTCAGGAAAATGGAGATCAGGATACCGGCGTTGAGGAAGGTAAAGGTGTTACTCATGCTGGAAACAGGGAGCTGGAAATAGTTGGCGATATCCCCCATCACCATTCCGGTGACGATCACCAGTGCGCCGGTCAAGGCGTACGAGAAGAAGCTGATCCATGTGAGCTTGATGCGATTGCTGTTAGTCATGTCTGGCCTGTGAATTTACCCGGGTATTTCACGCTGCAGAGGCGCTTTCCGCCTGCTTGCGACACGAATTAATGCGGGTAATGAAAAGTAAAACGCGTTGACCGCGCCGTGTGCGAAAGGATTTTAATCATTAAAGTGATCCATATAAACGTTTTATGAAAATTAAGATCTGAATTACATATTATGATGTGATGCAGGTCACTTTGATGTGTGCCGGTTTTCACTCTTTTTGCGGTTACAACTGTTTCAAATTCGTAAAATTAGGTAAAAGGCTGGCCTCCATCCATACTGCTCTTTAGAATCAAGCCACTTGCCTTTTTTACTGCGCTTTGTTAAGGAATTCTCATGCTCAAATCAACTCTGGCGGCTGTCGCGGCTGTGTTTGCCCTCTCTGCTGTTTCTCCTGCTGTTCTGGCAGCGAAAGGCGACCCCCATGTTTTGCTGACAACGTCTGCCGGGAATATTGAGCTGGAACTGAATAGCCAGAAAGCTCCTGTATCGGTGAAAAACTTCCTCGATTACGTGAACAGTGGTTTCTATAACAACACCACGTTTCACCGTGTAATCCCGGGGTTCATGCTCCAGGGTGGCGGTTTTAACGAGCAGATGCAGCAAAAGCAGCCGAATGCGCCAATCAAAAACGAAGCCGACAACGGCTTGCGTAACACGCGCGGCACTATTTCGATGGCCCGTACAGCAGACAAAGACAGCGCCACCAGCCAGTTCTTCCTGAACGTGGCGGATAACGCTTTCCTCGATCATGGCCAGCGCGACTTCGGTTATGCGGTATTTGGCAAAGTGGTGAAAGGCATGGATGTGGCCGATAAAATCTCTCAGGTACAGACGCACGACGTCGGTCCTTACCAGAATGTCCCGACAAAACCGGTCGTTATTCTGTCCGCTAAAGTTCTGCCGTAACCCTTTTCTCTGCGGGCGGTTCTCGCCCGCATCATTTGCGTCTCCCTGCGAAAGCGCGTTTTGCTGCTTATACTTGTGGCAAACGGACATATCAGGGAGGCGTTAAGTGAAAAAACTCACCGACAGGCAAAAATCCCGTCTCTGGGAGCAGCAGCGCAACGTAAACTTTCAGGCCAGTCGGCGTCTGGAAGGTGTCGATAGCCCGCTCGTCACGCTAAATGCAGTAGACGCTCAACTTCGTCTTGAGGAACTCAGGAGGCATTATGAGCGATAAAATCGGTGACGATCGCGATCCGTACCTCTACCCCGGCCTGAACGTGATGCGCAATAAGCTCAATATCCGTCAGGCGGAGCGCCTTGCGCAGGCCTCGTATGAACTCACGGCCTTAAGCGCCGCAACTCTACCCCTTGGGCCACCCGCACCCGGTTTGCCGCACCTGTGCGCCATTCATCGCCATCTTTATCAGGATATTTTCGACTGGGCGGGTGATATCCGTGAAGTCGATATTTATCAGGGCGATACGCGATTCTGTCATTTCGCGTATATCGAAAAAGAAGGCAACGGCCTGATGCAAGATCTTGAGGAAGAGGGCTATCTTGTGGGGCTCGAGAAAAGTGAGTTTATCGCCCGCCTCAGCCATTACTATTGCGAAATCAACGTCCTGCATCCGTTCCGGATTGGTAACGGGATCGCGCAACGTGTCTTTTTCGAGCAACTGGCTATTCATGCGGGGTATCAGTTGAGCTGGAAAGATATAGAACCCGATTTCTGGTCTGCCGCCAATCAAAGCGGGGCCATGGGCGATTTAACTGACCTGACAACCATCTTCGCCAAAGTAGTGAGCGAAGCGCGGGAAACTGAGTAGAATAGGGCGGCTAATTTTTTGGAGCCGCCATGATTCTGCTGATTGATAACTACGATTCCTTTACCTGGAACCTGTACCAGTACTTTTGTGAACTGGGTGCTGAGGTGGTGGTCAGACGTAATGATGAGGTTACGCTGGCAGATATCAACGCGCTGGCACCGCAGAAAATTGTCATTTCGCCTGGGCCTTGTACCCCCTCTGAATCCGGTATTTCGCTGGATGTGATCCGCGATTTTGCGGGAAAACTGCCGATTCTGGGCGTCTGCCTGGGGCATCAGGCGATAGGCCAGGTCTTTGGCGCGACCATCGTTCGTGCCGCAAAAGTGATGCACGGCAAAACCTCTCCTGTGACACATACCGGAACCGGCGTGTTTCGCGGTCTGAATAATCCCCTCACGGTGACGCGCTATCATTCGCTGGTGATTGACCCGCCCACGCTACCCGATTGCTTTGACGTGACGGCCTGGAGCGACACCCAGGAGATCATGGGCATTCGTCACCGCGAATGGGATCTCGAAGGCGTGCAGTTCCATCCAGAAAGCATCCTGAGTGAACAGGGCCATCAACTGCTGGCTAATTTCCTCCATCGTTGATTGGTTATTGCTTTGTTATGATTTTTTATGCATATTTTGTGATTATATTCTCACGTTTAATGTGACATAAAATGGATGGGCATGACATGGCAACTGAACAATCTGCAATTACACGCGCAACTTTCGATGAAGTTATCCTGCCGATTTATGCACCGGCTGAGTTTATCCCGGTAAAAGGGAAAGGCAGCCGCGTTTGGGATCAGCAGGGCAAAGAGTACGTTGATTTTGCGGGTGGTATTGCGGTGACGGCGCTGGGGCATTGCCATCCTGCTCTGGTCGAGGCGTTAAAAACACAGGGCGAAACCCTGTGGCACACCAGCAATGTGTTCACCAATGAACCCGCGCTGCGTCTGGGTCGCAAAATTATCGACGCCACCTTTGCCGAGCGCGTTCTTTTCATGAACTCAGGCACCGAAGCTAACGAAACGGCGTTCAAGCTGGCGCGTTACTATGCGTCTACACGTCATAGCCCGTACAAAACCAAAATTATTGCCTTCCATAACGCCTTCCACGGACGCTCGCTGTTTACGGTTTCCGTGGGCGGACAGCCAAAGTACTCCGATGGTTTTGGCCCAAAACCTGCCGATATCATCCATGTGCCGTTTAACGATCTCCACGCCGTAAAAGCGGTGATGGACGACCATACCTGCGCGATTGTGGTTGAGCCGATTCAGGGCGAAGGCGGTGTGATGGCGGCGACCCCAGAGTTCCTGAAAGGCCTGCGTGAACTGTGCGACGAACATCAGGCGCTGCTGGTGTTTGATGAAGTGCAGAGCGGAATGGGGCGTACCGGCGATCTGTTTGCCTACATGCATTACGGCGTGACGCCGGACATTTTGACCAGCGCGAAAGCGCTCGGCGGCGGCTTCCCGGTTAGCGCCGTGCTGACGACGCAGGAGATCGCGTCAGCATTCCATGTAGGATCTCACGGTTCGACCTACGGCGGGAATCCGCTGGCCTGCGCTATCGCTGGCGCGGCGTTTGATATTATCAACACGCCAGACGTGCTGAACGGCGTGAGCGCGAAACGCGAACAGTTTGTAAAACATCTTCAGCAGATTGATGCGCAGTACGATGTGTTCAGTGATATTCGTGGGATGGGACTGCTGGTTGGCGCGGAACTGAAACCCCAATACAAAGGCCGTGCGCGCGATTTCCTCCATGCCGCTGCACACGAAGGGGTGATGGTGCTCAATGCTGGACCGGACGTCATGCGCTTTGCGCCGTCGCTGGTGATTGAAGCACAGGATATTGACGACGGTATGGCGCGCTTTGCCGCAGCCGTTGGGAAAATCGTTAAGGGTTAATTGGATTCGCGCCGCAACAGGCGCGTTAACCAAATACCGTGATGCGGGCGTTGTCGCCATGCCACCGACGAAATGGTGTGCATGGTGCTCAAATGCCCGAGTATGCGCTGTAAGTGCTGTTCCAGCGTGCTCATCGGACCGTAGGTGAGCGTTTCTGGCCCTTCAAGAATATTAATATCCCCCGATTCCCCCGGCGCGTCATATTCCAGGCGCTGCTGACACCGCTGCAACGCAATTTCACACGACTGCAAATAGCGCTGCGCCAGATCCGGCGTCAGCATCGTATGCTCGCGCGCCAGCGTGGTCATCGCATTGATATGTTCGACGATGAACTGGCTGTGAGTCACCCACAGTTTCATATCGGCCAGATAAGCAGAATTAAAGCCCGGCTCCTGCATGGCCTGGTTCAGCGAGTTAAACAGCGCGTTATGAGCCTGATTGACCTTCATGCGCTGGTACGCCAGCGGCGACGGCTGCGGATCGGCGCTGAGAATCAAGCGAATGGCCTGCTGGTCGGCCTCGAGCGCATCATGAGCATTCTGGCGCAACAGCCCGCTTTGCCACTGCGGCCACAGCCAGACCATACCGCCAAACGCAATCAGACAGCCAATCAGCGTATCCACCAGTCGGGCAACAATAAACTGTTCGCCGTTAAGGGTAAGCAGTTGCAGGGTATACACCGCAGTGACCGTAAAGCCGACCATCGCCCAGCCGTAGTTTTTACGGATAAACAGATAGCTGACCAGCGTGATAAGCAGCATGCCCGCCAGGGTATAACCGTCCGGGACGTGGAAATGCAGCGTGACGCCCGCAATCACCAGGCCGGCAATAGTCCCGCCCGCCCGATGCAGGATCCGCACGCGGGTCGCGCCATAGCCATTCTGCGTCACGAACAGCACGGTCATTAAAATCCAGTAGGGTTTGGGTAAATGCAGCGCCACGCCCATCAGGCTGGCGATACTGAGCATCACGCTAATGCGCGCCGCATTTCGCAGCGCAGAGGATTTAAAGGACAGATAGCTTTTCAGCGCCGGCAGCAGCGGCAACCGTTTTTGCTTATCCGCCATCAGATCACGGGAATAGAGCGGACGCTGGGTGCGCAGCACGCGTGCGATGCGGCTGAAATGCCAGGCGCAGAACTGCCCGACCGGGTTATCAGGATGCTGACGGGCGATTTTCTCCAGCGCGCCTAATTGTTTATCCATGGTAAAGCGCGTGGGATAGCGGTGATAAAGAATATCGTCAGCCAGCACGCGCAGACGCGCCGCGACCGTCTGGGCGTTCCAGCGGATCACTGCTTCGGCGTGACTGCGCTCCACCAGCTTTTGCACTTCCTGCGGATGATGCAGGCTGACGGAGATATGTTCCTGGAGATCCAGCCCTACCTGAAACGTGCGCAGCAGCCGTTTGTATTCATGATTTTTATTGGCCGCCAGCATGTGCAGTTGCTGATAACACTGGCTGATTAAATCGACCACTTTTTGCTGGCGCGTCAGCAGCGGTGGCAGCGCCTTTTCCGGATCGGTGTGCTGCGTCAGCAGGGTGTATTTTGCTTCGCAGTAATCAGCGAGCTGAACGTAAAGCAGGCTTAAGGATTCGCGCAAAGGCTGCTCGCGCCACATCCAAAACCAGAACCAGTTGAATAATCCGTACCACAGCGTACCGAACGCGTAGATCAGCAGCGGTTCCCAGACGGGCATATTCCCGGCGAGGCTGAGCGTGAAAATCGAGGCAATCAGTGAAGCGGGGAGCAATCGGGCATGCAGAGAACTGATCTCCGCCGTCACGCCGAGCGTCAGCGCCAGCACGGTTAAAATCAGCGGCAGGGGGATATCGCGCTCAAGCAAAAGCTGTACCGCAAGACTGCATCCGGCAAACAGCGATCCGCCAATAATTAGGCGTTTGAAAAAGCGTTTATGCGGCGTATCGAGACCGGCAATGTTACAGCACGCCGGGACGAGGGAAAAAAGCAGACCGTGTTGCAGATGACCCAGAATCAAACCGACGGCCACGGGGAGACATAACACCAGCGTTTGCCGAAGTGCGTAGTTAACTTCCGGGTGATAGATCAGCCTGCGCCACATAGATGCCAGAGACAAAAACGGCGTGACACCTTGCGATGGCACGCCGTTCGACCGGAATTAACGCGTTCCGTAAACCACGATGGTTTTACCGTGGGCGGAGATCAGGTTCTGATCTTCCAGCATTTTCAGAATACGGCCAACGGTTTCACGGGAGCAACCGACGATCTGACCAATTTCCTGACGGGTAATTTTAATTTGCATGCCGTCAGGGTGAGTCATAGCGTCAGGCTGTTTCGCCAGGTTCAAAAGCGTTTGCGCGATGCGACCAGTCACATCCAGGAAGGCGAGGTTACCCACTTTCTCGGAGGTGATTTGCAGGCGGCGAGCCATCTGCGAAGACAGACGCAACAGAATATCCGGGTTAACCTGAATCAATTGACGGAATTTTTTGTAGGAGATCTCAGCCACTTCACAGGCCGATTTTGCACGTACCCAGGCGCTACGTTCCTGGCCTTCTTCAAACAGGCCCAGTTCGCCGATGAAATCGCCCTGGTTCAGATAAGAAAGGATCATCTCTTTTCCTTCTTCATCTTTAATAAGCACTGCCACCGAGCCTTTGACGATGTAATACAACGTTTCCGCTTTTTCACCCTGGTGAATCAGCGTGCTCTTCGATGGGTACTTATGAATATGGCAATGAGACAAGAACCATTCGAGAGTCGGGTCTGTTTGCGGTTTGCCAAGCACCATGCGCTGTTATCCTCTGTTATAAGCTGTCACCAGAGTCATAAATCGCATCCTGACTCTGGGGTTGCAATCGAATTCTTCCCCGTACCTGGGAATTAGGCTGTCATAAGTGTTTGCAGCCTGTAATGTTTGATGTCCTCTGCATACATGTGTAACGTCAATGTATTACTGTAGCATCCAGAGTGTTTTAGCATAGCTTTTGCCGCGTGTCTCCTGGTGTCTCGCTTCAGCATGACGCAGGTCGACTTCCGTTGCGAGAATTGTAACGCACGGGTAATCTGTCCGGAAAAATGCAACGTCGGAGTGAATAAAATGCAAGCGCGTGTGAAATGGGTTGAAGGTTTAACGTTCCTCGGCGAATCCGCTTCAGGACACCAGATTTTGATGGATGGTAACTCCGGCGATAAAGCACCCAGTCCGATGGAAGTGGTGCTAATGGCGGCGGGTGGATGCAGCGCCATCGACGTGGTCTCGATTCTGCAAAAAGGGCGTCATGACGTCACGGATTGCGAAGTGAAGTTAACGTCCGAGCGTCGCGAAGAAGCGCCGCGTCTGTTTACGCACATCAATCTGCACTTCATTGTGACCGGCAAAGCGCTGAAAGATGCCGCGGTTTCCCGTGCGGTGGATCTTTCTGCGGAGAAGTACTGCTCGGTCGCGTTGATGCTGGAAAAAGCGGTGAAAATCACGCATTCGTATGAAGTGATTGAAGCCTAAGCGTTGACGAGATTTAACCCTCTCCCATGGGGAGAGGGCATAGGATCATTCGATCTTTTTGCCTTCCATCAGCCGTTGCACCAGCGGCATCATGATCAGCTCCATCGCCAGTCCCATTTTCCCGCCCGGCACGACCAGCGTATTAATGTGCGAAATAAACGAGCCCTGCAGCATCGCCAGCAGCCACGGATAATCAATATCTTCCAGATTGCGGAAGTGGATAACCACAAAGCTTTCGTCCAGCGACGGAATCGTTTTGGCGGCGAAGGGATTCGACGTATCCACTGTAGGGACGCGCTGGAAGTTGATGTGGGTGCGCGAAAACTGCGGCGTCAGGAAGTTAATGTAATCTTCCATCGAGCGCACCACCGAGTCCATGACCGCTTCACGCGAATGGCCGCGCTCGCTAGTGTCGCGGGTGAGTTTCTGGATCCACTCCAGGTTGACGATAGGCACTACGCCGACCAACAGATCGACATGCCGCGCCACATCCTGCTGCGGCGTCACCACACCGCCGTGCAATCCTTCGTAAAACAACACATCGGTCGGTTCCGGGAGCGGCTGCCACGGCGTAAACGTGCCCGGCACCTGGTTCCACGGCACCGCTTCGTCATAGGTGTGCAGATATTTACGCGATTGCCCGGTGCCGGTATGGCCGTACTCGGCAAAGGTTTGTTCCAGCAAACTAAAGTCGTTGGCGTCTGGCCCGAAGTAGCTGATGTGTTTGCCGAGATCGCGCGCCTTGCGGATCGCCATGTCCATTTCAGGGCGGGTATAGCGATGAAAACTGTCGCCTTCTACCTCGGCGGCGCGCAAGTTGAGCTGCGCGAAAATCTTACGAAACGCGAGGCTGGTGGTCGTGGTTCCCGCACCACTTGAACCCGTAACGGCAATAACCGGATGTCTGGCGGACATAGCAACTCCCTGACTGGAATGATGAAGCGATCAGCCGCGAAACTGATTGCGCGGCATGATGTTGACGGTTTCGTGCAGTTCAGACCACACCAGCAACACCTCGCCATTTTGTAGCTGCCGTTTCACATCGGCGACCTTTTGTTCAAGCGAGCGTTCATGTTCACCATAATCGGTGCCTTCGCGTAATACAAAGCTTTCAATCAGACTGTCCAGCGTTTCGGGAGCCAGATCTTGCCAGGGAATCATCATCGTGTTTTTTCCAGCCAGGGGGTTAACCAGTCGGGGATACGCGTTTCCAGCCACATTTTCGGATGCCGTAACGTACCGCCAATAAAACCAACGTGGCCGCCATGTTCGGTCAGCTGATACTGCACGTTTGCGGGCAAATATCCCGGTGCCGGAATCGAATGGTGATCCATAAAGGGATCGTCTTTCGCGTGGATGATCAGCGTCGGTTTGGTTATCTGATTCAGCAACGGCATGGCGCTACACTGACGATAATAGTCTAGCGCGTCAGCAAAACCGTGGATCTTCGAGGTGATCAGATCGTCAAACTCTCGCAAACGGCGCATGCGCTTGAGCTGTTGCAGGTTGATCGGCAGCGTATCGGGATAGGCTTTCAATTTGCGTGCCGCGTTGGCTTTCAGCAAATTCAGCAGATAGCGCTGATACACGCGCGAAAAGCCCTTTTCCATATGATAGCTGCACTGCTCCAGCATAAACGGCGCGGAGACGATCACCGCTGCATCCAGCGGCACGGCGTCACTCTCTTTCGCCAGCAGGCAGGCCAGCATATTGCCACCCAGCGAATAACCTACCGCAGCGGTAGGGGCCGCGCCGTAAGTCTTCTCCAGCCAGTGTAAAAACCAGGTGCCGTCTTCGGTTTCGCCGGAATGATAAATCCGCTCGCGACGATTTGGCTCGCCGCTGCATCCGCGAAAATGCATCACCACACCGAGCCAGCCGCGCGCTTTTGCCGTGTGGATCAGGCCGTGCGCATACGGGCTGTGCAGGCTGCCTTCCAGCCCGTGGAACACTACCAGTCGGGGTTTATGCCTGGCCTGGTCGGGATCTTCGCTCCACGCTAAATCGACGAAATCGCCGTCCGGCAGGTCGAGGCGCTGCCAGTGCGGGTCAAATTGCAGTTTACGGCGCAGGAGCCGCGGCAGCATGGTTTGCAGATGCGGGTTAGCGACGCCCCGCATTGGCACGAATTCGGCGCTCTCTTCACACGCGATATCAAAGTCTGATGGAATAATTTGGGTCATAACGATGCGATGTTCACTCTTGTCAGCCTTTACTATACCTGCCGAAGCGGATCCTGTTTACGAAAATGAGGCGGTGTTGACCTTCGATTCAGCTAATTCCTGCCTGAGCTAGCGTTTTTTTCCGAAGCGTTATCTGATCTTGATCATATATATTCATTCTGATTATTACTCTCAGGCTAATGATTCACCTCTACGCTTAATTGATGCCTTTCTCACCAGAGCGCACACTTTACTCAGCGTTAAGCAAATCAAAATGATGTGCTGAATCAGGAGGTTAATAATGTTATCTGGGCAAACGCCACCCCGGCTCTGGAACACACGCCGCACAGAGAAAGCGCGCCGTCTGGCTTCCGTTCCGGTGCAGGGCAAAGTACTGCCAACCGACGATTTCGTCGCCATGCTGGAAAAACTGATCGCCCCAGGCGACAAAGTCGTGCTGGAAGGCAATAACCAGAAGCAGGCAGATTTTCTGTCCCGCTCACTTGCTGAAGTGAACCCGCAAATCGTCCATGACCTGCATATGATTATGCCAAGCGTTGGGCGCAGCGAGCATCTCGATATCTTTGAAAAGGGTATCGCCCACAAGCTTGATTTCTCTTTCTCCGGTACGCAAAGCCTGCGCATTTCGCAGCTGCTGGAAGACGGTCTTCTCGAAATCGGCGCTATCCACACCTACATCGAACTTTACTCCCGTCTTTATGTGGATCTCTCGCCAAACGTGGCGCTGATTGCCGGTTTCAAAGCCGACCGCAAAGGCAATCTCTACACCGGCGCAAGCACGGAAGACACGCCCGCGCTGGTCGAAGCCGCCGCGTTCCATGACGGTATTGTTATTGCGCAGGTGAACGAGCTGGTCGACGACGAATGTGACCTGCCGCGTGTGGATATCCCCGGTTCCTGGATTGACTACGTGGTAGTGGCGGATAAACCGTTCTTTATCGAACCGCTGTTCACCCGCGACCCGCGCCTGATCAAGCAAGAACACATTTTGATGGCGATGATGGCGATTAAAGGCATCTACGCAGAACATCAGGTCCAGTCCCTGAACCACGGGATCGGGTTTAACACCGCCGCGATTGAACTCCTGCTGCCCACCTACGGCGAACAGCTCGGTCTGAAAGGCAAAATCTGTAAGCACTGGGCCTTGAACCCGCATCCGACGCTGATCCCAGCGATTGAAAGCGGCTGGGTCGAAAGCGTGCACTGCTTCGGCGGCGAGCTGGGTATGGAAGAGTTCATCCGCGCGCGCCCCGACGTGTTCTTTACCGGGGCCGACGGCTCGATGCGTTCTAACCGCGCGTTCTGCCAGCTGGCGGGCCAGTACGCGGTGGATATGTTTATCGGCTCCACATTGCAGGTGGATGGCGATGCCAACTCCTCAACGGTCACGCGAGGTCGTCTCTCTGGCTTCGGCGGTGCGCCAAACATGGGCCACGATCCGCACGGTCGTCGTCATGCGACGCCCGCCTGGCTGAACATGAAAACCGAACCTGACCCCATGCAGCGCGGTAAAAAGCTGGTGGTGCAGATGGTCGAAACATTCCAGGCGGGTGTAAAACCGACTTTCGTCGAAAAACTCGATGCCATTGAAGTCGCGAAATCTTCCGGAATGCCGCTTGCGCCGGTGATGATTTATGGCGATGACGTCACCCACGTCCTGACCGAAGAGGGGATCGCTTACCTGTATCGCGCCGAAAGTCTGGAAGAACGTCGGGCAATGGTTGCGGCGGTAGCGGGCATCACTGATATCGGCCTGGGCGTTGACGCCAAACGCGTCGCGGCGCTGCGTCAAAGTGGCAAAGTGGTTTACCCGGAAGACATGGGCATTCGCCGCACTGACGCCACGCGTTCCCTGCTGGCGGCCGGTAGCGTGTCGGATCTGGTCGAATGGTCCGGCGGTCTTTACAACCCACCTGCGAAATTCCGGAGCTGGTAATGAAACTTCTGCCCCAGATTCAGGTTGAAGGCGGTGCCGAATGGCTGGCGCGAACCGCCACGCAGTGTCTGATTGACGAAGCACGATTAAGCCCAAAACCCGGTCTGGTGGACAGTCGGGGGAACGGCGCGCACCACGATCTCACGCTCGCCCTGATGGAGCGCTCTGCGCAAAGTTTAACGCCGACGTTCCAGGCGCTGGCACTGCAAAGCTGGCAGCGCCCGGCAGATATTTCACTTCGGCAAACCATCGGGCGGCTCGGACGCGAAGGCGAACAGCAGATGATGGCGGCGACAAACGGCGTCAACACCCATCGCGGGGCGATTTGGGCGCTGGGCCTGTTGGTCAGCGCGGTCGCCATGCTTGGCGGCGATGCCAAACCGCAGACCGTCGCAGCAACCGCCGCTGAACTGGCGAAATTGCCTGACGACGCCGCACCGAAAGTCTTCAGCAAAGGGCTTCGCGCCACGCACCGTTACCGTGTACCGGGCGCGCGTGAAGAAGCGCAGCAGGCGTTTCCGCACATTATTCAGCGGGCATTGCCGCAGCTTCGGCTCAGCCGGCTCAACGGCAGCAGCGAAACGCACAGCCGGCTTGATGCGCTGATGGCGATCATGACCACCCTCACCGACACCTGCGTGTTGTCTCGTGCCGGAATGGAAGGGCTGGACGCCATGCAGGACGGCGCGCGTGCGGTGCTGAGCGCGGGCGGAACGGCTCAGCCTGACGGACAGCGCGCACTGGCCGCGTTAGATCGCCACATGCTGGCGCTCAATGCGTCGCCCGGCGGCGCGGCCGATCTGCTCGCCGCCACGCTGTTTCTTGATCGCATAGAGTCGCCTTATTCACAGCATTAAGAGGATGTTATGGAAAAAATCACATTGACCGTGTCAGCCAGCCGCGTAGTGAGCGGCAGGGCGCTGGCAGGGGTTGTCGGCTCCGGTGACATGGAGGTGTTATTCACCGCCGATCCGAGCCAGACGTTAACCATCGAAATCACCACGTCTGTCGATAACAGCCGTAGCCGCTGGGAAGCGCTGTTCAACCGTCTGCAAACCGTGAGCAGCCTGCCTGCCGGGACGCTGACGATCCACGATTTTGGTGCCACACCTGGCGTGGCGCGCATCCGTATCGAACAGGTTTTTGAGGAGGTGAGCTATGCGTGACGATCGCAGTTTTATCGAATTAAAAGCGCGTCAGCGTGCGCATGCCCTGCTGGATGACGGCACCTACCGCGAACTGCTTGATCCGTTTGAAGGCATCACCTCTCCGTGGCTGGCCGCGCAGGGTATCGTCCCGCAGGCGGATGACGGCATGGTGGTTGCAAAAGGCACTATCAACGGCAAACCTGCAGTGGTTGTGGCGATTGAAGGCGCATTCCAGGGCGGCAGCATGGGCGAAGTGTCCGGTGCCAAAATGGCGGCGGCGCTGGAGCTGGCGGCGGAAGATAACCGCAACGGCATTCCGACGCAGGCGGTATTAAGTCTCGAAACCGGTGGCGTGCGTTTGCAGGAAGCCAATCTCGGTCTGGCGGCGATTGCTGATATCCACGCGGCGATTGTCGATTTGCGTCGCTACACGCCGGTTGTCGGCATTGTTGCCGGGACCGTCGGCTGCTTCGGCGGGATGTCCATCGCGGCGGCGCTGTGCAGCTATCTGATCGTGACCCGTGAAGCGCGTCTCGGCCTGAATGGCCCGCAGGTTATCGAGCAGGAAGCCGGGATTGAAGAGTATGACTCCCGCGATCGTCCGTTTATCTGGAGCATGACCGGCGGCGAAATTCGCTACCAGAGTGGCCTGGTGGATGCGCTGGTGGGCGACGGCGTGAACGCGGTGAAACAGGCGATGAACGACGCGATCGCGAAAGGCGTTCCGGCGAAACATCGCACCGATAACTACGACGACTATCTGGCGCGTCTGTCGAATTTTGATACCCGCAAACAGGCGGATACCGAACAGATCACCGCGCTTTTTGCCCGGGAGGTGAAATGATGACTAACTCAACAAGCCGTGGCGAATTATGGCTGCAAACGCTGACCCCCGAGGCGAAACGTCTTGAAGGTCTGTGCCCGTCCGTGCAGGCGGCAGACGGTGAAATCGACGGCGAAACGGTACGTTTTATTGCCGTGGTGCCGGATGCGAATAACCATTTCCCGCGCGCAGCGCTGGGCGAAGTGGGTCTGATGGAAGGCTGGACGCTGGCGAAAGTGGTGAGTGAAACCGTTGCCGCCGATGCGGATAAAGCCGTGAAGCGCCCAATTGTGGCGGTGATTGATGTGCCAAGCCAGGCGTATGGCCGTCGTGAAGAGGCGTTTGGGATCCACCAGGCGCTGGCCGGTGCGGCTGCGGCGTATGCCAACGCGCGTCTGGCCGGTCATCCGGTGATTGGGCTAATCGTCGGCAAAGCGATGTCGGGCGCGTTTCTGGCGCACGGCTATCAGGCTAACCGTCTGATTGCCTTCAACGACAAAGGCGTGCTGATTCATGCGATGGGCAAAGAGTCCGCCGCGCGGATCACTCTGCGTACCGTCGAGGCGCTGGAAAAACTGGCGGCCACCATCCCGCCAATGGCGTACGACATCAGTAATTATGCCACGCTGGGGCTGCTTGAGAATTTGCTGGATATCAGCAATCCCGATGCGCCATCAGAAAACGATGTGTCGCAGGTGACATCCACCCTGCAACAGGCCATCAACGACGCACGTCAGGACACCACGCTAAAAAGCCGTTTGGGTGCTGACAACCGCCGCAGCTCTGCTCTCGTTCGTGAACGCATGCGAGCAAGCTGGTAAGTAGAAAAAAGAGACCTGCCAGAGGCATTTCCCCGCGGGCGCAGCGATTGCGCCCGTGCGGGAGCGTGCATTCTGAAAATAATAATCATCGCGCCAGTGCTAAAACTTTTTTACTACAGGTGATTTATGACTTACGTAATTGTTCATGCTCTTGCACCGATTTTCATCATCATGCTGCTGGGATTCTGGGCCGGTAAAGCAAAGATGGTTGATAACAAAAATGTTTCCCTGCTCAATATTTTCGTCATGGATTTTGCTCTGCCCGCCGCGCTGTTCAGTGCGACGGTACAAACGCCGTGGACCGGTATTGTGGCGCAGTCGCCGCTGATTCTGGTGCTGACGCTGGCGATGTGGGTGACCTATGCGGGCATCTATTTCCTCGCGACCAAAGTCTTCAAAAAATCGCCGCAGGATGCCGCGGTGCTGACGCTAACGGTTGCGTTGCCAAACTACGCCGCGCTGGGCCTGCCGATTCTGGGCAGCGTACTGGGCGAAGGGTCTGCGACGTCGCTCTCCGTGGCGGTCTCCATCGCCTGCGGTTCCGTGCTGATGACGCCGTTCTGCCTGCTGATTCTGGAGCGTGAAAAAGCTCGTGCCGAAGGCGCGAATACCGGTTCAACGCTGTCGATGCTGCCCGTGCTGATGTGGCGTTCAATCAAAAAACCGATTGTGATGGGGCCGCTGCTGGGTGTGATTCTGTCTGCCATTGGCATCAGAATGCCGGAGCTGGTGCTGGCCGCGATCAAACCGCTGGGCCTGGCCGCAACGGCTGCCGCGCTGTTCCTGACCGGCGTTATCCTGTCTGCCCGTAAATTGCAGATCAACACCATGGTTATCAGCGCCACTATCACCAAGCTGCTGATTCAGCCTGCAATAGCGTGGGGGATCGTGCTGATTTTCGGTCTGCACGGTTCCGTGGCGATCACCGCTATCCTGATGATTGCTCTGTCCGCCGGTTTCTTTGGCGTGGTCTTCGGCAACCGCTTTAGCGTGCAGTCTCCTGATGCAGAAGCGGTGCTGCTGTTAAGCTCGGTCCTGTGTATCCTGTCGCTGCCGCTGTTTATCTCACTGACTTCAGGAATGTAATCATGACCGCAACATTACGCCCGCACGATCTTATCTGGCTTACCGCGCGTGACGCGCTGGAAGGTATCACCGAATCCTGGGTGGATAGCGTGTGGCATACCGGTTTGCCTGTGGTGGTGCGGCGTGATGTTGATGATGCAGGACGAATTCCCGTCGGGGTGCGCGGGTTGAAACGCGACCAGCGCGCGGCGGGATGGGTGAATGCTCAGAACATTGTGCGCGTGGTCTCGCCTGACGATCTTTGCGTGCTCAACGATCTGCTGCGCTCACCTTTTATTACTCAGCCGCCGGTTCAGGTGGCGCTTCAACTGGCTCAGCAGGCGTGGCCGTGGACGTGGGGCATCACAGGAAGTACGGGTTACGCGCTGGCGACCGGCATTCCGGTTATCCATGCCGACAGCGATCTCGATCTGCTGATCCGTGCGCCGCAGCCCTTGCCAGCGGCGGCTTTCGAGCGCTGGCAGACTCAGCTCAGCAGCGCCCTTTGCCGCGCCGATACGCAGGTAGAAACGCCGCCTGGCGGCTTTGCGCTGAACGAATGGCTGCGCGACGGTAAAGCGTTGCTGAAAACACAGCGTGGGCCGCGTCTGGTTGCCGACCCATGGCGCAGGGAGGAATGATGAAAATTCTGTTTACCTTTCCGGGGCAGGGGACGCAACATCCCGGCATGCTGAAAGCGCTGCCGGGAACGGAGATGGCGCAGGCACGAGAAGTGCTGGGCGCAGAAGTCGATTCACTGGATTCACCCGACGCTTTGCAGCACACCCGTGCGGTTCAGCTCGCGCTGCTTATCGCCGGCGTGGCGTGGGCGCGTGAATTACAGCGCCGTGGTGTTTCACCCGATATCGTCAGCGGTTTGTCCATCGGCGCGTACCCGGCGGCGGTGATTGCCGGCGCGCTGGCGTTTAGCGATGCGCTCAAACTGGTGGCGCTGCGCGGCGATCTGATGGAGCAGGCGTATCCTGAAGGGTATGGCCTGACGGCGATTATGGGGCTGACGTTACCCCAGGTTGAACAGATTATTGAGGGGAGCGGAACCTATATCGCGAATCTCAATGCCGAAACGCAGATTGTGATTGCCGGTTCTGACGACGCCATGGCGCAGGTGGCGAAACGCGCCCTGGAGAGAGGGGCGAGTAAAGCGCACCGACTCGCCGTGAGTGTGCCGTCACATTGCGAACTGCTGGATAACCCTGCGCAAAAACTGGTGGAGGCGTTTAGCCATGTCACGCTTTCTCGTCCGCGCTGCGCGTATCTCAGCGGCAGTACCGGACGCGTGCTGTGGACGCCGGAAAAGATTGCCGACGATCTCGCGATGAACATGGCGCGGACGGTGCGCTGGCAGGAGGCGGTGATTGCCGCCAACGAACGCGAGGCACGACTGGCGATTGAGATGCCGCCCGGCGGCGTATTGACCTGTCTGACGCGCCAGGCCGCGTGGGAAGGCGAGTCGATTTCGCTGGAACGCAGCGGTATTGATGTGGCGGTCCATCTGGCGCAACGCCTTAGATCGTAGCGTTTTGCTCCCGGCTGCGGGCGTACATTCGGCCTTCCGCGGCCAGCGCTCGCAGGCTGGGGTCTTGCTCGCGGTTGCGCGCGAAGACAATGGCGATCAATTGCTGCATTTGATACGGCTGCGCCAGCTTGAGCAGTTGCACGGAATTTTCGTAGACCTTTTTCATTCTGCCCGGCATCAGCGTAAAGCCGACACCCGCTTGCACCAGACTTAACATCGAGAAAATGTCGTTAACCCGCGTGACGATCTCCGGCTCAAAACCCGCGATGTGGAACGCCTCCTGAAAGCCTGCGTACGTCGCAAAGCCTTCCGCCAGCGAGACAAACTTCCTATCTTTATAGTCGCGCAAGTCTGCCAGACCGTTGCCGATCAGTTTTGCTGACGCGGGCGCGGCAAGGAAAATGTCGTCGTGGAACAGGGGCAAGACTTCGAGGCTGTTGCGGTCGATATCGCTTTCGGAGAGGGAGATGAGAATCGCGTCCAGCGAGCCTTCTTCCAGCAAATGCAGCAGCATTTCGTTAGACCCCATCGTCAGATCCATTTCCAGATCCGGACGGCGCAGCTTCATGCCCATAATCAGACGCGGAACGGTTTCCATTGTTAGCGAATAGAGCGTGCCGACGCGCAAGCGCCCCTGACCGATACCGGCGATTTTACGCGCTTCGTCCAGGCCGCGATCCATCACCTGCATCACTTCCTGGCAATACTCCAGCAGCGTCCACGCGGAGGGCAGCGCAATCAGATTGCGCCCCTTATGCGTGAACAGCGGGCAGCGCACGTTCTCTTCCAGCGTGTGTAGCGCACGGTGAACGCTGACCCCGCTGAGGCCGAGCGTTTCTGCGGTGCGCGCGATGTTGCCCTTTTCCATAAAGGTCATGAATATGCTGAGCTTGCGAAAAGTGATTTCGCTGGTGATGTCGATACTCATAACCCCTCCGGGAGTGCGTTAATCGCTTTGCAGCATGGCTTCGAGCTGTTCCTGCGCATCCAGCCACGCCATTTCGCAATCCTCAAGACCGGATTTGGCTTTTGCCTGAATTTGCAAACACTCGGTCAGTTCCGCTTTGCGGCTCTGTTCGTACAGCCCGCTGTCGCCCAGTTTCTCTTCGACGGTGGCCAGTGTTGCGTGAAGCTTTTCCAGCTCTTTTTCCAGACGCGCGATCTCTTTACGCAGTGGCTGCGTTTGGGTGCGCAGCTCTGCTTCACGGCGCTTCTGATCTTTGCGCGACTGGGCGCTGTTGGCGTTGTCTTTCGCATCATCAGACGGCTGATTTTCTTGCTTCTGCACGTCGGTCAGCCACTGCTGATAATCTTCCAGATCGCCATCAAACGGCTCGACTTTGCCGTCGTGAACCAGGTACAGATCGTCAGTGGTGGAGCGGATCAGGTGGCGATCGTGCGAGACGACGACCAGTGCGCCTTCAAACTCGATGAGCGCTTCGGTCAGTGCCTGACGCATGTCCAGATCAAGGTGGTTGGTTGGCTCATCGAGCAGCAGCAGATTGGGGCGTTGCCAGACGATCAGCGCCAGCACCAGACGGGCTTTTTCGCCGCCGGAGAAGCGCTCGGTGATTTCGGTGACTTTATCGCCCTGGAAGCCAAAGCCGCCGAGATAATCACGTAGCTTCTGTTCCATTTCCTGCGGAGCAAGGCGCGCCATGTGCTGAATCGGTGATTCGTCGGCGCGTAAAAATTCCAGCTGATGCTGCGCGAAATAGCCAAGCTTAATGCCCTTCGCCAGGCCGATATCGCCGCTCACAGGATTGAGCTCGCCCGCCAGCAGTTTAATCAGCGTGGATTTACCCGCGCCGTTACGCCCCAGCAGACCGATACGTGAACCCGGCACCAGGTTGAGCTTGATGGAATCCAGAATAATGCGATCGCCGTAGCCTGCGCTGACCTTTTCCATTTTCAACAGCGGATTCGGCAGGCTCTCGGGGGCGCGGAAGCTGAAGTGGAACGGGTTGTCGACATGCGCAGGGGCAATCATCTCCATGCGCTCAAGCATTTTAATGCGGCTCTGAGCCTGTTTGGCTTTGGAGGCTTTGGCTTTAAAACGATCAACAAAGCTCTGCAGATGCGCCACGCGCTGCTGCTGGCTTTCGTACATCGACTGTTGCTGTGACAGGCGAGTGGCGCGCTGGCGCTCGAAAGAGCTGTAGTTGCCGGTGTATTCGAACATCGACTCTTGTTCGATGTGAATGATTTTATCCACCACGGGATCCAGAAAATCACGGTCATGGGAGATCAGAATCAGCGTGCCCTGATAGCTTTTCAGCCATTTTTCCAGCCAGATAACCGCATCGAGATCGAGGTGGTTTGTTGGTTCATCGAGCAGCAGTAAATCTGAACGGCACACCAGCGCCTGCGCCAGATTAAGGCGCATGCGCCAGCCGCCGGAGAAGTCACTCACTGGGCGTTCCAGCTGTTCGTTGCTAAAACCCAGACCGTGCAGCAGGCTGGAGGCGCGAGAGCGGATGGTCCATGCGTCGATGGCGTCCAGCTTGCCGTGAACGGTGGCGATGGCGTGGCCGTCGTTACGCTCGTTGGCGGCGTTCAGTTCGGCTTCCAGCTTGCGGTATTCGCGGTCGCCGTCAATCACGTACTCAAGCGCAGGGACGCTCAGGGCCGGCGTTTCCTGGTTGACCCAGGCCAATTGCCAGGTGCCAGGATAGGTGAAGCTGCCCGCATCGGCGCTCATTTCGTTTTTCAGAAGCGAAAGCAGAGTGGATTTGCCGCAGCCGTTTTTGCCCACCAGGCCGACTTTTTGGCCAGGATTAATGGTGGCAGTAGCGTTGTCCAGCAGGACGCGTACGCCGCGACGAATTTGTAAGGAGGAGAAAACAATCATAGAGCGCCGTGTATTCCGACTATGTTAGGTTGTCATTATAATCAGGTTAAAAATCTGTCCCATCAGGCTATGTATTCAACAATGACGCGTGAGGGGCCAGACTGAATGAATAATGCCGCGCATGGCGCGGGTGTGCCATGGTAGCCGAAAATGGCAATGATGACGACCCGGGAGGGGAATGATGTCTCAGACAGCAAAAGTGCTGCTGTTGTATGCCCATCCGGAATCCCAGGACTCGGTCGCAAACCGGGTTTTGCTTAAACCGGCTCAACAGCTGAGCAATGTGACGGTGCACGACCTTTACGCGCACTATCCCGATTTTTTTATCGATATTCCGCGCGAGCAGGAGTTGTTGCGTCAGCATGACGTGATTGTGTTCCAGCATCCGCTTTACACCTACAGTTGTCCCGCGTTGCTAAAAGAGTGGCTGGATCGGGTGCTGAGCCGCGGATTTTCCAGCGGGCCAGGGGGGAACCAACTGGCGGGAAAGTACTGGCGGAGTGTCATTACGACCGGTGAACCTGAAAGTGCTTACCGGCACGACAGCCTGAACCGCTATCCCATGAGCGATATTTTGCGCCCTTTTGAACTGACGGCGGCGATGTGTCGTATGCACTGGATGAGCCCAATGATTGTTTACTGGGCGCGCCGCCAGCAACCCCAGGCGCTGGCAAGTCATGCCAAAGCCTACGGTGAATGGCTGGCTTCCCCGATCCCGACGGGAGGCCACTGATGGAAGGTACCGATCTGTTATTAGCCGGGGTGCTGTTTTTGTTTGCCGCCGTGGTGGCGGTGCCGTTGGCCGCGCGGCTTGGCATCGGCGCGGTGCTGGGCTATTTGCTGGCAGGCATCGCTATCGGGCCGTGGGGCCTGGGATTCATTAGCGACGTAGACGAGATCCTGCACTTCTCGGAACTTGGCGTGGTTTTCCTGATGTTTATCATCGGGCTGGAGCTGAATCCCGCGAAGCTGTGGCAATTGCGGCGATCGATTTTCGGCGTGGGCGCGGCGCAGGTGTTGTTTAGCGCGGTGATTCTCGGTGGATTGCTGATGCTGACGCAGTTCAAATGGCAGGCGGCGGTGATCGGTGGGATTGGCCTTGCCATGTCGTCGACAGCAATGGCGTTGCAGCTGATGCGCGATAAAGGGATGAATCGCAACGAATCGGGACAACTGGGATTCTCTGTGCTCCTGTTCCAGGATCTCGCGGTTATCCCGGCATTAGCCCTGGTGCCGTTGCTCGCCGGTTCGGGTGACGATCATTTTGACTGGATGAAAGTCGGCATGAAGGTGCTGGCTTTTGTGGGAATGCTGATTGGCGGACGTTATCTGCTGCGCCCGGTGTTCCGATTTATTGCGGCCTCTGGCGTTCGCGAAGTGTTTACCGCGGCGACGCTGCTGCTGGTGTTAGGTTCGGCGTTGTTTATGGATGCTCTGGGGCTGTCGATGGCGCTTGGGACCTTTATCGCCGGCATTCTTCTGGCCGAAAGTGAATACCGTCATGAGCTGGAGATTGCGATCGATCCTTTCAAAGGGTTGCTGCTCGGGCTGTTCTTTATCTCCGTGGGTATGGCGCTGAATCTGGGGGTGCTTTATACCCATCTGCTGTGGGTGGTGGTCAGCGTTGCGGTGCTGGTGGCTGTGAAAACGGGCGTGCTGTATACGCTGGCGCGAATCTATGGTCTGCGCAGTTCAGAGCGAATGCAGTTTGCCGGTGTGTTGAGCCAGGGCGGCGAGTTTGCTTTTGTGCTTTTCTCCACAGCATCGTCCCAGCGTTTATTCCAGGATGATCAAATGGCGCTGCTGCTGGTCACGGTGACGCTGTCGATGATGACCACGCCGCTGCTGATGAAGCTTATCGATAAAATGCTCTCGCGCCGCTTCAATCAACCTGACGATGAGGACGAAGCGCCGTGGGTCGAGGACGATAAACCGCAGGTGATCGTGGTGGGCTTTGGCCGTTTTGGACAGGTTATTGGTCGTCTGCTGATGGCGAACAAGATGCGTATTACGGTGCTTGAGCGTGATATCAGCGCGGTGAATCTGATGCGCAAATATGGCTATAAAGTCTATTACGGCGATGCTACGCAGCTTGAGTTGTTGCGTTCTGCCGGCGCGGAGGCGGCGGAATCTATCATCATCACCTGTAACGAGCCGGAAGATACGATGAAGCTGGTGGAGCTTTGCCAGCAGCATTTCCCGCATCTGCATATTCTGGCGCGAGCGCGGGGACGCGTTGAGGCCCATGAACTGTTGCAGGCGGGCGTGACGAATTTTTCACGCGAGACGTTCTCCAGCGCGCTGGAGTTAGGGCGCAAAGCGCTGGTTTCGCTGGGTATGCATCCGCATCAGGCGCAACGGGCACAAATGCATTTTCGGCGTCTCGATATGCGCATGCTGCGCGAGTTAATGCCCGTGCATTCTGACACGGCGCAGATCTCTCGCGTACGGGAAGCGCGGCGCGAGCTTGAAGAGATTTTCCAGCGGGAGATGCAGCAAGAGCGGCGGCAGTTCGACGGCTGGGATGAATTTGAATAGGGGCAAAAGTATGGCAATTCGTAAACGTTTTATTGCAGGTGCAAAATGCCCGTCCTGCCAGGCGCAAGATTCGCTGGCGATGTGGCGTGAAAATAATATTGATATTGTTGAGTGTGTTAAGTGCGGTCACCAGATGCGTGAGGCGGATAAAGAAGCGCGCGAGCACGTTCGCAAAGAAGAGCAAGTGATCGGTATTTTTCATCCGGACTAGCGATATGCCCTCAGTTTTTTTAAGCTAAAGGGTACACGGGTGCAGATTTCCGTTACAATCTGCGCCAGCAATTTTCCCACGCTCAGGAGATATCATGAAAGTAGCAAAAGACCTGGTGGTCAGCCTGGCCTATCAGGTACGTACAGAAGACGGTGTGTTGGTTGATGAGTCTCCGGTGAGTGCGCCGCTGGACTACCTGCATGGTCACGGCTCCCTCATTTCCGGCCTGGAAAGCGCGCTGGAAGGTCACGATGTTGGCGATAAATTTGACGTTGCTGTAGGCGCGAACGACGCTTACGGTCAGTATGATGACAACCTGGTTCAGCGCGTCCCTAAAGACGTGTTCATGGGCGTTGACGAGCTGCAGGTTGGCATGCGTTTCCTGGCTGAAACTGACCAAGGTCCAGTACCGGTTGAAATCACCGAAGTTGAAGACGAGCACGTTGTGGTTGACGGTAACCACATGCTGGCTGGCCAGAACCTGAAATTTAACGTTGAAGTGATTGCGATCCGTGAAGCGACCGAAGAAGAACTGGCTCATGGCCACGTTCACGGTGCTAACGGTCACGACCACGATCACGACCATGACGGTTGCTGCGGTGGTCACGGCCACGATCATGACCACGATCACGGTCATGAGCACGGTAAAGGCGGTTGTGGCGGTAACGGCGGTTGCGGCTGCCACTAATACCTCGGTATTCGCTGTATCGCACGCACAAAAAAGCGGGAAATGTTCCCGCTTTTTTTACGCCTCCACTTTGCGCCTTAATAATGCGGCGGTGGAGTCTCTTCGGACGGTGAAGCTATGTGTGACGATTGTGTCGCTTTCACTTTCTCCGTCAGCAAACGCAGCAGATCACGAAGTTTCGCCATTTCCAGTTCATGAGCTGTCACGGTCTGGTTGAGTTCGTCGATGGTGACTTCCTGAAAAGCAAGACGGCTTTCCAGCTCGGCCAGCCGCACTTCCAGAGTTGTATTTTGCATGATTGACCTCGTTGTATGTTCAGACGCCATCGGGCGTTCGCGGCGATAAATTTTACCTCAGTTTGCCCCAATGTGCAGTATCCATCCCTTTGGCACGAAACTAATTTAAACAAAAATAGTCTTAAAAGAGACGATAATAGGGGGAGTCTGTCTATAGATTTCCTCCGCAACGTTCTATAGTACGCTTCTCATTTACGTTTAACGCTGGGGTGAGAGGCCCTGGTCCTGGAGAAATGGATGAAATCACTGTTTAAAGTAACGCTGCTGGCGACCACTATGGCTGTCGCACTGAATGCGCCGCTGTCTTTCGCTGCTGATACGGCTGCGAAACCTGCTGCAAGCGCAGACAGCAAAGCTGCGTTCAAAAATGACGACCAGAAATCAGCCTATGCGCTGGGCGCTTCTCTGGGCCGTTACATGGAAAACTCTCTCAAAGAGCAGGAAAAACTGGGCATCAAACTGGATAAAGATCAGCTGATCGCCGGTGTTCAGGATGCATTTGCTGATAAGAGCAAACTGTCTGACCAGGAAATCGAACAGACTCTGCAAGCTTTTGAAGCTCGCGTGAAGGGTGCTGCTCAGGGCAAGATGGAAAAAGACGCAAAAGACAACGAAGCGAAGGGCAAAGCCTACCGCGATACTTTTGCTAAAGAGAAAGGTGTGAAAACCTCTTCTACCGGTCTACTTTATAAAGTCGAGAAAGCCGGTACGGGCGATGCACCAAAAGACAGCGACACCGTTGTAGTGAACTACAAAGGTACACTGATCGACGGTAAAGAGTTTGATAACTCCTACACTCGTGGTGAGCCACTGTCCTTCCGTCTTGACGGTGTTATCCCAGGCTGGACTGAAGGCCTGAAAAACATCAAGAAAGGCGGCAAAATCCAGCTAGTTATTCCACCGGATCTGGCTTACGGCAAAACCGGCGTTCCGGGTATCCCGGCTAACTCCACGCTGGTCTTCGATGTAGAGCTGCTGGACATCAAACCAGCGCCGAAGGCAGATGCTAAACCTGCCGCTGCTGAAGATGATAAAGCTGCAGACGCCGCGAAGAAGTAAAACGCTGAAAACCGCCGCCTTCAAGGCGGCGGTTTTTTTATTGCAGGCCAGATATAATAAACACTGGAAAGCGTTGCCTACGCTGTATTAATTTAGTTGTCCGTGTAAATATGAGCCTGCCCTGACAACCTAACGACAGGCTCCTGAAAAGGAGTGTTTTTTTCATGTCCAGGTCGCTTTTAACCAACGAAACCAGTGAACTTGATTTACTGGATCAACGTCCTTTCGATCAGACTGACTTCGATATTCTGAAATCCTACGAAGCGGTAGTGGACGGGTTAGCGATGCTCATTGGCTCTCACTGCGAAATCGTATTGCACTCCCTGCAAGATCTGAAATGTTCCGCCATCCGTATTGCCAATGGTGAGCATACTGGCCGCAAAATTGGATCGCCAATTACCGACCTTGCATTGCGCATGCTCCACGACATGACCGGCGCCGATAGCAGCGTCTCCAAATGTTATTTCACCCGTGCCAAAAGTGGCGTGCTGATGAAGTCAGAGACCATCGCCATCCGTAATCGCGATCACCGGGTGATTGGATTGCTGTGCATCAACATGAACCTTGATGTGCCGTTCTCACAAATCATGAGCACGTTTATTCCACCTGAAACACCGGAAGTGAACTCATCCGTTAACTTTGCGTCCTCTGTGGAAGACCTTGTCACGCAGACTCTGGAATTCACCATCGAAGAAGTGAATGCCGATCGCAACGTATCGAACAACGCCAAGAATCGCCAAATCGTGCTGAACCTCTATGAGAAAGGCATTTTCGATATTAAAGATGCGATTAACCAAGTTGCCGACCGATTGAATATCTCCAAGCACACGGTTTATCTCTACATTCGCCAGTTCAAAAGTGGTGATTTTGTGGGGCAAGAGAAGTAATGCGTTTTGCCTTAATGGTGACGGGGCCGGCTTACGGCACGCAGCAGGCCAGCAGCGCGCTGCAGTTTGCGCAAGCGGTGTTAGCGGAAGGGCATGAGCTGAGCAGCGTGTTTTTCTATCGCGAAGGCGTCTACAACGCCAACCAGTTTACGTCTCCTGCTACTGATGAATATGATCTGGTGCGTGGCTGGCAGGCGCTTCACGAAAAACAGGGCGTTGAGCTGCACATCTGTGTGGCTGCGGCGCTACGTCGTGGTGTAGCGGATGCAACAGAGGCGAAGCGTTTGGGGCTTTCGGGCGCCAATTTGCAGCCTGGTTTTACGCTCATCGGCCTGGGTGCATTGGCGCAGGCGGCGCTGACGTGCGATCGGATGGTGCAATTCTAATGAACCGTGTTGCGTTTGTTTTTACCTCTGCTCCCCATGGCAGCTCAGCGGGTAGGGAAGGGCTTGATGCGCTTCTGGCGACCTCTGCCCTGACAGAAGATATTGGCGTTTTCTTTGTCGGCGACGGCGTTTTTCAGATTTTGACCGGACAACAGCCGCAACGGATACTGGCGCGAGATTATATTTCGACATTTAAAGTTCTGCCGCTTTATGACATCGACACTTTTTGGGTGTGCGCTGCATCGTTAAAAGAACGAGGAATTGACGAAAATGTCCCGTTGGTCCTGGATGCGGATGTGCTTTCACCGGACGCTCTACGCGAAAAACTCTCCCATTATCATGTGGTTCTGACATTCTGAGGTCGTCATGCTTCACACTCTGAGCCATTCACCGTGGCATGCTGATATCGAAGGGTTGCTGAGAATGCTGGGCGACGGCGATGAATTGTTGCTGATCCAGGATGGCGTTCTTGCCGGCATTGAGGGTGGGCGTTTCATTGAAATGCTCAATAATGCCCCCATAACGGTCTTAGCGCTGAAAGATGACATAGATGCCCGCGGTCTTGCTGGTCAAATTTCCACCAAAATTGACGTTGTTGGCTATACTGACTTCGTCAAACTAGCGATTAAGCACTCGACTCAAATCAGTTGGTGATTCGAGATCACTGTATATTTCTTGACACCTTTTCGGCGTAGCCCTAGAATTTCGCGTCCTCATATTGTATGAGGTCGATTTATTACGTGTTTACGAAGCAAAAGCTAAAACCAGGAGCTATTTAATGGCAACAGTTAACCAGCTGGTACGCAAACCACGCGCTCGCAAAGTTGCAAAAAGCAACGTGCCTGCGCTGGAAGCCTGCCCGCAGAAACGTGGTGTATGTACCCGTGTATATACCACCACTCCTAAGAAACCAAACTCCGCACTGCGTAAAGTATGCCGTGTGCGTTTGACCAACGGTTTTGAAGTGACCTCCTACATCGGTGGTGAAGGTCACAACCTGCAGGAACACTCCGTGATCCTGATCCGTGGCGGTCGTGTAAAAGACCTTCCGGGTGTTCGTTATCACACCGTTCGTGGTGCACTTGACTGTTCCGGCGTTAAAGACCGTAAGCAGGCTCGTTCCAAGTATGGCGTGAAACGTCCTAAGGCTTAATGGTTCTCCGTTAAGTAAGGCCAAACTGTTTTAACTTAATGTCAAAATAAACTCTTTGAGTTTTGGACAATCCTGAATTAACAACGGAGTATTCCCATGCCACGTCGTCGCGTCATTGGTCAGCGTAAAATTCTTCCAGATCCTAAGTTCGGATCAGAACTGCTGGCAAAATTTGTAAATATCCTGATGGTAGATGGTAAAAAATCTACTGCAGAAGCAATCGTATACAGCGCGCTTGAGACCCTGGCTCAACGCTCTGACAAAAATGCACTGGAAGCTTTCGAAGTCGCTCTCGACAACGTGCGCCCGACTGTAGAAGTTAAGTCTCGCCGCGTTGGTGGTTCTACTTATCAGGTTCCAGTTGAAGTTCGTCCGGTTCGTCGTAATGCTCTGGCAATGCGTTGGATCGTTGAAGCTGCTCGTAAACGCGGTGATAAATCCATGGCTCTGCGTCTGGCGAACGAACTTTCTGATGCTGCAGACAACAAAGGTACTGCAGTTAAGAAACGTGAAGACGTTCACCGTATGGCAGAAGCCAACAAGGCGTTCGCACACTACCGTTGGTAATCCCTTCGGAGTCATAGTCACCAGGCGGACACTTCTTCTCAGAAGCTGTCCGCTCTGGGTTACTTAATTGAACGCCTAAAGAAATAAACGAGGAATCAAATGGCTCGTACAACACCCATCGCACGCTACCGTAACATCGGTATCAGTGCGCACATCGACGCCGGTAAAACCACTACTACCGAACGTATTCTGTTCTACACCGGTGTAAACCATAAAATCGGTGAAGTTCATGACGGCGCAGCTACCATGGACTGGATGGAACAGGAGCAGGAGCGTGGTATTACTATCACCTCCGCAGCGACTACTGCATTCTGGTCAGGTATGGCTAAGCAGTACGAACCGCATCGCGTAAATATCATCGACACCCCAGGCCACGTTGACTTCACAATCGAAGTTGAACGTTCTATGCGTGTTCTCGATGGTGCGGTAATGGTTTACTGCGCAGTTGGTGGTGTTCAGCCACAGTCTGAAACCGTATGGCGTCAGGCAAACAAATATAAAGTTCCACGCATTGCGTTCGTTAACAAAATGGACCGCATGGGTGCAAACTTCCTGAAAGTTGTTGGTCAGATCAAATCCCGTCTGGGCGCGACAGCTGTTCCGCTTCAGTTGGCGATTGGTGCTGAAGAAGGTTTCACCGGTGTTGTTGACCTGGTGAAAATGAAAGCCATCAACTGGAACGATGCCGATCAGGGCGTGACCTTCGAATACGAAGACATCCCTGCTGACATGGTTGAGCTGGCAAACGAATGGCGCCAGAACCTGGTTGAATCCGCAGCTGAAGCTTCTGACGAGCTGATGGATAAATATTTGGGCGGCGAAGAGCTGACCGAAGAAGAAATCAAAACTGCGCTGCGTGCACGCGTACTGAGCAACGAGATCATTCTTGTTACTTGCGGCTCTGCGTTCAAGAACAAAGGTGTTCAGGCAATGCTGGATGCGGTAATTGATTACCTGCCAGCACCAACTGACGTACCTGCAATCAACGGTATGCTGGATGACGGTAAAGACACTCCGGCTGAACGTCATGCTACTGATGATGAGCCGTTTGCTGCACTGGCATTCAAAATCGCTACTGACCCATTCGTGGGTAACCTGACGTTCTTCCGTGTTTACTCTGGCGTGGTTAACTCTGGTGATACCGTATACAACCCAGTGAAAGCGGCACGTGAGCGCTTTGGTCGTATCGTTCAGATGCATGCTAACAAGCGTGAAGAGATCAAAGAAGTTCGTGCGGGTGACATTGCTGCTGCAATCGGCCTGAAAGACGTGACCACGGGTGACACCATCTGTGATCCGGACCACGTGATCATTCTGGAGCGTATGGAATTCCCTGAACCGGTAATTTCTATCGCTGTAGAACCGAAAACCAAAGCTGACCAGGAAAAAATGGGTCTGGCTCTGGGTCGTCTGGCTAAAGAAGATCCATCTTTCCGCGTATGGACTGATGAAGAATCTAACCAGACTATCATCGCTGGTATGGGTGAACTGCACCTCGACATCATCGTTGACCGTATGAAACGTGAATTCAACGTTGAAGCTAACGTGGGTAAACCTCAGGTTGCTTACCGCGAAGCGATTCGTGCGAAAGTTACCGATGTTGAAGGTAAACACGCTAAGCAGTCTGGTGGTCGTGGTCAGTTTGGTCATGTTGTTATCGACATGTACCCACTCGAGCCGGGCTCTAATCCGAAAGGTTATGAGTTCATCAACGACATCAAAGGTGGTGTGATTCCTGGTGAATACATCCCTGCCGTTGATAAAGGTATTCAGGAACAGCTGAAGTCTGGTCCTCTGGCGGGTTACCCAGTAGTAGATCTCGGCGTGCGTCTGCACTTCGGTTCTTACCACGACGTTGACTCCTCCGAGCTGGCGTTTAAACTGGCCGCTTCTATTGCCTTCAAAGATGGCTTTAAGAAAGCGAAACCAGTTCTGCTTGAACCAATCATGAAGGTTGAAGTAGAAACTCCAGAAGAGAACACTGGTGACGTTATCGGTGACCTTAGCCGTCGTCGTGGCCAGCTGAAAGGTCAGGAATCTAACGCTACTGGCGTTCAGATTCATGCTGAAGTACCGTTGTCTGAAATGTTCGGATACGCAACTCAGCTGCGCTCACTGACTAAAGGTCGTGCTTCTTACTCCATGGAGTTCCTGAAGTATGATGACGCGCCGAACAACGTTGCTCAGGCCGTAATCGAAGCCCGTGGCAAATAAGCCATAGGTTAAAAACCAAAATCCCGTGCCCTCTCGGTGAGGGGGCACTATAGTAAGGAATATAGCCGTGTCTAAAGAAAAATTTGAACGTACAAAACCGCACGTTAACGTTGGTACTATCGGCCACGTTGACCACGGTAAAACTACCCTGACTGCTGCAATCACTACCGTTCTGGCAAAAACCTACGGTGGTTCTGCTCGTGCATTCGACCAGATCGATAACGCACCAGAAGAAAAAGCTCGTGGTATCACCATCAACACTTCTCACGTTGAATATGACACCCCGTCCCGCCACTACGCACACGTAGACTGCCCGGGCCACGCCGACTATGTTAAAAACATGATCACCGGTGCTGCTCAGATGGATGGCGC